>Ga0255052_10002864_pt1 | contig 12205 bp, 9 predicted proteins | sample JV7_2_21_MG_FD_188632 | JGI IMG/M metagenome (GOLD analysis project Ga0255052, IMG submission 188632) | Seawater microbial communities from Jervis Inlet, British Columbia, Canada - JV7_2_21 | ecosystem: Environmental > Aquatic > Marine > Inlet | place: Canada: British Columbia | collected... | reverse complement strand
CGCCCTGTCCGAGAACCTGGAGCTCGAGATCAAGCGCGATGGCAAGGTCTGGTACCAGAACTACCATCGCGGTCTGCCGGAAGTGCCCATCAAGGCCATCGGCAAGACCTCGCGAACCGGGACCAAGGTCCGCTTCGTTCCGGACAAGCAGATCTTCTCCGAGACCAATTTCCATTACGAGACATTGGCCCAACGCCTACGCGAGCTGGCCTTCCTGAATAAAGGTATACGTATTGCGTTGGCGGACGAGCGTAGTGACAGATCGGACGAGTTCTCCTACGCCGGCGGTATTCAGAGCTTTGTAGAGCACCTCAACCGGAACAAGAACGCCCTCCACAAGAAACCGATCTATCTGCAGGATGTGCGGGACGACGGCACCGGCGAAGAGGTGGCGGAGATCGCCCTACAGTGGAATGACGGCTATTCGGAGCAGATCTTCTGCTTCGCCAATACCATCAACAACCGGGACGGTGGCACTCACCTGGTGGGTTTCAAGTCCGCCCTGACACGGACCATTAACGCTTATGCCAACTCCAGCGGTCTACTGAAGAACCTGAAAGAAAACCTCACGGGCGACGATGTTCGCGAGGGGTTGACAGCGGTCGTCTCGTTAAAGATCAAGGATCCCAAGTTCTCCAGCCAGACCAAGGACAAACTGGTCTCTTCGGAGATCAAGGGCTGGGTCGAGCAGGTGGTCAACGATCGGCTGGGCTCGTTTCTCGAGGAGAACCCGCGGGTCGCCAAGCGGATGATCGGCAAATGTGTCGAGGCGGCCCGAGCCCGGGAGGCCGCGCGCAAGGCGAGGGAGCTCACCCGCCGCAAGGGAGCACTTGATGCCTCCAATCTGCCGGGTAAGCTCGCCGACTGCAGCGAACGCAACCCCGAGTTCTGCGAGCTCTTTCTGGTAGAGGGTGAATCGGCCGGCGGCACGGCAAAACAGGGCCGGGACCGCCGTTTCCAGGCCATCCTGCCGCTCAAGGGCAAGATCTTGAATGTCGAGAAGGCCCGGTTCGACAAGATGCTCTCTTCCGAAGAGATCAAGACCCTCATCTCCGCTCTGGGAACGGGCATCGGCCGGGAAGATTTCGATGTCTCCAAGGTGCGCTATCACAAGCTCATCATCATGTGCGATGCCGACGTCGACGGGAGCCATATCCGGACCCTCATCCTCACCTTCTTCTTCCGCCAGATGCAGGAGATCATCAACCGGGGCTACCTCTATGTGGCGCAACCACCGCTCTACAAGGTGGCCGAGGGCAGGAAGGAGACCTATCTCAAGGACGAAGAGGAGTACCACGCGTTCCTGGTCCAGCGGATCCAGGACAACTGGGAGCTGGGCTTCGCGGACAACGGCGGCCGCAAGCTCAAAGGGAGCCGCCTGGCCAATTATCTGGAGCATGTGGAGGAGTTCCGCGAGCAGATGAAAAGGCTGGTCTCGCGGGGGTATCCAGAGGATGCCCTGCGGGTGGCGCTGTTGCAGGGCCTGACTGACAAGAAGTCACTGAACGATCACGATCGGCTCTATCAGATCGGCCAGGTTATCGAGGCCTCTGGTTTCCACAACGTGGATGTGGGCAAGGACGAAGAGCACGGTACCGGCTACCTGTCGTTCAACAGCCGTCGTGATGGAGTCGAGAGGGAAGTACGACTCGACTGGGATCTTGTCTCTACAGCCGAGTACAGGGCCATGAGCCGCAACAAACTGGGTCTCGAAGCTATGCGGACCACAGGCTTCCAGCTGCAAAAGGGCGACAACACAGAGAGCGTCGATACCCTTGACGAGGCCCTGGAGACCCTGTACAGCGGCGCCAAGAAAGGTCTTTCCATCCAGCGCTACAAGGGTCTGGGCGAGATGAACGCCGACCAACTCTGGGACACGACCATGGACCCGGAGCGCCGTCGTCTGCTGCAGGTGAGGATCGAGGACGAAGTGGGGGCAGACGATCTCTTCAGCGTGCTCATGGGTGACCAGGTGGCACCCCGGCGGGAGTTCATCGAGGAGAACGCTCTCAACGTCAAGAATCTCGATATCTAGTAGATGCGATCGGTGACTCGGTGCCTGGCACCGCAATATCGCCAACAGGAAAGGCCTACCAAAAACAATGAGTGAACACGATCGGGTCCTGCCGTTCGAGAATGCGATCCCCGTCGACATCGAAGACGAGCTGAAGCGCAGCTATATCGATTACGCCATGAGCGTGATTGTCGGTCGCGCCCTGCCGGATGTGCGGGATGGTCTCAAACCCGTACATCGGCGGGTTCTGTACGGCATGTTCGACAGCGGCAGCACCTCCGGCAAGCCCTACAGAAAATCAGCTCGCATCGTCGGTGATGTCATGGGTAAGTACCACCCTCATGGCGATGCCGCTATTTACGACACGGTAGTTCGCATGGCGCAGGACTTCTCCATGCGCCACCCCCTGGTGGATGGGCAGGGGAACTTCGGCTCCATCGATGGCGACAGCGCAGCAGCCATGCGTTACACCGAGGTGCGACTCACCAAACTCTCCGAGGAGATGCTGCGGGCAGACATCGACAAGGAGACGGTGGACTGGGTCCCCAACTACGATGGTTCGATGCTGGAACCCAGGGTCCTGCCGGCCCGGTTTCCCAACCTGTTGGTCAACGGCGCCTCTGGTATTGCGGTAGGCATGGCGACCAACATTCCTCCGCACAACCTCCCCGAGGTGGTGGACGGACTGATCGCCACGATCGAGAACCCGGAGATCTCTTTCGAGGAGTTGATGAAGATCATCCCGGGTCCCGACTTTCCGACCGCCGGCTTTATTCACGGTCTCGAGGGCATCCGTACCGCTTATGCGACCGGGCGTGGCGGGATCCAGATGCGGGCGCGGGCTCTCATTGAGACGCAGCGTCGCGGTGACCGGCAATCCATCGTGGTGACGGAGATCCCCTATCAGGTCAATAAATCGAAGTTGCTCGAACAGATCGCCGGTCTGATTCGGGACAAGAGGGTCGAAGGTGTCAGCGATCTGCGGGACGAATCGGACCGCGACGGCATCCGCGTTGTTCTGGATGTAAAGAAGGGCGAGATCCCGGAGATCATCTTGAACAAGCTCTACAAGATGACCCAGATGCAGACGACCTTCGGCATTATCCTGTTGGCCATCGTCGAGAATCGGCCGCAGGTCCTCAATCTACGCCAACTCCTGGACCACTTCCTCGATCACCGCAAGACGGTGGTGGTGCGTCGCACCCGGTTCGACCTCCGCAAGGCCGAGGAGCGGGCCCACCTCCTCGAAGGCATCCTCAAAGCGCTGGACCATCTGGATGAGGTCATCGCAACGATCCGGGCAAGTCACACACCGGCCGAGGCCCGGGAGCGCCTGATGGACAATTTTTCTCTGAGCCAGGTGCAGGCCCAGGCCATTCTCGACATGCGACTGCAGAAGCTCACCGGCCTGGAGCGGGAGAAGGTCGTCTCCGAGTACGAAGACCTGATGGCCCTGGTCGAACAGCTACGGGCGATTCTGGCCTCCGATGAGCTGGTATTGAAGGAGATCCGTCGCGAGCTGCTCGAGATCAAGAAGACCTATGGTGACGAGCGCCGCACCGAGATCATCCCGGAGACCCATGAGATCTCCGTCGAGGACATGATCGCCGATGAGGACATGGTGATCACGGTCACCAACTCGGGATACATCAAGCGCTCCCCGCTGAGCCTCTACCGCTCGCAGCATCGGGGCGGCAAAGGACGCAAGGGCATGATCACCAAGGATGATGATTTTGTCGAGCATCTCTATGTGGCTTCTGCCCACAGCTACATTCTGGTCTTTACCGAGACGGGTCGGATCCACTGGCTCAAGGTTCACGAGATCCCCCAGATGGGACCGGCAGCCAAGGGCAAGGCCATCGTCAATCTCCTACAGCTGAGCAACACCGAGCGGGTGGCGACCACGGTGGCGGTGCGGGAGTTCACCAAGAACCGCTTTCTCCTGTTCGCCACCCAGAAGGGCACGGTAAAGAAGACAGAGCTGTCGGCGTACTCCAACCCCCGGGCAGGAGGCATCATCGCCATCAATATTGATGAAGGGGATCGGCTGCTCGATGTCCGTCTCACCGACGGTGAGAAAAGCATCCTGTTGGCAACCGCCAAAGGCTTCTCGATCCGGTTCCCCGAAAAGGATGCCCGCCCCATGGGAAGAGCAACTCGCGGGGTCCGGGGAATCAGTCTGCGCAAAGGGGACCACGTCGTCGGCATGGAGGCCCTCGACGAGGAGGGCGAGATCCTGTCGATGGCGGAGCGGGCGGTTGGCAAGCGAACGCTGGTTTCCCGATACCGCCTGCAGAAGCGCGGCGGCAAAGGAATAATCAACCTCAAGGTGTCGACCAAGACCGGCAAGGTTATCGGCGCCAAGTATGTCCAACCCGACGACGGCATGATTCTCATCACCCAGGAGGGCAAGATCATCCGTATCGGCGTCGAAGGTGTGCGTGTGAGTGGTCGCTCCACCCAAGGTGTAAAGCTGATGGATTTGGACGAGGGAGATCGCCTGGTGGCCGTGGCGAAGCTCGCCGATCGGGCCGAGAACGAAGATGCCGACCTTGAGAAGCCAGCAGCGGATGCCGTAACAGAGAGCACGGAAACGGACGACTCGCCCGAGCCGGTGAATTAACGTGGCGATGGCCGCCTCAGGGGGCGCCAGTTGGATCTATCGAATTGCGTGGATCTTCTACCTCGTCCTCGCACTGGCGGGAACGCTCTGGTTGGGTATTCAGGAGGGCCGAATCGGTATCGGGCTGTTCATCGACCCGGAATCGTGGTGGGTCGATCTGGGGATAGGCTTGGCGGCCGGCGGCTTGCTGGTGGCGGTTTGGCTCGGTGCCCGCAGGGTGTTGCCCATGGCCAAGAAGTTGGAGGTAGAGCTTGCCGAGCTTCTTGGGCCCCTACGGACCAGCGAGGTGGTGGGGTTGGCCCTGTTGTCGGGGTTTGCCGAAGAGTTGTTCTTTCGCGGTGCGGTACAGGGGGCCTGGGGCTGGATCCCGGCCACCGTCCTGTTCGCACTGCTACACGCGGGTCCGGGGGTCAGCTATCGAATCTGGACAGGTTTCGCAGCCGTAGCAGGCCTGACCCTGGCGGGTCTGATGATCTGGCGGGGTAATCTCCTCGCTCCGGTGGTTACACACGTGCTGGTCAATGGTATAAACCTGGACCGTCTGGCGCGTCTACCCGAGGCGTTGGCGAGCCCAAGCAACACTGCGGATTGAGCCCGAAACCCTCTGTTAGACTCGACCGATTCGCAGCCGCGATCCTGGGAGGAACGACCCCATGTCTGCCGATAGCAATGACGTTCTCGCTCGCATCGAGCAAGAGAAGGAGAGATACCTCGAAGAGCTGAAGGAGTACTTGCGCATACCCTCTGTCTCTACCGAACCCCGGCACCAGAACGATGTGCTTCGCTGTAGCGAATTCGTCGTCGACCAGCTGCAATCCGCGGGTCTGTCGGCGGAGAGCATCGAGACCGGGGGCAACCCCCTGGTATTCGCCGAGTGGAAGGGCGGCGACAGCAAGCGTACGATCCTCTTCTACGGACACTACGATGTACAGCCAGTGGATCCCGTCGAGGAATGGGATACGCCACCGTTCGATCCTACTGTCAAGGGGGACCTCCTGGTGGCCCGCGGGGCCACCGACGACAAGGGTCAGTCCTTCACTCACATCAAGGCCGTGGAGGCCATGTTGAAGGAGCGGGGGGAGCTGCCCGTCAATGTCAAGTTCATTCTCGAGGGTGAGGAGGAGATCGGCGGCGAGGCGATCGAGCGTTTTGTGCACGAGGACGCCGGCGAGCGACTCGGGTGCGATGCGGTCGTGGTCTCCGACACCTCCATGTTCGCACCCGGTCAGCCGTCGCTGCTCTACGGTCTCAAGGGCTTGGCCTACGTGGAGATGAAGGTGACCGGACCGAACCGGGATCTCCACTCGGGCACTTTCGGGGGAGCCGTGGCCAACCCGGCCAATGCCCTCTGTCAGATCATCTCTCGGCTCCAGGATCCGAAGACCGGCAAGATTCTGATTCCCGGCTTCTACGACGATGTCCGGCCCCTGGAGGACTGGGAGCGACAGGAGTTTGGTCGCCTACCGTTCGACGAGTCGAACTACAAAGCGGAGCTGGGACTCGAAGAGCTTTTTGGCGAGGACGGCTACACCACCCTGGAGCGCATGTGGGGCAGGCCGACACTGGACGTCAACGGCATCTTTGGTGGTTATCAGGGCGAAGGCGCCAAGACAGTGCTGCCAGCCTGGGCAGGGGCCAAGGTCTCCATGCGACTGGTGCCCGACCAGGGCCCCGAGAAGATTGCTGCTCTCTTTGCCGAGTATGTGCAATCGATCGCACCGACCGGGGTCAGCGTGGAAGCGGCGGGTGTGCACGGAGCCCAACCGGTGCTCATCGATATCCAGGGACCCATCGCCGATGCGGCCATGGATGCCCAGGAAGAGATCTTCGGTGCCCGCCCGGTTCGGGTGCGAGAGGGTGGCTCGATTCCTATCGTAGCCAGCTTTAGCCAGATTCTGGGCGTACCCACCATCCTGATGGGCTTCGGTCTACCGGATGACCGACTCCACGCGCCCAACGAGAAATTCAATATCAGCCACTTCTACAATGGCATTCGAACCGTGGTTCGGCTGTTGGATCGGGCTGGACAGGACGGCGGGTCATGAGCGACGAAGCTGCAGGCGCCAATCAGACGGTACCGGAAGAGTGGGAGCTCAAGTTCTCGTGTCCGAGCCTGGAGGACCTGCGCGAGCGGCTCCGGGAGAAGGATGCCGAGCGCTTGGCGGCTGCCAACGCCGAAGACAACTGGATCTACGACCACAAAGGCAAGCTCAAAGACTCCCAAAGGCTTCTGCGACTGCGGATCGACCGTCAGGGGGCCCATCTGACCTTCAAGGGCGCCCCCCGGTTCGAGGGCGGAGTCAAGGTACGGGTGGAGCACGAGACCGAGGTCGATAACGCCGACCAGATCCACGCCATTCTGGAGAACCTGGGATACCAGGTAGTCCACCGCTATCAGAAGAAACGGGAAGAGTGGCACCTGGGTGGTGTGACCGTGGCTCTTGATCACACACCGATCGGAGACTTCGTGGAATTCGAGGGGGTGGCCGCCGACACCGTCGCCCGCCGTTTCGGCTTCGACCTCGACAAGTCCGAGCGGCAGACCTATGTGGAGCTCTACGAGAGCTATCGCAAGAAGAACCCCGACGCGCCACCCGACATGGTCTTTCCTTGAAAAAACACCAACTGCGAGCCCTGGTCCTCGCCGCCGGCCATGGCAATCGACTGCGGCCACTGACTGCCTTTATCCCCAAACCGATAGTACCCATTCGTGGCAAGCCTGTCGTAGCCCACACCATCGAGCAGCTGGCAGCCCAGGGCTGCGAGGCCATAGCCCTCAATCTCTTTCATCGCGGCGAGTCCATCCGGGAAGCACTCGGGGACTCGTGCAGCGGTGTGCCGTTGACGTACTCGGTGGAGGAAACACTCCTGGGAACCCTGGGAGCCCTGGGTCCGCTGAGGGATTTTTTGGGACAGGCGGATCAGATCCTGATCATCAACGGCGACAGCCTCTGTTATTGGCCGCTCCGTGGTCTTCTACGTCGGCATCGACGGAGCGGTGCCGATGCGACGATGCTGGTCGCGAAACGCATCGATCCCGAACCCTTTGGCGGTGGCGTTGGTGTGGAGAATCACAGGAGGATCGTCTCCCTACGGCCCAAGGATGCCGACACAGAGGCCGTTTCCCGCCGGGTGTTCATGGGCGCGCATGTGATCTCACCTGATCTTCTGGAGAGGGTTCCAGAGGGCCCCTCCAACTTCGTAACCGACCTCTACGAGCCCCTATTGGCGTTGGGCGGCAGCATCGCGGCACTGGAGAGCTCCCGCAAGTGGCATGATCTGGGCACGCCCGAGCGATATCGCCAGGCGGTTCTGGATTGGGGGCGACGCCGGGGCTGGACGGCTCCGGACGCGCAGGTGGCGAGTGACGCAAGACTCAGAGGGTCGGTGGTGGAGAACAAGGTTTGTGTCGAGAGCGACTGCAGGGTGAGTAGCTCTATCATCCTGGAGGGGGCGAGAATCGGCCCGGAGTGTCGGGTGTTGGAATCAGTTGTGGGGCCGGGTGTGAAGCTCCCCCCGCATACCAGGGTGGAGCGGCGAATGGTGACATCAGTGAGGGCAGATGCCCCAGCATCAGAGGCCGCCTCCGTTGTGGGCGGGCTGGTGTATGAGCCGATCTGACGGCTATCGATTGGTCATCTTCGACTGGGACGGCACCCTGCTGGACTCGATCGCCAGCATTGTCGAGTGTACCCAAGCCACCATGGAGGAGTTGAGCCAGGGTAGACCCGACGAGTCGTTGATCCGTGGCGCTATCGGTCTCGGTCTGCGCGAGACCGTCGATCGTTTTGCGCCGGGATGTGATGACGCGTTCTATGACCGGATTGTCGAGGTCTATCGACAATTATGGTTCGAGACCTATATCCACCAGCCATGCCTGTTTCCAGGTACCGAGAACGTTCTCGAGGAGTTGACTGCTCACGGATATCTCCTGGCAGTCGCCACGGCCAAGAGCCGACGGGGACTCAACCTGGACATGGAAGCGACCGGCCTGGGCAGGTTCTTTCAGGCCACCCGAACGATCGACGAGGCCCGCAGTAAGCCAGACCCGCAGATGATTCTCGATATCCTGGGCGAGTTGGGGGTAATGTCGGCCGCGTCCCTGATGGTCGGGGACACGGCCCACGATCTCCAGATGGCGCATAATGCAGGTGTACACGCAGCCGCGGTCCTAACCGGCTCCCACGGCCTGTCAGAGCTGACCGAGGCCGCCCCCCTGGTCTGTTTCGAAGACCTTCGGGAGTTGCCCGAGTGGCTCGCCGACAGCGGCCAACAGGGATAGAGCGATCATGTGGCCCAAAAAGCCCAAGGAGATTCCCGCCGTCAAGAAGGTGATGACACCCTTTCCGTTCTCCGTCGAGTTGCAGGAGCCTCTGGAGAACGCTCGGGAGATGATGTCGAATCACAAGATCCATCACCTGCCGGTCATGGATCAAGGGGTACCCGTGGGTGTCATCAGCTACCGCGACCTCCAGAGGACCGTCGACCAGGGACCGGCCAAAGAAGGTGAGCCGCAGTTCGTAGCAGATGTCCCACGCGAGAAGGCCTACGTAGTCGACCTGTCGGCACCCCTCGACCGCGTGCTGAAGCAGATGGCGGAGCAGCGTCTGGGCGCGGCCCTGGTGGTCAAGGACGATCGTCTGGCCGGCATCTTCACCCTCACCGACGCCTGTCGCAGTTTCGCGGAAAGCCTCCGGCAACAATTTCCTCCCGCGGGCGGCGACGAAGCCGCCTGAACCCGCCCGCTGCGGTCCGCACGCCTCCGTTGTAGGACCGGACCTCTGCGCCCGCCCGTGCCCCTGGGCCGGCCCACCATGTAGGGGCCGCGCCTCTGTGCCGGCCGGATCCTGCTCTAGAAACGCGAGGCCTGTCGTTCTCGTGCAGGCAGGATCTCTAGGCAGGTGGTCCACCAGCCCGAGAGGATGGTGTCCACGAACTCTTCAGGCAACATCTCTCGGCGCATCTCCGCAGCCAGAGCCTGGTGGTCATAGGTCAAGGGAACAAGCTCCACCGACAGCAGATCAGAACCGCCCTGGAGAAGGGCGTACCAGACGTTGGTGTGGCCGTCGTTTGCCGGTCGGCCGATGACCCCAACGTTCACCACGTCGCGTCCGGAAGGCAATCGGCGGTGCCATTGCAGACCGGTGTGGGTGCAGAGAATCCCGTCGCATCGCGCCTGATCGAGGAGAACCTCCAGAAAAGACTCGGGCGAAGTGGAGTGGAAGAGAAACTCGTTGATCCACCGGGGCGACCCGTGAAGCAGCAGAAGCTCCCGATCGCCGACCTTGACTCGCCGCCGGCGGGGCAACCGACCCATCCAGGCCTTGAACTCGTCCGAGCTGTGCGTGGCGGTATAGCCGTAGGAAAGCCGGGCAAAGTGGTTGTCACGAGGGTCGGTGTACCCACAATTGCAATCCTCGCGGCCACCGGCCAAGGACTCTTCGTAGTTGCCCTGGATCGTGTGCACCTCGCCCTGGTCGAGCAGGGACCAGATCTTCTCGGGATGGGGGCCAAATCCGCCCAGGTCGCCGAGACAGTAGACAGCTTCGGCGCCTCGGTTTCGAGCATCCTCCAGAAATGCCGCCAGCGCCAGGTGGTTGTTGTAGATTCCCCCACAGACGGCAATGCGCCGGTAGGGTCCCTGGACAGGCACGCCGTCCGTGCTCCGATGGAGGAAATGATCGGCCTCGGCAAGGCGCTCCCTGGGAGACAGTTGCCGCCCTGTGCCGATGGCCGCCTGGCGAAAATCGCCCAGAGGGACGAGCTTTTCGCCCCAGGTTGCCAGCCCCCGATGGACCGCAAGCTTGGAACGAGGCACGGCAGCACGAATCTCTTTTGGGTTGCGGTTACTCATCGCTGATCGAGTTAGGTCCGACAAGAGACTCCGTAGACATGACAGGTCCAGCAGGCCGGGTGGTGGAGTGGAAATGAGCCCAGGGTGTCGGCGAGGCGTTCCCCCATGCGACCCTCCGGCTCGTTGACCAGGATGGGACAGACCCAGATGCCCTGATCAGTGACCATACGAGAGGAGCCGCACTGCAGATGGTCCAACGCGTCCACCGGCACGTCCTCCTGTCGCAGACGCTGCCAGCTCTGGTAGGCACCTCCCCGTTCGGCTTCGGCGCCAATCTGGAAGATGGGTAACACCTTGAGCCGCGGCTTGGCGACACCCAACTCGCCTAGGAGCTCGAAGAAACGTTGCTTGCCTGCGTTCGAGCCGTTATCGTCGCGAACTTCCGTTACTGTGATGACCGGATTGAGGCCAGCGGCCACCAGGTTGGAGATCCCACCCAGAATACGCTCGAAGGTTCCCTGACCTCGAATAGGATCGTTGGTGGCGGCATCGTAGCCGTCCATGGAGACACGAAAGTCGAGCGAGTATTCGGAGGTCTGGGCCAGAGCAGCCAGACGCTGGCAGCGCTCGCTGTCGAGCAATAGGCCGTTGGTGAGAACCGTGGCCGGCCCGAGCTCCAGGGTCCGCTTCAGGATCTCCTCCATCTCGGGGTTGAGAAAGGGCTCGCCACCGGTGAAGTAGTGCTCCTTGACACCGAGCGCCGCTCCCTCGACGAGATAGGCCTCGATCTCGGCTAGCGACATCATCTCGTGGGTATGGTTGGTGGGGGAGCACGAGACGAAGCAGTGGGTGCACGCCAGGTTGCACAGGGTGCCACCCACCTGAAACCAGAGAGTGTCCAGGGAGGACAGCGCCACTCGTGGCGTGTTGGCGGCTTTGGTCGCAGTCGACGTCTCGGTAGGCATGGTCACCGCTAGATCCCCTGTTGCAGGTACTCGACGGTCTCGCGGCACCCGGGACGGGTGAAGAAATCTGTGCAGCAGGCAGTTTCTACCACCTCGCCGGCTCCGTCCCGCAGACAAATGCAGGCGATGACATCGGCGGTGCGTCGGGCCTGGGCCAGGTCGTGAGTCACGAGAACGATCGGACGCGTGGCGCTGAGCTCGCGGATCAGCGCCTCGATGGCCTCGGTGGATCGGGGGTCGAGAGCGCTGGTGGGCTCGTCCATGAGGATCACTTCTGGGTGCACCGCCAGGGTGCGAGCGAGACAGAGCCTCTGTTGCTGACCCACGGAGAGCACCGTGGCTCGCTCGTCGAGCCGGTCCTTGACTTCATCCCACAGCGCCGCTCCCTTGAGAGCCTCCTCCAACCGCTGCTCCTTTTGATGGCGGTCGAGGCGTTCGTGATGCACCGCGCCGAACAGGGTATTGGCCCGTATGCTCCTGGGGAAGACGACGGGCTGCTGGAAGAGGATGCCGACACGGCGGCGAAGCTCGTCGGGGTCGACACCGGAGCCGAAGACGGAAACCCCTTCCAGCTCCACCTCGCCCTCAACGACCAGGGGCGGGGTCTCCAGCTCGGCCAGTCGATTGAGGACCTTTAGCAGGGTGCTCTTGCCGGCTCCCGACGGTCCGATGATGGCGAGAACCTCACCCCTACGCACCTCGAGGTCTGCCCGGCGGAGCAGTACGCTGGAAGGCGTTTTCACCGAGACCCGCCTGGCGGCCAGGACGGTTCGGTCAGGAGCCGGTACCAGACGGAGCACCTCAGCCAA
>Ga0255052_10002863_pt1 | contig 12207 bp, 12 predicted proteins | sample JV7_2_21_MG_FD_188632 | JGI IMG/M metagenome (GOLD analysis project Ga0255052, IMG submission 188632) | Seawater microbial communities from Jervis Inlet, British Columbia, Canada - JV7_2_21 | ecosystem: Environmental > Aquatic > Marine > Inlet | place: Canada: British Columbia | collected... | reverse complement strand
CACCGATATGGGGATCGAAGCGGTCATCGCGGAAGCACGGCGAGTGGTCGGTGACGGCAAGACTTATATCAGCTTCGACGTCGATGCGCTGGATCCGGTTTATGCGCCGGGCACCGGCACTCCCGAGATCGGCGGCATCACGACCTACGATGCCCTGCAGATGGTCCGTGGATTACGCGGGCTCAATCTGGTTGGTGGTGATGTGGTCGAAGTTTCACCACCCTTCGACATGTCGGGTAATACTGCATTGGTAGCAGTGACGATAATGTTCGAGATCCTGTGCCTGCTTGCTGAGCATTCGAGCCAACACAAATAACCTTGTCCAGCCCAAAAATGCCGGATAGGTTTTTCGAGAAGATTTAAGGATTATTGGCCATCGCGATCGCTTCGATCTCGATCAACATACCTTAGTTGTTGGCGAGCGCCAACATGGCGTGCAACAGCACGTTGCAACCTGCCTCGAGATCCTCGGGTTCGGCGCTTTCCTGTTCGTTGTGGCTGAGCCCGCCCGCGCAGGGTACGAATATCATCGAGGTCGGCGCGACCTGGCACACCTGGCAGGCATCGTGGCCGGCGCCAGACACGATTCGTTGATTGCTATAACCCAGCGCCTGCGCCGCGTGTTCAACTGCAGAAATACAGGTGGTATCAAATTTAACCGGTGGGCAATGCCAGATTTCCTCGATATCGCATTCGACCCCGAGTTTATCGACGCAATCGGTCACGCAGACCTTTAACTTTTGCGTCATTTCAGCAAGCACCGCATCATCCGGATTGCGGATGTCGACGGTCAGAAAGACCTCACCCGGGATGGTGTTGCGCGAGTTTGGCATAACCGACATTTGACCGACGGTACCGACGCCATCGGGTGCATATTCCAGCGCCAACAGCTTTACCATCGAGATAATCTCGGCGGCTGCGGCCAGCGCATCGCGCCGTCCGGGCATCGGCGTCGACCCGGCATGCGAATCCTGGCCTTTCAGGGTAAGGTCGAACCAGCGCTGCCCCTGCCCACCGACCACCACGCCTATTTGCCGATTCTCGGCCTCGAGAATCGGCCCCTGCTCGATATGGGCTTCGAGTAGCGCGCCGATCGGATTACTACCGCAGGGCATATCACCCATATAGCCAATGCGTTTTAATTCGTCGCCGAGACTCTTCCCATCGCTATCGGTGATCGACCAGGCGTAGTCTTTTTCAAACAGCCCGGCATATACGCCGGAGGCAATCATTGCGGGCGCAAAACGCGAGCCTTCCTCGTTGGTCCAGACCACGGCTTCAACCGGAGCCTCGGTCGTGACATTGTTGTCGTGCAGCGTGCGCAAGGCTTCTAGTGCCGCCAGTACGCCGTAGATGCCATCGAATTTACCGCCATGCGGCTGGGTATCGAGATGACTGCCGGCAACCACAGGGGCCAGGTCATTACTGTGCCCGGCGCGTCGTGCAAAGATATTGCCCATATCATCAATCCTGATACTGCAGCCTATCTCTTCACACCAGCGGATAAATAAATCCCGCCCTTCGTGGTCTTCGTCGGTCAAGGCCAGGCGACAGGACCCGCCCTGTTCACCCGGGCCGATCTCCCCGATCGCCATAATGCTGTCCCAGAGGCGCTGACCGTCAACGCGCAGATGTGCTGTTTCTCTCATAATTAAATCGGTACCGGATCCCGTTTAAGCGCCTGACAAAGGCAATGTACTCCACCGCCGCCCAATGTAAACATCGACATGTCCGGCGCAAACACTTGGTAACCCCGTACGCGCAGATCCTGGTTAAGCTTAACACTGCCGACAGGTCAGGACGCCCAGTCTGGCACAAAATCAAGGCGACGAAAATTACCGGAAACCCTGTATTTCATTGATATTGCTGATATATGGGCTGTACCGACAGTATCAAACTACTGCAAATAACCGTTTTACATCTCGTACCTCAATAGTTACCATCGCTCGACTGATGATTTTTTGATCGTAATCAGTGAGTCGTATATAAGCCGTTATCAATAAAGACGGTTATATTTTTAAGATGTACCTTCAATAACCTGAGGAGAAGTAAATGAATCTCAAAAACACCCTGACGGGTGCTCTTGTAGCCGTCAGCATGGGCGTGACCAGTATTGCCAGTGCCGCTGATGTCGTCATCGGCGTACCCAACTGGCCATCCGTAGCCGCAACCGAGAATATCCTTAAAGTCGTGATCGAGGAGAATCTCGGCCTCGACGTCGAGCTGCAAAACGGCACCAATCCGATCGTGTTCGAAGCGATGGATTCAGGTGCCATGCATGCTCATCCCGAGGTCTGGATGCCGAACCAGCAGAACCTGCATGACACCTTCGTCGGCAAAAAAGGTACTGTGGAAATGAACCCTAACGGCGTCGCCGCTTTCCAGGGTATGTGCGTACCCAAAGGGCTGGCGGATAAACACGGTATCAAGTCGATCGATGACCTGACCAACCCGGACGTCGCGGCACTGTTCGACACCGACGGTGACGGCAGGGGTGAAGTATGGATCGGCGCTCCCGGCTGGGCTTCCACCAATGTTGAAAAAATCCGCGCCAAGTCTTACGGCTACGACCAGACTTTCGAACTGACCGAAAGCGACGAGACGCTCGCCTATGCGAACCTCGACAACGCCATCAAGGGCAGTAAGCCCTGGGTCGGATTCTGCTATACGCCGCATTACGTTTTCGTTTTGCACGACATGCAGGTACTCGAAGAACCGGCTTATGACGCCTCACAGTGGAAAGTGGTACAACCCACCGACGATCCAAACTGGCTGGCAGTCTCCACGGCTGGCACCGCGTGGGATACCGCATACCTCCACCTGCATTTCGCCAAATCAGTTGAAAAGAAACATCCCGAAGTGGCGAAGCTGTTCAGAAATATGAAACTCAGCACCGATGAAGTCTCGGAGATGACATATGCGCTCGTAATCGATAAGGAAGATCCGGCTGCATACGCCACTGCCTGGGTAAAGAAAAATGAGGATCAGGTGCTGAACTGGCTGACTAACTGACACTCGAACTAACAGTATAAAAATAACTGCCCGTTACCGTCCTCATGGCGGTAGCGGGCTAGTCGTCAGCTGGTCTAACAGCGGGCTATTAGAGGGGGGCGCAACTATGACTGAATCGACTGAATCGGTCGTCAATATAAGCAATGTCTGGAAGGTTTTCGGCGAACAGGCAGACGCTGCCATCAAAGCGATCAAGGACGAAGGCATTGGAAAAGCAGAAGTGCTTGAACGCTACGGCTGCGTAATCGGTGTTCAGGATGCGACTTTCGACGTTCCCCGAGGCGAAATATTCTGCATCATGGGCTTGTCCGGCTCGGGCAAGTCGACCCTGGTTCGCCACATCAACCGTCTGATCGAACCCTCCTCCGGTAATATCGAGGTTTTGGGTCGTAACGTATCGAAACTCAATGAAAGCCAGTTGCGGGAACTGCGTGCCAACCATATCGGCATGGTGTTTCAGCACATGGCGTTGTTGCCGCATCGCTCGGTACGTGACAATGTCGCTTACCCGCTTGAAATACGAGGCGTTGCCAAATCCAAGCGTTGGGCGGTATCTGACCATGCACTGCAACTGGTGGACCTGGTCGGATACGAGGACAGGCTGCCGAAGGAGTTATCTGGCGGAATGCAGCAGCGGGTCGGCATTGCCCGTGCGCTGGCCTCGGACCCCGAAGTGCTGCTAATGGACGAACCCTTTTCCGCGCTCGATCCACTGATCCGCATGCAGCTGCAGGACCAGTTCAAGGCGCTGGTGGCACAACTCCAGAAAACCACGCTGTTTATTACCCACGACCTCGATGAGGCGATTCGAATCGGTCACCGTATCGCGATCATGAAGGACGGCATCATCGTGCAGATCGGCACACCTGAGGATATCGTCATGAATCCGGCCGATGACTACGTGCGTGAATTCGTGCAGGGTATTTCGAAATTAAAACTGGTTAAAGCGCACTCGATTCTGGAGCCGTTGGAAAGTTTTGACGGTAGTCTCGATGGAGCACCTCGGGCAGATGAAGAAGCCGATCTCGACCAGTTAATTAACCACGCTGTTGGCACCGATCTACCCGTGGTCATTACCTCGGACGGTCGTGATATCGGTGTGGTAACCAAACCAAGGCTGCTGCGCGGCATCCAGGGGGGTAAAGACCAATGAGTGATAACGAAAGCAACGCAAGCGTCATCGCCGCGTCGGATATCGAGGTCGACCACGCAAGCCTCGATGCGTCGATTGCCGAATTCGCCAGCCAGAACGGCGACTATTACGCCAGACAGTTTCACCGCATTCATTCATCCACCGGCTTATTGCCGAATACCTTCAACTGGATGGCCGCGATCCTGGGCCCGGTATGGTCCGCGTCGCGCGCGGCCTGGGGTATGTTCTGGGGATTCCTGATCCTCGAAGTGATCGCCTGGGTGCAGATCGGCAGGGGCTGGTGGGGTGATCCCGGCGCCAACTTCTTCGAGCGTGCCGAGAAGCAGCGCGAACGCGCCGATGGTTTTCTCGAGCGCGCGGAAGCCGCACGCGCGGCCGGGGAAGATCCCAGCCGTTTCGAAAAGCTCGCGGAAAACATCGGTAATGCTGCGGAAAAGAGCGAAGCCCTGGCGCAGGCCGCGAGTTCCGATGCGCTGGGCATCCTACTCGGCGGTCTCGTCCTGCTGCTGCTGTTCAAGGCGCTGCAGGGATTTTACGCCAACTCGATTTACGAAAAACAGTTCAGTCGCTGGCGCATCGATCAGAAATTGGTCGAAAGCGGCGTCAAGCCGAAGAATATTATACTCGGCCTCGTGCTGGTGGCTTTGATCGGGCCGTTGACGATTTACAAGTTTACTGTCGACAGCCCGCTCGAAGTGCTTAATGAATTTCCAGAAAAACAGGTATCCAGTATTTTTATCGACTCGGACAAGGCCACGCTGTTCACTGAGCTCGCCGGCTGGCTGGAGCAGAAGATCGACAATGCCGCGATTGCCGGCGCCGGCGCCTTCGATGGCATCACCGCGGGCGTGCGATGGGTGCTCGACGCACTGGGTCTGGCCTTGATCGGTACACCCTGGCCGGTGGTGATGCTGGTCATTTGCGTGGTCGCCTGGCGTGCCGCCGGGCCGCGGGTGGCGATTTTCACCGCCGCTTCGTTGGCCTACATCGCGCTACTCGGTTACTGGGCAATCGCGATGGAAACTGTTGCCTTGGTCGGCGCCGCGGTGTTCATCTGCGTCATCATCGGTATTCCACTCGGCATCTGGTTTGGCAAATCGAGGCGTGCATATAACATAGCGGAACCGGTACTCGACTTGATGCAGACCCTTCCGGCCTTCGTCTACCTGATTCCGATCATCGCTTTTTTCGGCACCGGGAATCCACCGGGAATCCTGGCGACCATCATCTTCGGCATGCCGCCGGTCATCCGCCTGACCACGCTCGGTGTGCGCGGTGTACCCGACACGATCAAGGAAGCGGCGGTGGCGTTTGGCGCCTCGCGTTTTCAGTTGCTGAAAGACGTGGAAGTACCGCTCGCCCTGCCTTCGATCATGACCGGTGTTAACCAGACTATCCTGATGTGCCTGTCGATGGTGGTCATCATCTCGTTGATCGGTGGTGGCGGCCTGGGCAAGGTCATTCTCGAGTCGCTGCAATATGCGGCGAAGGGGCCGGGACTGCTGGGTGGTTTCGCCATCCTGTTCGTCGCCATGGTCATCGACCGCATCGTGCAGGGCGCATTCCGCCGCAAGGATCAGGAATTTTAGCGAGACGGTTTCAGTTCAACGTTTTGCGGAAGTAAATCCGGTCGAAGCCGTCTTCGACGCGCCGATCAAACTGCTCAAAGCCGAGCCTGGGGTAAAGCTCCAGGTTTTCGGTCATCCTGGCATTGGTATATAACTCTATGCGGGTATAACCATCCTGCTGCGCCTGTTGCTCGACAAACCCGATTAACTTTGTGCCGATACCGCGCTTCTGAAACCCGGGAGTCACCGCGACATTTTCCAGATGCACGTGGTCCTGTTCAGGATAAAAGACAACGAAACCGACAATCTGACCATCTTCCTCTGCAACATACAGATGACCTTTTCCGATCGAAGCGGCAAAGTTTGCAACCATGGGCGCGGGTTCACGTCCGATGCGCTCAACATACAGTGTGTATGCCGCAACCGCACAGGTTTCTATCTCCTGTAGATCGAACCTGGTGGCTTTACGAATTCCAGTCACATGGCCCCTCTTCCATAATAACGCTCTGGTGCACGGCAGGACTTGATACTAGGAACCCTTATCCCAATCCTGACTGATACGTTCGTTTATCTTTTTAAACTGGTCGATCAACAGATCGCAATCGAGTTGATTCGAGTTACAAAGTGCATCCATCTTGATCAAAATCTCATCATCCTTTTTAACTATCTCTCTGCGAATTGCGCTTGGATGTGCCGGGTGATCGTCAGGCGTAAAAGACCAGAGTATATATTTGCCATCACCTTTTTGATTGAAAATTGTCCAGCCTTCGTACTCCTTCATGCCCACAGCAGAATCTGCTTTTAGCGCGTTATAAGCTTCCTCGATTGTCGCGTAGCCTATGGGTGATGGCTCGGCAACCTGTTGCGCCACTGAGACAGGCAGGTACAGCAGTGCTAGCAGGAACAAGCTGAAACGATTCATAATTTTTCCATAAAGGTTACGTTATTGTATCAGCCGCCAGGAAACAGTCTCTCCTAGCCAGCCTATGCCAAAATAAGCGGCAAAAGCCACGGATTTAAGAGATCACGTGGATCAGTATGATGTATTGATGAATGGTACAATCGACAGGCTGGTGCGTGACCACCTGATCAGCGCCGAAATGGCAACATCTCTAATGAATGATAATGCTATTGCTATCCAGATCGCCCGCGACCTGGTCGATGTTTCGTCACTTTTATATTTGCAGCGAGACAGCTTCCGGGATGTTGCAGAAGATGCTGGATTGGTGATGGCAAGTTAACCGACCGTTGCAGAAAGATTTGCCGAATAAAATAACAAAGTTTTAATACATATGAATTGCCTGGACAAATACCGCAGCAAACTCATTAGTCAGCTCAACAGGGACCTCAAAATTATTCTGGTAGGCCCGGAAGAAGAGCCGGTGCATGATTTCAGAGTCGGAATGAAGCGGCTTACCGCCCTTTACTTCTTTCTTAACGAGGTCGATCCCGGGCTAAAAACCAGGAAAATGCTCAAGCCCTATCGCAAGTTGGCAAAATCTATTGGCGTCATTCGCGACGGGCATATCGTCGTGCATTTAATCCAGGAACTGGATGAAGTTTGTGTTGCCGATAAAAGGGTTCTGGTTAATGCAATAAAATCTAAATCAAGAAATGATTATCGTTCATTTAAAAGAACCATTCAGGCCAGCCCGCTTACCCGGGTAAGCGTTCCTACCATCAGATCGCTAGGCTTATCCGAAAGAGCCATCCTGCGGCAAAAACCGGTCGCGCTGAAAGGGCTTTTATCCCAAATCATGAGCACCAGTCCGCGCATGAGCGCTGAACAATGGCACAAGAAACGAATACTGATGAAGCGATATCATCATAAGCTCGATGCATTTTATTTCTGTCCGGGTCATACCTCGGATGAAAACGAATTGAAGCAGATAAAAATACTCGAGCAACTGCTTGGCGACTGGCACGACCGCATCATCGCCGCTGAGATCCTGCCGTTACTCAAAGGAGCCGAAGCGGAAGCAGACCGCACGATCGCGATCATGCGGAAACAAGACAAGATATTGTTGGGATCGGCAAAAATTTACCTGAACAAATATAAAAAATGGCACCAAAGCAATTAACCACTGAAACGAGCAATCATCCCATATAAAAGTTAGAGGTAAAAAGCCTCGCAAAACTCCGTCATTCCGACGAGGGCCGGAATCTATGATCGAGATTTCGAAGGGCATCGATTAGTAACAAGCTGTTTTTGGGGGGATAGACTCAAAACGAGATTGCGGCTCGCGCTTTGACCCCTGCGGGGCGCCCGCGGCGGCCCAAATTGCTGGCGCAATTAGTCGAACCAAGGGTTCTCATCAATCCTCTCTCTCCGCCAGACCAAAAATCAAGCCCTTATGAGTTACATAAAATTTTGGTCTAAAATTTATCAGGGAATTATCACGGAACAGTATTGTGTTGCAGCCTTAGTAATCGAGCACATCGCGGTGATGCTTACCTGTTGGCAATCACTTCTGCTAAAAGGCAGAGTATTTCGTACATCAAGGTAGCGCCTACCAATGCCGTGTTACCGCTAGGGTCGAAAGGCGGAGCGACCTCTACCACATCGCCGCCAATCAGATTTAGATTACGCAAACCCCGCAGCAGGGCAAGCGCCTCAATGGTTGTAATGCCGCCGATTTCCGGCGTCCCTGTTCCCGGTGCATATACCGGATCAAGACCGTCCACATCGAACGAAATATAAGTGGGTCCACTGCCGACGACTCGACGCGCCTCCTCGATGACTGCGTCCATACCCATCTGAGTGAATTCCTCCATGAAAATAACCCGCATACCCTGCTCAAGCGAATAGTCCCAACCCTCGGTCGTATTTTGCGCGCCGCGGATGCCGATCTGAACTGTCCTCGCGGCATCCAGCAAGCCATCCTCATGAGCCCGACGAAAGGGTGTGCCATGCATAAACTTGGAGCCCTGAAATTCATCCCAGGTGTCCGTATGGGCATCAATATGGATAAGGCCAACCGGCGCATCCCGGGCAATGGCCTTCATGATTGGATAGGTAACAGAATGATCGCCCCCGGCACTAAGCGGGATTACCCCGGCGACATGAACACGAGAAAAAAATGATTCGATATCACGGACAACGGCATTGTGGTCAAACACGCCTTCGAAAGTGACGTCACCAATATCGGCAATCTTGCAAAGCGCATAAGGATCGACCCTGGTTACATGATGAATCGAGCGCATGAGGCTCGACTGATTGCGTATTTCGCGTGGTCCGTGACGGGCGCCGGGCCTGTTCGTTACACCACCATCGTAGGGTACGCCAATCAATGCAATATCAAGACCCTCTGGATCTGGATGATAGGGTGTGCGCATAAAAGTCGGAATTCCCATATAACGCGGAAGAGACTTTTGGTCCTGCTCTGTAGTCATGAATTAAACAAACCTCTGTTGGGGAATTTTCCTGATGCAATCAGCTTGTGTGCGAAGTTTCACTACTACTTGCTGCCTTGATACACCGGAACCTGAACGGGCTCCGGGTAATAGGGCAAGGTTTCAACCCGCGGCGGTATTGACAAGTTAACTATTTTATCTCAGAAAATCCTTTTGAAGGTATTGTCAAGTTAACTTATTTGAGGACGTAACAAAAGCAGGCTGATGGTTCTAAGTCATTGATTTCTCGTTGTCGGGTAGGGAATTTTCGCCTCCAAAAGGGCAAGATTTACATTAACTTGACAGTACCACATAGAAGCCTAGAAACCCCACATTGACACCAATATTCGACATTCCGATACATCAAACCCCCACTTGGCAGGCACGAAACTGGTTAACTTGTCAGTACCCATCTGGCAGCAGGGCATAAGCCGCTCGGCGCACTCGGCTATGTCGTCTGCGCGCGCGAAACGCTTGTGCAGATCGAGTCGCTGGGACTGGAAGTGGATGAGTTCGTGGTTCCGTCCGGCAGCGGAGCGACGCATGCTGGTTTCCTGTTCGGCCTGCGTGCGCTCGGTTGCGACAAACCGGTAAACGCTGTGTGCGTACGCCGCGACGCCAATGCCCAGCGCGGTCGGCTGGTCAGCCGCTGCCAGGAGATCGCCGACCTGGTGCAGGCGCCCAACCCGGTGAGTGACACGGACATCCTGCTGAACGACGATGTGCTGGCACCCGGATACGGCCTGTTGAACCCCGCAACCAGCGATGCGATTGCGCTCGCCGCACGTACCGAGGCGCTGATGCTCGACCCGGTTTATACCGGCAAGTCCATGGCGGGTTTCATTACCCGCGCCCAGGAAGCGCCCGACCGCTCGCTGCTATATCTGCATACTGGCGGCGGACCTACGATTTTCGGTTACGCCACGGACTTGACCGAGGCATTGGCTGGCGTGACCTAGCCTGCGAGTAGCCGGCTACGGCGGTTCACACTGCCGTATCTGTTCCCAGTAATGCCAGCCGAAAACGGTTTTTGAGGTGAATCCCGTCTTTCGGAGGCAGCACCAGGGGCAGGTCTTCCACGCAAATTTTGATATTGAAAAATATGGGTCCTTCCCCGTTTCGAATCTGGGGTAGAACCGATTCGAGGGTCAGATTATCTTTGATGGTGACGCTGGCCGAAAAACCGGTTGCCGACGCCACTGCCGCCAGATCCACATCGCCCGCCGTGTGGGTGGTTTGCATCCCAGTTTCTCCATAACGTTCGTTGTCGAGCACGACGATAGCAAGGTTGGGTGGCGATTGGATGGCCACAGTTGCCAGGGAACCCATTCCCATCAGCATCTCACCGTCCCCGGTGACGACCAGGACTCGGCGCGAGGGTTGGGCCAGTGCGAGGCCCAGTCCCAGTGACACCGCGCCGCCCATTGCCCCCCACAACGGAAAATTCAACGGCGAATCACGGGCAGCGGTGATATCCCATGCCGATGCACCCAATCCGGCAACCACCAGCATATCGTCACGATGATCGAGCAACGCGGTCACCACCTCGCGGCGATGCAGCGGGTATTGTTTGCTGCGATTTGAATCCATTGCTACTGCTCGAATGTTTTTGCGCCGAGAATGCGCTGTGAAATCAGAACCGCCGCTGCCGACGGACCTTCGTAAACCATGGCCGCCGCTGTCGCAACCGCTGCTGCAAGCTGATCGCCCCGGGAAACAGGGTACACCGTAACCCCGGCCGCGGTTAACAATTGCTCTGTGTTTTCCCCCATCGGGACCTGCCAGGGGTTGAATTCCCCTTGTTCTCCTCGCATCGTCACCAGCATCAGCAACGGCATCTGACAAACGCTGCTTAAAGAAAGCATGTTGAGACAATTGCCGACGCCGCTGCTTTGCATTAACAATACGCCTCGCTCCCCGCCAAGCCAGGCACCGGCCAGCAAGGCGACGCCCTCTTCTTCCGTAGTCAAAGGCACCGACACCATGTCGCTGCACTGCAGGCATTGATTGATCAGATGCAGATGCCCGGCGTCAGGTACATAAGCCACCTGGCGGATCCGGTGGTTCAACAGTATTTGAAAAATACTATCAGACCAGGTCACAAAATCAGGCTGGGTCACGATTAACCTCGTGGGATAGTTTTTACGTCAGGGTCATTCTCACATCCCACGGCAGTTGCAACAAGGGCGGCAGATCCGTGATGGTTCGGGTGAGCGCGGAAAGCTAATCCTGTGTAGGCCGCACTATTCTGCTTCGAGCGGCGTCGTCAGCTCGATGCCGGGTACTGACAAGTTAACTGAAGTTCGGCGACAATTTCCGAATGAAAAAACAAAATATCTACAAGCGATACCGATTTCCATCGGTAATCATCCAATACGCAGTATGGCTCTACTATCGATTCAACCTTAGCCATCGTGATATTGAAGATTTATTAGCTGAACGGGGAATAAATGTCACTTACGAGACGATCCGATTGTGGTGCATTAAGTTTGGCCCAAAATATGCTGCCAGGTTGAAGAGAAAACATAGGGGATATGGAGATACATTTTTCATTGATGAAGTTTTTGTCAGAATTGATGGAAAACAGCATTATCTCTGGCGAGCGGTTGATCAGGATGGTGAAGTTGTTGATGTGTTTCTCCAGAAACGAAGAGATGGTGCGGCAGCAAAGCGTTTCTTCAAAAGGTTATTGAAGAAGCATCAAGCCGAACCCCGGAAGATCGTAACCGACAAATTGAGGAGCTACGGCGTCGCACATCGAGAATTGATGCCTAGTACAATTCACGATTCGTCACAGTATGCTAACAATCGAGCTGAACTTTCGCACCAACCCACCAGGGTTCGAGAGCGGGGCATGCGTAGATTTAAATCGATTATTCAGGCTCAGCGATTTTTAGGTGTGCATTCAGCCGTATATAATTTATTCAATCTGGGTCGGCATCTAATTTCTGCTAGCCATTATCGATTATTTCGAATGCGTGCCTTTGCGTCTTGGAGAAGTGTAGTGGTCTAAACTGATAAGAACTTCGGGAGTTTTCTCGACTTGAGAAGTTAACTTGTCAGTACCTCGCTGATGGTTAC
>Ga0255052_10002862_pt1 | contig 12208 bp, 11 predicted proteins | sample JV7_2_21_MG_FD_188632 | JGI IMG/M metagenome (GOLD analysis project Ga0255052, IMG submission 188632) | Seawater microbial communities from Jervis Inlet, British Columbia, Canada - JV7_2_21 | ecosystem: Environmental > Aquatic > Marine > Inlet | place: Canada: British Columbia | collected... | reverse complement strand
CGACAACGCGATCGAGACAGTCGACACCTGGAACCGCGCCAACGCCGCCCGCGGCCACGTCACCGTCCCGAGGGTCGCAGATCTCGCGTTGCTCGATCGGCTGGTGGACGAAGGCTGATGCTCGATGCTCGATGCTCGATGCTCGATGCTCGATGCGACAAAACCATATATTCACGAGACGCCTTGTCGAGGGGCGGGTGGGCGGACCCGGCTTCGTGCTACGCACTACGCCGTGACAAGTCGAGTATCGAGAATCCAGTATCGAGCATCGGGCGGACGGGCGGTAACGCTCTAACTTGCTAACGTTTAGACGCCTTTAGCGGTAAACTGGATTGATGGACGCCCTCGTCTCTCACCTGCCGCCCGAGTTCTTCGGCTTCGTGCTCACCCTCGGCCTTTCCCTGCTGATCGGCTTCGAGCGCGAGGAGCACGAGCCTGACGGCATCGGCGGTGTTCGCACCTTCCCGATTATCGGCCTCGGCGGTTTCCTGCTGATCGCCGGCTTTCCCGACACCGCCATTCCGTTCGCTTTGGGTCTGGTGGTCATGGGTGGTCTGGTCGCCCTCACCCACTGGCACGCTCTCCAGCTCGGTGAGCCCGGCATCACAACCGAGACGGCGGCGCTGCTCATGTTCACAATCGGCGGCTGCGCCGCCAAGGGCCTGTACTGGATCTCCATCGCCACCGGGGTGGTGACCGTCATCCTGTTGCACGAGAAGCGCCTGCTCGAGGGGCTCGCCACCGCGCTGCCGCGCCACGAGATGCGCACCCTTCTCCGTTTCCTGCTCCTGACCGCAGTCATTCTGCCGGTCGTGCCGAATCGCGATTTCAATCCCTTCGAGATCAACCCGTTCAAGCTCTGGTTGGTGGTGGTGGCGGTGTCCGGGGTCTCCTACGTCAGCTACCTCCTGCGAATGTGGTGGGGTGAGGACCGGGGCCTGATCCTCGCCGGCCTCCTGGGTGGCGCCTACTCTTCCACCGTCACAACGGTTGTTCTTTCCCGTCAATCCAAGAAAAGGGAGCCCTGCTCGGTCGGCTTCGCCGGCGCCATAGTCGCCGCTACCGGCATGATGTACATCCGCCTTTGGATCCTGCTGCTCCTCTTCGCAGCGCCACTCGCCTACAAGTTGACGATCCTCTTCTGGGGCTTGGGAGTGGCTGCCGTCATTGTCGGCGCCCTGCTCGCCCGCACCACCAGATTCGACGAAGACTGTGAGTTCGATCCCACGATCGAACGCCGTGACGGCAACCCTCTCGAGATGACCTCGGCCTTCACCTTTGCCGCCATCTTCCTCGCCATCCTGGTCACTACCAAAGTGGTCGCCGAACGGTTCGGCAACACCGGTGTTCTGATCATGGCGGTCATCATGGGCGCCGCCGACGTCGACCCCTTCATCCTCGGTCTCACGCAAACCGTCGGCTCAGGGTTGACCATAGAAACCGCCGCCCTGGCGGTAGTCATCGCCGCGGCAGTCAACAACATCATGAAAGGGATCTACGCGGTCATCTTCGGCACCAACCGCACCGGACGCTTGAGCCTCGCCGTCCTCGCGTTGTTCGGCGCCGTCAGCGTCGCGCTTTACCTTCTTTTCTGAGCCTTGCCCGCATATCTCTCAAGCTAACGACGACCCATCTTCAGCTCACGCTGCCGGCGGCGCGAGGGGCGACGCAGGTCCATCTTCCACCGGCGGTGCGCCCACAGCCACTGATCGGGATGTTCGAGAACGTATTTCTCGAGCACTCGGTTGTAGCCGAGGGTGTTGAGATAGATCTCCTCCCTGTGGTGCTCCGCGGAAATCCACTCGAGCGGTGGATGGAATCGCATGACGTGGCGGCCGTCCGGTCTGCGGTGGCTGACCGCCGGGATAACGGGAGCGCCGCTCTGCCTGGCGACCATCGCCAGGCTGCGGTTCGTTCCCGCCTCCTTGCCGAAGAACTCGACGGCCACCGCCTTGGATCCCACCACGTTGTGCTGGTCCATGATGAAGATGATGACGTCGTTCTTCTCCAGCGCGTCGAAAACGTTTGTCAGCGCGTTGGCGGGCGAGACGACCCTCAGACCTGCCTTGCTGAAGCGGCCGAAGACCACGCGTTCCAAGCCCAGGCCTAGGGTTTTCCGAATCACGTGGAATCGGTTCTGATACTGCTTGAACTGCAGCATCGCGGCCACCGCCGACAGCTCCCAGTTCCCGAAGTGGCCGGTCAGGATGAGAACTCCTTTGGCCTGCCCCGCCGCCTTCAGGACGTGCTCGACGCCCAACACATCGACCTGGCCCGCTATGCGTCGTTCCGAGCTCACCATCATCGCCAGGTTTTCTTTGATCGTCTTTGCAACATGACTGTAGAAGCACCGGGCCAGCCGACGCAGCTCCGTCTCGCTGAGCTGGTCCCCGAAGACCTGTCGCAGGTTCTCCATCACAATGCGCCGTCGCACCGGAACCAGGTAGTACAACGCGGACCCGAGCAGCGACGGCTTCAGCCCGGAAATCCCCGGAACGTCTCTGGTGCCACCCGTAAGGGCCTCCGTGGAGTCGGACGGTGGTTTATCAGGCATTGCTGGAGAGCACGATACACGAGTTGAGCCCGGCAAAAGCGCGGCTTACCACGAGGCCCACCGAGGACCTGGGTTTCTGCTCCGCGGCGCTGACGTTCGCGCCCCGGCAATCCGGCGAGAGCTCCTCGAGGGTGGGGATCCCCGGGGCCCGGCCGTCCGCAAGACAAAGAAGCGCGAGAATGCTCTCGATCGCTCCGCTGGCTGCAACGGTGTGTCCCAGCGACCATTTGAAGCCCGTGACCGGGATCGTCGCCGCTCCAAAGATTTCGGTGAAGGCACGCGCCTCAGCGGCATCGGAAACCCTGGTGCCGTTGGCGTGGGCCGAGATCATGCCGATCTCGTCGGGGCTCTTTCCGCTGTCCTCCAAGGCCAGGCGTATGGCCCGGCTCACACCCTCGCCGTCTTCGCGCACCGACAGCACTCCCTCGGCCTCGGCGACCACGGAGCTGCCCAGCACTTCGCCGTAGATCTTCGCGCCGCGGCGGTCTGCGGCGTCCCGCGTCTCCAAAACGAGCGCACCTGCACCCTCACCCAGCACGGTGCCGTCCCGATTCCGGTCGAACGGCCTCAGGCCTCGAGAGCTCAAGAGCCCCACGGAGGCGTAATAGGGCAACGCTTCGAGCTCCGAGGCGGAGTCGTAGCCAACCACGATCGCCTGGTCAATTGCTCCGTCCCTCAGGTAGCGGCACGCCTCGGCGATGGCCTGCGAGCCGCTGATCCCGTGGGCGGTGACATTGGCATTGGCCCCCTTGAAGCCGTACTGGATTCCCACATAGGCCAGCACGTTATTGGGCAGCGCCCGCAGCAGCCACATCGGGTGGACATCCTCCATCGCGCGAACGCCGAACTCCCGGGAGTCGCCGGCGGCATTCGCCAGCGGTGAGAGGTAGTCGTGCTGGTAACGGTACTTGGTAGCCGGCGAACCGACAAAGACGCCGGTGCGGTCGTTGAAGGAGGTCGGATCCGCGAGCCCATCACGGTGTTCGATGATCCTGCTGTGGGCGACGGCCTGGCTCACGGCATTCAACCCGATCACGTCCTGCCGTGTGATGAACTTGAGGAGCTTTCGGTCCGAAACCAGCTCCCGCGGTCTGTAGTCCTTGATTTCGCCCGCGAGTTGGTGCGGCCACCCGGAGCTGTCCCAGGTCGCCGCCTCCCGGATTCCGCTCTCGCCGGAGAGGACCGCTACCCAGGTCCCCGCAACATCGGCGCCGGAGGCTGTGAGACAGCCGAAGCCCGTGATGACGACGCCCTGCACAACTCACCGCCCCCGGGTTTCGGCGCGCTGTGGGCTGCGAAAGACCAGACAGCTGTTCGAACCGCCGAAGCCGAACGAGTTGGACATGGCCACATCGATCTGCATCGGCCGGCACCCTTCGGAGACATAGTCGAGATCGCACTCCGGGTCGGGCGTCCTGAGGTTTGCGGTCATCGGGGCCGTGGAGTGTTTGATCGCCAGCGCGCAGAAGATGCCCTCGACGGCGCCCGCCGCGGCGATCAGGTGTCCAATCTGGGACTTGGTCGAGCTGACGGCCAGGGCGTGCGCGCGGTTGCCGAAGACCTCCTTGATGGCGTTGGTCTCGCTCAAGTCGTTCATCGGGGTGGACGTACCGTGGGCGTTGATGTAGTCGATCGCGTCGACGGTTTCTCCGGCGTCGGCCAAAGCGCCGCGAATGGCCTGCATCGGTCCGTCTCCGGACGGGGGAGAGTCCGTGATCCGGTACGAGCTCAGGGAGTTCCCCTCGCCTGCGAGCTCGGCGTAAATTTTCGCTCCCCTTTCTCTGGCCCGCTGCCAGTCCTCCAGGACCATGAACCCGGCCCCCTCCCCCACAACGAACCCGTTGCGGGTGCGGTCGAACGGGCGGCTGGCCGAGGCCGGCCGATCGTTGTCCGTCGAGATCGCTCCGAGCAGGCAGAAGCCCGCGAAACCGATCGGGTTGATCATGGTGTCGTAACCGCCCGCGAGCACGTAGTCCGCCTGCCCGCTGCGGACCACCCGCATTGCCAGGCCGAGGGCCTGGCCGCCCGAGGCGCAGGCCGTGTGGAGGTTGGCGGAATAGCCGCGGATGTCGTAGCGCTTGTGCAGCAGAGCCTGGCCCGCGACCGCCCGATGGCGCGCGAACTCCGGAGAGGAGATGAACCTCTCCCCCTCCGCGCCGAGGCGAGCGACGTCGATCTCCCCGTCCGCTGCAAACTCCCGCTGGAAGCGCTGCAGGAAGTCGAACTCCACGGTCATCATCCCACTGCCGGACACCAGGCCCCACCGCTCGGCCGTGGCTGGAGTAGGCCGGACGCCCGCGTCCTGCACCGCTTCCTCCGCCGCGGCCAGGGCGAAGAGAGAGAAGGGGGTGGCGTACTTGAGGGACTTGCGGTCCTCGATAGCCTCTTCCGCCCGCAGGCCCCTGACCTCCGCGGCGATTCGTGTCGGGAATCCCGACGCGTCGAATCCGGAGATCTCGCGAACCCCGGACTCACCGCCGAGGATGGCTTTCCACGTCGATCGGACATCGTTGCCCAGCGGCGTCACCATCCCGACTCCGGTAATAGCCACCGATCTCAGCTCCGTCATCGCCTCTCTCCAAGTACCCTCGAGTACTCCGCCTGACCGACGCAGACACGGTCGCCGTCGACCTCACAGCGGAATTTCAGCAGCGCGTTCTCGGCACTTCGCTCCGCCACCCGGACCTTCGCCACGAGAGGGTTTCCAGGCTCGACGAACCGGCTCATTTTCACCTTGCGGGCCCCGGTCGGGACATACCGAGCGTCGCCGCCCTCGAGCAGCTTCTGACCGAGTTGGAGCAGTGATTCCAGGAGCAGGGACAGGGGAAGGACCGGTTTTCTGGGGAAGTGATCCGCCAAGAACGCTTCGTGCCCGGAGACGGTCCGGACTGCGGTGGCCTCCTTGCCGCCCTCAAAGGAGAGCATTTCGTCGAACGACAGGTCGAACGGTACGGTGGCCCCCTCTCCGGTCTGAGGTGCCTCGGTCGGATCACGCGAACGGTGGATCCGGGCAAAGCGCTCGCGCACCTCCTCCGGGTCGTTGAACTGATCCATCGGGAGGAGCGGACCGAGCGCATTCTCGAGCCTCAGGACCGTCGCTCCGTCGACCGACGCGGCGGCATGATAGAAAACCGCGTCGTCCGTCACTGAGTCGATCGTTGTGTCGAGCAGGACGCTGTCCCCCACGGCGGCCTCCCCGGTGATCGCGACCTCACCCACGACCCCAGCCACCGGACGCACGACGAAGTCCTTGGCAGCCATCACGCTCCAGGCACCGAGCTGGCCCAGAGCCTCGCCGATGATGCAAGAAAGCAACGTCGGCACGCCGTCGGCGTTCGGCCGCACGAAGGCATCGCCAGGCGTCACGTGCTTGACCCCGAGGGCGTGACGTCCCGGATCGAGCTCGAGTAGCTGATCAACGAAGTGAAACACCGCTCATCAATCGGACGCGGCCTGCTCGCCCCCCTCCATCTCTCGGAGCACGATCTTGCAGAACGTCTCCGGGGTGAACAGGGTGGGGATGAGAGAGACCTGCATCCGCGGGGTGAAACGATCTTCCGGCACCTCGGAGAGGTACGTCTTCAAATGCTCCAACCCCTTGTCCGTGAGGCGTCCGTGTTCTTCGAAATCCTCGGAAAGTCCGCGACGCGCTTCCTGCTCGATCATGCCTCGGGGGACCTTGATCTTAAACTCACGTTCGAGCTGGTAGACCAGGTCGAGAAAGTCGATCGACTCCGCGCTGTAGTCGTCGACGAGGCTTCCATCGCGTTGAATCTCGGACTCTTCAAAGGCGAGAACATCGGCGATGATCTCTCGGACCTTTGGGTAAATGGTGTCGGTATTCATCTTCTCCTTTTTTGACGGAGGGCTCACGCCATCTTGAAACCGCCGTCGACGTGAATGATCTCTCCGTTGATGTACTTCCCATAGCGGGATGCCAGGAAACATACCACGGACGCCACCTCGGCAGGGGTCCCGTACCGACCCAGGAGAATTCGATCGAGAGCCTGATCTCCGGCCAACTCACGGACTTCGCGACTCATGTCAGTGTCGATGAGACCCGGCGCCACTGCGTTGACCCGGATCTTGCGTGGGGCCAGTTCTACGGCCAGAGCGCGGGTGAAAGCGTTGATCGCCCCCTTGCTCGCGGCATAGTTGGTCTGGCCCTTGCCACCCTTCTCGCCCGAAACCGAACTGATGTTGATGATCGCGCCGCCGCGCTGTCGTATCATCACCGGTGCCACCACGCCCGTAATGTGAAAGACACCGAGCACGTTGGTGGCGAGGACATCGCTGATCTCGTCCTCGGTGAATGCCGGCAGCAGGTTGTCTCGGAGCACCCCGGCGTTGTTGACGAGAATGTCGATACGGTCCGTTCGACCGAGGACCGACTCCACGGCCCGACCACAGTCCTCGGCGTTTCGCACATCCACCGGCTGAGCCGTCACATTGAACCCGGAGGCCCCGCACTCCGCCAGCAGAGCCTCGGCGGCCCCGCGGTTATTGAGATAGAAGAAAGTAACGTCGGCGCCTTCGGCGGCCAGCACCTTGACGATCTCGCGACCGATGCCCCGGCCCCCACCGGTGACGATCGCCGTCCTCCCGGCGATTCCAGAATCTCTGAAGATCATCCCCATCTCATCCGACCACGGAGTAACCCGCGTCAACCACGATCGTCTGGCCTCGAATCGCTTCGGCCTCGGGCAGGCACAAAAGATAGGCCACATCGGCGACATCCGAGGCCATCAGTTCCCTGCCGAGCTGGGACCTGGTCATGAACTCCTCGAGCAGCTGCTCCCGGTTTTGGAAGTGCTTGATGGCATCGGTGTCGACGACTCCGGCCGATATCGTGTTCACCGATATCCCGGAAGGCGCCAGCTCCATGCTCAGGGATCGGACCAGCGACTCCAGCGCCGCCTTTGAGGCGCCGACGAACGCGTAGTCGGGGACGGCGCGGTGAGCCCCCAGGCTGGAGAGCGCCAGCACCCGGGATCCTCGTCCCATCAGCGACCTCGCCTGCTGCACGAGGTGGTTCAGCGCCAGGGCGTTGGTCTCCATGCACCGGCGCCAGTGCTTGGTGGTCATCTCCAGCGCCGGCCTCAGGACCCCGCTCGCCGCGTTGCTGACGAGAATGTCGAGCTTGCCGAACTCCTCCCGAATGGCCTCGAACATCTCCTTTACGGCCGGCAGGTCGGTGACGTCGGCCTGAAAGGAGAACGATCGCACGCCCAGCGCTTCGAGCTCCCGGCTGAGCGCCTCCGCCTCGTCGGCGCTGCTGAAGTAATTGATACAGACCCCGCAACCGGCGCGGGCCAGCCGCCGGCAGATCGCAGCGCCGATCCCGCGGGCACCACCGGTGACCAGCGCCATTTTGCCTTGAAGCGATTGGGACTCGAGGATTGGTTTTTCCTTTCTTTCGAGGTCAGCCTAACACGGGTGTGTGACGTGTTGATCGATCCACGGGAGGGGAGGATCACGCCTGACCTGGCCGTTTTCGGCGGGATCGACTGGCTGCTCTGATCCGGTTCTCGCTCTCTTCATCAGTGACCGAACGGCGCAGCTCTACCCTGTCGTCCTCGGTGAATGTGAACTCTTTCGCCCACGGACAGAACGCGTCGAGAACTACACGATCCACCGAAAGATCGAGGATCAGCGGGTAAAGCCGGCAGCCCTCGGGCCGGTCGTCGTGGACCGAGCACCGGCCATCGACGAGGAAGATGCAGTGGCCATCCACGTTGACGAGCTGCAGATCGTGGTCATCGTTGACGAAGAAGAAGTCCCGGCACCCCGCCGCCTCGAGCCGCGCTGCGTCGGCCTCGGTCAGGGTCATACGGGTGTTGAGGCAGCAGCGGTGGCAGTCGTGATCGAAGCACGGGTTCTTGGTCCGGGTCATACCGTATTGTGCATCGGCCGGCTTGAAGATCGACTAGGATTGTCACACCAAACTTTGGAGGAAGCTATTGAGCACGTCACCCTGGCCACTCCTGGCCGATGCATTCCGCGATTTCCGCCGCACCTGGCCGCAGCTTGTTCTCACCGATCTGCTGGCGCGGACTCTCGCGGTGGTCATCATCGCACCCGCGGTTGGCCTGCTGGGCAAGCTCTTCCTCTGGCGCACGGCCACGGGCGTGGTCACCGACGAGGCCATCGTGTCGTTTCTGCTCCACCCATTCGGGATGGCGGCGCTGGTGGTAATGGGTGCCGTATCACTGGGAGTTCTTTTTGCCGAGACCGGCCAGCTGATGGTGATCGGATTCGGTGCCGTCGAGGACCGGCGCGTGACCTGGCTGGAGGCCGTGATCTACGCCTACCGGCGGGCGGTGGCGCTCGTCCACCTCGCGGGCGCCGCGGTGGTCCGGCTCCTCCTGATCACGGCGCCGTTTCTGGCAGCAGGCGGTGGAATCTACTGGCTGCTGGTCCGGACCTACGACATCAACTACTACCTGACCCGGAAACCACCCGCGTTCACGGCCGCCGTGATCGTCGCCGGACTGCTCCTGGCGGTCTTTGCCCTCATCGTCGCCTCGAAGATTGCGGCCTGGCTGCTGGCACTGCCTATGGTGCTTTTTGAAGGAAAGGGCGGACCACAAGCTCTCAAGACCAGCGCACAATCGATTGGCCCACATCGCAGAAAGTTGACGCTTTGGCTGCTGTGCTGGCTCGCCATCACCGCCCTGCTGTACGCGGCTGTAACCACGCTCGTGGGGTGGTTGGGTGGTCTCACGGTCTCGCACGACGGCTCGAACATCACCGTCCTCCTGATCGGCCTGAGCGTCGTGATCATCGTCACCGGCCTCGCCAACCTCGCCGTTTCCGTGTTCACCACTGCCCTCTTCCCCCTCCTCGTGGTTCGGCTGTATCGGTCCATGGCCGGTCCCGGAGAGCTGCGACCCGAGATCGCCAAACCGGGCTCACTGGGTGACAGGGCATCGTTCAAGGTACCCGGCAAGATCGTCCTCGCGGCGGGAATTGCGGTCGCGGTGATCGCCGTGGTCGGCGTTTCCGTGCTTGCCGACGAGCCCGACTGGGAGGACCCTGCGCAGATCATCGCCCATAGGGGTGGTGCGGCAGTGGCCCCTGAAAACACCATGGCGGCTTTCAGACGCGGGATCGCCGACGGCGCCGACTGGCTCGAGCTCGACGTCCAGGAAGACGCCGACGGCACGGTGGTTGTCGAGCACGATCGTGATTTCATGCGCGCGGCAGGAGCCAAGCTCGAGGTGTGGCAGGCCACCAAGGAGGATCTCGCCGACCTCGACATCGGCAGCTCGTTCGCACCCGAGTTTTCCGACCAGCGGGTCCCGACCCTGCGCGAGGTCCTCGAGCTTGCCAAGGGTAAATCGGGGGTCTTCATCGAGCTCAAGTACTACGGACACGACGTGAGCCTCGAGCAGAAGGTCGTCGATCTGGTCGAGGAGACCGGAATGACCGACCACATCGTCATCATGTCGCTCAACTACGACGGCGTGCGCAGGACCGCAGCCCTGCGGCCCGACTGGACCTACGGTCTCCTCAACGCCGTCGCTATCGGCGACCTCACCCGCCTCGACGTGGACTTCCTCGCCCTCACCGCCAACGCCACCACGGTGCCGATGATACGGCGCAGCCACAAACGCGGCATGAAAATCTATGCGTGGACCATCGACGACCCGGTCCAGATGTGGGTCATGATGAGCCGGGGCGTGGACGGCATCATCACCGACAGGGTCGAGCTGGCCAACCACATCAAGGACCTGCGCGCTGAGGTGACGCCTATAGGGCGATTCATCATCTGGATCGCCGGCGAGGTCGGGTTGTTGAGAGGGATGGAATCAACCTCGTCGGAGGAAGACGCCTGAGAATTTGGGAGGGGAAAACCCCTCAAATCTCACTTCTTCCCAGGGATGCACAGACCAAAAGTGCAATCGAGAATATCTCCTATTGAAAGTATGGGGTAATATTCGCCGGGCCAGAGCACGGGTCCCAGTTCGGGAGGACCGGGAGCACAACCGGGACGTGTGCGACACGATGTTCAAAGGCATCGACGCCCTCACTACGCAGGCCATCGAAGCGATGCACGGTGCGGGTCACCAGGCGATGGAGGTTTTCATTGGCTGAGGCAGCGATTCACACAACTCATGAGGTTGTTTCCAATGAGGAAGAACCCCTCATTCTGGTCGATGAGTCCGACCGCGAAATCGGCCACCTCAGCAAGGGTGCCTGTCACGACGGCGACGGTGTACTCCACCGCGCCTTCTCACTCTTCATCTTCAACTCCGCAGGTGAGCTTCTGCTCCAGCAGCGGAGCGAAGAAAAACGATTGTGGCCGCTCTTCTGGTCGAACTCCTGTTGCAGCCACCCGCGTCGCGGCGAGACCACGGAGTTGGCGACCGAGCGACGCCTCGACCAGGAACTGGGAATGACGAGCGATACTCACCATCTCTTTACATTTCAGTACCAGGCGCCCTACCTCGACCTCGGCTCCGAGAACGAGGTGTGCCGGGTCTACGTCGGCCGCAGCGTCGACCTGCCGCGACCCAATAGTCACGAGATCGCCGAGATCAGATGGATCACGCCCGACGACCTGGATCGGGAGTTCGAGACGCAGCCCGAGGTTTTCACGCCATGGCTCGCAATGGAATGGCCGCGCGTCCGGACCGCGTTTCCAAAGATACTGGGTCTGTCAACGGGAGGATGATGGGCATTCCACTGATTCAACAGCTCCGCGTCGGCGGATACCTGCTCAAGCAGCACCTCATGCGTCGTGAGCGATATCCCCTGGTGCTGATGCTCGAGCCGCTCTTCCAGTGCAATCTGGCCTGTGCCGGCTGCGGCAAGATCGATCACCCGGACGATATCCTCAAAAAGCGCGTGAGCGTCGACGACGCGTTGTGTGCCGTCGACGAATGCGGCGCCCCGGTAGTCTCGATCCCCGGCGGTGAGCCCCTCATCCACAGCGAGATGCCGGAGATCGTACGCGGCATCGTCGCCCGCAAGAAATTCGTCTACCTGTGCACCAACGCCCTGTTGCTGGCGCGCAAGATCGACGACTACGAGCCCTCCCCCTACCTGACCATCTCTATCCACCTCGACGGCAATCGCGAGCGCCACGACGAGTCCGTCTGTCAGGAAGGTGTTTACGACCGGGCGGTGGCCGCCATCAAGTTGGCCCTCGATCGTGGTTTCCGGGTCACCATCAACTGCACCCTCTTCAACGGCGAGGATCCTGCCGAGGTCGCCGATTTCTTCGACGATGTCATGGAGATGGGAATCGAAGGGATTACCATCTCACCCGGCTACAGCTACAGCCGCGCACCCCGCCAGGACGTCTTTATGAACCGCCGCGAGAGTAAGGAGCTCTTCCGCGAGATCTTCAGGCGCGGAGCGACGCGGAAGGAAACGTGGCGCTTCAATCAGTCGTCGTTGTTCCTCGATTTCCTCGCCGGTAACCAGGGCTACCAGTGCACCCCCTGGTCGAACCCGACCTACAGCATCTTGGGATGGCAGAAGCCCTGCTACCTGCTGGTGGATGAAGGCTACGCCGAGACTTTCCAGCAGCTGATGGAGGAAACGCCCTGGAATCACTACGGCGCCGGCCGCAACCCCAAGTGCGACAACTGCATGGCCCACTGCGGGTATGAGGGAACGGCCGTGGCCGACACAGTCGCCCATCCC
>Ga0255052_10002861_pt1 | contig 12210 bp, 30 predicted proteins | sample JV7_2_21_MG_FD_188632 | JGI IMG/M metagenome (GOLD analysis project Ga0255052, IMG submission 188632) | Seawater microbial communities from Jervis Inlet, British Columbia, Canada - JV7_2_21 | ecosystem: Environmental > Aquatic > Marine > Inlet | place: Canada: British Columbia | collected... | reverse complement strand
CTCCACCCGTATGGTTGGGGGACTGATGATAGTCACTAGAAAACATACCCCTATCGGAGAGGCGCAGATACTCGGTTCACTCTCACTTAACATACGCCCCCCATTTCGGTGGGGCTAATCATCCCCCCGCATCATACTGTCCAATCTAACCTCATCCAGACTGTGCGCATACGCGCATGAGGACATGAGCATTGAACGGATGGGGACTACTCATACCCTTGTCTATCAATTATCCAATATATCAATAGTAATATCTAGACTACTTTACTATGAAAGGACATAAGGAGAGAGTTAGAATATAGTCTATTGGACAGTTTAACAATTGGACAATCAAGAATATTAGAGCAGTCCAACACTTTCAATCAGCCTTCAACAGTCTAATGCATTCATTAGCATCAAGAAAAGGAGTAGTGCAGCCCTTTACTTATCAGGAAGTGGTGGAGGCTACACATCACCATTCATAGCATCGGACTCTAGCACAGGCTTGCAGTGTGCTGATTATCCTTTGTGGTGAACAGGGGTATGGATTGGGCCACCACGCCCGACCTCGCCCCCCTGCCCACCGTTTCAGGAAGAAACAAGGCGAGGCTGATACGCCCTACTCAAGAGTGTAACATAAACCATGCGAAGTAATGTAGCAAAGGGTAAGTGAAGTATTCTTTCTGACTATTTAAGCCGACAACGATATAGGGAACAGTGAAAACTATGGTTAAAGGAAACAACATGAATGAACAAATAGCGAAAGAGATGCATGAGATGAACGCCCGTATGAAAGGTATGGACTACGAGGACATGACTGAATTTGAAAGAAAGTATGCGGAGATGAAGGACATAGAGTGGGCGCTCATGGATATGCATTCAGTCATCGAAGGCGGTGAAGCGAGAGAGGACTACGAAACCACACTTGCATCACACCACTTCAGAGAGATAGATGACTACATCAGACACAGGCTTAGCCGAGTGCAGAGTGAACTGAAGTGGCATATCCAGCGCAAGCATCTCACCAGCCTACTTACAGGTGATGAGGAATGAGTAGTGATTACGACGGACAAGACCAAGCATACCAAGAAATGCTTGATGAGAACGACCATCTGCACATTCTCAAAGATATGCTACTCGCTGAGATAGAGAACATAGCAGCACTCATACACTACCAAGCACACTTGAAAGAGCAAGATAGGTGGCTTGCAGAGATGATAGAGCAAGGATTCTATACACCGGAGGATGCTTGAATGAATAGTTGTGAAATACGTTGTGAAGTCACACAGACTGATTGCATCTCTTACATGCAAGGTATGGATGCAGAGAGTGTGGATTTAATATGCACCTCACCTCCTTACAAGGCGAACAAGTCATACGAGACATGGAAATCGTTTGAAGACTACGAGGACTTTGCTAACCAATGGGTCGAGCAAGCCGCAAGGATTCTCACACCGACAGGAACAATGATGCTCAATGTAGGCTACACCAAAATTGGCCGCAACGAAACCTTACCTTTGACTTATCTCTATCACCGATTGGCTCACAAACATGGGTTAAAATTGGTGCAAGAAATCGTGTGGAGATACTTTGGGGGCATGTCCTACAAATTGCGCTACACTCACCGAACAGAACGTATAATGTGGCTAACTAAAGACCCTGATAACTGCACCTTCAATCTCGATAATATCAGAGTCAAAGAATGGAAGACCTATGATAAGCGCAACAATCCTCTAGGAAAGAACCCGACTGATGTATGGGAAATTAAGCGGGTAGTAGGGGGGAGTGGTGCTGGCGAGATGAAGTATAAACATCCAGCCCAATTTCCGTATGCTCTTGTTGAGCGTATCATTAAAGGCCATTCAAATGAAGACGACCTTGTGTTTGACCCTTTCTTAGGCACAGGAACAACTTGTGTTATTGCTAAAGAATTGAAAAGGAACAGTCTTGGTTGCGAATTGATTGATGACTACATCAGTATTTGTCAACAAAGAGGCGTGAAGGTGAGCGAATGAGTAGAGGATGCACACACGGGTATTGGAGATTGAAGAAGGAGAACGAGGCTTTGCGCCTACACATAGAGAAACTCGTCACCACTCTCCAAATCCTTAACGAAGATAAGTATGGCGCAGACGGAGAGTTGAAGGTGAGCGAATGAATTGGTTTGAGGCACAGACACTAATGGAAACAGCGAGGGACAAGAGTAAGGGTAAGCCGATAGCAAACAACACACGATTGTGGGAGATAAAGAATCCCCTTGTGTTAGACACAGGTGGTATTGGTGGGTATGAAATCAGGTTGCATGGTAATGTAATCATGACGATTTACAGACACCACATTGAGTTATCAGATGGTGGTTGGAGAACAGTCACCACAAAGGAGAGGCTGAACAGATACCTACTAAGAGGATTCTATGTGTATCAGAAGGATTGGGAATGGTATCTCAAGGATTGGGATAGTAATACAGTTTATGACTTCGGTGATGTGTATTGGATTCACAATGATGGAAGGGTGATGCTTTACAGCACACACCCTTGCTATCCTGAAGAACTAATGGAGAGTGAGAGCCGATGAGTAACCAAGAGACATTCCTATGGTTCCTAGTAGCATACTCTATCGTAGCAGGTTGGGCATTATGGACTGCAAAGAGAGACAGGAAGGAGGAAGAGTGATGGATAAGCCAAAGAGTTGGATAAACTTTGCACGATACACTAGCCCACCCATAGGTAAAGGGAGGATTAATACCTGTGAGTTTGTGAATGATGAGCAAGCACAAAAAATCAAGCAACTGAACGGTGCATTGTTCATGGACATACAAGTCAATGGGAAGCGATACACAGGCTTCCTTTACGACATAGATAAGGAGGAAGAAGAATGAGCAAAGAAGAGATTATCGCATACCTATTGGAAAATTGTGCGGATGACGGAGAGGAACCGAAATACAGTGACCCCAAGTTTCACAGTGTGAACAGGGATAATTGGACTATCGCTGACCTGTTCATCAGACAGCACCTCAACAACGGCTGTGATGGCTTTGGTATGGAGAATGTCGCAGAGGTATGCGATTATTTGGTGAAACACAAGGGGGAACTGATGGAATACAATCTTTTGTCCAAAGATGGAATGAACAATTTCGGTTTCACGCTGTGGAAGAACTACAACATAGGGCATGAGGAGGAAGAAGAATGAAAACATACGAGTTTAGGATAAGAATGATTGGACAAGGTGAAGATGAAGACGAGGCATGGGAAGATGCAGTAGGGTATGCTATGGAGAACATCAAGGATTTCCTACGCACACCTAATGCCTATGAGGAAATAACGGAGGAAGAAAAATGAGTGGAAACGACATAAGCATACATCATGTAAAGGACATAAGAATGAGCGACAAGAAAACCCTAACGCTGAAAGATGGGCGACAGTATCAGACACAGAAGATTGTGATTGAATACCTTGACCTTCTGGACACCAGCAAAACAGGAATCGCATGGGTCACCTGTGAAACAGAGATAACTCTGTTCCTATCTAATGGGCGTGAAGAAAACATAGCCGAGGTGATAGAGGTATGAACCAGAGGGAAAGAGTAGCACATGAGATGTGGAACTACTACAACATGGAACTAGAAATAATCACACCCATAGATGTGGTGTTGGACTTGATAGATGCAGGTATAGAGTTAGCAAAGGAGATGAGTATATGACGTGGAATGATGATACGTCACCGTTCTCCATCATGCACCCATACCATACACAGAGAAGATTGAAGGTAGAAGCATACGCAGAAATCAAGCGGTTAAAGAAGCGCAACGAATGGTTGGAAGAAATCGTGGCCCTCGCTCAAGAGCATGGGGCCATTGACCTATCCGATTATGGGTTCCCACAATGGGAGGAAGAAGAATGAACCTAGTTGGAGACAAAGATTGGAATTGGGGTATGACTATGGAGACACAGATAGATGAACTGCTCGCAGAAGTCAAGCGGTTGCGCTCAGTGATAAAGGACTTTGAGTCCTTCCTATACTTTGAGGGATTCAACCCGAAAGAAGTCTATGATGAGGGGGAAGAAGAATGAACCTAGGCGGAGACACAACTATCCTTGACCTATGCAAGCGAAACCCTGAGTGGTTCGCAGGTTATACTCAAGCACTGGGACATGCACGACAACTCACTGTATCAAACGGACCATTTGAACATCTGTATACTGAGTATCTATCCACACTCTTTGTGGTCACAGGTAAGACACCTACTGAAATGTTGGAGGAAGAGGAATGAATGATTGGAATGAACGAATAGCGAACTATGTCAAAGAAACGAAATACCCAAAGAGCCTGTTCATCGCTGAAGATGGGCGAGTAGTTGGGACTTGGATAATGGGAAATAATTACAGAGTAAAGTCAGGGTATTACGGAGGTTATCCAGCAGGATATCTCAAGCGAATCCGTAGCCTATTTCCTGAGAAGAAGAATGTCTTGCACCTCTTCTCAGGAAAGGTGGACACAAATATATTACAGGGGAAGACGGTGGACTTAGACCCTGATGCGAAACCGGATTACATAGATGATGCACAATCATTAGAGAATGTGCCTATTGAGAAGTTCGATTTGATATGCGCAGACCCACCTTATTCTGTGGAAGATGCAGAACATTACGGACCAACAATGGTAAAACGAAACAAGGTAATGAAGGCACTTGGGAAGAAGGCTAAGGCAGGAACCCATGTTGTATGGCTTGACCAAGTTTTACCTATGTATCGCAAAGATGAATGGAAAATAGTTGCAGTTATAGGGATGGTAAAAAGCACAAATCATCGGTTTAGGGTTGTGACTATCTTTGAGAAATTGGAGGAAAAATGATGGGGCGTTGGGTTCCGAAGATGAAACACATCTCTCGTTGGGGTATCAAGTCCCTATGCGGGCGCATAGAGGAAAGGAATTGGCCGGAGGATTACATGGATGAGTCTACTGGCCTGTGGAAAACTGTCCCGTATTGCATACATTGTAAGGGAGAAGAAGATAGAATAGAGGCTTTGAAAGTCGAAGAGAAGAAGCGGGGGATTGAAAAAGGTGCAACGCGTGAAACCCCCAGAGTATTTGAACTCAACAAAAAATCACAGAAAGCACACACCCGTGCAGTCGCACGAAATGATAGTCCCCTATACCTGAAATCATTTGAGGACTATAAAAGCCGACAACGATAAGAACAATGAGAGGAAGAAGAATGAGCATATATGAAAACCCGGAAGATGAGATAGAACGAATAACGAAAGCGAGAGAGGCTCTCTCGGAGGAATTAACGGACTTGTTGAACTGGAAACAGAAGCGACAGGACTTGGTTTCTTGTGAGAAAGACGGACACATGTGGGTGTTGACCAGCGTGAAGAGTGACCTATGGAAAGTGGAAGAAATACACATCTCATGCCCACGATGTGATGCGCTATTCTGTGCGCAACCGAAGACACATGCTGACTTGGCTAATCCTATGGAGACAATTGAGACAGAAACATGGTATCAGATTGGATGGGTTAAGGGACTCAAGGCAATCAAGGATTTGTATGGGCAGGGTAAAGCATGAACGGTGGAGAGATAGATAAGTGGTCCGAGAAGCATGTAGGAAGCCTAGCATTGACAAGAACCGTAGTAGGGTTCCTCAATGTAGCATTGAGCGTCATAGTAGTGGCGAAACTATTCGGGTGGATATGATGTGGCAAATTGAATGGGATTGGCCTCTAATTATGTTCGGCGGATTAGGTCTGTTCATGCTGTTATGGTTATTGGGAGTGATATGATGGCTGACATACTACATGCAGATGAGTTGGACAAAAGAGCCTTACAAGACAAAGAGAAGAACTGGAAGAAGTGCGCTCTTTGTGGAGGTATTGCAGCCACTGGCGGCGGTTGGGTTTATGCAAAACACGCTGTCAAAAAGTCTGATAGAAGTTGGAAAGTAACTGAAGTGTGGTCTTCTCATGGAGAATTCATTAAGGGAACGCCGAAGAAAACAGGCAAGGTATACACAGTCAAAGAAAGAAAACACGAAGTGCATATTGCATGTGCTTTATTGGAACTAAGACACCCAACAAGGAGAAGATAAAATGGTAAATGAAAATGATATGATAGAATGGGCGAAGAAACACTTCGCTGAAATGAGCATAGGTGGAATCTGGATGCCTGAAGGCAGTGGATTGACCTATCAGAAATTGGAAGAAAAGAAGTGGAGATTGGTGCGACGAATAGACAATGAGCAGACACTATCCAATCACGACAAGATGAAGGTATTGATGTTCGATGCGGGATTCATGATGGACGACAAGGATGCCGAGGTAATCCCTGAGCCGAGGTCTATGGAAGAGGCTCAGATTCAAGAGTTGCAGATGAAGAGGGAAATAGCACAGACATGGGCTGATACCGATGGCACACTTCTGATTGATATGGATTTGGAGAATGTTTGGGCTGAGTATATCGAGGACAAAGAGGTAATGCTCGATAATGGTGAAACCACATCAGTTGAGATATGGGCTTACAGACCGACCAATCCAAACACAGGAGAGGTAGTCAGCATAGACCCTGATGACTACCATATGCTAATGGGCGACCAATACTTCATGCGGTTTTGTGTATCAAACTACCTTCAGGGGATGCCCATGAATGATATCTCAACGGTTCAGTTTAGAGCCTTGAGCCGACAAGAAATGGTTGAATACATAGATGCAGGTAATGAAGGCATTGGCATCGGCTCCAAAATTAAGATTCATTTCAAGCATGGTGTAATTGAAGATAAGGTTCCACCGTGGATGTGGGGAACATACTGTGAAGAGACAGACATAAAGGAGGAAGAAGAATGAGTAAGAAAAGTGGAAAGAAGAATGCAAGAAAATGTGGAAAGTGTGGGCGTACTGGTCATTACAGAAAGACCTGTAAGTACAAGGCTAAGGTTGCTAAGAAGAGCAGGAACGAAGGCCCGTTATTCACTGAGATTGAGATTGAAGCGATGATTGAGAGAGCAGTGAAGAAGGCATTGATGGAGATTGAGAGTGAGAAGAGGAAGAAGACTTACACTCAACAGCGACGGCAACAAACCTGCCCTCGTTGTAAGGGAACAGGGAAGGTACACTTCTATGACTGGTATAAGCAACAACCACAATGGGACGAGTAGTGAGTTGAATGAAGAAGAAGATTACAGCCCTGCTTGATTTTAATGAGGACGGGGAACTAACGGTTGATGATATCCAAGCCCTCGCCCCCAGTATCATACGACATGAGGGAATGCTCATGGCAGGTATACTCATAATGATTGGTAGCCTGTCAAATGTCTTAGGTTACTCAGATATTGATAGCGATTTGTTCTGGTGCTTTGCTGGTGTGGCGGCAATACTGGAATACATAGACGACATACGGAAGCGGAGGCGGTGAGCGAATGAAAGGAGAAAACGCTTGGAAATTAGTGAAGTATGAAGATTACACACAGTGTGAACATGACTGGGGAATAACAGGTGCAGAGGACCAATATGTATATGCAACTTGTAATAATTGTGACCATGAAATTGAATGGTGTTTGGATATAATCTGTATCGTAGAGGACCATCATGATATCTATGAGCCTGTAATGAAAATATGTACGGAATGTGGCGAGTCAGATGATGTGTGTTTATGTTACAAATGCCCTGAGTGTGGAGAGATAACTGACTCAGGTGATTCGTATGAACACTGTTGGAATTGTGAATGCGAATACTGTGGTGAATATCATGGATGCGAAGTGACGAAATGTTCTGAGTGTGGAGAAGAGACAGGGTGTGAGAACTATGACGATGAGGAATGGGATATCGCAGGTATGTGCGAAGACTGCTACGCTAAATCACAGATGCCAAAGAAAGAGAAGGAGATAACGGAACAAATCGAAGGGTTGCAGAAGAAACTCAGTGATATGCAGAAGGTGAATGAATGAATGATATTGAGATAATTGAGGGAATACTAGGTATTACCCCAAAGAAAGCAAAGACAGAAGAGCGAACAATAGTGTGTAGGATATGTGAGAAAGATTACACATACAGCGTAAAGAAAGGGAGACAACCTACCGTCTGTAAAGAAGAAGCGTGTGATGAAGCCCGAAAGAAGGGCTATCAAACGCCCAAGCCAAAGGTGGTTCGTACACATACCTGTTTGAAATGTGATGTTGAGATTATACAACATGGACGAGGCGGAAAGAAACTGTATTGTCCTGAGCATAGAATTGCGGTTAACCTAGAACATAGAAAGGAGTTCAAGAGGCCCACAATCGTGAGAGAGCAAGGAGACTGTAAGGACTGTGGGAAGGCTTTGGGAACTAAGACAGGTAAAGGGAGGATGCGAATTAGGTGTCCTGTTTGTGTGACCAAGAGAGTATACAAGCGAGCGGCAGAATCCAGAACCCCTATTGTAAGAATATACACTTGCCGAGTTTGTGAGAAAGAGTTTGAACAACATGGTCAAGGGCAAACGAGGAAGAAATGCACCACTTGTAAATACCCAATCAAACCCACTAAGATGGCTAGCAAGTCTGATGAGATGTTAGACGGGATGATGCGGAGTTGAAATTATGGCAGGGCATGTGATTCCTTGTAGTAGGTGTGGGGTGAACTTCACGAAGTTCTCAACAATATCAAGAGAAAATAGGTGTCCAGAATGTAGAGGTGCTGGTCGCACTAGGGGTAACAAGTATGCTCAAGCGAAGAAAATAAGGGAGACAAGCACAGATAAGGTGTTAAAGAGAATAGACACCCTAGAAAAGAAAATGGAAATGGTGGAATTAACCATAGAAGTAGGGGAAAATGAGGTCAATCATTTGGTAAATGAATTTGAACACAGAGCAAAGGGACTGCTTCGTGATGTGGTCGAAGAGGAAATCACTAAAATGATAGCAGATGATACAGAGTTGGCGACCCTGCTAGAGAAGAAGTTCAAATTATCTCTTGTTAAGGTGCAAAATAATTTCAATAATAGGATGGACACACTGAGTGAAAGAGTGTTAATTCTCCAAAACCAGCAGTTGGGAATCTCAGACTATACGGGTGGTGAGGAAGAATGACACATACACTGAGGAAGGCTTGGGAACATCTGAGAGACACAGACCCACGCTATCTTGGCGGCTCCACCGGGGCTGTCCTTCATACTCTTCCGAGTGGGAAAAGAGTCGTTGTTAAACGGGGCGCACACCCTAAGCACATCACAAATGAATACGACATGAACCGCTTCCTCAACAGATTGGGAGTAGGAGTGCCTCAAGCCACGCTACAACAGGACAATAGTGGCGCACCTGTTTTCATTAGCGATTTTGAAGAGGGGGCGAGGCAACCATCTCTCGCTGAACCGAGTGATATAAGCACATTAAGAAGGGATTTCGCCCCTCAAGCCCTCATAGGGAATTGGGATGTGCTTGGACAAAACTTGGACAATGTATTGATGCGACCTGATGGGGAACCCACCTATGTTGATGTTGGTGGCGCAGGGCCATACAGAGCAAGAGGGGGAGAGAAGGGAGGCAAATGGTCACCCAATGTTGATGTTGATTTGGAATCCATGCAAAGTAAGATGCCCTACGCTGAAGATATTTATGGGGATATGTCAGACAAAGAAATCGGTCAATCTTACGATAGTTACGGTGGTCAAGATGCTATGGAGCAAGCCATGAGTGTCATACGCGATGCTCAAACGAAGAACATACTGCAACAAAGGGCTGAGAATCTAACAAGGAGGGTAGCCTGATGACTACTAAGTGGACTAGAAAGAATCCGCAAGATTACTCATGGTATGATGTGGTCTGTTATTGCGGCGAAGAATTGCGTAATGCAGAAACCATGAAGGAGGTTCACGAAATATGCGAAGAACATTACAAAGAATGTTCGGAGTGTAAAGAATCTGAGTCAATACAGATAATATTTCACATGTGGAGGCGACCCTGATGTCCACATTTGAAACTCATTGTCATGATTGCAGAAAAGAGTTAGAGAGATTAAGTTTCCATGAACCTCACATTTGTTATGAATGTGATATGGAAATAGACCGACACATAAGGGGGTGTCCCTGATGTGGATTTGTTTGAATGATGCCTTCTTGAGTATAGTCAAGAATCACAACGACGATGAGACACTGTTAGTGAGAGCGAGAAGCCAAGAACATCTTGAGAATACATTCCCTACTTGTGATTTTTGGTTCGATGGAAACGCTGACTATCCTTTCCGTGCCTACATAGAAAGAGATGTAGTGGCGAAAGTAATCGGTCAAAGCCTCATGGATATACAATATCCAAATTTCAAGGACTCGGTGAAAGAACACAATCTATTGAGTGCATACCACAAGGTGTGGGATATAATGAGGAATCATTACGACACACGATGGAGAAACTCAAGACAGACAACCCTCGACGAGTTTGAGGAATAACCTGTATAAACGATGGGCATATCGCCCATGTGATGCTGTTTCGGGAATTAGCACATGCTTGGGATGCGAGCAGGCTTGGGGATAAGGGCTTTCGCCGCATCTCTATGACTGAAAGTGAGGCACTCCAAGCCTATGCACTACTCTTTCCAAAGAAAACGCTGACTGTGCGTAAAGCATTATCCAAAATCGCAGATGATGTAGCAACCTCATACGAAGTCTTGCTAGATATGGCGGGTGAAAGACCCGCTCTTTTACTCGCATCTGAAAGCAGTGCGTCTAACGCATCAAATTGGTCACTATCAGATGCGCTCGATATACGCGAGAGTATCATGGATGGGGAATGCCCCTTCCTCCCTCTCAGTATTCAGATGAGCGAAATTGAAGCGAGGCTTCTATGGGCGTCAGTATTGGGGGAGAGGACACCCTTCACCAAACTCCAATACATGCACACACTCAACGGGCAAATGGAGCCTAAGACAATACTTGGGAGTAAGAGTTTCCTCACGGATGAGGAAATCATCTCAGCACTTCATAGAGATACAAACCTTCTATTCAATCCAAAGCACTGGTATGAGAAACCGACAGCGGCATTGAGGAAGAGGATATACACATCGTGGAGCAAACATAAATCAGTGGGCTTAGAGGATTTCAATGGCGCTCTGTATCAAGAAATACCAACAGGGGCAATCACTCTTGAGTATGATGAAGAAGAGAATGTGATTATCGAAAGAAGCGGGAGCGTAATCACAGATGTAGCATATCCCAAGCACCCGCAGTTGATACTGAAAGATAGGCTTAGTGCATACGCAGAGACGCATGATGATGAGATAGCATGGCAAGATGATACCATCGTGGGAATCACTTGTGAAGAACGAGAGAACCATACGCTTCCCCGAAGTTGGCCCCTTCTCTCCTATGGGAAATGGTGGGTTTGTGCTTGTCAAAACATCGTCCCAATTCGCGTTTAGGATTTCAGCGTATCAGAATACTGGAACACTACGCTTGAAATTACAAGCGTTAGACGGCATTGAAGACTTCATAGACATAGGTGTATGCGAGGTCTCGGACCCCAGCGAGCGCTCATCCATCATGTTCGATATAGAAAGGCGCACAGATGCGCACACAGATGTGACTGAGTGGTGTGACATTTCTGAAGATGTATGCATAATCGTAACTGTGTCCTCTCCCTTCTTGGACAGGCATACGGACACCATGAGTGAACCAATTTTCATCAAGATGGAGAATGAAATGGGAATATCAGATGTTACACAATATGTAGATTTAGTCGGTGTCGAACATGTATGAAGAAGACAGAAGAGAAGAATGGATGGGGCTAGGTATCATCCTCACAGAGTTACGCATGAGCACATGGGTGGAGAACAGAACAGATTCTAAGTTGGGTATGCGGGTTAAATCTCGAATAGGCTGGCGCTCGCTATTCTCCAAAGGGACTTTCCAACAACAAGCATGTGTGCGAAACTTCCTCTCTCAATTCAATATCGAACTCAAGGAGAATTACAACGACAAGGAGAACAGGATGAAATGGCTCATCATGCTTGAGAAATTAGAGGGGCTTTACGGGGTTCGTTCCTCCCTCTCAGACCAAGTGGGCTGGCATATGCTTACTTGGGTGAATGATAATCCAACACCTAAATCATGGGATGATTTTCTCGTATGGGTTGAATCCTATGATAGCGAGCGAGCGATGATTGATTTGACTATAAAAGCCGACAACGATAAAGGGAATGATAACAATGGATTTGCTAGCGGTGGCTCGGCCCACATCACTTGAGCATTTAGCGGGACTAGATTCTCTCAAGAG
>Ga0255052_10002859_pt1 | contig 12213 bp, 8 predicted proteins | sample JV7_2_21_MG_FD_188632 | JGI IMG/M metagenome (GOLD analysis project Ga0255052, IMG submission 188632) | Seawater microbial communities from Jervis Inlet, British Columbia, Canada - JV7_2_21 | ecosystem: Environmental > Aquatic > Marine > Inlet | place: Canada: British Columbia | collected... | reverse complement strand
CGCCAGACCGGCACTGTCCTCAATCGCCAGATACAGGTCGCCCAGGCCATTGGTCGCGGCGCCTCTGAAGAACACCCGTAGAGTATCGGCGCCATTGGCGGTCCAATCCTGTGGCGTCGGCCACGTCCGCTCGGCTTGTGAATACCAGGGGATGTCAACGTTATTATAGCCGAGAGGCATCGCCTGTCGGCCGCCGTGCACAATCGTTTGCTCGGCGAACGGGGCTTTCCAGTAGCCTACCGACGAGCCGGTGCCGTTACCTGCAAAGTAGGGACCGCCAAGCGGGGAGCCAAAGCCGTACCCGTCGAGCCAGGTTTGGAAGATCGCCCGATTAGCACCGACATTGTCATCATAAAGCTCAAAATCGTCCACTACCACAAAATCAGCAGTCGTGAAACTCCAAACGGCACCCGGAATAGACTCCCAGGGCTCGGCTTCGTTGACTTCATCCACTCTCCAATAGTAGGTCTTGTTCCACTCCAGAGACCCTGGCTCGTATGCAGTCAGACCCAGGTCCTGCCAGCCACGATAGATGCCGGTGGTCAAAGCATTCGCATCTGCCACTGCCTGTTCATTCTCGCCGAAATACACATCGTGCCGGGCTGTGTAGGCCCCGGAAGTCCAGAGGAGCAGAAGCGACTGTGTCACATCGCTCGCGCCGTCGTACGGGCGAGGGCCAAACGCCCACGGAGACGGATCATAGCTCAGATCTATCCCGGGATTGTTCGCATTGATGACCGGCAAGTCATCGGAATAGGCGCTCTCGTCGAGCGGGTTGTAACGTAAATCCAGGTGACTGAGGCCGAGCAGAGATCGCAAGGGAGATATTTCCGTAATCTCATTGCCCCGCAGATAGAGCGATTCGAGCCCCACCAATTCGGACAGCCCCGATATGTCGGCGATCTGATTGTCTCCCAACCTCAGGGATTCTAGACTGGGCAGTTCCGGCATCGCAGTGATGGCCGTGATCCGGTTGGCTTCCAAATCCAGCATTTGGAGATTGGACAGGGCTGACAGATCGGGAAATTCTGTGATCTGATTTCCCTGGAGATCCAGTAATCTGAGACTCGTCGGGCCTATCAAGGCCGGGACAGTTGCAATCCGGTTGTTCTTTAGAGTCACTGCTTCGAGAGCGGGCAAGCCCGACAGACCCGAAACATCTGTGATCAGATTGCTTTCGCAGTCGAGGATCTCGAGGTTCGGCAGTTCGGAAAGGATCGGAATTGCCGTAATCCGGTTGTGCTTGAGATCCACGGCTTCTAGAGCGGACAGCCCCGAGAGCCCGGAGATATCGACGATCCGGTTGACACCGAGCGCCAGTGATCTTAGATTCGGCAACTCCAACAACACTGGGATTGCCGCGATCCTGTTGCCGTAGAGAATCACGGTCTCAAGACTGAGCAACCCCGACAGGCTGGAAATATCCGCTATCTGATTGCCGCTGAGACTCAAAGACTTGAGATTCCGCAAGTCCGAAAGCGCATCAATGCTCTCGATACCGGTCCGGTCGAGCAACAACGTTTCGAGACCGATCAGCCCGGACAGAGCAGCAATGTCCGTGAGTCGGCTGTTGCTGAGATCCAGCCACGCCAGATTGATCAGTCCGGATAGAGGGGATGCGTCCGTAATTTGATTGCGCTCGAGGTCGAGACGCCTCAGACGGAGTAGGTCGGACAACGCCGTGAGATCGGTGATCTGATTGCCATAAAGAGTCAATGTTTCGATATCGGTTAGACCGGACAATACGGAAATATCCGCGATCTGGTTGTCGCTGAGGTTCAACCACGTCAGAGCGGTAAGCTCCGACAGGACAGAAATATCTGTGATCCGGTTCGTCTGCATTTGCGGCAAGCCGCTCCCCTGGGAGAACACTACTCCAAGATCCAGGTAGGTGAGATTCTTCGCATGTTCGAGACCTGTGAGTTCTGCGATATCCTTACCGGCTGCGTAGAGGTGCGTGAGCGCAAGCATCTCCGTGGGCGTCGGATCGACCGCGCCCAAATGCAGCTCGATACATGTTCTCAACTGGGAATCCGCAAAATGGACCGGTTCTTCAGCTCCTGCCGCAACGTCATAACGTCTCGCTTCGGCCGCCCCGGTGGATAGACAGACGCCAAGCAACACAAAGAGCGATATCGAAAACCTGCCGCCCTGGCTGTGATGGACTGAGAAACCGGAGGGTCTGCCTAGATGACGCATTGTCTGCTATTCTCTCAAAAAGCTGAATGAATCGCCCTCATTCTGTTATCTCTCATTTTACTCGATTGGAAGCGAAAATCAAAACGTTTTTGCGCCGGAGCCAAAATAGGCTGGAAAAACAACTACTTCTTGTGTATCTTACTTGAGATTCTCGTAGTGGGGTAGGGTGATTCGAACAACAAACAATGAACTAAGACTATGCGATTTATACTGATTGACAAAGTCGTCTCACTGGAAGCGGGCAAGCAGATTAAGGCGGTAAAGAACGTCTCTCTGAGCGAGGAATATCTGGCGGACCACTTCCCCACGTTTCCCGTGCTGCCCGGCGTGTTGCTGCTGGAGGGATTGATCGAGTCGGCATCGTGGCTCGTGCGCAAAAGTGAAAACTTCACACACAGCATGATATTGCTTGAACAGGCGAGAAATGTGAAGTATAAGAGTTTTTTGGCGCCCGGTACGCAAATAGAATATACGATCGACGCCAGGACCATCGAAGAGAACGTCAGCAGCTTCGTCGGGGTTGGCGTTTCGCAAGGTCAGCGAATCGTCGAGGCACGGCTCGGATTGAGACATTTTAACCTGGCCGACGATGATTCGGCAATGGCGGCAGTCGACGCCCGGGTGATCGAAAATTTGAAGGAACGCTGGAAGCTATTGGCGTAGCCTTCTGCTTGCCACGGGACTGGCGCCACCGGACACAATGCGATATACGCAATAGAACACTGGAGGTAGCACAAGTATGGCAATTAGTCGGGACGAAATATTTGATAAGGTTCAGGAAGTCATGATCGATGCCCTCGGAGTCGATGACGACGAGGTCACGATTGGGGCAACCTTGATGGGAGATTTGGGAGCCGAGAGCATTGACTTTTTGGACATCGTTTTCCGGCTGGAAAAGGTATTCGCAATAAAAATCCCCCGAGAGGAGTTGTTTCCCGCTGAAGACTTGATGAACAACTCGCAGTTCATCCATAACGGCAAATTGACGGAAAAGGGCCTGGCCGAACTGCGGGACAAGATGCCGCATACCGATCTGACGGAGTTCGAGAAGGACCCCGACATCAACAAAATGGGCGACCTTTTCACCGTCAATGCAATCGTCAACTACGTTGAGAACAAGCTCAACGCCGCTTAGAATAGCCGGCAGTATCGCCAAAGATATAGGCGGCAGGATGGCCCGCGGCCAATCTACCGCTTCCTTTAATATATGTGGGACCGCGCTGTGCAGCACATTGCAGAGCGGGACCCCGAGTAGAAAATGCGTTGGATTTGGATTGATAAATTTGTTGAGTTCCACAGCGGCGGCAGCGCCGTGGCGCTCAAGAACGTCACGCTGGCCGAGGAGCATTTGCACGACCACTTCCCGGGATTTCCCGTCATGCCGGAGAGCCTGATGATCGAGGCAATGGCCCAGACGGCGGGGATACTCGTAGGCGAAGCGAAGAAATTCCAGGAAAAAGTTATCCTGGCCAAGATAAAAAGGGCAGTCTTTTTCGATTATGTCAAACCGGGCGATACTATTAAAATTCGGGCAAAGATCGAATCCATCGTCCCTGAGGCTGCCACTACAAGTGGCAAGATCACCCGCGACGACAAGTTGATCGCCGAGGTAGATTTGATGTTCAGTCACATAGATCAGAATCTGGCGGGCATCGAGTTTCCTAAAGAGAACTTCGTGTTCGGCAGTGACACATCCGTATTCGAATCGCTGCTGCGCGAGGTGCTTTCGGCCGCCGGTAAAGAGTCGGAGCAAAACTGATGGATTCGGCTCGCGTAGTAATAACCGGTCTTGGCGCGGCAACTCCCTTGGGACTGACCGTCGACGACACATGGGCCGGTCTCTGCAGCGGGCAGGTCGGGATAGAGACAATCGCCGCGTTCGACCCGGTGGGTTTCGATTGCAAATTAGCCGGGCAGGTCCCCGATTACAAAATACGAAATCACCTGCCGAAGAGCCTGCGCAAAGCCATCAAGCTGATGTCACGCGACATCGAGCTGTCGATCATCGCCGCCGGCGAAGCTCTCGCCCATGCCGGCCTTGTCACCAAGGGCATCGACCCGGAGAATATCAACGTCGATCCCGAGCGAATAGCGATCAATCTCGGCGCCGGCCTGATAAGCTGCGACCTCGTCGAGCTGGGCCCCGCCGTGGCGGCGAGCCTCACCGACGGCAAGTTCGACATTCGCAAGTGGGGCAAAGAGGGTCTCGAACAGGTAACGCCACTGTGGCTGTTGAAATACCTGCCCAACATGCTCGCCTGTCACGTGGGTATCATCCACGACATTCAGGGCCCGAGCAATACTATCACCTGCGCCGAGGCAGCCGCTCATCTGGCGATTGCCGAGGCAGCCCAGATTATCGCTCGCCGAGCAAGCGACATCGCCCTGGCCGGCGGCGCCGAGGCCAAAGTCAACCCTATCGTCATGATCCGCCAGTGCCTGCTCAAGAGAGCGACGAGCCAAAACAATGACGATCCCGCTTCTGCGTGCAGACCTTTCGACACCGACGCCAAAGGCTCGGTTTTCGGCGAAGCCGCGGGCGTGGTGATACTGGAAAATCTCGAAAACGCTCAAAAGCGAAACGCAAGAATTTACGCTGAAGTGGTCGGCATCGGTCAAAGCAACAACATTAACCCTGTATACGAGCACGTTGAGCCCGACGGCAAGGGCACTCAAATAGCAATCGAAAAGGCAATGGCCGACGCGCAGATACAACCGGGAGATTTGGACCTGGTCGTCCCGCACGGCACCGGGATACCCGGTGACGATCTGGCCGAGGCAACAGCTATTCAAGCGGCTCTCGGCGATGCAGCGGCTGAAATTCCCGTCTGGCCCACCAAGAGTATGTTGAGCAACACCGGCGCCGCCGGCGGAGCAGTTGACATCGTCGCCGCCGTTTGTGCGATGAACGAAGGCAAGATCCCCGCCGCGGTAAACTGTGACACGAAAGCGGACGGTTGCGATCTGAACATTACCGGTGAGCCGCGAGATACGAAGATCCGTTACGCACTGTCCTGCAGCTATACCTACGGTGGACAAACCGCCGCGGTGGTCTTGAAAAGACCGGATTGAATATCCAATATCGAGCAAGGAATCTTGAATGTAGAAATGATGACTGAACGAGTTGTAATAACCGGAATGGGGATTGTTTGTCCCCTGAGTCACGATGTGGAATCGCTGTGGCAGGCCCTGCTCGCCGGCAAAAGCGGTGCGGCCAAGACCGCCATTTTTGACGCCTCGACGTTTCCCACGACATTCGGCGCTGAGGTCAAAGACTACCATCTACCCGAACACACGGCCAATCCCCGGTTGCATGAGTATAGCAATCGGGGCTCGGGTTTCGTCATCGGTGCGACGGCCCAGGCCTGCAAACAGGCGGCAATAGACATCGAGACCGACCAGCCGGCAGATGGCATTGACCGGACGAGGCTGGGCATCTACCTCGGCGCAGGCGAAGGCTCGGTCGATAACGATGTGTTTTTCGGCGCAATCGCAGCCGGATGGGACGCCGATAATGACGAGATGGACTGGGGCAAATGGGCCGAGGTCGCCTTCGGCTGGATGCATCCGATGCGCGAGCTTGAGCAGGAGCCGAACATGCCCGCTGCCCATATCGCGATGCTGACCGGTGCTCGTGGGCCGACGAGAAGTTGCCTTACCGCCTGTGCCGCGAGCACTCAGGCGGTCGGCGAGGCAACGATGCTGATCCGCAAGGGCGACGCCGATGTCATCATCGCAGGCGGAGCACATTCGATGATACACCCGCTGGGCGTCACGGGCTTCAACCGCCTGACTGCCCTGTCGACGAGAAACGACAGCCCCGAGACTGCGTCGAGACCGTTTACCGCCAGCAGAGACGGGTTCGTCCTCGGCGAAGGCGCAGCGATTCTCATCCTCGAATCCCTAAGCTCGGCGAAGAAGCGAGGTGTGGAGATCCTCGCTGAAGTCATCGGCTACGGGAGCAGCTCCGATGCTTTCCGAGTCACCGATATGCACGAAGACGGCAGAGGCGCAGCACAGGCGATAAACGCAGCACTTGCCGATGCGGGCATAAGCTACAAGAACGTGGATTACATAAACACACACGGCACAAGCACCGCCGAGAACGATTCGATAGAGACCAAAGCGATCAAAGCTGCCTTCAAGGATGAGGCGAAAAACACTCCCGTAAGCAGTGTCAAGAGCATGTTGGGCCACCTGATCGGCGCCGCCGGCGCCGCCGAGCTGATAACTTGTGTGCTAGCGATGCGAGACAGCATTGTCCCGCCAACGATGAATCTCCACGATCCGGACCCCCAACTGGATTTGGATTATGTGCCCAATAAGCCGCGGGAAATGCCGGTTAACATCGCGATGAACGAGTCCTTCGGCTTCGGCGGCCAGAACAACGTTGTTATTATCAAGAAGTGGCGGTAACGTAAAGGAGATAAACGGATACCAGGTCATCAGGGAATCAGGATGAAGGATATCAGAGAAAAGAAGGGCGCAAGAAGGTAAAGCCAACCTGATATCCTGTTTTCCTGATAACCACTACCTGATAACCTGATATACTGGTAACCAAACACAATGATCGATATTAAACAAATACGAGAGAATCCGCAGAGGTTTGCGGCTGCCTCCAAAGCCAAGAAGTTCGACGTTGATGTCGCCAGACTCATCGAAGTAGACGCCGGTCTGCGAAACGCAAAGCAGCAACTACAGGAGATCTCCACGTACAAGAATCGCATCGGCAAATCAATCCCCAAGCTCTCGCGGGATGAAAAGCAGGCTGCTTTGTCACAGCTTTCGGAACTTAAACAACGAGAGGCAAAATACGACCAGGACGTCCGTGAATTGCAGCCAGAATTTGATGCGCTGATGCAGCAGGTGCCGCAGCCGGCGGATGATGATGTCCCGGTGGGCGAGGATGATACGGAAAATGTCGAAATAAGGAAAGAGGGCGAGATACGCCAATTCGATTTCGAGCCTAAGGATCATCTGCAGTTGGGCCTGGATTTGGGCATCATTGATGTCGAGCGAGGCGTGAAATTGGCGGGGGCGAGAAATTATTTCCTTAAGGGCGACGGCGCCCTGCTGCACTGGGCCGTCCTGCGCTTCGCGATGGACCTTGTGGTCAGCAGAGGTTATATCCCCCTGTCGGTGCCGCTTCTCATGAAAGACGAGGCGATGAGAGGGACAGGCTACTACCCCGGCTCCGAAGACCAGACCTACCGCATGGAAAAGGACCAGTTGAATCTGGTCGGAACCGCCGAGGTCCCGCTGACCGCCTATCGGATGGGCGAGATTCTGGACGCAGAGGAATTGCCGTTGAAGTACGTCGCGCTTTCAAGCTGCTTTAGACGTGAAGCCGGCGCCGCGGGCAAGGACACGTACGGCCTGTACCGAATCCACCAGTTCGACAAGGTCGAGCAGGTCGTTATCTGCGAGAACAGCGCCGAGGCAAGCGCCAAATTCCACGATGAAATTCTGTCCAACGCCGAGGCGGTCATGCAGGCGCTGGAGCTGCCCTACCGCGTGGCGAACGTCTGCACGGGCGATCTCGGCAGAGGCCAGACCAAGAAATTCGACATCGAAGGCTGGATGCCGTCGCGCGAAAATTATTGTGAGACCCACAGCGCAAGCAAGTTCTATGAATTCCAGTCCCGAAGGATGAATCTCCGCTATAAAGAGCCCGGCACGAAAAAGAATATTTTCTGTCACACGCTCAACAACACCGTGATCGCCTCGCCGCGGATATTGATACCGATTCTGGAGCTTTACCAACACGCCGACGGGTCGGTGACGGTGCCGCACGTCTTGCGCCCGTACATGAACGGCAAAGAAAAGATCGCGAACCCATCGTAAGTAAAAGGAGCCCGGTTATGACCAAAGAAGAAATCCTCGAATTCATCACGAAAAACCCAGTCTTTAGCCTCGCAACAATCGACGGCAGCCGGCCTCGCACCCGCATGATTATGATGTACCGGGGCGACGAAAACGGGATCATCTTCAGCACCGGCCGCGACAAGGACGTCAACAAGCAACTGCAGGCCAGCCCGGCGGTTGAGATGTGTTTCTACGGCAGCGAGCAAAACTGCCAGGTCAGAATTGACGGCACCGCAGAGGTTGTCGACGACCTGGAACTGAAGAAACAAATCGTCGAGGACTTCCCCTTCCTCAAACCCTGGATCGAAGCCCAGGGCTACGAGGTCCTGATCACATACAGCGTCCAAAACGCCAAAGCCACAACCTGGACAATGGAAACAAACGAGTTGCCGAAAGAATACGTGCAACTGTAGTCTGTCTTCTTACCGATGACACGCAGCGGAAGTTGGAACGCGTCGACACCTCTTGTCGTCGGGCCACGATGTCAGGTTAGGAGAATATCATGCGAAAAGTCACTTTGTTCTTTTGGGTAGTGCTGGTCATATCAAGCGTCTATGCTTTCGACTGCTTCGGGGCATACGATGTTGTGATAAGATCGGGCCGCGTGTACGACGGTTCGGGCGGACAATCGTATGTTGCGGATATTGGGATCGAGGCCGATCGCATTGCAGCTATCGGCAAACTCGACGCTGATGCCGATCTGGTGATCGATGCCGGCGGGCTGGCGGTTGCGCCCGGTTTTATCAATATGCTCAGTTGGGCCAACGAATCTCTCATTCAGGACGGCAGGTCCCAGAGCGACATTCGTCAGGGTGTTACGCTTGAAATCCTGGGTGAAGGAAACTCGATGGGACCTCTCAACGCCGCGATGAAGCAAGACATGCGCGACGCTCAGGGCGACATCAAATTCGATATAGAATGGACCACGCTCGGCGAGTATCTCGAATACCTCGAACAACGAGGCATATCGACCAACGTAGCCTCCTTTGTAGGTGCAGCAAGCGTTCGCATTCATGCCCTGGGGTACCAGGACCGGGCGCCGAGCCCTGGAGAACTCGAACAGATGCGCGAGCTGGTAGCCCAGGCGATGCGAGATGGAGCGGTAGGTGTAAGCTCGGCACTGATTTACGCCCCAGGCTTCTACGCCAAGACCGATGAGTTGATAGCTCTTGCAGAGGTGGCGGGCAAGTACGGCGGAATGTACATTTCGCATCTGCGCAGCGAGGGCAATAATGTGCTCAATGCACTGAATGAGTTGATTACAACCGCGCGGAAGGCAAACGTCACCGCCGAGTTCTATCACATGAAAGCCGCCGGCAAGCCGAACTGGGCCAAGCTCGATGCAATGATCGAAAAGGTCGAGAAGGCCCGCGCCGAGGGCCTTGAAATTACAGCGGATATGTATAACTACACGGCGGCCGCAACGGGTCTCGACGCGGCGATGCCTCCCTGGGTCCAGGCCGATGGACACCGGGCCTGGGTCGCCCGGTTGAAAGACCCCAGCATCAGACGGCGACTCGTACGGGAGATGACAACAGCGACCGACGAATGGGAGAATCTGTATCTGTTGGCCGGCTCGCCCGAGAAGGTTCTCCTGGTGGAGTTCAAGAACCCGAAGCTCAGACATTATATCGGAAAGACGCTCGCAGAGGTCGCCAGGCTCAGGGGCAAGTCGCCGGAGGAGACTGCTATGGACCTTGTCATCGAAGATGACAGCCGGGTCGGCACGGTCTACTTCTTGATGTCGGAAGATAACGTAAAAAAGCAGATCAAGCTCCCCTGGGTCAGCTTCTGCTCGGACTCCGGGTCGCTCGCTCCGGAGGGAGTCTTCCTCAAGGCCAATCCCCACCCGCGCGCGTACGGCAGCTTCGCCCGACTGCTCGGCAAATATGTCCGCGAAGAGAAAGTTATCCCACTGGCCGAGGCGGTCAGACGATTGACATCACTGCCCGCGCAAAATCTCAAGCTCGACGGCCGGGGAAGAATCGAAAAAGGATACTATGCCGACGTCGTCGTTTTCGACCCCGAGGAGATTGCCGACCACGCGACATTTGCAGAGCCGCATCAGTACGCGACGGGTATGGTGCATGTCTTTGTAAACGGAACGCAGGTGCTGAGAGACGGCGAACACACCGGCGCAAAGCCAGGCCGGGTCGTGCGTGGACCCGGATGGAAGAAGAAGCGTTGACATTCTCAAAACCAGGCGAAAGATGTAGGCCTGAACAGGATTGATGTCCCGAAAGTCTGTTTCTGGCTTGAGTCTTGCCTCTTGAGCCTGTAATCTGTCGGGGTATGGACGAGATAAAGCGGAAACTGGCGCTGATTGACAAGCAGTTGGCCGGGAGGAATTTCCACGAGCGAGCCGTCAGCACGTGCCCTCTCGTCTTTGTCTCTGCCGGTCTTATCGGTGGGATTCTCGCCCAGAGCAGATTCGGCTTGCCGGTCTCGACCTGGTCCGTGCTGTTAGGGTTGCTCGCCGCAGTAACCGTTTTGCTCTTTATCGTTCAGCAGTTGTCCGGCGCCAAGTGTCAATACATCACAGCCTATTTGGCCCTGGGCTGCTTTGCATGTCTCGGCGCGATTCTACTGACGAATTATCATGATCCGGCGATAAACGACATCCGTAACTGCATCACCGACGAGCGCAAGCTGGCGACAATTCGAGGCCGGATTGTCACCGAGCCTTACGTCAACAAGTACCCCGGCTGGAAATTCGCCCGGTTCAAACCTGGCGATCCCGGCAGCAGTTTCTATCTCAGGGTAAGCGAAATAGAGACCGTCTCCGGCTGGATGCTTGTGACAGGCACGGTTCGCGTGCAGGTCGGTGAACCTGTCCTGGATCTGCAAGCCGGTGATGGCATTCAGGCTTATTGCTGGCTGGACAGATTCAAGCCGCCAGCGAATCCGGGCCAGTTCGACTCGGCGGGCTATCTGGCGAAAAGAAATGTTTTCCTCGGCGCATCTGTGAAATCACGGAATGGAATCAAAAAGCTGCCCAGCGGCCCCGCCGGGGCCTGGGCAAGGCTGAGAAACAGGGTAAGGCAGGCTGCGACGACGGCTCTGCTGGGCGACCTGAATCCGCAAGACGCCAGCCGGGGCCTGTTGCAGGCACTGCTGCTGGGCGACAGACGGGATATCGACAGTGACACGTACCGGGCCTTCCGCAGAACCGGGCTGCTGCACTTTGTCAGCCTCTCCGGGATGCACATGGGGATCCTCTTCGGAATAATCTGGTGGGCCTCCAAGACTGCTGGCTTGATGAAACCCGCGCGGGCGGCGATCTGCGCAATCGCGGTGGGCGTCTTCCTGCTGATCGTCCCGCCGAGAGCGCCGACGATAAGGGCAGCCGTTATATGCTGGGTCTTCTGCGCCTCGATTGTGTTTCGCCGACACCCCAATCCCATCAACACATTATCGTTGGCGGCAATAATACTCCTGCTGATGAGGCCGACGCAATTGCTCGAGGCCGGGTGGCAGTTGTCGTTTGCGTGTGTACTCGCGATCGTACTTTTTACAGAGCAAATCGAAGAGTTCATTCGTGAACTGGTTCCAAGAACAGCTCTGCGCTCTTGGGTGCTCGAGAAAGCCGGTTCACTTGTAACAAGACTGTTGGCAGCCGGTCTAGCCGCTTGGCTCGGCGCTGCTGGAGTCTTGCTCTACCATTTCTACACAATCAATCCGCTGGCAAGTATCTGGACCGTATTGGTTTTTCCATTGGTGAGCACAATCCTCATTCTGGGATTCCTCAAGATGATCCTGTTCTTTCTGCTGCCGATACTGAGCGGCCTGCTGGGCATCTTAGCGGCATTGCTTTCGAGCGCCCTCATATGGATCGTAAAACTGATCGCTCGGTTGGGCATCTCCCAGATACTGATAGGCCGGGTATCACTTGCGCCGATAGTATTCTATTACTGCGCAGTTGTCTTTGCCGCCTATGTGTACTTCCGCCGGCCCCTGACCAAGAAGCTGATTTGCGCGACAATGTTTCTGTCGCTGATCGTTTATCTGGGCGCAGTAAAATGGCAAAGGACTTATCGAGACGAGTTTGTGATGACATGTCTCGACGTAGGCCACGGCCAGGCGGTATTGCTCCAGCTTCCGGGCAAAGCCAACGTCCTGTTCGATGCAGGCTCGCTGCACATAAGTGAC
>Ga0255052_10002858_pt1 | contig 12224 bp, 7 predicted proteins | sample JV7_2_21_MG_FD_188632 | JGI IMG/M metagenome (GOLD analysis project Ga0255052, IMG submission 188632) | Seawater microbial communities from Jervis Inlet, British Columbia, Canada - JV7_2_21 | ecosystem: Environmental > Aquatic > Marine > Inlet | place: Canada: British Columbia | collected... | reverse complement strand
ATTGGAAAACCGGGTCAGGCAGAGTGCGGAGGTCGCTCCATAATCTGCACAAGACCCAACGGTTTTCTCAACACCTTTGATATCTCACTAGACATGAATCACCTCCTTCTATGTTGTTTGCCCGACCTCAGTATCTAAAAAAAATCCGGCTTTGCCAAGAAAAATATCGACTAAAAACAAGGGTATAAAATGCCCAGTTGATACGCTATGATATCCAGCTCGGCCGGTGGCTGGCCTCAAAAAAATTGGCGTGTATACTCCGGTACTTGCCTCAGTCGCGGCAACCGCGCTGAAACAATAATTTTAAGTGAGAGCACAATGGCAATCGCAGATTTAAAGAGTGTATTGAAAATATTCGGCGGCTCGGACGTGAGTGAAGCGGAACAAAACGAGCTGTACAAGGAAGTGCTGCTGATGACCCTGTCACGAGCAGCAGATGCTGATATCAACATTCAGGCGGCTGAAGTCGATCGGATTCGCGAGATTCTCAAGAAGCACACCGGTGACGATTTCAGTACAGGCGACATCCGTATTGCAGCACGTTCGGAACTCTATGCTGAATCCTCGCTCAGGAAGTACCTGACGAGTGTGCGCGAGAAGATGGCGAATGCAGACCGCGTCGATACGGTGCATGCACTTGCCGACGTCTTCCGCAGCGATCAGGAAGTCAGCGTACTCGAGATCGATTTCTTCAATGGCGTTGCTGACGCATTGAAAGTCACTCCTGCCGAGATTGCCGGTCTTGTTGCCGGGGAAGTGAGCTAAACCACTTTCTTGAGATTACGCCGCCTATTTCGCGGTAGACAACAAACAGACCCGACGCGATGATCACGGTTGCGCCAAGTACGACCCAGCGGTCAGGTATCTCATCCCAGATCAGGTAGCCGGCGATAGCACCGCCGATGAGTGCCGTGTATTCGAAGGGTGCCAGCATTGCAGGTGACGCCCGCCGATAGCCGCCGATGATGCCGATCCAGGCGATTACCGAACATGCACCAGCGCCCAGAAATAACAGCCAGCCGTCAAGGTCGGGGACCTGCCACGATCCTTCTCCCAGCAGAGAGAGCGACACGATCATCGGACCGACAATGACGTACACTGACAACGAATAGCTACTTTCGGTTGTAGACAGTTTGCGTGCCGTGATGGCCATGCAGGCGTAGCAAAATGCTGCAAACAGAACCGCGATTGATGCGAACGACGCGTCACCGCCACCCGGCCGCAAAATGATAAGCACGCCGATAAAGCCGACAGTAACAGCGAGCCACCTGCGCCAGCCCACGTGTTCGCCGAGCATGGGCATCGACAGCGCCGTGACCATCAGCGGCGCCGTAAACCCCAGTGTCAGTGCGTCAACGAGCGGCATGCGCGATAGACCGTAGAAGAAACCGAACATGGCGCCGGTCGCGAGCAAAGTACGCAACAGGTGCCAGCGCCATTTTGCGGTTACGAGACTGCGAATCCCGCCAAACTGCCGTCCGATGAGGATGAAGATCGCCAGGCCGATCAGGCTGCGCAAGAAAACGAACTGCTCAAGCGAATAGCTCGACAGCAGACCTTTGGCGCACAGGTCGAGGCCAAGTCCGCCGAGGACTCCAAATAGCAGGTAGCCGACTGCGCTACCCGTCGCGTTTTGACGCATTTCGTGAGTCATAGGTGAGTGCTTCGCCGTGAAACTTAACGACAGCTGAACATGATCGCACGTGTGCCCGGGCTGCCCAAGAGTTCAGGCGCGATTCAGCGACCGTATCTTCTAATGGTAGTCATGATGAACTACCCGAGGAAGGTCGAATGAATACTTGCGCAATATCTGTCAATCGCTCAAAGGTATCTGCCTGGGTCTTTTTGATCATCGGCCTGATCGTGTTGTCGATGAACGCCCTCGCAGCCGAGACACAGGAGCAGGGGCGCTTGTCGGTCTCGACTCAGAGTACACGCGCTGAGCGCGACAATGGTGTACCGGGCAAAACGAGCGAGGATGAATTCACCGCGCTCGAGCTTGCCGGTGACCGTATTGCAGCGAAAGGCTCGATGTCACGTTCCAAGCCGGTTACGCAGTCAATGCAGACAACCAACGCGGACTTCTGGTTCTATACCGCCGATATTGAGTTGTTCAATGATCACGATCGCGATGGTTACTACCACGGAATTGACCTGCTATTCGACGCGGATACCTATTACGCATTTGCCGACGTTTATGCTGTCGTCTACCTGAGCCTCGATGGCGGGCCGTGGAATGAGTACGCGGCAACAGAAGACTTCACGTTGTTTGGTGCGAGCAGTGAGGACGACTATGTCATCGTCACGGAACTGATGGCCGGGTATCCGTCGGGAAGTTACGACGTACTGATTGAGTTATTCGATGCCTACGACAACACGTTTCTGGCCTACTTCGGGCCGGACGACACGTCAGAGCTCGCGTTCCTGCCGCTCGAAGATGCCGAACGTGATGTTGCGGATGTACCCAACGTTACTGTCGTTAACCACCATGGTGGTGGCTCGACCGGTATCGCGCTTATCCTGGTTCTTGCGCTGGTAGCGTTGCGGCGACTTCGCGGCGTGCTGTACGCATGACTTTGCGACCCCAGCCCGACAGGTTGTCGAAGTAGACGTACAAGGCGGGCACGACGAGCAGCGAAACGACAGTGGAGAACGCCAGGCCGCCAATGATCGCCCGAGCCATTGGGTAGTACGGCGGGCCGTCACCACCGACCTGGGTGGTGCCGACCGCCAGCGGTGCCAGGCCGACGATGGTCGTGGCTACGGTCATCAGGATTGGACGAAGCCGATCCCGGCCGGCATCGACAATCGCCTTGTCTCGCGGAAAGCCTCGCTGTCGCAAGTTGTTAATGTGATCGACAAGAACGATGCCATTATTCACAACAACGCCGATCAGGATCATGATGCCGATCGAGGCCATGAACGAGAACGTTGTGCCGGTCGCGGCAAAAAACAGGAACACACCAAATATCGAGAATACAATCGAGCCGAGAATGATCGAGAATGGCAATAGCATCGACTCGAACAGTGCGGCCATGACAAGGAAGATGCAGGCAATGCCGAGCAGGATATTCGTCGCCATCATCTGCTGGGTTTCGTCTTGGCGTTCGAAACCTCGACCGAACTTCCAGCTATAGCCGGGCGGTAGTTCGATCTGTGACATCATATCTTCGATTGTTGGTTGAATTTCCTCAAGGCTCATTTCATCATCGAGATTTCCCGAGAGCACGACCGAGGTTTGCCTGTCCGTGCGGCGGATAGTGTCGGGTGCCTGTCCAATGTGCAGGTTTGCGACGCTGCCGAGCGTAATGCGCTCGCCATCCGGTTTATAAAGCGGCAGGCTCGAAAGCTGTTCAACGGTTTGTTTTTCGTCATCACGGAACGCCATGCGCACCGCAACCTCGCCAGTCTCACCCCGAAACTCGCGCAGGTTCTCGCCGCGCAGGGCTATGCTGACATTCTGTGAGATTTCTGCCGCCGTAAGGCCGGCGGCCGCAGCTCGATCCCGGTCGATGATGACCCGAACTTCCTTATCGCCGCTCTCGGAGTCGCTGCGAACGTCCTTCAGGCCGTCAATTGAAGACAATGCTCGTGCGATGTCGTCACCCAGCCCATTCAGGACCGTCGTCGAATCGCCTGAAATCTGGACGCTGAATCCTTCACCGCCGCCCTGCTGGTCAAACTGGAAGCTGGGTTTGCCGATCGCGAGTACTGGCAGATCTGCCTCTATAAGCTCGATGATCTCTTTCGTTGACAGCGTCGCGTCTTCTTTGTCGGTCAGAAGGATGGTCGACTCCGCGCGTTCGAGATCGTAGTAGCTGTAGACGCTGCGGATATTGAATTCCTCCTTGCGCGCGTACAGGTAGTCTTCGATCGTGTCGACTGTATCCTCCATCCGCCCCAGCGCGTGCTGTCCCTCGATGTGATAAGGCATGAACAATCGACGGCCGACATCCTGTGGAAAGGCATCGAACTTGACAAGATCAAGTGCCAGCGGCAACACGCCGACCACGCAGGTCAGGAATATGCCAAGGGCCGTCCACCACGGACGATCGACGACAAAGGATAGTGCGCGCTCATAGCGACGCGTCAGTCGCGACATCATTCCACTGGGCTTGGGCCGCGGTGGCACGGCAACTCGCTCAGCGAGCATCGGAACAAGCGTCTGCGCGATCAACAACGAGGCCAGCAGCGCAACGATAATAGTCACAGCAACATGGGTCAGAAACACCATGATGTCGGCTTTGGTGCCGAAGATGATGGGCGCAAACACGATGATCGTTGTCGCAGTGCCGGCGATAACGGCGAGCCCTACTTCGCGCACGCCCTTGAGCGTCGATTCTCGCGGACTAAGGTCGCTTTCGGCACGTTCCTTGAAAATGCTTTCTGTTACAACGACAGCATTGTCGACAAGCATCCCGACAGCCAGCATCAGTCCCATCATCGACAGAATATTCAATGTCAGCCCGAAGAAATACAATGCGCCCAGAGTAATCAGTATTGAGAACGGCACCGATGCTGTGACGATCAAGGTCGTGGAAACCTGCCGTAAAAAGAAATAGAGCACGACAATTGCGAGCAGGCCGCCGATCAGTCCGGCGCCCAGCAGATCGGACAACGAGTCCTTAACGGCGTCACCCTGGTTGTCGAGTGAGAAGATGTTTATGCCTTGCATTTGCGGCAGCTGACCGATTTTTTCGACTTCGGCGACGACACGATCCGTTACGTCTACCAGGTTCGAGCCAGTTGATTTGCTGATCGCGACGCCAATCGCATAGTTCTGATCGAGGTGACGACCGTAGTTTCGATCCGGGGTGCGTAGTTCGACATCGGCGACGTCTCGCAACCGCAACCCGCTCTCATTGATCGCGAGATCGCGTATTTGTTCTACCGAACCAAATTCGCCGCGTGGCCGGACATTAAGACGCTGGTCCCCGGCCGTAATCTGACCGGCGCTGACGGCAAAATTGCTGCGCTGCAGCAGGTCGCGCAGGGACCCGATATCCACGCCATGTTGAGCCAGGCGATCAGGTTTCAGAAGGATACGAATTTCGCGCCGGTCTACACCGTGCAAATCGACGCGAGACACGCCTTCGATACGTTCCAGGCGGCGTTTCAACAGCCGGTCGAGCATGTCGTAGCTGTCGGACAAGTCGCGACTACTGGAAATGCGCAACTGCAAGACAGGTTGGTCGCCGAGCGATCCGGTAAAAATGAATATGCGGCGGATGTCTGCGGGCAGTAAGTGCCGGATACTGTCCACCTTCGCACGCGCCTCTATGCCCTTGGCGCCCATGCTGTGGTCCCAGCCGAACTGCAGGAATATCTGCGCCTGGCCTTCATCGGAACTCGAAAACATCTGTTCGACGCCCGACAGCGTAGCGAGTGCCTCCTCGATGGGGCGCGTAATCAGGCTTTCGACTTCCTCGGGTGTCGATCCTGGGTACGGAATCTGAATGAATATCCCGGGAAATTCGATGTCCGGGAATTTCTCGAGCGGCAATAGTCTCGATGCAATGAGACCGATCAGTGCAAGCGCGACAAACGTTACAACCGTAGTAACCGGACGCCGTAGTGCGAACTCCGTGTGTCTCACGGCGCTGCCTGGGCTGCCGCGGGTACTGCGGGCCATTGCTTGCGGTCCATCAATGAGTAGACGACCGGGATAACAACAAGTGTCAGGAATGTTGATACCAGAAGGCCACCAATAACCGTTATCGCCATCGGTGCACGAACTTCGGCGCCCTCACCAACACCCACCGCCATCGGCAGCAGACCGAGTGCCGTTGTGAGTGACGTCATCAGGATTGGCCGGAGGCGGGCAGCACCGGCCTCCATGATGGCTTCAATGCGCTCTTTGCCTTCGGCGCGAAGTTGATTGATCAGGTCGACAAGTACGATCGCGTTATTGACGACGATGCCCGCAAGCATGATGACGCCGATCAGGGCGACAATATTTATTGTCGTCCCGGTAACGAACAGTGCAAGGACCGCACCAACGAGTGCGAGTGGAATCGTAAACAAAATGACGAACGGATGAATCAGGGATTCGAACTGCGATGCCATGACTAGATAAACAAGGAAGATGGCTAGCGCGAGTGCAAACTGCATCGACTGAAACGACTCTTGCATCTCTTCGCTCTGTCCCGAGACGAGCGCGGTGATTCCGTCCGGCATAGGCGTACGGTTAAGTATTGAGCCAGCCTCAATCGCGGCGGCGCCCAGATCGCCATAGGCGATGTTTGCGGTGATGATCGCGACGCGCTCCTGCGCCACTCGCCGAATTTCGGCAGGTCCCTGAGACACACTGATATCGGCAACGGCGTCGAGCGACACGGGCCTGTCGGATGCGGGATTCACAATCAGGCGGCGAATCTCTTCAATGCTCGACTGGCGGGTATCCACGCTGCGCACAAGCACATCGATCTTTTTATCGCGCCATGTGTATCTTGTGGCCAGCTCACCGCGCACATTGGCAACGACACGATTCGCAATATCGCGGACGGCAAGTCCGAGTTTTGCAGCACGTTCCTGGTCGAATACGATCTGAATCTCCGGATTGCCGCGTTCGACGGTTGTCTTGATATCGGTAAACCGCTCTGAAGCCGACATTTCCTGCACGACCATGCCGCTTACCCGGGAAAGCCCTTCGAGGTCGTAGCCGGAAATTTCAATCTGCAGGGGGCTCGCAAACGACATAAGTGCCGGTCTGCTGAACTCGTATTGCACTCCGGGCAGTCGCGAAAGCTCCGCGCGCATCGCCTCCATCGTCGCATTCTCTTCGACGCGTCCTGCACCGGACTGCAACGCAATACTGAGCGTTCCCGTGTTGTCGCCAGCGTCAACGGGATTGGCATCGAGGCGATTGCCAGTCCCGGCCACCGAATAATCGAGAGCCACCATGGCAATGCCATCTGTCGCGCTTTGCGCGGCCTGGATGGCCCTGTCCGTTTCAGCCAGTGGGGCACCGGGCGCAAGCCGAAGGTCGACGTTGAATTCACCTTGCGATAACTGCGGAATCAACTCAGTGCCCAATCTCGGGATCAGTGACATTGTGCCCGCGAACACAAGGGTTGCGACGAGGATTACGGCAAGTCGGTGATGCAGTGACCACCGCAGCAGACTCGGGTACACCGCGGCGATCATGCGGTGCAGGCGCAGCAGCAGCCAGCTCGGAACCCAGAGGATTGCCCAGAAAGCCCATTTCAGCCCGGCAAACACAAAGCCGAGCATGCGCACAACAAACGCCACACCGCGGGTGAACCAGCCCGGGGGCGTTGTTTCGCTTACATTGTGGTAGCGATTGTCCGCGCCAAGCGACGCGAGCATCGGAATTAAGGTCAGTGCGACGATCAGAGAAAACACCAGTGCAAACGTCACCGTTAGCGCCTGGTCGCGGAACAGTTGGCCGGCTATGCCCGAGATGAACACCATCGGGAAGAATACGGCGATCGTGGTCAACGTGGCGGCAACGACAGCGCCAGCCACTTCGGTCGTGCCGTTTCGCGCGGCGTCGACGATTCCTTCACCTTGTTCTTTCTTGCGCACGATATTCTCGAGTACAACGATCGAGTTATCGACGAGCATGCCAACGGCGAGCGCGATACCGCCGAGCGACATGATGTTGAGCGAAACGTTGTTCAGATACATCAGCAGGAACGTGCCTATCACCGATACGGGAATTGCGATTCCCGTAATCGTTGTGGCCCTGGCATCACCCAGGAAACCGTATAGCACGATGATGGCGATGATACCGCCGAGAATTGCCGCGTTTCTCACGTCGTTCACGGACGCCGAAATGAACTTCGATTGATCGTAGATCGTGATGACTTCGATTTCTTCGGGCAGGGACTCACTAAGCGTCGCGAGTCGGGCAGCGATTCGACTCGCGACTTGCACGGTATTGGCATCACCCTCCTGGTAAACGGCGAGCTCGACCGACTCCCGGCCACGAACGCGCGTAATGGCTTCACGTTCTTTGTAGCCACGTTCGACCGTTGCGACATCCCGCAGGTAAACGGGCCGGTCAGCGACGTAGGCGACAATCGCATCACGCATTTCGTCGATCGACTGGAATTCATTCAGTGTGCGTACCAGGAAGCGTTGGTTGCCTTCTTCCAGGCGCCCACCGGAAAGATTGACGTTTTCAGCTCGAATACGAGCCGCTATCTGGTCAATACTGATCCCCAACTGCGAGAGTTTCTGCTGGTCGACGCGAATCTCGATCTCGTCCTCGAGGCCGCCGCTGACTTTAACGGCGGCCGTACCTTCTTCGGCTTCGAGGTCTGTCTTGATTCGATCCTCGGCCAGGCGGCGCAGCGATTTCAATCGTGCCTCGGCAGATTCCGCCAGCCCGACCGCATCCTCTTTGTACAACAGGCCAAGTCGCATGATCGGTTCTGATGACGGATCAAAGCGCAGCAACAGAGGCCGGCTTGCCTCGAGCGGCAGGGTAAGAATGTCGAGTTTTTCGCGGACATCGACACCAGCAATGTCCATGTCGGTGCCCCACAGGAACTCCAGTGTCACATCGGATTGCCCCGAACGTGATACCGAACGAACGAGGCGTACGTTGCGGATGACGCCAACCGCTTCCTCGATGGGTTTGGTCAGCAGATTCTCTACTTCGACCGGGGCGGCCCCTGTTAACTCTGTGCGAACTGTTACGGTCGGGTAAGAGAGGTCTGGCAGCAGATTCAATTTGAGGCGAGACAATGAGACCATGCCGAAAAGCACGATCGCGACCATCAGCATGACGATCGTGACGCGGCGTTCTGTCGCGATCTCAATCAGTCGGCGCATTGTCGCTCACCTGTGCTTCTTCAGCCTCGTTAATGATCGTAACGACAGCGTCATCCTTGAGACCCGTTTGGCCGACAGTGACAACTTTGTCATCATCCTCAAGGCCCTCAGTTATCTCGATCATGCCGCTGTTCGCATATCCGGTCCTGACGTTGCGGCGCATGGCTTTGCCGTCTTCAACAACGAACACGCTCGTTTCGCCGCTCTCTTCGAGTATCGCACTTCGCGGAATCTGCAAAACATTCACGTGTTGGTCGTAGACAATACTGATTCGGCCAAACATGCCCGGCTTGATGCGCCGCCCCTCATCATTGATTTCGATCGTGATTTTGAATGTGCCTGTCTGTGGATCGACGATCGGGCTGACTCGAGTCACCGAGGCAATGATGCGCTGTCCCTGCAACGCGTCAATGTCGATGCCGACGATCTGGTCTTCGGCAATATTTCGGTACTCGCGTTCGGGAACATGCAGGTATGCAACCAATGGATCGAAACTCGTTACCCTGAACACGGATTCGTTGGCAGAAACCGTATTGCCAAGGCGGACAAATCGGTCAGAGATGACGCCACTGATCGGTGCGCGAATCTGTGTGTAGTCGAGTTCGAGTCTGGCGAGGTTGTAGGAAGCTTCGAGTGCCTCCAGATCGTAACGGATCTTGTCAAAGTCGCCCGTTGAGATCAGGCCCTTTTCCTTCAGATCGACGTTACGTTCAAAGTCTCTTTGAAGCTTGCGCAGATTCGCTTGCGACTGGTCCAGTTCAAGTCGCAGACGATCGCCATCCAGGCGCGCCAGCACCTGGCCTTGCTCGACGTCGTCGCCTTCTTCGACCAGGATCTCTCGAACCTCACCGGCCACCTTGGCAACGACATCGGCCTCGGCAAATGCCTCGATCGGCGCCGTGCCCGAATAAACGGCAACGATATCACCGCGAGCTGGTCTGCCTGTCTCGACCGGGATTGCGACTATTTCTTCTTCTTCAGCCTCGGTAGTTTCCGGCTCCGCTCCTTCCTGTGCACATGCACTGATTAGCAGCGCGCACGCCAGTACTGCTGGACCCAAGTGATTCAGCGACATCAACTCCTCCCTTTGATTGTGCCGCACCTGGAGAGTCTGTGCTCTCGCACGGCGGCGCGGCAGATCAGCCTGTAAAACTGTCCACGCTTCGATTGCTCGCCAGAACCTTGCTGCCATCGCGAAGGCCCGAATGACCGACGACCACGATTTCTTCGTCGTCGGCAAGCCCGCTCAGTATCTCGATTTGATCGCCGGACCTGATGCCGGTTTCCACGATGCGCAGTGCAACTGCTCCGTCGGCGACGAAGTAAACCGAAGATTCGTCGTCTTCATCGACAACGGCATTACCCGGAATTAGCAGTGCACCCTCATGCTTTTCGTAAGCAATCGTAAAGCGCGCAAACATGCCAGGTACGAGATCAGCGGCGGCGTTGTCAATAACCACGGTCGCGCGGAACGTACCGTTCCGCGTGTCTATCGTCGGGCTGATGCGCACAATTGATGCACTGAATTCTATGCCAGGCATTGAATCGACCTGCAGGCTTGCATTGTGTCCGGACGCAAACTTCGCCAGCTCGGATTGAGGAATTTGCAGGTAAGCGACAAGCTCGCTCGTATCGGTGATCCGGAACGCTACGCTGTTGGATTCGATGCTCTGCCCGAGCTTAACGTCACGGGACGAGACGACGCCACTGATGGTTGCGCGAATCTCCGAGTAACCGTAGTTGAGATTCGCGAGGTCATATTTGGCTCGCAGCGCATCGACGTCAAACTTTAATCCGTCGTACATCGCTGCGCTGACAAGCCCGCGTTCGGCGAGGTCTTCGTAACGATCGAGTTCTTTGTTGGCTCGTTCGTGGTCCGCCCGAGCTGAAAGCATCTCAAGGCGGAGTCTCTCACCGTCAAGGCGCGCAAGTACCTGGCCGGCCTCTACGAGGTCACCTTCTTCAGCGAGGATTTGAACGACCTCGCCCGGGACGCGTGCCAGTACCGGCGCGTCCGCATCAGACTCGATCGTGGAGGTCGCAAGGTAGGTTGCGAAGATATCCGCACGAACCGGAATTGCGATTTCGACCGGGACCGGCGTTGCAGCCCGTACTTCGGCTTCATCGCTAACGCTGGCCTCGCCGGTACCGCAACCGGGGATAATTGCGATGCTCGACAGGGCCAGAACGGTGAGTAGTGAATTCGATGCTTTCATGATTGATTCTGCAGTATTTGAGGTAACTTAGTGTTGTAGTGAAGTATAACACTAGCTCGGTATAACGCAACCCCTGAGTTCTCACGTTTCATCCCAAACGCCTTCTAATAAAATCAGTAACTTAGGATGGCAAACGCGTCCTCGCGCCGCCGTATGCCTATTAGATGCGCGAAGACAGGTTTTGGATTAGATAATTTCCGGAGCCGTGGTTCAGGGCGTTGCGGGCACGGATTGGCTCGTCCTGGCAGCGCGTCGTTCGGCCTGCCTGGTTGCGATCCGGGCCTGGACCATGAGCAGGCTCGGGGTCAGGAACAGCGTGAGGACTGTGGCGAAGGCCAGGCCGCCGGCAACTGAGGAGGCGAGCTGAGTCCACCATTGTGAGCTCGGCGCGCCGATCGACACCTCACGGGCGATCAGGTTGATATTCACACCCAGCACCATCGGCATCAGGCCGATCACTGTCGTCACCGTCGTCAACAACACGGGCCGCAGGCGCATCGCGCAGGTACGAAGAATCGCATCAAATGCGTCGGTACCGCGGCCCCGCAGCACGTTGTAGGTGTCAATGAAGACAATATTATTGTTGACGACAATGCCGGCGAGGATAATGACGCCAATGCTGCTCATGATCACGCCGAATGGCATGCCTGCAATCAGGTGACCGAGCAGAACACCGCCCGTAGAGAAGACAACGGCGGTCAGAATCAATAGTGCCTGGTAGATGCTGTTGAACTGAGTAACGAGGATGATCGCCATTATTGCGATGGCCATCATCATGGCCTGCGCCAGAAACGATTCATCATCTTCCTGATCCTCGATCGTGCCACGAAATACCGCACTCACTCGCGGATTGATATCCAGCGTAGGCAGCATCTGCCGCAGCTCGGCAATGACGTCGTTTTCGAGGTAGCCTTGCTTGACGTCAGCCTCAATGGTCATCGTGCGTCGCATGTCAGTACGTCTAATCGTGCTGACTTTCTGGGCTGGAACCCTTTCTACAAATGTGCTGATTGGCACAAGTCCGTTCGGTGTCGGAATGCGCAGTTCATCGATTTGCGAAAGGCTGCGGTCCTGCGCCGGGTAGCGAACCCGAATTTCGATCTCGTCATCGCTGTCGTCGGGGCGGTACTCGCCGATCATAATGCCATTGGTAACGAGCTGCACCATGGCGCCAACCAGGGTGATGTCGGCGCCGAAGCGGGCCGC
>Ga0255052_10002857_pt1 | contig 12225 bp, 9 predicted proteins | sample JV7_2_21_MG_FD_188632 | JGI IMG/M metagenome (GOLD analysis project Ga0255052, IMG submission 188632) | Seawater microbial communities from Jervis Inlet, British Columbia, Canada - JV7_2_21 | ecosystem: Environmental > Aquatic > Marine > Inlet | place: Canada: British Columbia | collected... | reverse complement strand
GCCCGCCCGGGAGGAATATCCGATGGATGCGCAAAAGACATGATAAAATCAATATTTCCCAAGGCATCACTGACCTTTGCGGCTGTTTTGACGTTTTTGAGGACACAGGGGTGACGGACCATTTTTTTTGAATCGAGTGAATAGATCAGATCTGACCCGGTACCGAAATAAGATCGACGATCCCCGAGATCCATTGCAAGACTGCCTTCCCGGTTCCAGATCTCAATATTTTCCGGCGCACTCTCTACCGCTTTTTCCACCAATGTCGCGGGTATCCGAACCATTTGGTTCTCCGAGATCGGACAGCCGGCCTTTTTTAGCAGCTTCAAAGCTTCCCCATGAAGAATCTGCATCCCGGTCTCATTTAAAACCTCCAGGGCGCCTTGATGAATTTGGTCTTTATCCTCTGAGGATAAAAAAGACAATTGTGGTTTAAAGCCGATATTCTCCAACGCCATGATCGTGGACTTCCTTAATTTAATTTTCGTGGTTCTTTTTCTATTCTCTCGAATCCCCGACCCCCTGAATCCCAATGATTCGACCGAATTTTTAGATGATGTTCCACATTTGTGTTTAAAGATGGTGTTCGGCCGCTTTTTTAGGCAGCAGATTTCGCGGGGCAAGGTGAAGGGGAAAGGCTCAGTTCTTCCAATTTTCCTATGGTGGGGACTCCTTCCCCATTCCATCCCATGAGATGATAGAACTCCTGCTTCATCGGTTCCATCCATTCTCGGGGCTTTGATGGTTTTCTTCCGGAGTTATATTCTTTATCAAAAAACATATCAGGGAGTCGATCGTCTTTACTTCCGGCACCCTGTCGAAGATTAAAAAGTCTTTCCAGATTGATGATCCTTTCACCGATCCGAAAGAGTTCAGATCCGTTTATTGGTTGGCCGATCAACGCCGAAACCAGCTCTGCTTCAGATTCAAGGTCAAATTTGCAGATGAGACATAGCGCCGGCACCTTGCAAAGGCCGAGGCTGTCCAGAACAACGCCAACAATCATCGCCCGTCTGACCAGAAGGGCTTTCCCCTTGATTGACTGCAGGTTTACCGCCTCAGGTGTGCCAAACTCTCTGTCCGCTTTTTCCGGTAGCCATTTGTATTCCAGGGTCGCATAAATGTCATTGAAATCAGCTCCCCGGCTGGCCACCGCATACCCGAGGGCGGTTCCCATGATGCTGTAGGGATGGTACCCCGACATTTCCAATCCTTTGACATGCGCTGCAAACCGTTCAGACCCTCGGCCGATGATCTTTGCGGCATTCCGGACGCCCTGTGAAAGAATTGCGCCGAATCCCTCACGGGAGCCTATCTGGCGAATCAGGGTTTCCATCGCTTCCCCATTTCCCCAAAAAAGATCGATACCGCCGGTATCGGCCTGGGTCAGGATGCCCCGGTCATATAGATCCATGGCAAAGGCAATTGAATTCCCGGCGGAAATGGTGTCGATCCCGAGGCGGGAACAGAGATTATCGAGATAAACCAGGGTTTCCAGATCGCGCAAACCGCATTTGGACCCCAAAGACAACATCGATTCAAACTCGGGTCGGATCGCTTTACCGCCTTTAAATCTTTTATTTTTGAATTCAAGTTCAGCCTTGCACTGCACAGGACAACGCCAGCAGCCGCGAGTCCGGGTTATGTTTTTTTCAAGGTGTTTACCATCGATTTGAGTCGCTGCATCAAATCGATTTTCCCTGTAGTTGTGGGTTGCCAGTATTCCCAATTCATCCGCCCACTTGACGTATCCAGCACCGCCGTATTTGGAAGTCGTTTCAAAATGGGGTGAGTTTTTCATCTGCAAAACATATTGTTTGACCGCTTCATGGGCCCTGTGGTTCGAAGCAAGAAGTCCTTTTTTCTTTTGAGCCTGAACCGCGATCGCTTTGAGGTTTTTTGACCCCATTACCGTGCCCATACCGGTTCGGCCGGCGGCGTGATCGCGATCGACCATCATGCACCCGAACAGGGCCCCGTTTTCAGCTCCGGGCCCTATGGCGAGGGTTTTTACCTTTTTATGGCCATTGGGGAACTTGATCCGATCCTGGGTTTCCCAGGTATCCAGTCCCCAAAGCGGCCTGGCGTCCCTGATTTCCACGGTGTCACCGTCGATCCAAAGATATACCGGTTCGATTGATTGCCCCCGAATAATCAGGGTCTGGATGTTGCATGACCTGAGTTCGGCGCCAAAATCCCCTCCTACATTAGAGCTGCCCAAAAGACCGGTCAGAGGTGATATGGCGTTGATATTCATTCTCGAGGCAGCGGGCGCCGCTGTTCCGGTGAGGACGCCATCTGAGAAAATAAGAATATTTTCAGGTCCCAACGGATCGACGGTGGGAGAGAGATGATGAAAAAGATACCACGCATTAAAGCCCCGTCCACCCAGACACTTCCATATCAAATCTTCAGGGAAGGGTGAAAAACACCATCTCTTATTTGTTAAATCGATATCGAGTATTCGTCCGAGTATCTGCATAATCTGTCAAACCGTTCTTTCTTAATTGATGAATTACGTAAATAAGAATGTCCGTATGGGGTAGTTTCAAAACTTTCTAGTTTGTCCAAGGTCAAGGAAGGCAAAAAAATAACCACAGGAATACATTGAGTATTTTGAGGATTAAAATTTGAGCCTGACGCAGAGATTGGGCTAAATAGGACGTTTTGTAATTGCCTCTTGATGAAAGCCATTTACTATAGTCAAAGAGTCCCTTATGTCAAGAGAGAAACGCTTTGGTTCACCGTTTGTTTGCACCGGTTTAATACCCTAGGGGATTATCGGAGTTTTCCGACCTTCTCTTCCACCGCCTTGAGGATCTCTCCACTTTTTATCAGTTGCTTGACTGTTGCGATATCGTTGGACAGAATTCGATCCTTTTCCATGTGGGTGACCGCTTCCCGGATCACTTGATAGGCGGCAAGGGTTCCCTCCCCCGGCTTTTGGTTTGTAAACAGATCCATGGCTTGGGCGCCACATAAAAGTTCGATGGAAATCACCTCTTCGGTGTTTTTAACTGTGTCTCTCGATTTTCTGGCCGAAAGGTTTCCCATCGATACATGGTCTTCCTTGTTGGCGGAGGTCGGAATGGAGTCGACGCAGGCCGGGTGAGAAAGTATTTTGTTTTCTGAAACCAGGGCAGCAGCGGTGTACTGAGCTATCATGAATCCGGAATTGAGACCGCCGTCACCGATCAGAAAAGCCGGGAGGCCGCTCAGGTGGGGATTGACCATCCGTTCGATTCGCCTCTCGGAAATATTGGCCAGCTCCGAAACGGCCATGCAAAGAAAGTCCAGGGCCATCGCAATCGGCTGGCCGTGAAAATTTCCGCCAAGCAAAAACTCTTCGGAATCCTGAAAAAAGAGCGGATTGTTGGTTGAGGAGTTCATTTCGATTTCCACCACCTTCCGAGTGTAGGCGATGGCATCTTTGCTGGCGCCATGCACTTGAGGTGAACACCGCAGGGTGTACGCATCCTGAACCTGGGAGCAGTCTTTGTGAGAGGTGATGATTTCGCTGTTTGAGGTGATTCGTCTCATGTTATCCGCGGCCGCTGCCTGACCCGGATGGGGTCTGACCTCCTGAATTCTGGAATCGAATTCGGTTCGGCTCCCCATCAGCACCTCAAGGCTGATAGCGGCTGCTATATCGGCGGTTTTGGCCAAACACTCGGCATCATGGGTTGCCAGTCCGCCGATGGCGGACATCACCTGTGTGCCGTTGACCAGGGCAAGGCCTTCCCCGGCCTCGAGATGGATTGGCCGCAATCTGCAAAGCTTTAATGCGTCTGCGCCGGAGACGCGTTGGCCTTTGTAATATGCATCACCAAGACCGATCAGAACAAGGGCGAGGTGAGCCAGGGGCGCCAGGTCCCCGCTTGCCCCCACCGATCCTTTTTCCGGGATAACCGGGTAGATTTTGCGATTGATCAGTTCCACCAGGGAGGTGGTTGTTTCCAGTCGGATCCCCGAATGTCCCCTGGCAAGATCCTTGATCCGCAAGGCGATAGTCGCCCGGACCGTCTCTTCGTCTAGCATGTCACCGACACCCGCCGCATGGCTCATCAAGATATTTTTCTGCAGCTGACGGATGTCGTTTTTGGAAATGCGGACGTCGCTCAAGGCGCCGAACCCGGTGGTGACCCCATAAATTGTTTTTTCCTCCTTAACCCATTGGTCGATCAGTTTCCGGCAGCCCATGATCCGGTTTTTTGATTCTTTCGATAGTTTTACCAAAGCGCCTTGTCTTGCGATGGCGACCAGATCTTCCAGTATCATACCGTCATATCCAAGAGAAATTTCTTTCATGATCATTTTTCCTTATTTTTCATTCTTTAAGCACTTTACACCAACTCCGAAGCCCGGGCAAGTGACATTCAAATATTTTGCGTTCAGTTTTTGAACAATAAAACAATCGGTGCCTAGCTTATAGCTGGGGTGGAGGGGTTCACGTCTTGACATTTGATATTTTCGCCTAACTTTAAAGATCAATATGAATGGAAGGGTCTTTTTTCGCTAAAGCCATTTTGGATGGGGTGGCTATTAATTAAGCAATGTTCTGCCCAAAGGAGGAGAAAATGAGTCTATGTGTCAAAAATAATGTTTACTGGGTCGGTAAAATCGATTGGGATATTAGAAAATTCCATGGTGACGAGTATTCTACCCATCGGGGATCGACCTACAATCCATACTTAATAAAAGAGGAAAAAGTAGTCCTGATCGATACTGTTTGGGCGCCTTTTTCAAAGGAATTTCTAACCAATCTTGTCAAGGAAATCGATCTTAGGAAAATTGACTACGTGATAGCCAACCATGCAGAGATCGATCACAGCGGCGCACTTCCAGAATTAATGCAATATATTCCCGACACGCCAATATATTGTACGAAAAATGGCGTCAATTCATTGAAGGGACATTATCATCAGGATTGGAATTTTAATGTTGTTAAAACCGGCGATCGTCTGAGCTTGGGGTCAAAAGAACTGATTTTCATTGAAGCCCCGATGCTCCATTGGCCGGACAGCATGTTTTGCTATTTGACCGAAGATAATATTCTCTTCAGCAATGATGGGTTCGGGCAGCACTATGCTTCCGAATATATGTTCAATGATCTTGTTGATCAGTCGGAATTGTTCAATGAGTGTATTAAATATTATGCGAATATACTAACCCCCTTCAGTCCCATGGTTATTAAAAAGATAAAAGAAGTCCTCGGTTTTAATCTCCCCTTGGATATCATCTGCACCAGTCACGGGGTAATATGGCGGGATAACCCTGGGCAGATCGTTGAACGGTACCTGGAATGGGCTGGTAATTATCAGGAAAACCAAATTACCATTATTTATGACACCATGTGGAACGGCACTCGGGTGATGGCCGAAAATATTGCCAAGGGAATACAAAACAGCGATTCAGAGGTCAACTTAAAGCTATTTAATTTGTCGAAAACAGATAAGAACGATGTTATCACTGAAGTCTTCAAATCCAAAGCGATTCTAGTCGGGTCCCCAACTATCAACAGGGGAATCTTGGTTTCGGTTGCCGGTATTCTTGAAACGATAAAGGGGCTAAAATTTAAGAACAAAAAAGCGGATGCATTCGGTTGTTTTGGGTGGAGTGGAGAATCGGTCAAGATCATCAGTGCGTTGTTAAAGGAATCCGGATTTGATGTTGTCGGTGAAGGTTTGAGAGTAATGTGGAATCCCGATAGTGAAAGTATGGCAAGATGTTTTGAATATGGAAGACAATTTTCTTTAAATGTTTCTGTTTAGAAGAAGGGTAGATCAATGAACGATCAGGGGGCCAACCACTCGTTTTCACTAATTATTTATTTTGTTGCCACGCTTTGGGCGGTGGAGGCTGTTAATTTTTTAATCGGTCACGAGCTTATCAGGTGGGGCATACTCCCAAGGACCGTGAAAGGCCTTGTGGGCATACCCCTTAGTCCTTTCATCCATACCGGTATAATGCATCTTATTTTTAATACGGGCCCAATTCTCATCCTTGGCGGCCTCATCAGTTGGCGAGGCAAATGGATATTCCTGGAAAAAACATTCTTCATCATTTTGGTCGGTGGATTAGGGTTATGGACAATCGGAAGATCATCCTATCATGTAGGGGCAAGTGGTTTAATTTTTGGATATTTTGGATACCTGGTTTCGAGGGGAATCCTTAAAAAGAGCTTGAGTTCGCTCTTCGTTTCTTTAATTACTGTTTTTGCCTATGGTGGTTTAATATGGGGTCTGCTGCCCACCTACTCCTGGATTTCATGGGAGGGACATATTTGTGGATTTGTAGCTGGTATTGTTGCCGCGCGGTTTGAACGATCCTGAACCTAACCTTTTAGACAAAAAACCGCTGCCTTTCTTTTGGTGCCATGCACTCGGTTTTAGATTTCCTATTCACGAGCATTTCGTGCATCGATTCCAACTTTGAATCGATGTCATCATCGGTCTGTTCAGGATCGTGGTGGAACAGGTGAAGATGTTTTACCCTCGCTCGATCGGCCAAACCCGCAACCTCGCTGATGGAGGAATGTCCCCAACCGATTTTGGTTTCGTATTCTTTATCACTGTAAGTACAATCGGTTATCAGGATATCTGCGCCCAATACGAACTTTTTTAACTTGTCATTGTAGTTTTCGTTGAAAAACCGGCTTGATTTTGGGTAGATTTCATTGTCAGTGACATAACAGATGGATCTATCCTTATAAGTCACACGATACCCCAGGCAGTGGCCGGGATGGTTGAGGAGCATGGTTTGTACTTTTATCCCGTCGATTTCAAACTGTTCTTCCGTCAGATCATTAAAATAGGTCCTCGAACCCAACTCTTTTATTCGAATGGGGAAAAACATGCCATCCATTTGTGCTGAGATCAGTTCGTGCATTTTGACTTCGTTTTGGGCCGGTCCACCAATCTCAAATTCATTGCCCTGCATATAAAGGGGCGTGAAAAATGGCAAAGCGTTTATGTGATCCCAGTGGGGGTGAGAAATAAAAATCTTTGCTTCTATCCTTGAGCGCTCCTTAGCTGTGAGATGCTCGGATAGGAGCATAATTCCTGTCCCTGCGTCAAAAATGAAAAAATTGCCCCGGGTAAACTCAAGGCTGATACAAGACGTATTTCCGCCGTATTTCAGCGTTTTTTCACCGGGAACCGGTATGGTGCCCCGGACACCCCAATAATTTAGTTCGATCCAGTCCTCGATGATTCTTTCTAGCCGGCCCAATAATTTTGTCACCTCCACCGGTTTGGTGATAAAATCATCGGCCCCAAGTGCCAACGCATGCTGGCGATCATACTCGTAAGTTTTCCCAGAAACCATGACAATCTTCATTCGATCCAGGGATTGTTCCGCCTTTAATCGTTTGCAAAGCTCAAAACCATCGATTTCAGGCATCATGATGTCGAGAAGGACACAATCGGGGTTTTTTTCAATAATTTGTGGCAGGGCCGCCACACTGGAGGTGTTTCGGAACACCGTGTGGCCGTCTGTTTCAAGCACGGTGGAAAACAGCTCAATGATGTTTGGGTCATCATCAACCAAAAAAAATTGATATTTTTTTCCCATGAAGCACTCCAAACAAGTCGGCTTTTTGTTTTAACTGTCAGATTAGTTTAGAAAAATTCAGATCGATTGTCAATAAATTAACTCTCGGGATCGAGTGAGAGCCCCCTTTTGATGGAGCGACCCGCAAAATTGTCGGGAATAAGGAGATCATTTACAAAAAGGGGCGAGTGATTATCTTTTGGTGTGATGAGGGTGGACCACTCTCAATAAACCCAGGAGAGGAGAATCACCATGGATATAAAAAAACACACATATTTAGCCTTGATCGGCTTTTTATCGATAATTCTACTAACCGGATGTTCGGGTTATGGTACACTTAAATACCATTCCGAATCCGGAGAAAATATGAGCATTGAAGATCTGATAGCAAATTCGAATAATTATCATATTTACTATTCAGGATATGCGGAGAACAATTCGTCCGGCATTATGTTTGATCCGAAAAATGACACCAAAACACTTTCTCCAAGTCGTCGATGGATCAAGATAGAGGGCCGTGAAAGGGTATCGGAGGTTGTGAGTTGGATCAAGATCTATGATTATCCAGGCAATGCGCCTGCCCTGAGAAGCATCCATGGGCCTGACGGTCAGCTATATGGATATCTGTTTACCGGATGGTATCATGCGGTCTTTAAAGTCGTTGATGAGAAGACGCTCTTTGCCTATGATTTACCGCAACCACCGCACTACTATTATGGGCCTTCAGAAAGAGAGAGCGGAGGAATCAACTAGGTGTCGTGAAACTAAATAAGGTATAATTTACAGATTTTCCGAAAATGATGGCCATGAATAGCAAATGTGACTGCGAGTGAGAGGAACGCCGGGCGTCGAAAAAGCGTCCACAACAAAAGCCGCCAATACTGAAACCGTTCTTTTCCAAAAATGCCGAGATGGATCCCGGAACGAAAAAAAGCCATGAATCGCTGAAAATCCATCGATGCTTCAAATCTTGGCGCTTTATACTCTCGCAAAAAAACCTTAACCCGTTGATAGTAGTGCCGGGGGGAATAGATGTAACGAATGATGTTCCGATACCCCTCGTGCAGTGCTTGAAGGTCCATTTGAGTGATGATGTTTGTCGTACCGTCAGTATCACCCGACATCTGCCCGAGCAAACGACCCTCTTTTTTAAGACGTTCATAAAGCCGTGTGCCCGGAGGTGCCTGAAGCAAGCCGACCATGGCCGTCACGATACCACTCTTTTGTATAAAATCAATCTGCCTCTGGAATATGGAGGGAGTGTCACTGTCGAATCCCACGATAAAACCGCCCTGAACCTCTAACCCAGTCCTCTGGATGCATTTTACGCTATCGACCATGTCACGATTGTTGTTCTGTTTTTTATTGCATTCCATCAGGCCTTTCTCGTCAGGCGTTTCGATTCCAATAAAGACGGCATCAAACCCAGCCTCGAACATCATCTCCATCAACGGCTCGTCATCCGCCAAATTTATGGAGGCTTCAGTGTTGAACGGGATCCCCTTTTTGCCTTTCTGCCATTCGATTATTGCGGGCAGGAGCTGAGTTTTTAAATATTTTTTGTTGCCGATGAAATTGTCGTCTACAAAAAAGACCTGCCCACGCCATCCCAGGTCATAGAGAATATCGAGCTCTTCGATTATCTGCCCCACTTTTTTGATCCGTGACCTATGCCCGAAAAGCGCCGTCACATTACAGAATTCGCAGTTAAACGGACAGCCTCTCGAAAACTGGATACTCATGGATGCATATCTTTTCATATCGATCAGTTTCCACAGGGGAGGTGGGGTCTTCGTCATGTCGGGCAATTCAGATGTCTGGTAGAGACGCCTTGCACCTCCTTGTTCCAGATCACTTAAAAAGGGCGGGAGGGTCAATTCAGCTTCATTCAGCACGAAATGATCCACCTCTTCAAACTGGCTATATTCGCTGGTAAATAGAGGGCCACCTGCGATAACCTTTAACCCGGCTTTCTTACACGTGGAAATGACTTCCCGGGAGGATTTTCTTTGCACCACCATGGCGCTGACAAAGGCATAATCTGCCCAGGCCAAATCTTTTTCGGTCAGCCGAGTTACGTTCAGATCAATCAACCGCTTGGACCAGCGTTCGGGGAGCATCGCCCCCACGGTAACCAGACCCAGCGGGGGGAGTGCAGCTTTTTTCCGAATGAATTTCAATGCATGCTTATAGCTCCAGAAAGTGTCTGGAAATTCCGGGTAGACCAGCAGAACTTTCACTGTAGATTCATTGGGCGACGTTCGATTTGCTTTCCGGGTATCATTCTCCAATTGATGCACTCCTCAACTTTGTCTGTCAGGCATTTTTTGAAATTGTTCTCTTCAAAGGTATCCTTATCTGCAGTTAAACGAAAAACTATAATAATAGCTCACTTTGTGTAACGGGGTCAAGACTAAATTGGTTTGCGAATGAGCTTTTCACCTTTCATCGAAATTTCAAGATTGATAATATTTTTTTCAATTGGTAAAGATGATACAAAAAGCGGTCCAACCTACAATAAAAACTGTTGCAAAGGAGCAATCGATGTATCTCGTAACCGCAAGTGAAATGCAGGAGATGGACAGAAAAACCATCGAGGAATTTGGGCTGCCCGGCAGGGTTCTGATGGAAAATGCCGGAAAAGGTGCAACGCAAATTTTTCTCAGACAGTTCGGCCACCTGTCCAACCAAAAAGTGGGGGTCCTTGCAGGACGGGGAAACAACGGCGGAGACGGTTTTGTCATCGCCCGCTACCTGGCCCAAAAAGGCGTTGGAGTCACGGTTTTTCTCCTGGCACACAGAAGCCATGTCAAAGGGGATGCTGCCGAAAACCTTAAACTCTTAACGTCCCTCGATATTTCGGTTATCGAGCTGCCGGATCAAAAATCGTTTTCAAAGCCTATTAAAATAAATATCCTTCATCAGGACATCTTGATAGATGCCATACTTGGAACCGGGTTAAAATCGGATGTAAAAGGATATTTTAAAAAGGTTATCGAGTTTGTCAACGGACTAAATAAGCCGGTCTTCTCGGTCGACATCCCCTCTGGCCTCAATTCAGACACCGGCCAACCCTGTGGTGTATGCATCCGTGCGCATACCACCGCAACCTTCGCATATCCTAAAACCGGTCATGTTCTTTACCCGGGTGCGGATTATTCCGGAAATCTTGAATTGGTTGATATTGGAATCCCCCCCCATGTGGCCGAGAAAGTCTCCCCCGGGCAACACCTCCTCACGCCTGAGCTGATTCGAACCTACATTCAGCCCCGGCCATCTGATGCCCACAAAGGGAACGCCGGCCATCTCCTGGTGATCGCAGGCTCTGAGGGCAAAACCGGTGCGGCGGCGATGACTGCCGTGTCTGCCATGCGAGTTGGTGCGGGTCTGGTTACCCTGGGAATACCCCGAAGCTTAAACAGAGTTTCAGAAACCCAGTTGGTGGAGGTAATGACGTGTCCGCTTCCTGAAACAGAAACCGGTGTGCTCGATGAATCCTCATTCGATACAATCCAGGGTCTTCTTTCCGGAAAAAAATGCCTCGCCATCGGCCCCGGCCTCGGCACTTCGATTGGTACCGGTAAACTTATTTACAAGATCCTCCGACAGAGTCCGATCACGATTGTCGTTGATGCGGACGGCCTAAACCATCTGGCTGAACATATTGAAATGCTAAAAGATATAGGGCCTTCCGTTATATTGACCCCACACCCGGGAGAGATGGCACGTCTTATGCGGATCAGCGTTGGCGACATCCAAATAGACCGCATCAATTGTGCCCGGAGCTTTGCAACAAAATTTAATGTGCATGTGGTGCTCAAAGGTGCAAAGACGGTCATTGCTCACCCGAATGGACGGGTTTTTATCAACCCCACCGGTAATCCGGGAATGGCTTCGGGTGGTATGGGAGATGTACTTACCGGCATGATCGGCGGGTTCGTGGCCCAGGGCTATCCAATAGAATCCGCCACCCATCTGGCAGTCTTTATCCATGGTTCTACCGGAGATTTTCTTGCAAAAAAAAATGGGCCGATCGGTTATCTTGCCACGGATGTGATGAAAGCACTGCCAAATCAGATTAGAGATATAGCGGTGGGTATTTGATACGGTTCACAACCCATTCCCTCGATGAAACCCACGCATTGGGTCAAGGGATCGGCAAATCCTTTTCAAAAGCAATGGTTATCGCTTTAACCGGCGATCTTGGCTGCGGAAAAACCTCCCTTGTGCAAGGGATTGCCAAAGGGCTTGATATTTCAGATGATTATTATATTACCAGTCCAACTTACACGTTTATAAATGAATACCCAGGACGATATCCGCTGTTTCATGTTGACCTTTACCGCGTTGAGCGTTTCGATGATCTGGAAAATATAGGTTTTGATGAAATATTGATGGATGATGCAATCGTGGCTGTTGAATGGGCGGACAAGCTCCCGAAAGACTTTCTTGAGGAGCATCTTCATGTCTGTTTTGAAACACTGGACGATACCTGTAGAAAAATCACCATCACACCCTATGGTAGCAAAGCGGTTGAGGTGATAGACAAATTAAAAAGTATGAAGGAGATTAAATGGGACTGATCGTTAAAAAATTCGGAGGCACATCGGTCGCAGATATTGATCGCATACGCAACGTCGCAAACCGAATAAAAAAAACCTACGACCTGGGAAA
>Ga0255052_10002856_pt1 | contig 12227 bp, 9 predicted proteins | sample JV7_2_21_MG_FD_188632 | JGI IMG/M metagenome (GOLD analysis project Ga0255052, IMG submission 188632) | Seawater microbial communities from Jervis Inlet, British Columbia, Canada - JV7_2_21 | ecosystem: Environmental > Aquatic > Marine > Inlet | place: Canada: British Columbia | collected... | reverse complement strand
CTCGCAATGACAAGCGCACGAAGCACACGTTACAGAGTACTAGTCCCGCCGAACAAGTAGCACGTGAATTAGATACTAGGAGCTTTTGATGGCACATATCAAATGCCGAAAGCTGACCAAGGAATACTATAGAGGCGACAATGTTATTCGCCCGTTAGATAAGCTGGACCTCGACGTGGAGGAAGGGAAATTCATATCGTTGATGGGTCCGTCCGGCAGCGGCAAGACCACCCTGCTAAATCTCATAGCCGGGATCGATCGGCCTACATCCGGAACACTGAACATTGGCGGCCGGGACATCGCGGGTCTGTCTCGCAGCAAACTGGCGAACTGGCGTTCGGAATACATTGGGTACATATTCCAGTTGTACAATCTGGTCCCGGTCTTGACCGCTTATGAGAATATAGAGCTGCCGTTACTGCTTCAACCTATCTCGCGCAAGGAAAGGCACAAACGTGTGGCAGTGGCGCTGGAACTGGTTGACCTGACGGACCGTCACGATCATTACCCGCGGCAATTAAGCGGCGGACAGGAACAACGCGTGGCGATTGCTCGGGCCATCGTGGCCGATCCAAAGATTCTTGTGGCTGATGAGCCCACCGGCGATCTCGACAAACAGGCGGCGCTTGCGATTATGGAACTGCTGCAACAACTCAACCGGGAGCTGAAGAAGACCTTGATCATGGTCACACACGATCCGAAAACGGCATTGTATGCCGATCTGACATTGCATCTGGAAAAAGGCCAATTGATGGAAGCCGAATTGTTCGAAGAGCACCCCGCAACATCCGAGGAGACGCAGACCAAATCATGATAGCCCCCAAGTATATTCCTCTGGTTATAAAGCAGATCACCCGGCATCGGACGCGCACTCTTTTGACCGTTGCAGGGGTGGCCACTGCGATGTTTCTATTTGTCGCCGTTCAGGCGATGCAACAAGGCGTAGCGAAAGTGACCGAAGAGACCGCCGCCGAGACTACCCTGGTGGTGTATCGTAAGGACCGCTATTGTCCTTTTACCAGCCAACTGCCGGATTTCTACGGCCGAAAGATCGGGGATATCGAAGGTGTCAAAGAAGTAATCCCGATGAAAATCGTGGTCAACGTCTGCCGGGCCAGTCTCGACGTGGTTACCTTACGCGGGGTGGTAGCCGAGCAGTTTATAGATCAGCAGAGGGCAGACCTGGAAGTGATTGAGGGATCCATGGACAAATGGAAGAAGACATACAACGGCGCGATGGTGGGCGAGACTTTGGCGCGACGGCGAGGTTTCAAAGTGGGCGATACCTTCAAAACGTCCAGCGTTCAAAACGAAGTGTCCGGCATATTTCGCTCCGACGAACCCCAGAATCAAAATGTTGCGTACGTGCACCTGAAAGCTCTACAGCAGGCCACCGATAAGAAGTTTGGGATCGTCACCCAGTTTCAGGTCAAGGTTGACGACCCGGCCCGGATGGACGAAGTTGCGGCCGCCATTGACGATGAATTCGCAATTGAGCAGGAACCGACCGCCACTCGCTCGGAAAAGGCCTTTGTCGCCCATGCTGCCGGCGACCTGATCGAGCTGATAAAATTCACCCGATACCTTGGCTGGGGCTGTTTGTTCGCGGTGTTGGCTCTTGTGGGCAACGCCATTATACTCTCGGTCCAGGACCGTGTCAAAGAGCACGCAATCTTCCAGACATTGGGTTTTACAGGAAATCTGATAGGCCGCCTGATTATCGCCGAAGGCATCCTGGTCGGCCTGCTCGGCGGGGGCGTCGGCACCCTGGGCGCCGTGGGCATTTTATATTGGAAGCAACTGAGTCTCTCCGTGGATGGGCTGAGCATTCCCATTTCAGCCGGAGCCACCCTGCTGATCACGGGCCTGGGTATTTCGCTATCGATGGGCGTGGTCGCCGGTCTGGTGCCGGCCTGGCAGGCCTCGCGTCACGAGATTGCCAGTTGTTTCAGGGCGGTATGAAAAATGAATAATTATAGTGGTCCCGATTGAAAGTTTCCGTTTTTGCGCGGGTAAGTGGCTTTACAATAACAGGTTATGGTCTTGACCGCGGGAATTTACTACCCTGAAGGGTATATCAAGAGACAATCACCAATACCAAAGAGAAACCTTATGCGACGATTACGTTTTGAATATGCCGTGCGTAACTTAGGCCGATCGCCGACGCGATTGGTGCTGAGTGTTTTGGGCAGCGTGCTGGTGGTGATGCTGGTCATTACCGCCGCGGCGTTTGTGCGCGGGATAGAAACGAGTCTGATCAGCAGCGGCTCGGAGAAAAACGTCATGCTGCTGGGCGTGGGAAGCGAAGAGAGTATCGAACGCAGCGAAATCACACCAGCGGCGCCGAGTATGGTTACCGCCAGTGTCGGCGGGATCAAAACGCGTCTGGGCATTCCTTATGTTTCGCCGGAAGTGCACATGGCAATGATGTTTGCCGAAGATGCCGGCGGTGAGGCCGACATGAGAGCGGTGGTTCGAGGTGTTACGCCGTCGGCCTTTTTGGTGCATGACCAGGTGCGAATTGTCGCCGGAAGAGCCCCGGAGCAAGGCAAGGATGAAATAATGGTCGGACAATTGACCGCGGCCCGGATGGATTTGCCGAGCGAGCGGCTTGGAGTGGGAAATAGCGTCTGGTTCGATAATCGCCCCTGGACTATAGTTGGAAATTTCGCAGCCCCGGGCACGGTGATGGACGCCGAAATCTGGTGCCCCATTAACGATCTGCTGATCGCCGCCAAACGTAACAGCTATTCGTGCATAGTGCTTACGCTCGATACCGCCGAACTGGCCGACGTCGAGGAGTTTGCCGCGACACGCCTGGACCTGGAACTGGCGGTTATGCCGGAAAAGCAGTATTATGAGAAACTCATCGAGTTTTATAAACCGGTGCGGTGGATGATCTGGATCACGGCGGTGCTGATCGCCACCGGAGGCATGTTCGGCGGGCTCAATACCATGTACGCCGCATTTTCGGCTCGTTTTCGCGAGATCGGTATGCTACAATCTTTGGGCTATTGTCGCCGGGCCGTTGTGCTGAGCTTTATGCAGGAGTCGTTGCTGATCTCAGCCATTGGGGCGTTGATCGGATCGGCATTGTCACTGGTCCTGCTCGACGGAATAGCAATTCGGATTAACCTGGGAGCATTCGGACTGGTGCTGGATACTGCAACCATAGCTATGGGGCTGCTGGCGGGTCTGTTTTTGGGGTTGTTCGGCGCCATACCGGCTGCCGTCCGGTGCCTGCGTCTGCCGATAGCCGAAGCACTGAAGGCTTCATGAATGATCACGACAATCAAATCACTTTAAGATTAGGAGATTCATCACGATGCAAAGAAAAGAAACAACACTTCTGGCAACATTTGTGTGCGCGGCTCTGGCGATGTCAATGATGATCGGATGCGACGGATCCGATGATGCGGATACATCATCGAATCCCGGCGCGCCGGGAGCAGGAGCATCAACGGCATCACTTCCGGCGGGATTGTTTCTGGCCGCAGCCCCGGCCGAACCGGTCGCGGTCAAGCAACTAAAAGCGCAGGCCCAAGAGGGTGACGAAGTGACTATGCGCGTGGTGGTAGGTGGAGAAGTTAGCGTTTTTGTCCCAGGCCGGGCGATTATGAAGGTCATCGACACTGAAATGGAGAATCTCTGTCTGAAGCCGGGGGATTCCTGTAAGACCCCATGGGATTACTGCTGCGCAACCGCTGAAGATTTGCAGCAACACCGAGCCACGGTCAAGGTGGTAGACGCTCAGGGCAAAACAATCAGAGTTGACCTAAAGGGCGCAGGTGAGATTAAGGAAATGAAAACCCTGGTTGTCAAAGGCGTGGTGGCCCAGGGCTCCGACACTAAGAATCTTGTCGTCAACGCCCAGGGAATTTACGTGGAGAACTAGTAGTCTGTAACGGATGAAGTGACGGGTGTCATTGCGAGCGAAGCAATCTCGGGGCCTGAAAGTTGAGATTGCCGCGGCCTGCAAAGCAGGCCTCGCAATGACAAGCACGCAAGGCACGCGTCACAGAGTGCTAGAGCTTCGTTACGATGTTGATTGTCAATAGTACGTGATCTCTTTTCTTACCGGAAGGCAGGAGTTTGTTTATGCGTTGTATATCTGCGCGAGCCTGCATGATCTTAATCATGATGACTGTGTTCGGATGCAGCGCATCGGGCCCGGTGGATAAGAAATCGCCAGGCCCCGCCCCTGTGTATCAGCCGCCGGTCAACAAGGATTCTGAGCGACTCCTGTCTGACGATGAACAACATCTCGATCCGAACACCCCGATAACGTTAAGGCAATCGCTGGCGTTGGCCCTGCTGGGCAATCCGGAGTTGGAAGTTTTTTCCTGGCAGTTGCGGGCGCAAGAGGCAAACATACTTCAAAAAAGCCTCAGGCCCAATCCCGTCCTGGGGGCCAAAGTCGAGAATTTTGGCGGCACTGACCCGATGAACCGATTCGAAGGCGCCATGACAACCTTCCGCATCAGTCAGCTTGTTGAGCTTGGCGGCAAAAGGGTCAAGCGCACTCGTCTGGCCGAGACAAATCATGCGCTGTCGGCCTGGGATTACGAAGCCAAACGCCTGGAGATCATAACAGAAGTCGCCCTGCGCTATGTTGAAGTGTTGGCCGATCAGCGTCGAGTGGAACTCACCGAGCAGACACTGGAGTTGGCCCGGCAACTACACGCAATCGTGAAAGACCGTGCCCGCGTTGGGGTGATCCCAACGGTGGAGGTTGACAAGGCAGTGGTAAGAGTATCCACCGAGCAGATCCTCCTCTATAAAGCCCGGCGGAAATTGGGATCTTCCCGACAACAGCTCTGCGCCATGTGGGCGGACCCCGCACCACGATTTGCCGACGCACTGGGGGAGTTGACAATTGTCCAAGACATTCCAACTCAGGATCAATTAACGAAACTCGTTTCTCAGAATCCTGACATCGCCCGTTGGAGCGCGGAAATCTCACAGCGTCGGGCTGCGCTGGACTTGGCCCGGAGCCAGGCTATACCGAGCGTGAGCGCCGGCGTCGGGATTCGCCGGTTCAGCGCTACCGACGAAAATGCTCTCGTCTTCGAGGTGGGATTGCCCGTGCCGATTATCGATCGTAATCAAGGCGCCCGATTGCAGGCTCGTCATAATCTTGTGAAAGCAAAATTTCAGCAAAAGGATGTGGAGGTAAAGGTCCGGACTTTGCTGATAACCAATCACAAGAAGCTCGCCGGCGCCTATCATGAAGTTGTTACCCTGAGGGACACAACACTTCCCGCCGCCCGATCGGCATACGACGCCGCCCGCAAGGCATTCGAGAATGGGCTGACCAACTTTATCGATGTGCTCGACGCCGACCGAACACTTGTCAATTCCGAAAGGCAGTATATCGAGTCACTGTCGGCTTATCATAGGACTCTTACAACTTTGGAGGGATTGGTGGGTCAATCTCCCGCAACAATGCGAGATTGATCAATCGCAACACATCTCACAAGAACATGTACGTGCAGAGCGCTGAACTCAACGGAAAGAAGCTTGATACCTTCTGGTTTCCGGCGAGCGAACTGCTCAAGGGTGGAGAGCTGATCCTGGAGATGGGCCCCGAACCGAACACCGAATGGGGCAAGGAAATGAAAAATCAAAGTGAAAAGCTTGTCCCGAGCGAAGTCGAGGGATGAAAAATTTCGGAATCGCCTTCGGCAAACCTCTTCAAAACAGCCCGCCAAGCGGCCCGGCGCACGGCGCACCGGGATTGGTTTTTGACCTTTCATGCTTAATCTTGCTATAATACGCCTAAGTTTAACTACCTGGAGTCTGGCGAATGAAGACGAAAGTTCCATATATTCTTCTCTGTATGTGTGTCACGTTAACATGTGGCGCATTTGCTTCTGGTATTGAGATCGACGATGTCGCCAACTCCGGATTGGTCGGGCGTTGGACGTTCGATGATCTTACGGACGGTGTGCTGAAGGATTCGGGGCGGATCGCCCTTGACACAACGGTCCGCGGCGATGTCTCGCTAGAAGACGGCGTTTTCGCAGCGGCAGCACATCTCAGCCGGCAGCAGGCAATCCGGATAAAGGCCAACGAGGCATTCAGAAACCTGCCGGCAATCACTATATCAGCATGGGTCAGTCCAAGGGAGCTTTCCGGTTATCGAGAGATATTTCGCAAGGAAGACGCTGAGAAGCGGATTCTTTTTTCATTTCAGAATAGCGGCCGAATATTGTCGCTGGGGCTGAACGTGGCCGGCTCGGGTTACGAGGAGTTGGACGCCAGGATTAAACCGGCGTTGCTGACAGATCTTCAATGGCACCACGTGGCGGGGACATTCGACGGCGAGACAATGCGAGTCTATCTGGACGGTCTCGAAATAGACTCAAAGAGAAAGCCCGGGAGGATTGTTTCCGGAGGCAGCGCCGACGCATTCATAGGATCGCACGCAGGCAGAAGCGAGTTCTTCCAGGGACTGATGGACGATCTGCGGATATACAACATTTCGCTGACAGGCGATCAGGTAGCCAGTTTGTATGAAGACGGTCTGTCGGCAATCGGTGCCAAGGTTGAGGGGTATCGAGAGCAGGTGCAGGAAGTTTACGAGGACAGGGCGACATTTACCGAAACCATGGCCGCGACACGGAGGAATCTGAAAGGCAAGAATGTGCCGCGCGTTCTGATGAGGCTCATCCAGGCAAAGCTATCTGCGAAATTTTCCGGTGAGTGTGCCGATTTCTCTGAGGCAACGAACAGCCAACCTTTCGAGTATCTGACGGCACCGGACAATTCGTGGAATTCGAGTAAGGCCGAATATCTGATAGACCTTGTGACCGAGTATAAGCCGCTGACGCAGCAGCAATGGGCAAAGCTCAGTGAGACAGAGCGCGAAAAATGGAAGGACGTCGAGCAACTGAGAGCAGAACTTGAGCGGCTCAAGGATGGGGGAGAGGCCGGGACGTGTGAGGCGGATTGGGTCGATCTTATGCTGGAAGCCGGGATGCGGGTGGTGCGCAGGCCAGTGCAATATGAAGCGGTAGCACCCTATGTGAAGCCCTATACTCCGCGGACGCGGGATTACTCGGCGAAAGAAGCCCAAGACATATTGCGGCGGGATTGGTTGCATCAGGCAGATGGTGCTGTAACTTCTGAGCGCATAGAGAGCGAGATAGAATGGACCAGGGAAGTTGCCGCCAGGATCAAACGGAATTATCCGGATAAGGTCGACTTTGCAGAGGAGTTGTCCGAACTGAAAGCTTTGGAAGCCGGGATGGTCAACGGCGCAGACGAGCAACTTTATTACGCGGCGCGAAGCATCAAACGCAGGGTAATGTTCGGCAATCCCGTTGTGGATTTCGACACGGTGCTGTTTATTGACATACCGTTTCCGGCAGGATCCGAATGGCCCCACGAGACGCGCCATCGACTCGGCTATATGGCGGTGCCCGGTGGCAGACTGCTTACTCTTGAAGGACTGTCCCCGACGGGGCATCTGACAAAACTGATGCCGGCCGAGCCTTTGCACGGCACATTCTGGCGGCCCGACCTGTCATTCGATGCAAGGCGGGTACTGTTCTCATTTCATCCGGCCAACGAGAAGAACTTTCATCTTTACGAGATAAGTATTGACGGCTCCGGTTTGCGACAAATTACCGAGGGCATCTATGACGACGTAGATCCGATCTATCTGCCGGATGACGAGCACATCATCTTTGCCAGCACGCGCGGGCACAACTATGTCCGCTGCATGCCGCCGACGAACTCGTTCGTACTTACGCGGTGCGACCTCGACGGTGAGAATATGTATATCATTTCCCGCAACAACGAGCCTGACTATCTGCCTTCGCTGCTCAATGACGGCCGGGTGATATATACCCGGTGGGAATACACCGACAAGCCGCTCTGGCGCGCTCAATCGCTGTGGACGATGAACCCGGACGGGACGCGCGCCGCTACCTTCTGGGGCAATCAGAGCGTCTGGCCCGATCTTCTCAAAGACGGCCGGCCGATCCCGGGTAGCGAAAGGGTCATGTTTACCGGCTCTGCGCATCACGACTGGTTTGCCGGCAGTATCGGAATTGTTGACACACGAAAAGGTCTTAACTTTCCCGGCGGCCTTACAAAAGTGACCGCAGAACTTGCATGGCCCGAATCGGGTAACGGCCCGGTCGATCCGATGGAGTCGAAGGATTATCATAAGAGTGGAAATTATCGCGCCTATCAGACGCCTTATCCGTTGAGCGAAGATGTGTTCCTAGTCTCAGCCAACAGGGCCGGCAAGTTTGTGTTGTACCTGATGGATACAGCGGGCAACAAGGAACTGATTTACGAGGGCGCACGCCACATCTTTCACGCCATGCCTCTCAAACCTCGTCCCAAGCCCGCGGTAATGCCCGATACCGTGCGATGGCCCTCGGTGGCCGAGCGGCACGATCCTGTCGGGGGCATTATATTCAGCAATAACGTTTATCATAATGCTCCGGCCGAACTCCAGAGCAAGGCAAGTTATCTCCGCATCCTGACAATGGATGCCAAGACATACAGCTACTGGTACAAACGGCCCTATGCCTCGACGGGGCCGGTGGTTTCGATGGTCTCTTCCGAGGGAGTCAAACGGATACTTGGAACAGTCCCGATCGAAAATGACGGTTCCGTGCATTTCAAGGCGCCTTCGGGCAAATCGCTCTATTTTCAATTGCTCGACGAAAAGTACCGGGCATTACAGACAATGCGCTCGATCTCCGGTGTAATGCCGGGCGAGACGAGAGGGTGCCTGGGATGTCACGAGATGCACAGCGTGACTCCGGCTACCGAGACCAACGCCGAGGCGCTGCAGCGCGGCCCCTCGGAAATTACCGCGCCGCCGTGGGGGGATGAGTCGATAAGCTATATGCGGTTTGTTCAACCCGTATTGGACAAATACTGCGGCGAGTGTCATCAGGGCGACGGAGAGGCGCGGGACAAACTGGACCTCACGTACCGCGGCGACGGTCTTTTCAAGGAGCCGTATGTGCTTTTGATCGGCAATCCTTCGTGGGGGGCGGCCTATCATCCACCGGACAATCCGCCGGCCGGATTTGGGATCGCCGATACGATACTGGTTGAGGCGTACGACCAGCGTGACCCGGCTGCTTATGTAACGCCCGAGCCAATGACCAAGTTGTCGTACAAGAGCCGCCTTGTCGATATTGCTTCGAGCGGAAAACATTATGACGTGAAAGTTGACGAGCTGAGCCGGCGAAAACTTATCGCATGGGTCGATACGATGTGTCCTTACCGCGGCGACCAGGAGGTAAGACAGATCGAGGACCCTGAGTTTCAGGGGATTGACTGGCTGGCCATTCGACCGCAGATCAAGAATGCGCCCGTGGTGGTGAGGCCCGGACCGATAGATAGCGGTCCGTAAAGCACTTCCGTAGAAGTCTAGGGACATTGTGCATTTGTGTAAAACAGAACAAGGAGGTAAGAATGAATCATCCCGGCACAGATATCAGGTCAACAATCTCTATTCTGATAGTGATGGTAATCATCGCCTTTTGCAGCACTACCGTCATCGCCCAGGGACAAGTGAAACTTGTGTCGGTTAAGCCAACCGTTTTCTTTGTGCGCAAGGACAATGTTCTCACTCAGTTAGGCGAGGCCACGGTAAATAACCTGTCACAGGAGCAAGTGAGAATCACTCTGGAATCTCATGTCCCGGGCAGACGAACGAGAGAAATATCTGCAACAGTTCCCAAAGGCACGACGACAGTGAGATTTCCCTTCGCCGATATCGTCAAACCCAAGCGGGTGACCTTCATTCTCACAGTCGAGGGCAAGCAGCATGATCGTCACAGCATGACCTGGCAACCGCAGAGAAAATGGCGCGTGTATTTTATCCCCATTACCCACCATGACCTCGGCTACACCGACACGATTGAAAACGTCCTCAACAGATACGCCGGCTTTTACGATCGGATCAAACGAATCGACTTTGCCAATCGCATATTGAAGGACTCCACACCGCTGCAGGAAATCTACTTCGCATTCCCGTTCAAGATGGACAAACCTGATTTTCGATTTGAGGGCAGCAATTCGGTTATAAAACCATTCCGCGACCTGTTCGGCGGCTCAAACACCAACTACTATGCCGTCCAGCACTGGGCGGACGTCTCCGACGGTCAATTCGGTATTACGCTGTCGCCGGTCGAATCGCATCTGCTCGAGTTCGGAGGGCTGTGGCCCAACTACTGTTCGCAGGCACACCACGGTATCGACCCGCCCGGCTACGGAGCCGCTTTCGTAACGGCCGACCAGGTTACAAAGGGCCACATGTACGCATTCGTCATGAGCAGCAATTTCAGAACGAACTTCCAGCCCGTTCAGCAAAGCGAGATACTCTTCCACTATTCATTGACCACGCACGAAGGCGATTGGAAGAAGGGTAATTGCGCCGGCTTCGGCTGGGCCGCCGCCAATCAGTTCATCGTAGATGACGTTCACGGCAAGAAGGACGGTCCGCTTGCACCGGGTACCATGAGCTTTTGCTCGGTTGACAGGCCCCATGTGCTGCTGACAACTCTAAAGAGGGCTGAGAATGGCGAAGGTATCATCATCCGCCTGATCGAAACACAGGGCGAACCAACGACTGCATCGGTGACATTTCCACATATTGCAGTGGCCAAAGCAACGGTAACGAACCTGGTTGAAGAGAACAAGAGCCGGGCTGTGTTCGCGGAACATCAAGTGCAAATCGATCTGAAAGCATTTGGGATAGCGACAGTCCGTATAGAAACAGATTAACCGGACCGTATGGTAGAAGAGACTGACCATGAGATATCGACTAATTCCGTCAGTGTGCTTGCTGGCCATAACGGCGCAAGTTAGTTCGGCAAGCCAGTGGTATGTCGCACCCGATGGTAAATCCTCGAATTCTGGTGCACAACAAGCCCCGTGGGATATTACCTCGGCTCTGGATGGGAAACAGAAAGTGGCGGCCGGAGATACGATATACCTACTCGCAGGCACGTATAGACGCCGTCCGAAAGAACTTTACGAGATTCGTCTTGCAGGCGCCGAGAAAGCTCCCATCCATATTCGGCCCAAGCCTGGTGAGCGGGTCAGGATTGACGGCGGTTTCTCAGTGCAAAGCCCGTCCGCACACGTGTGGATCCGTGATATCGAGATATTCGTTTCCGAACGACGGCCCGAGAAACCGGTCAGCCCGGGCTCCCATCCTGCGGATCTGAATCGCCCGGCGGGCGGGCTTCACATGTACGCAGGGAAGAACTGCAAGTACATAAATCTTGTCATCCACGATTGTAATCAGGGCATCAGTTGTTGGAAGGGTGAAATCGATCCGGAGATATACGGCTGCCTGATCTACGGCAACGGCTGGCTCGGGACCGACCGTGGTCACGGCCACTGCATCTACACCCAAAACAATGGGGGCGTCAAAACAATCTCCAATTGCATAATGAGCTGCCGCTATGACGGCACATATACCGTACATGCGTATGGCTCGGAGAGGGCATACGTAAACAATTTCCTCGTCGAAGAGAACATCTGTTATGACAAAGGGCCATTCTTGATTGGTGGCGGAAGACCGAGTCACAACATCCGTGTGTTTAAAAATTACCTGCACGGCGTCAGCATGAGAATAGGTTACGCAGCGCCCTACAATGAGAATTGCGAATTGCGTGACAATGTGATTGTCAACGGTAGCCTGGACATTGTCCGCTACAGAGAAGTATCGCAGGAGGACAATCTCGTTATCAAGAGAGGACAAGAGGCTCCGAGCCGAACAGAGAGCTTCTTACTGCCTAACCGATTTGACCGAAATCGCGCACATCTGGCAGTTTACAATTGGGATGGGTCGGAGAAGATCGACGTTGCAGCGGCGCCATTTTTGAAAGACGGCGACCCGTACCGCGTGATGGATCCGCAAAATCTCTTCGGCAGTCCCATAGATCAAGGAAGATGTCAAGGCGGGACCATCAACATACCTGTGAAAGGCGAATTCGGAGTCTTTGTCATTCTCAAGAGCGCAAAGTGATTAAGGAGGTTCGTATGGACAGAATCATACGCGGCACAGCAGTTCACCTCATGGCGGCAATGATTTGCCTGTGCTCACCCGTCGGAGCCACGGCAATCGTCAGCGAAAGTGTGAAAGTTGTTCCGTTACCCGTCTTCATCGAAAACGGTAACGGTTACTTTGCTATCACACCATCCACACAGGTGTTTGCACAAGACAAAGCTGCTATAGAGGC
>Ga0255052_10002854_pt1 | contig 12230 bp, 10 predicted proteins | sample JV7_2_21_MG_FD_188632 | JGI IMG/M metagenome (GOLD analysis project Ga0255052, IMG submission 188632) | Seawater microbial communities from Jervis Inlet, British Columbia, Canada - JV7_2_21 | ecosystem: Environmental > Aquatic > Marine > Inlet | place: Canada: British Columbia | collected... | reverse complement strand
AGCAATTTCGGCGGAAGATTTTCTCCCATGCTCAAATACGCCAGGTGGGATGGGATAGTACTGGAAGGAAAAGCGGATAAGCCCGTTTGGATTGATGTCAGAAACAGTCAGGTGAAGATCAGGGACTGTAGTTCGTTATCGCTATGGGGGAACGACACGTGGGAGTGTCAGAAGCGAATCTGGAGATACGTTGCTGGAAGCGGGACATATGGTGATTGGATACAACCGGAGGGACAAGATGGGGATAAAACGACTCAGAGACCTGCTGTTTTGGCAACCGGCCCTGCTGGGGAGAATCTGAGCAGGATGGCCTGTCTGATACACGATGCGGGCAATGGTTCGGGCCAGGGTGGCTTCGGCGCCGTCTGGGGTTCAAAGAACCTAAAAGCCATCAGTGTCATCGGAACAGGGAGTGTCCACGTTAACGGCCCGAAGGCCTTATTGGAGGCCCGCATATGGCAGAAGAAAAACTATGCCTTTGACCTTGATGATCCGGAGACAGGCAGAGCCCCTTGCGTCTTCGAGCGTGCACCAGTACAGAGTGCGATGTGGGCAGGCCCACCGAAGAGCAAATCCGCCAAACGAGAAGAGTTTTTTGCAAGGCCAACAGAGGGGCAGCGACCTCAAGCGTGTGTTGGCTGCCACGCTGGCTGCCGAGCAAGATTTGAAAGTGGTCTTGGTAATGAAGCACACTGCCTCGCTACATTGTTCTATGTTGACGCCAAGTCTCTTGAGATTCAACGCAAGGCCACCGATTTGCTCAACAAGTATGGTCTGAACGCTGCTGAAATGACCTACTCCGTACTCTATCTCAGGGACCTTCACGAATTTGGGATTCTTGGTCCAGGCATGGGTATTGATTGTCCTCTGGACTTCACAGACTACGGGAGCTTCGAGTTCGTCGAGCAATTTGTGAAGATGGTCGCCTATCGAAATGACGGTCTCGGAGAAAACAGTGGATTCGGTGACGATATTACCGAGGGTGTCATTAGAGCAGCTAAGAAATGGACAAGACTAAACGAGGACCTGCGCACCGGCTTACTTCCGTTTCCACATTGGGGGATACCAGTCCATTACGACCCGCGGGTCGAACTTGAATGGGGATACGGCAGTATTCTGGGCGACAGAGACATCAACGAGCATGGTTTCACTTCATTTTTCTGGGATGCGGCACAGACCGACTTCGTTGGGACTAAACCTGAAACTACGGCCGAGGAAGCGGTCAAGATCTACACTGACAAGATGGTGCCGTTCGAGGGCGATCCTCTGATGTTGGACTATAGCGATGAGAACATGTACTCGGAGCACATTGTTAAGCTCGTTTCCTGGCATCGGTGGTACACCAGGTTCTGGAAACAGTCGGCGTTGTTCTGCGACTGGCGTTGGCCGGATTTTATGAATCTTCGTGCGCCAGGCAAGATCGGATCCACAGGAGAGGCAGAACCGAAATTCTTCAATGCCGTGACTGGAAAGGATTTCACCTTCAGCGACGGCATAGAACTTGGCAAGAAGATGTGGAATCTCGATCACGCCATCTGGACCCTCCAGGGGCGGCACCGAGACATGGTACATTTCGCTGACTATATCTATTCCGAACCTGTAGTTGGCATATATGGAGTACTAAAGCACCTCATGCCCGGTAAAGAAGATGGCAAATGGGATTACTTCGACTACGGTGCTCGACACATAGACAGAGGCAAGTTCGAGCAGTTCAAGAGCAGGTTCTACACACTCCAAGGCTGGGAGACGACGACGGGATACCCTGCCAGAAGTACACTGGAACGGTTGGGCCTCGGTTACGTTGCCGATGAACTCAAACAGTGTGGCAAGTTAGGGAAAGGGTAATCATGAAGAGATTGTCTGAGCCGGGCAAGGATCTCATCTCACGCGTTACAAACAAGGTCCGTTTCGAGGATCGCCTCGTAGGGTACCGTATGCGGGAACGGGCGGGGGCGTTCAGGACAACAGCTTATAGCTTTGAAGAAGTTGTTCACTTACTTGAGGACAAGCTTCCTCAACTAGACCTCAAGCATCTGGAAAAGTGGATAAGGACGGTTATCAGAGATGAAGAGCTTGCTGATAGCATCATGGAGTCTATTGATCAAGGGAAAAGTGATCTCGAGAGAATGTCGCGCCTGAGAATGATGATGGCCGAGAGATTGTGTCAATGCAAGAAGGCCGGTAGTAATAAGGACAACCTGACTGGGGTTTAGGTCACGATTCGGAATGCGCAAAACACTGAAAGAACTGGCAACTCGAGACAATCAGCCCTTGTTATTTGAAGAGTTCATTGAATCCGGGAGTCTGACCGATTGCCGTAACGATCGATATAGCTTGTCGGATACGTGGTTGACCAGAACCACAAAAAGAAAATTGAACATCTTTTCAACTGAGCATACTATCGGTGGTCGCCGGAGTTGTCTCGGCTTGGCTTTATGCAAGGCGCTGCGGCAATGGATCCGCCGATGTCTTCTGAAGACGTTTGCAGGAAAGGAATTCAGCCATGAATGAGAGCAGCAATCAGGCAGATCAAAGTGACCGGTCCGGGATTTCTCGCCGACATTTTGTAAAAGTCACTGGGACTATTGTTTTGGTGGCAGGAACTGGATGTGCCGACAGATATGCGGATCTTGCTGCGGCATATGGGATTCCACCCTCAGACGGATATCTTCTAGTTGACACGAAGAAATGCCAGGGATGTGCAAGCTGTATGCTTGCCTGCTCTTTGGTTCATGAAGGCGTCGAGAGCCAGTCTCTCTCCAGGATCCAGATAATACAGAACTCTTTTGAATCCTTTCCGGATGATTTGACTATCGAGCAATGCCGTCAATGTGTGGATCCCGCCTGTGTGAAGGAATGTCCTACAGATGCCTTGAAAGCAAATCCCAAGTATGGCAATGTGAGAATGGTGGAAACAGAGAAATGTATCGGCTGCGGCGCCTGTTATGATGCTTGCCCTTATACACCAAGCAGACCCGTTCTCGCAGCCGACAAAAATTATCAAGGCCAAACCAAGAGCCGAAAATGCGATTTGTGCGCCAATACCCCCTATCATTGGGACAAAGCGGGCGGAGGACCTGACGGTAAACAAGCCTGTGTGGAGGTATGTCCCGTCGGCGCCATCAAGTTTACAGAGGAAATCCCCAGGCAAAAAGGAGACGATGGGTACAAAGTGGATCTGCGGGACCGGAATTGGGGGAGACTCGGCTACCCAACCCGTTGACCAGATCAATATAGAGGAATAGCAAATGAACGGTTATGCAGGAAAAATACTGAAGCTGGATTTGACCGGTCGCAAGGTCAGCACCATACCTACGAGCAAATACGAACAATGGATGGGCGGCCATGGCATGGGATCGGCTATTTTTTTCGACCTGGTCAAAGACAAGACAATTGACGGCTTTCATCCCGGCAATGTCATTACAATGATGACGTCTCCGCTGTCCGGCACATTAGTTCCTGGGGCATCGGCAAGAACGGAGGTACAGGGGATCGGGGTCCAATCCTATCCTATCGGCTGGTTTACGCGAAGTAATTTTGGCGGCAGATTTTCACCCATGCTTAAGTTTGCCGGATGGGACGGGGTCGTTGTCAGTGGCAAAGCGGATAAGCCGGTCTGGATTGACATTAGAGATGACCAGGTGCGTATCAGGGACTGTGCTCCGCTTTCACTTTGGGGCAAGGAAACGTGGGATTGTCAGGAAACGATATGGCAGCACGTGGTCGGGGATGGCAAATACGGCGATTGGAACAGCCCGGCCGGTGAAGAAGGAGGCAAGACAACGCAGCGGCCGGCGGTGGTTGCCATCGGGCCTGCCGGGGAGAATCAAAGTCGGTTGGCCTGCCTGATACACGATGCAAGTAATGCGGCCGGACAAGGGGGATTCGGGGCGGTATGGGGAGCAAAGAACCTCAAGGCAATCAGCGTGATCGGAACCGGGCATGTGGAAGTCAACGATCCAAGGGCGCTTATGGCGGCTCGACTGTGGCAGAAGAAGAACTACGCCTTTGATCTTGCTCATTTGAAAGAATCCGGGCCGTCATTTCGATTTCAGAGTCCGCCTGTTCCTGTCGCGCTTTGGACGAAAGGCCGGCCGAAAATCGATCAAAGACCCCAGGCCTGCATGGGATGCCATTCCGGCTGTCGAGCCCGATACAAAGACAAATTAGGTAATGAAGCGTCATGCTTTGCATCTGTGTTTTATCACGAAGCCAAAACCCTCGATATCCAACGCTCGGCTAGCGATTTGATCAACCGACATGGTCTAAATGCCGTGGAAATGACTTTTGGCATTGTGTATCTCCGTATACTCCAGCAATCAGGTCAGTTGAAGACAGGTAAAATCCCGGATTGCCCTCTTGATTTCAGAGAATACGGCAGCAAGGAATTTGTCGAGCAATTTGTCAAGATGATCGCTTACGGTAATGACGGCAAGGGCAACGAAAGCCAGTTCGGCAAAGATATTTCAGGCGGATTTGTCAGAGCAGCCGAAAAATGGGGCAGAAGAAAACAGGATTTAGACAGCGGCATACTTGCCTTTCCCTATTGGGGCATACCGGTACACAAGGAGCCAAGAGCCCAGGTTTATTGGGGCTATGGCACGTTGTTGGGCGACCGGGACATCAATGAGCACGATTTTGACTGGATCAAACATGACGCTTCCAGTGCAAAAAGCTTGGGTAGAGAACCCAGTTTGCCTGCCCAGGAAGTTGTAAAAATCATAACCGACAAAATGGTCCCCTTTCAAGGGGACCTGGAGATGCTCGATTTCAGCGAGAACAACATCTATTCCGAGCACATGGCCAAGATGGTCTCCTGGCACCGGTATTACACCCGGTTCTGGAAGCAATCCATGCTCTTTTGCGATACCCGCTGGCCCGATTTTGTCAATATTCACGCCCCAGGCAAGATCGGCACAACCGGCGTTGCCGAACCGAAATATATTAAAGCGGTAACAGGAAAGGACTTCTCCTTTCTCGACGGAGTAAATCTCGGCCGAAAGATATGGAATCTCGACCATGCCATCTGGACCCTTCAAGGCCGTCATAGGGATATGGTCCATTTCGTCGATAACATATATGAGAAACGGCCGCTTTTCCCCGCAGATGTCCCTAACGCATATATGCCGGGCAAAGAGAATGGGAAATGGGATTACTACGGCTATTCCCAGAGAACCATTGACAGGGACAAATTCGATGAATTCAAGACACGGTTCTACCGCCTCCAGGACTGGGACACGGCTACCGGATATCCCACCAGAGCGGCATTGGAAGCGTTGGGTCTGGGCTATGTGGCCGATGAACTTGAGGCCCAGGGCAAACTGGGCGTGCGCGCAACGGAAGCTAAACAATCCAGCCCAAGAAAATGAAAGGAGGATAGACATGAAGGTATTGAAAAACTCACGTTGGACACACGTAGCAGCCCTGGTCGTGGTGGCGATTCTATCGGGCGCGTTGTTGTCTCATGCCGCCATGGCGCAGGAGGATAAGGCAGTCGAGAGTTTTCCGACCGTGCTCCACCGCAACATCACCCTGTGGAGTGACGGCACCCGCTTGTCCGGTGTCTTGCTCTTTCCCAAGGAACGCCGGGCAGATGCAAAACTCCCGGCCATCGTGCTGTGTAATGGGTGGAGTGGGACCAAGGCCTTCTTGATGCAAGCGGGGATCGCTCCCCGCTTTGCTGCGGCGGGCTATGTGGTGATCAACTACGACTACCGCAGTTGGGGCGACAGCGATAGTCGACTGGTGGTGCGTGGTGACATGCCCAAGCCTGACAAGGACGGCACAGTGACTGTCAGGGCCCAGGCCATCCGTGACATAGTCGATCCGTTCGACCAGCAGGAGGATATCGATGCGGCCCTATCGTATATCCACGGTGAGCCCATGGTGGACCAGGATCGCATCGGTATCTGGGGCACGAGCTTCGGCGGCGGGCACGTGATTTACCGAGCCGCGCACGATCGTCGTATCGCATGCGTGGTCGCGCAGGTCGGGTCCATGCCCGATGACTGGACCGGTCGCTATCCCGCTGGGCTTAACAATGTGTACAAGCAGAAATCCGACCGTGCCCGGGGTCTCGTTGATCCGGTGCCCCAGGGCGGGGGCTCGCCGGGTGAATTAAAGGGAACGCCCCATGCCGAGCGAATCGCTCTATTCAATCCGGGCCAGTATGCTGATCGAGTAAAAGTGCCGACTCTGCTGATCGATGCCGAGAAGGAGCATTACTTCAAGATCCAAGAGAATTCAGGACGCGTACACGAGATTCTCAAGAAGAACGGCATACCCACCGAGTACCACGTGTTCAAGGGAATAGGGCATTACGACATCTATAAGGGACAACCCCTGGACAATGCCATGAAGCTCGAAATCTCCTGGTTCGACAAGTATTTAAAGGGCGAGAAGTGAGATCCACATCAGAGGCCATTTAGAATAGGGAATGCAGATGAGCCATGCAGGCGGGGAAAAGGATGATCGGTCTGACGGGCAAGAGGCCGGCCCCACCATTGATTACGATCCTGGTGTGGCGCGAGTAGGCATGGTTCTCTGTTTTCGCCGTTGTTTGCGGGCATTGTACGAAAAGGACATTTGCAGTGAGGAATGCCGATGAGCGAGGCTAAGAAGCAGAATAGCAAGCCGCCTGAGGATAACGCGGCCGGTCCGACGCGGTCTTCTGACGGGTCAGTAATGGGCCCGGGCGGTAAGATAGGTCCCTACAAGCTCCTGCGAATTCTAGGCGAGGGTGGCTATGGAATTGTATACCTGGCCGAGCGGCAGCGGCCGGTCAAACGTCGGGTGGCCCTGAAAGTCATCAAGCCAGGCATGGATACTAAGCAGGTCATCGCCCGATTTGAGGCTGAACGGCAGGCCCTGGCCCTGCTGGACCATCCCAATATCGCCCACGTCTTCAACGCTGGCACTACAGATGCCGGACGGCCATACTTCGCCATGGAATACGTCAAGGGCGTCCCCATTACTGAACACTGCGACAGGTACAAGCTGACTATTGAGGAGCGGCTCAAGGTATTCATGACGGTTTGCGAAGCGGTGCAATACGCCCACCAGAAGGCCATCATCCATCGGGACATCAAGCCCTCGAACATCCTCGTAGCTTACGAAGGGGAACAAGCCGTCCCGATGATCATCGACTTTGGTGTGGCCAAGGCCCTGAGCCAGTCCCTGACTGAACGGACCCTGGTGACTGAGCAGGCACAGATGGTCGGCACTCCGGAATACATGAGTCCCGAACAGGCAGAGATGACCGGTCAGGATATTGACACGCGTACGGATGTCTACTCTCTGGGAGCGTTGCTTTACGAGTTGCTGACCGGGACCTTGCCATTCGATCCCCAAACCCTGCGTGAGGCGGGGGTAGAGGGTATGCGACGCATGATTCGTGAACAGGACCCCAAGACGCCCAGCGTGCGACTTAGCACGATCGAGAAGGACAAGTCAGTTAGCCTGGCAAAGCACCGTCGGACCGATACTCGCAGCCTGGGACGCCATTTGCAGGGGGAACTGGACTGGATCACGCTCAAGGCCATGGACAAGGACCGGACCCGTCGGTACCAGACGGCGTATGCCCTGGCCGAGGATATCCAGAGATATCTCAATCAGGAGCCCGTACTGGCCGGCCCACCCAGCACCATCTATAAGTTCCGTAAGTTTGCGGCTCGAAATAAAGGAGTGTTCGTTTCGGTGGCGGCGATTGCCGGAGTTGTGATCCTGGCAGCCGTCGTCAGTATCGTCCTGGCAATCATGGCAACAAAGGCCAAAGTAGCAGAAACTGAGCAGCGGCAGAAGGCGGAAGATGCCCAGAGCACTGCCGAGGATCTGGCCAAACAGCGAGAGGAAGACCTCTATTTCAACCGCATTGCCCTGGCCCAGCGGGAACTTCAAGCGAATCGACCTGCCCACGCGCTAGACCTGCTCGGCCTCTGCGCACCGAAGCTTCGCAACTGGGAGTGGCATTACCTGTATCGCCGCTGCTTGTCCGGCCCTTCGGATCCTCTGGTCTTTCAGAGTCCGGTTATCTCGTTTGCATTTGACGGCGACGGGAGCCGTTTGGCCGCCCTCTGTCAGGATGGCATGATTCGAATCCGGAACTTCGTGACCGGACGCGAGGATGCTCTGCCTGTGCCTGGTGGGATGCCTGAGCAAACAGCCGCGGTCAAGGGCTGGCACCCGGTTCAGTGGGTGGCATTTCACCCCACAGAAAACCAATTGGCGGTGGCCACCGGTGGTAATTCTGTCGCATTGATCGACTGCAACAGTGGCGAATTGATTCGCCCCTTTCCGGGTCACTCGGACCGAATCAATGCGATCGCCATCAATCCCAACGGTACTCAAATGGCGACAACCAGCGTTGACCAAACGGTCAGGGTCTGGAGGCTCACAGATGGCTCATTGCAGTTCTCACAGCGTTTCGGCAGTTGGACGTCTGGTGTCGCATTTACTCCGGATGGGAAACGCCTGATCACGAGCCTGTATGAGCAGGGCGAATCGGTAAAGGTATGGGATACGGAAACCGGCAAGGAACTCAATGCCTTTGAAGGACACCTTGCACCTATCTCAAATGTTGCGGTCAGTCGCGATGGATCAAAAGTCGCCTCCTGCAGTTCGGATCAGGACATCGTCATCTGGGATTTGAATGGAGGCAAACATGTCCGCTTAGCCGGCCATATCTGTGCTGTGGGTCGAGCCGCCTTCAACTCGGACGGCTCGAGGCTCATCTCAGGCAGTGAAGATCGGACGATTCGAATTTGGGAATCCGCTACGGGCCGTGAGATTTTGGAACTCCACCAGATGCCAAGTTCTGTTGAGGATCTCGCGTTCTTCCCCGACGGAGACAAATTTCTGGGAGGAAGCCACGCGGAGGCACTGACTATTTGGGACGGAAGCCCGTGGTCCGGGGAAGAGACGAGTCCGCACGTCACGCTGGAGGGACATGAGAACCGCGTGCTGGGAGTTGCCTTTCATCCCTCGCAACCGGTGATCGCTTCCGGTGCTGAAGATGGGACGGTGTGCCTGTGGGACGTTGTTTCGGGTAGACAAACGGAATGTTATGACGTGGGCGGTGTGGTTGCATTCGATGTTTCATTTCACCCCAAAGGCACCCATATTCTCTCGGCGGGATACAACGAAAGGAACATGGCGACCGTTGATGTTTGGAGTATGGCAAGTCCGCTTGAAAGGCAAACGATCGCTACGGATGAGCGGGAAATCTTCGGTGCAACGTTTTCTTCTCCAGATGGACGATTTGCCGTTTACGGCGGCGTCAATCGGGAAATCCATGTATGGGACTGGAAATCAAAAACCCTTATCGGGAAACTTGGCAGCTCGACCGATGCAATCACCAAACTGGCTTACAGCCCCGACGGCAGGCACTTGGCCACGTCTCATATTCAGGGAATCGTTCGGCTGTGGGATGCGCGTCGTTTGACCGAACCCCAAGAGGGCCGCATCGTCTACAGGAACGGCTGGCCATGGCTGCGCCCAGCCTTCAGCGACGACAGCCGTCTTCTAGCGCTCGGAGATTTTGAAGGCAGCGTCACCGTCCTGAACATTGAATCCGGCACGGAAGAATACTCCATAAAACGTGCCCACGGGGAATTCGTCACCTGCACTGCGTTTAGTCCCGACTGAAGATTTCTGGCCACGGGCAGTGCGGATCGCACCGTTCGGCTATGGGACGCCGCCACCGGCAAAGCCGTCAAAACATTCATTGGCCACAAAGGTATAATTTATTGCCTGGCGTTCAGTCACGACAGTTCTCGACTTGCTTCGAGCAGCCACGACAAGACGATTAAAGTCTGGCAGTTAGGGCGCGCAAAACATTAAGTTGCCGAATTATTCGCTCAGATCTAGGTTGGATTTGGTCGTGATCGATTGAGCGAAACCGGAAGTCTGCCGAGGCAGATTGAGGATTTCGTGATTGAGGAGCGGCCGAAGACGGCCTGAAGATGAGATGGAGAATCGGCAAGTTATTGTTTTGCGCGTCCTTACCCTCCCTAACAAGATAGACACCGCAACAACGTGACCAGCCACCGAGAGCGCTCCCATTGATCGTCGGAAAGAAGAATGAATGACCGAACGTAAGCAACTGGCGCAAGGAGCCCCAGTCGCTCCAAAATGCCTTTGAGAACGTTCATTGAATCCTCTATAAAGCCAGATCTGTCAAGTCCATGATTTGATTTGATTGGCTCATTCCTCTATTCGGGTTTTCGCAGTAGATTCTCTTCGTCTTAAACCTGTGTCCCATCAAACTGTGCGACGACGTCCGTGGCTGGGGCAAGTCTCGAGTTTCGATCCTTGAACGGTTACATTATTCTAATGCCCACAGAAGCTGCACGGAAATTCTACTTGTCGAGATATGACTGCTGAACAAAGCAATGTCATGCCCAAGAAATGGAAGATCGGCCACATTTGCCTCAAATGATCGGACTTGTTGTGTCCATATATTTCTCATTGTCGAGAAGATACCAATAGTGTAGTCTATAGGTTAGAATGGTGCAGAACGGCACTGGATATTACTTGACGGGGTCAGGCCAGATGGGGTCTTCTGTGACGACGCGCTTTGATTCAGATCAGAAAACGTTGCAGAGTGGAATCTTGCGAGGGATTCCAATCAAGGCGTCAAATTTGAGAAGGACGGCAACTTCTTATGCCGCCAATCGTGCAACCGGAAACAGCACTAATAACTGTAACACTGAAGGCAACACCGATGGCGGTGGCATTGTCGAATTCTGAGTGAAAGAAAGCAACGACTCTCGAGTGTCTAATCTATTGTGCGAAAGAACATTTGCAGTAAGTAATACGGATGAGCGAAGCTAAAGGACAAGGCAATAAGCAGCCCGAAGGCAAAGGAGCCGAGTCCACCCGGTCTTTTGACGGTTCTATAGCATTGCCGGGCGCGCAGATCGGTCCGTTCCGGATTGAGCGGGAGTTGGGACGTGGGGCTATGGGGGTGGTGTATTTGGCCCACGATACCAAGCTCGGTCGTTCGGTTGCCATCAAGAGCCTGCCGGCTGAGGTGATGGTCAATCCCAAGGCCCGGTCGCGGTTTTCGCGCGAGGCACGGTTGCTGGCCTCTCTGAATCACCCAAATATCGCCACTATCTACGACGAATTCGAAGAGGTCGAGGGTGTTTGTTATCTGATTCTGGAATATGTCCCCGGCCAGACGTTGGCTGAGCAGATGGCGAAACGTGGGCTCAAACTGGAAGAAGCGTTATCGATAGCCCTGCAGATAGCCGAGGCCGTGGCGGCGGCGCACGAGCACGATGTGATTCACCGCGACTTAAAGCCCGGCAATATCAAGATAACGCCGGAAGGCAAGGTCAAGGTGCTGGACTTTGGCCTGGCAAAGGCGGTCGGCGGTGAAGCGACAGACCAGCAGAGCACAGTCACAGAGCCCGGCAGGGTAATCGGCACACCGGCCTACATGAGCCCAGAGCAAGCACGTGGCCAGACGACGGACAAACGCAGCGACATCTGGTCGTTCGGCTGCGTTCTGTACGAAATGCTGACGGCTGTGATTCCCTTCAGAGGCGAAACGATTTCCGACACGCTGGCCAACATACTGCAGACAGATCCCGACTGGCATGCGCTGCCTGAGACCACACCCGCGAACATTCAGGTTCTGCTGCGCCGCTGCTTGGAGAAAGACCCGCGCCGCCGGCTTCAGCACATCGGAGATGCGGGGCTGGAGATCGAGGTGGCGCTTGCCGAGCCGGCGCCAGACATAGCCGGATTGACATCATCGTCCGATGCCTCGCGAGTCACATCGTGGCGGCGACACTTTCCGTGGTGCTTCGCGGCGTGCATGTTTCTCTTGGCCGCACTCTTTTACCTCCGCGATGACACACCTGTTGTTACAGGCCCTCGGCCCCGTGAGCGTTCTCATATTGTCCTACCGGCCGGCCAGCCTTATGCGCTTTCGTATATCAGTAGTCAAACGAGTATTGCCATCTCGCCCGATGGACGCAGCATTGCATACGTGGGCTGGGGTCCGCGAGGAAAGCAGCTATTCCTGCGTGAGCTGGACCAGTGGGAGTCGGTTCCCATCGAGGGGACCGAAGATGCACGCAGTCCGTTCTTTTCACCGAACGCAGAGCGATTGGCGTTCTTCACCACCGACCAATTGAAAGTTGTCTCGCTGAGGACGCACCAACTCCAGAAAGTTTGGCGCGTTCTGGCCGTTACGTGCGGCGGTTGCTGGTAGTCGAAGAACA
>Ga0255052_10002853_pt1 | contig 12234 bp, 13 predicted proteins | sample JV7_2_21_MG_FD_188632 | JGI IMG/M metagenome (GOLD analysis project Ga0255052, IMG submission 188632) | Seawater microbial communities from Jervis Inlet, British Columbia, Canada - JV7_2_21 | ecosystem: Environmental > Aquatic > Marine > Inlet | place: Canada: British Columbia | collected... | reverse complement strand
AGGCGGCCCAGGGAGAGGGTTCAGTACGGCGTGCTCATACGCTCTCAGAATATCTTCGCTAGTGTCCCCTCGTTGCGGTGGGGCCCGTCGCCCTGAGCCGACGATGCGTCTAATGATATCTGGTAGGTCTAAGTCCCCGGTAGGTCTCCCTCCCGGACGATCGGCCGTGCCGGTATCTATGCCAAGACCCCGAATGTTATTACGAATACTAACTAGAGCCCTGTCAAGCCTTCCTGCGGCTCCATCCATCGCGTCTGCTAGATTCCAGACGGCTTGAGTGTAACCGGTTAGAAGAGTTACGCCTCCAGAAGAGATCGTAGCTGAGACGGCGTGAAGTCTAAGAAGTAGAGTAGTTACGGTCGTAAGAGGTCTGATGGTCGAAGAGAGCGACGCGGCAAGCTCAAGGATTTTCTCAGATAGTGCATCAATCTCTTCTGCTATACGTCCGGGCTCCGGCAGAATGTCTTCTAAAACGTCTCTTGTCTCACTTAGAAGGCTAATAAACCTTGGGTTTTGTGCTACAGCCTCGGATATCTCGCTAATGTAGTCGCTTATCTGAACGGCAAGCCTTTGCCACGCATCTCCTACGGTAACGGCATCTTCTCCGGTGCGGTTTAGACCCCTTCTCATTTGTTCGGTAGCAAGCCTAAAGGCTTCGATACGTCCTCTTGTCGTTTCCGCCGAGAGCCCCATACTCTGGAGTCTTTCGTTGATCTCAAGAACGTTTACTCCAAGCACGCGAAGGCTTTCTGTACCACCGCCGGACAAGAACTCGGCAAGAGCGTCAGTAGCTCTTCCTACTTCAATTCCGTGCTGCTGAGCAAGACGAGTCGTCTGTGCGAGCATTCGCCCGTACTCTTGCTCGTTTACGATGCCTACCCGCATAATGCGAGTAAAATTAGACATCAGGCTCGCCCGCTCAATTAGACCGTCTGAAGCTTGTCTAAGAGCCTGTAGAGTTCCCGGCCCCGCAATAGCATTGAAGGCCGTGGCGATAGGTGCAACCCGAGAACCCTCTTCTATTAGATGAGAGAACGCTGACGTAAGGAGATCTACCGCCTTCTTAGCGGCAATGGCAGCGACGGCGACAGTCGCGAGTGCTCCGGCCATAATCGGTCCGGCGGCGGCAAAGGCACCGGCGGCTCCCGTAGCGCCGCCCTTGACGCCATTAAGCGAAGTCTTGACCTCGTCTGACTCTCTCTTAACGTCATTAGCTCCAGTGGAGCGATACTGAATGTCAATAGGGATGGTCACTTGGTCTTGCTCTCTACGATATTATACTTCAAGCCATCAACGGTCTTGCCGCTATAGATCCCATAAGTGGGCTGAGGAGCCCTGGCTCTAGTACCTTCTTGCTGCTTCTTTGCCCTTGCAAAGGCTGTCGTATTCCTTCCAGAGGTACGCCTTCCAAAGATTCTTGCCTTTACACCCTTGAGGATCAGCTTGCCAACTCTGTCTAGGACTCTCTTAGAGTTCTTTCTCTTCCCTTCCGAGCGGATGATCTTATCAATCTCGTCTTCGACGAGGTCTACTACATCCTCAATGATGTTCTGTTCTACGCTTAGGAAGTCTTTGACTAGGGTTCTAAGGATTGACTCTTTCCCGGGGGAAGTGACTGAAATGTTCTTCCTGGTGATCTCGAAGACCTGTTTTTCGATGTCTTCAACGATCTTGACGGCATCGTCAATAGATTTATTCGTAGCTCGTTCGTTGAGGGATATTGTCACTTCTTTTTAGACTCTTTCTCGGCGTTATTCTGTGCCAAGTACTCAAAGAGACTCTTTATGCCGGCACTGATACCTTCTGTCATCTCCCAGTATCGAACGAAGAGACTCATTGCTCCAGCGGTCAGGTCTTCTCGTTTGTGGACGTCCTGCTTGATCAAGCTGAGTAAGAGAGTATCTAGCTTTACCAGAGATACCCCATACTGATAGGAGCATTCATACTGGACTGGACACCCGGGCCACCAACACAGTAGCTCTTCGCCCTCGTGGGGTTTCCATCTTAGGCGTCCTGAATCATCTATCCCGTGGGGGTCATTACACTGATGGGCTCTTGGACAGTCGTCGCAAGACTCATCCTTTAGAAGGGCCGAGAAGAGAGCGGTCTGGAGTTCAAGCAGAACCGAATCTGGCACGAAAGGTCGCGCCCATCACCAGTACCCCAACCCACTCGGCGAAAGAGATCTCGCCATCTTGACTCTCTACCTCTTCTTTGACTTCTTCGCCTAGCTTCCCGACGGTCATAGGATAGAAAACGTCCGGGAAAGGAACCTTTTCCATCATATCTTGCACCTCTAGAGACTCCATTACGGCGGGGGTTAGAATCTTAATGCCGTCCTGAGTCTTAGTCCTATCGAGATGGGTGTCTCCGACACCAACTAGTCCGATGGCCGCAGCCACTCTAAGGTAGTTGGGATGAACAGTCTCTTGATCATTAGAGATCGGGAGGATTGCCATCTCTGCCGTGGTGAGACCTCGGTACAGAACCACGTCAGGCTCCTTCCCTTCCTTGGCGACTAGAAAGGCTTTGTCTCCAGTCCTTGCCCATTCAGGGATGTTAGAGAGCTTCTTATCGACTGCGTCGTCTCCAACCCAGTAGGTCTCATAGAGTTTAGGTCTTAGGTCTAGCTTTTTTATCCTGATTGCCATTGTTTTCCCTTTTGATGGTTATGGATTAGATGACGCCGATTGCGAAGTTGTAGTACGTCCCTTCGTCGTCGTGCCTTACGGCCCTGAAAGGAATAGTGATAGTGGTTAGACCATCAGCCTCGGCGATAGCCGGGAGACCGTCATATCTTGCTACAGGAGCATAGAAAGCCAAGGTGCCAGGATCACCAGTTGAAGTGCCGACCTGGATAAAGATACTCTCCTGCTTGCCGGCTAGGAAAGCGTCGATCGCCTCTTTGTTAGTGGCGTCAACATACGCTTCGATAGTACCCGAGAGATCCCACTCAGCAAGACGCACTCCGTCAGAAGCGTTAGCAGCAGTGACGTTGCCCGCAGCAGATAGAGCTGGTTCTGGGGTGATCTCAAAGGACTTACAGGTGTAGGCGGTGTTGCCAATGCTTACCCTGATGTCGCTGATACGCCTAGGATCGACCGTAGGAACCCTTACGCCCCAACTACGGGTGATAGCTCCTGCACTGTCCTTCGTAAGCTGCATAAAGTCTACAGCCTCGCCAGACAGGTTGATATCGAGCAGTCCGCCTCTTGATCCAGAGAACGTTGCAACTGGTACCCAGCCCCAAGCATAAGTCAGAATGCCGTCCGAGTTATGAGACTTGACGGACATAGCACTTCCAACTGCACTCCTGGGATAGTAAGTCCTCATCGCATAAACAGCCTGCGTAGACGTGGGGATAGTCCTCATCGTCGGGTTTGCAGTAGCCGGGGTAGCAATGTCATCCTTGAGGAAGATGACGTCGCCATCCTCGGTAAGATAGAACCTTCCTGCCACAGCGGTACCGCTTGACCACGCAAACGACGTGGTGCTACCGGAACCAGCAACTAGATCGCCACCCTGAGCGTCCGAGTACAGACCTTCCATAAACTGGTGTAGCTCTGTATAGGTTCCGCCACCAGTGCCTCTATAGGCTAGTTTCCCCGAGACGCTGGCGCCCCTAAGCCCCTTGGCTTTGCCTGGACTCCACATAGAGCCACGCATCTTGCCTCTATCGATGTCTTCCTGAGAGATATCAACAGACAGCTCGAAGAACTCTGGATGGTTCCAGACCTCAAAGTAATCGCCAATGACGGTGGTCAAGATTGCACTAGAGAGAGTGAATACTCCGCCCGACTCAGCAAAGTCCGTAATCGTTCTTCCGGTACTAGAGGCTAGAGCTGCATCTGCCGAGATAACCTCTAGGATTGAAGTACCTGCAGTGGTTTCGCCATTCCAGAAGTCATCAGCTTCGTTCCTACGAGCGTCCTGAACGGTGGTCGTAGTGCCCCCTGTATCGTCACCGATAATGCAGTGAGGAGGGAGATACAGCTTGAAGACGTCGCCGCTAGCCGTGGCTGCAGGGAGTAGATCGATGGTCGAAGTACTCGTTCCGTCGTCCATCTCTACGATCCTTCGACGTAGACCGACGTTCTCGGTGTTAGTCGCTGCAGTACACTCAACGATGTACCCGACGAAATCATCATCGCTATCAGTAGACGCACCCAGGGTGGTACTAACAATCGTGCTGGTAGACCCTCCGGCGGTAGCAGCGAACTGAGCGGGGCTTGCGATAGACAGACCACCAGTACTATCTGGCTGCTTGATGCAGACGGCGGTATCGAGTTTCTTGATATACGTTGCCATTATTACTGGACCTTTCTCTTAGGAGAGTGCCTCGCGGAAGGTAAGCTCTGCTAGCACTCTCAGAGCCCAGGCGTCCGTCTCGCCGTTGATTGTGACGGGTAGAACTTCGCCGGAAGAGACATTACAATTGACCCACCCCGTAGTAAGGGCAAGGTTTAGTGGGTCTTCCAGACACTGTTTGATGGATTGATAGTCGGTCTGACTAATCTTGTACACATCAAAAGACTTATTCTCAGACAGGGTATACAACACGAATAGAGGAACTTCTTTCCTCTCCCACTGATATGTACCAGACACAAACACGCCGAGATCCCCATCGAACCCCAGGTCTTTTACGTCGTTCATCTGAATACAGAATGGATATGGAGCCGATACAGTCTTGTTCTGCCCCACTTGCTCTTTGTTGTCTACGTAAACGAATCTTCCGCGCGAGATAGTCCTATTAGAGTCATCTGACCCAGCACTCCCTTCAACGAGAGCAACTACGCCATCAAGAACGTCGTTCATTACGGTCATTTACGCGACCCATTTACTTCGTCATCGTTGGGCATTTCTTCACCTCAACCCGCGGATGACCCACGGATGCGGCATTACAGCCTCATCAGCGTCGTCGATATCCCCATCGCCATCAGCATCCATCGGAGCTTCTACTACTGCCTGGCTAATGTACCTGGCATACTCTTCCATTCGCTTGTCGTACTCTTCCCAGTCTTCGTTTGCAGACGCAACCTGGGCGAGGACTCTCTCGATCGTTGCCGAGGAAAGAGACTCACCTGATACTAGGGCTTGTGGGGTAAGTTGAAGGGATAGGTCGGCGAGGACGTCCCGCTTCCAGACTTCTGAGATGATGTCAGTAAGAGTTTGTCCGGAGGCAATAGAAAGATTAGCCCGAGGGAACCTACCAAGAACATCTAGCGAGGTCACCACACAGACGGGAGCCCAAGGAGTGATGTGAACAATGGACTCTTCAATGCGGGTGGCAGAGTCGCTAACGTACGTCCATACCGCCCTTAGGTTAGTCCGAGCAGAGGATACTTCTGCGGCTTCTACATCCACCGTGACCCTAGGGCTTACAATGACACCTGAGGTGGTGTAATCCCTTATGAGGGGATAACGGAAGGTAATGACCGTAGAAGAAAGAGCATCAATGATATTCAGCTCTTCTCTACCCAGAACGTCGAGTAGAACAACCCTCTCTCCAACAGAGAAGTCACTAGCGTCGGTAACGGTGACAGTTGTATCTCCAATGCTGGCGGCTACCGAAATAGTCTCTCTGTCTCCAAGAGTCGCAGCCTGCGAGGCGAGGTAAGAAGCTCCAGACTCGTTTAGGAGCTGTACGGTCGCAGACTCTCCGCTATCTGGCACGCGAGAGAGGTAATACTCAATGGTGCCGTCGCTGTTTTTCCTTAGGAAATTAACGATCATCAGCTCTGACCCTCGCGTTTACTCTGAGAGTTTATAAGTATATTCGACTCCATCAACGTCGATCGTTCCGCCTGCTTCACGAAGGTGGTCACCCTGAATACCAGCACTTGGGTTACCAGGTCGACCAATAACAGCGTGAGCCTCCTTACAGTGCTTATAGAGAGCAATGACGGCAAAGTTAGACTTCATCTTGATGAGGTCGCCCTTCTTCATCTCTGTATAGAGATCGTTGATATGATCAACAGGCTTTCTCTTCGTCCTGCCATTAGAGTCCTGTCGGATCTCATAGAACCGCTGAATCTCTTTACCCGACTTTAGAGTGAACTTTTTACCCTCTACGTCGTCTGAGATCTTCTTTAGTTCCGCCCGGCAGTTGAAGTCCGTCCAGTCCCTATAGCCCAGGTGGCCGTGTAGACACGCCAGGGCGTGAGTACGGGCAGGCTCAGGAAGAAGCATTAGAGCCGTAATAGAGAAGTACCCTTCTCTGATTGACTCCTTCATTATCTTGACGATCTCTTCTGATGTCTCGTTGGCGATCTTCCTTGGATAATAAGCTCCCTCTTCAGTCAGCCTGGTGAAGAACTTATTGCTGTCATCGCCGGTAACTCGAACGACAAAAGGCTTCTCTTCGGACTTATCCTTGGGTTTAGATACTTTCTTAGCTCTAGGCATATTGTTTCCCTTGTGTAGATTAGACCAGGGGCTTACCTGTTTCCAGTGCCCTGTCTAATCAGTTATTCCCAGTTAGAACAGATTACTACGAGGTAGCGAGTGCCTCGACCATACCCTGAGCTGCGGGCTGCCTTACAACTAGGGCACCAGCAGTCTTGAGGTACTGAGACACGCTATCGTTAGTGATGCCCATAGACACCCTAGCGATATTACCGATGGCATAGCTATCGGCACCAACCACGAGCGGGAAAGTCCCACTCTGGGCCTCGAAGCCACCAACACCCTCGAAGTACGAATCCGGCTGGAAGTTGTACCAGAAGAGCATCGGAACGTTACCGCGAACGCTTCCGCGAACGCCGGTAAGGGCCAAGACGACCGAGTTGAGCATCCCACGAGACTTCAGGATCGGACGCTCGGCGAAGAACGCACGGGAGTAACCTGCGTCAACCTGTCCGCCCATCGTGGGGGCTGGCGAGGCGGGAACGTTACGCATAAAGAGCTGCGACTGAGTCGGACTCATTAGCCAAACATCAGCGTTCCCCATAAAGGTTCCGCCCTCCATCCCCTCGATTACCTGATAAAGCAGGTCATCAGAGATGGTCGCACTTCCACCAGCAATTACGTTGCTGACGAGAGCAGTGACGCTAGAGCGATCTAGTCCACCCCAGTTGGTGGTAAGGTCATCGATCTGACCGATGAGCTTCTCAATCGACTTACTGGAACAAGTCCAGTTCTCGATAGTGCTTACTAGACTGGCATAAGCGTCATCGATGGTGATGTCGACTGCGAGATCCGAATTTCCGCCCGCCCGCACTAGAGCGGTACCAGAGAAACCGTAAGCTGCAATGAACTCTTCCATATCGAAAGAGCCCGAAGAGATGGTTACCGCATCGGCGGAAACGGCATCGTCTTCGTCAAAGGTTGCCCCGCCGACCGAAGCCGTAACGGTGGGAAGTAGCACACTATCACCCTGAGGTACGTCCCTGCGGGTGAGTAGCGATAGAACTCCTGCTCCACGAGCTACCGAGCTAACTACCTCGGGATCCGGAAGGTCAGGAGAGAGACCGGCGATGCCGGCGTGCTTGAGAACTGCCATAGTGATTTGCCTTTACCTAGGGATTGGTATACCTAGGATGTCCGATAGATCGGACCGCTTTTTGGTTGTTCCAGGAGAGGCCTTCTCGGTGCTCCCTTGAACTCTTGGTCCGGCTTCTGACTCGGGCTTGAAGAGATACGACTTACTAGACTTTAGACCTTTGATTAGCGAATCCATCGTGCCAGTAGCAGTCTGAACTCCCTTTTCGTCAGTCTCTAGCACCTCAACGTTACCGTCCGACCATCTCACCGACTTCATCGCCATAGTGATGAGGTCTTCGAGAGCGTCTTCTCTAACTCCGTGCTTTACGGCTTCTTCTCTTACTGCTTGCCGTACGGTAGTTACAGAGAGGTTGTCGTACTCGTTAGCCTTTACAGATAGCTTTACGTTCTGGTCTTGAAGCTCTCTAATCTTGCTCACCAAGGCCTGCTTCTCTTCTTTGTCGACGAGAAGCTTGTCCTCTTGCTGCCTTGTCGCAGCTTGATGAGTTCCGACTACTTCAGCGAGTTCCTCAACCGATCCAACGTTTAGCTTTGCCAAAAGCTCTTGGGTCGCTTTCGAGCGACCGTCTCGATGGGACTCCGTTTGGAGTCTACGAATTGCATCATCACTAGGCGTCGATGCTTCCGCCCCAGGAGTCGCCGCGTCCACCAACTCCGAGTCGTCTTTTGGGCTCGACTCGCTTCCCGACGGTAGCTCTGTTTCTTCGGTGAGCTTATTACCTTCTTCAATTTCTGACATTGGTTCCCCTTGTTCCCTAAGTTTTAGTATCCGTGTTTTACTTCATAAGCCATAGCGTACTGCTTTAGCTCATATCGAATCCTCTCTTCACTCTCTTTTCCGCCTTTCAGCTTGTATACGAGAGTGAAAGGATTCCGATGGACACCGCAATGATCACTCTTTCTGATGATCAGCTTGCCGAGACCCTCACTGTTCAAGATCTCTCGTTCAACTTCCCATCGAGCATCGTGCGGCTCTAGAACTGACTTAGCAAAGTAGAAGACCGCATCGTGACTCAGGAGCCTATGCGGATCTTTAGTCCTCAGAAGGGGGTCTATCATCAGTTTCCTTTTCGCCCGTAGAGTAAGGATCCCAGGTGTCTATGCTGTCCTTGATTTCAGGAAGATTACCCTTATGGCTATACCTCTTATAGGCCAAGTCCCAAGCCTGAGTTCTAACTATCTCAAGCGGAAGCCGAGCATCAAGCATCTTCTGCAGCTCGTCCATATCCTCTAGTTTTGGAGAGGTTACGAACGTGGCAGGGTACTTCAATGTCTCGTGAGGGATGCCTACCCCGATATAGCTGTCGTACGTAGCCCATAGGGACGTCTCAAAGCGTCTCAGAGACTCGGCACGCATCTGAATGAGTGTCAGCTTGTCCGAGTACTCCCAGGCTAGAGCGAGCCCTGAATGGGCTTCAATCGACTCTTCTGAGCGAGTTCCAATGCCGGCTACCCTCTTGACTTCACCGATTAGGAGGCCAAGGGTTGCACGGGCTTCCTGAATGCTAGTAGGAGCAGGAGAAATCCAGTCTACATCAGCCTCAGTGACCAAGTGCCACCCAGGGCCCACGGGAAGCGCCCGCTTGGCATCCTTCATAGACTTAGAGTACTGCTCATACGGCATCTTGATATGGAGAGACGGATAGTTGCTCTTCCTAATCAACTCGCCGAGCAGAGACCACTGCTGGAAGACGTCCAGGTTGATGAATGCGATGTCCTTGATCGAAGAAAGACCGAACGGTTCGTCGCCGGTTCTTCCTACGTTGGCATCACAGAGGTATAGGTCTAGAGGGACTCTTCCGACCGGATTGAGACCGGACTCAAGTATCCTTCCTTCACCATCAACCCTGTACCACTCATCTCTGTAGACCCAGAGCCAAGTATCTTCTGCGTCAGACAGAAGAACCCAGTCCCAGTCACCATCCTGAGAGTTGATACCCCAATTCCAGATGTCTTCAGGAGTATAGATCCTGCTGTAAGGTCTAAGCTCTACGTCTTTCTGGTCTGCGAGGGTCTCTACTACAACGCCCTGAGGCTGAGTGGTAAACACGCCAACCCAACCATAGACAAGACCTAGAGTCATAACTTCCTGAAGGAAGTCCTCTATGCTGTTGCCCTTGAGGTCTATGTTCTCATAGATGCTCTCGAACCCGCCTGTCAGGGAGGCTCTAATTGACTCTCGGTCAACTACGTAGCCTGGGCGGAAGATAGAGGCTAGAAAGACTCTAATTACCTCTGCACAGAGGTTCTCGTAGTGAGCCGTCTTTAGTCGAGCCGTATACTCTTCCGGTACCTCTGCTTGAAGGACTCTTAGGTAGCTATTCTCTCCAACGCCCCATTGGTTTCTGTTAGAGCCGCTGAGAAAGGTCGGATACCTAACCCCTGGGTCTAGAGTTCCTTCAGCTGGGTAGATCATACTACCCCGATAGCTGTTGCTAAAGAGCTGGTATTTCGCGAGGTTCGAAAGAAGGTTGCCGCCTCTTTCAGGCACTAGCGTGTCGTGAGGCATCTAAAACCCTCCCCGAAAAGTAAGCTCTGCAGTCATTATTTCCGGTACGATATAGGCTAACGCGTCGATTAATGAATCATCATATTGTACGGTTTCAACCTTGATGTTGCCCTGTCGGTCAATAGCCCTCTTGTAGTTAGATAGCTGTCTAATCATATGCTTGCAAGATGGTGAAACCATTAGAGCTGGTTCAAGGTTGATCTCATCGTTATAGTGAATGAGCGAAGAGATCAGAGAAAGACGAGGCTCCTTCTTCCTAGAAGAGCCTTCTTTGACGTTCCAGATCTGCCTCTTGGCGTGAGCAATGAGATCGGGACTGAATGGATCAACCATTAGATGGAGTGGCGAGTGTCTTGCCGACATACGCTTCATCTTTTTGTACCACCCATCATTCGTATACGAATAGTTGCCCACTTCTTCTTCGGTTATGTATACGAAGGGTCTAGGATCGTCTTTGTTCAGAGGATTCTTCCTCCAGACATAAACCGCTAGAAGCCCACCAAGAGCTTCCCCTCTATACCAGTCGTGAGCAAGGTAAGAGCTGTCCCACCGAGGGAACAGGATCCTCTTGCCATCCAGATTCACTGAATATCCTCTGGCATCGCCGTGGAGGACAATCATATGTCTATCTGTATGGAACTCGTCGAAGACCAGCCTGCCCTCTGACCGCCAGTCCCCATACACGAACTTCTTGATATGAGAGGCCGTCTTTCCGTATGCCAGGACTTCTTTAGCCGCTTCCTGTCTTACGTTAGGGCTATAGGCATCAAACGCCGTGGCCAGGAAGGTCGCCCATTCAGGATCGTGCTTTACTACTGACTGATTCGCCCTAGGATGCTTAGGAGGTAGCCCTCTCATTGCAGCCCTAGAGAAGAAGTGGTCATCACCCTGAGAAGGGGTTCCAGAGAGCCAAACGATACCGTCTTTACCGACTTCCCAGATCAAAGGGATGAGAGTGTTATACGTATCGTTATCGATGAACCCACACTCGTCTAGCCACAAGATGTCAGCCTTACCACCTACTAGCTGTGAGGCTTGGACTGATACTCGGAACTTGATGACCCCGGCAGATTTGCCGATCTGGAACCAAGTCTCTCGTCCTCTGTCCCGGCGCCACATCTCCTGGTTCGGGTGGAGATAAGTATTGCAACCGGTGTTAGTCAGGATCTCCCAAAGGTAGTTGGCGATCTCCTGATAGTTGGACTGAGAAGCCGTGACGATAACGGCCTTTACGACCCCGTCGCCCTGATATCTACGAGCGTCTTCAGCTCTCTTACAGTTAAGGCCACCCCAGGGCTTCTCTTTCCCGTCTGAGATAGCTTCGTTCTTAGCCACCATCTTCTGGAACAGGGTATTTAGAAGCTTCTGAGCAAGGCTAAAGGACTTTCCAGCCCTACGAGCTGCACAGACTACGATCTTGTTCTTAGTCTCTCTTGCGATACCTAGATGGAATTTATGGTGCTTTTCCGAATACTTATAACCAGTATACGGACTAGGCACCCTCGTCATCCCCACTAAGAAGGTCGCCGTATGATTCAGCTACCTTGTCGAGATGAGTATCTAGGTCGCCCGACGTCTCTATATGGGCATCAGGGTTGTCAGTAGGCTTGTCTGCCTGCTCGTATTGCTCAAAGAGCAGTAGAAGGTCAAACGCCTTCTGAGCATTCTCTCTGCTATTCCTTGCTGCCGCAGAGAGTTCTTTAGCGGCCTTGATGTCTTCTCCCTCTTCGACATACTCAGCCGCACGAGCATACGAATCGAAACTGTCTACTGACCGCTTGATTCCTCTTAGAAGCTGGGGCTTTACGAAAGAGATCGTATCACCTACTGCTATCGAAGAAAGGATCCTATCTATAGTCTTTACCGATGAAGAGGTCTTCTTTGCTATCTCTTTGGGCGATAGGCCATCTACAAGAAACAACTTTAGGACCGACTCCACGGATGGAGTTTTCTTGGTTGGCATTGTTTTCCCTTTTGGTTAGAAGTCCCGGAACGGAGAGGATAGAAGGGATGCTATCTCTAGAAAAGGATCACACCCCTATTATTAATACTAGCACGTTTCTTGTTATTTGTCTACCCTTTTCTCTATCTTTCTTCATAATATAATCCCTTCCCCCTCTATCCCCCCGTAATCCTTCTTGGGGCCGCTAGAGAAGCCTTAAAACTTACCCCCGCCGCAAGTCCCTACCAAAAGATAAATCTATCCTGCTCTGGATGTCATT
>Ga0255052_10002852_pt1 | contig 12237 bp, 8 predicted proteins | sample JV7_2_21_MG_FD_188632 | JGI IMG/M metagenome (GOLD analysis project Ga0255052, IMG submission 188632) | Seawater microbial communities from Jervis Inlet, British Columbia, Canada - JV7_2_21 | ecosystem: Environmental > Aquatic > Marine > Inlet | place: Canada: British Columbia | collected... | reverse complement strand
CCACGTCTCGGTGGGTCCGACCGTAATCGCTTTGGTCGGAACGCCGGTTACGACTCCGCCGCCGCTGGTTCGCGCATTTTGCATGACGGTGACAGGATGCAGCTCCACCACCCGCGTCGTAAGCTCACAATACTCCTTCGGTGTGGGCGGCTCGTCCTTGAATTGACCCTCGCGCTTGAGAGGGTCGTTGAAAGCCCAGTGTTTTATGTCACCCTGGCCGCCCTGCATGACAACGCAGCGGACCGCATCCCAGCTCGTGATGTATTCGGCCGCGTCGGCCCCTGGGAAATGGATGTTGGATTGGGGCATCTTCAGCGCATCGTCTATCCGATCGAAACAAAGCTCCATGTCAGCCTTGGCGAACGACAACGGATGCGACACCGGCACCTCCTTGCCATCCATGTACCATTCATCCATTCCCCAGAAATGAGCGTTGGCAAGATCCAGTCCCAATTCGTTGACGAGCCTCGCCACAAGAGGAAGCTGCTCAGTCGGACCGATCGGCCCGCAGATACCGGCGGGATTGTCAGCCGTCGCCTTTTTCCAGGCCGTGATGTACTCCAAAGCCTCTGCAAGATAGAAATCTCCGAGACTGTCATAGAACACAATTTTGAAACCTTCTCTGCTAAGACCGGCCATATCTTCGGCCGTGAGTTTCGCTGCATCGTTGAGAATCTCATCGTCAAGCGTCGTATAGTCCCACCACTGCGGCGCCAACATGCTGGTTTTTCGTGCCATTGATGGCCTCCTTATAGTGCTCCTGACTGCAAATTCCCGTTCTTGCGCGGGTAAATGGCTTTACAATAACATGTTAAGGTTTTGCTCGCGGGAATTTACTACCCTTAAGGGTATGAACCAAATCACCGAGTTGGGCCTTGAGGATATTGTCCTGAGGATAGGCATGGCCCAAATGCTGCCTGAACCCTTCGCCATATGTCGAGTTTATCTCCCGGCCTCGTCTTTCGTCGGCAGTCTTCATCATCGTGACATATTCATCCATGCCGTGATGTGTCATGAGCCAGTGTCGCTGGCTTTCATGGCAGCAGAGCATTTTCTCCTTGATGTCCATCACGCCGGTAATATCGACTATCGTCCCGGCCTTGATCTCGGTGCCGAAATTGTCCTTATGCTCGACCGCATCCATATAGTACAGATACGGTATGGGCTCGAACGGCTCGGCCCCGGGCGTTTCGACATTGACGACCCCGCAGGCGAAGCAGGCTGTCTGGGCAAGTTTGCTGGCCATCTCGTGGTCGACCATATAATCGGTCGGACTTGTCGTAAAAACAATCGTGGGCTTGACCTTGCGCAGCAACTCGATCGCTTTTACCAGCGAAGGCCTGTCATATAAAATGAAGATATCACCGGATTCGAGGCAATGATAGCTGCCGTCCAGCATGCCCACTGATTTGGCCGCTTCCGCCCGGCGAATTCTGCTGATCTCTTGGCGGCTATATTGCACCGTCCCGCAATCGCCCGGCGCCATCGTGGCGATGTGTATCTCCCAGCCCTTCTGACGCAGTAATGCAAGTGTTCCCGAACAGAGAAACTCCGCGTCGTCGGGATGAGCACCTAAGCTCAATACAGTCTTTCCACTGGTCGCAGTCATACTTTGAGAGACCTCCCTGTGATCCTATTTACCCATCAAATGGTTGATTATCAGCATGTCCAATTCCTCGTAATCCCGCTCGGCGATCAACGCCTCAACCTTGACTTCGTCCAGGCTCCGAACAAGCTCAACGAGGTTCAGAAATATCGCTCTGCTGTTGGACAGATGTTTGGTGGCGCCGTCCTGCTTCTGGGTCCGCATCGCCTTGACGTCGAGGCCGACGAACTCGCCGCGCTTGCCGTAATCGTATTTATCGAGTATGCGCACCTGATTGAACGCCCTTCTCAAATCGACTGAGCCAAAGGTCTTGTCCTCATCGAATTTCAGGCCGTTCTGATCGTTCAGATGGACCGTGTACAACTTGTCACAGGCCAGGGCAAAGCCCATCTCATCCGAGGGATCGAGGCCGGCAAGAATCGTGTGAGCCGTTTCGATATTGACACCGACGCGCTCGGGATCGCTTGAGAGATAACCGACGGCAACGGCGTGTCCCGTCGTGGGGATATACGCCTGGTCCATTGGCTCGTTGGGCTTGGGCTCAATCGCGATCTTGACGTCGGGATTATAAGTGAGCATATCATTTATCGCCTCGACGATCCGGTCAACGGCGACTTTGCTGTCCTTGGCTTCGCGAATGTACGTCCCCTCGCGGGCAAGCCATAGAACGACCAGCTTGCAGTCAAGGGCAGCGGTGATGTCGAGCATCCGCTGACTGCGCTGCCTGGCATACTCCCGGCATGCCGGGTCATTGGAGGTATAGGTCCCGTCAATTGTTTTGGCACCTTCCCATAGCCGGGGCGCAACGAATTCCGCCACGAGACCTTCGCCCTCGAGGGCCAAACGCACCTCTTCGGCCTTCTTGATTATCTGGTCGGGACTCAGATCATCCATGTTCGGCACGGCGTCGTCATCATGAAATTGCACGGCGTCAAAGCCGAGTTGCTTGTACAGTTTGAGTTTCTTGCCGAATTCGATACTGCTGCGAACGGTCGGTCCGAACGGATCGGCGCCTTCATGAATATTCCACGGGCCAAACGAAAAACGATATTCTCCTGCCATTTGTACGTCTCCTTAAGTCATCTTCAATTCTTCTTATTTAAGTACGGCACCGGCGTGGCGCGCGTAGTGGGCACGGAGGTCGCGTGCGTAATCGTTCAGGATTTTTTTGCCGAGACCTTCGTAATCGCCGCAACGGTACAGCGCCCGCGCCAGAATCAGTTCACGCAATGAGTTGTTTCTTGTTTTCGTATCTACAGGATCATCCGGCGTTCGCTGCCGGGCGTCTCTAATATCGGTAAAGGCATGACCTTGTACGCCGGGCTTTCTCAGCAGTTGCGCCAGGGGTCTGGCAGCGGCGGATTTGGCCAGGCTCTCAAGCGCCATCGCCACCGCACGACAATGGGAGAACTCACTGGCGGCATCAAGCTGATCGACCTTCTCAAGAATCGCCTCCAATGCACGCTCATCCCCCGTCCGGCCGAGAGCAATGATAAGGCTGTCAAGCTCACTCATACACGGCCCGAATTGACCCATACCTGTATAATTCCAGCCCTTATCCCAGGCTCGCGACCGCACGGCCGCGGCAAGAGTTTCGGCACCGGCAGGATCACCCAACATACCAAGAACATGCGCGTAGGCAATCCTGCCATCTTGTGTCTCAACTCGCTCATACGCTCTTAACAGCAGCGGCATGGCATCATCCGGCTGAGCAAGGATTATCTCCAACCCATCAAAGTCATTAACGACCCGCTCTACAGCCTCTGCGATCTTGTGCCCAAGCAGCGGAAACGAATCTCCATCGGTCAGGACGTTCTCAGGCAGATTGCCCTTTTCAACAAGATGCTCCTGAAGTGCCTTAAGATCGATATCGCGCACTTTCTTGCCGCCCTTGGCGGCCATCGCCGCAGCCACGCCCGCGGCATATCCCTGGTTCTGGATGTCCGCCTGCATGCGGATAACCGGCATCGCGTCGCGGTGAGCACTGACGCCGAGCCCGGTGACCAGAATGCCGTCGAGATCCTTCGGCAGCAGACAACGATACGGTACATTGACAAACATCTCTTCTCTATCGGGCGGCTTGATCGTGAACATCGGGTGCACTGTGAAGCCGTGTGTGTCAAAATTGCTCCGGGAAATCACGATAGTGTCGGGATACGTTCGCCCGACTGAGATATCCATGGGTGACATTGTGAAGTCGCCGACGATCCTCCGGCGCTCGCGTGTGTCCAGCAATTGCCCCAGATCGTAGGCATCCTTGTACTTCTTTTTGGCGACGACGAACGTACGCCAGATGTCGAGGATGTCACCATCGTCGATAAAGGTCCAATCGGTGTTGGTATATCCTACTCCGAGCTTGAGCGCCGGAAGGCCCGCGCCCTGGACGGCGACGTTCGTGCCGTCGGTATAGACACACCTGGCACCCGCCGAAGCGGCGATATCCGCATTACCCGTCGAGTCGATGACGGTATTGGCCAGTATCACCCCGCGCCCCTCGGGCGTGGCGACCACGACGCCTCTGACGTTTCGGCCCTCAACGTATGCACCGCATCCAAGCGTGCCGAACCAGATGTCCGCACCGGCCTTGCGCAGCTCGCTGCGATACCACTCTTTCTTCCACTCGACATTCCATCCTCCGCGCCTCGGCCTGGCGTACCCCCCGATGCTGGTGACACCATCGTCGAGTTCCTTTGTGAATCCCTTTATGTAGCCGTAATAATATTTGCTGATGTAACCCATCGTCCCCACGCCGCCGAGACCGTTGAGATATTCCAATACGACCGTCTTTGCACCGTGCCGAGCCGCGGCAATGCCTGCAGGCGCCCCGCCAGTACCTCCGCCAACCACCACCACGTCATACTCTCCGAGCACCGGCAATGCACGCTTGTCGGCGGGAACGTTAGTCGCAGTACTCCGTTGTGAACGTATCCCGCTCAGATTCTCTCGAACATCTCTCTGGCTGCCCATTGCCACCGGCTTGCCGACAAGTCTCACGCCACGCTGTCTCGGCAGGTTCTTCGCCTGCAAAACGCAAGCCCTGCCGATACGGCTACCCACTCTCATCAACTCCAACGGGCGGAGCAGTTTGCCCGCGGCGCGGCGCGATACGTCGGCGCAGCCGCCGAGTACGAACATGCGCTCAACACCCTTAGGTCGAAAAGCATCGAGATCAACCTTTTCAGCGCCGGGCCAAACGCCGGACTCACTTACCTTGCCTCTGACCGGATCGGGCGGGACCTGAAAGAGCGTCTCCGAGGAATCTTCCACCGCCGGGTCCCAGGTTTTGTCACGCGCGATTTGCTCAGCTTTTGCAAAGGATGCAAAAGAGTCGTCCTTCATCGCTATTTCGAGTGTGTACTCGACCGCCTGGCGCGGCGGGCCGTCGGCGGTCGGTATCGGTGGCGGCATCTCTCTCATCTGCAGGCCCTTGTCGGACCATATCCGATCGCCAACGACGATCCGCTTGAAAGTCTGAATTCCGGCAGGGTAGGGTTCGAAGGCAGCGCCGGCGATTCTCGCCACGGTCGCGCGGGGCGTCGCATCGATGATGACCCCGGCCTTCACCGCCTGTCGGCCGGAGCGGTTTGCCATGACAATGCCCGCCAGTTTTCCGTCACTGTCGCGCAGCACATCGGTTGCAAAACAACTATACAGAAACTGTACGCCCGCTTCGAGCAGTGCCTCATCCAGGCTGCGCTTGACCTGCATAGGCGTAGGTGGAATTCGCACAACCGGCCTGTCGGGCTCGGCTGACGGACGGTCATCGGCAATCACAATCTCACCCAGAAGCACCCGGCTGACATCGGCGCTCTTCTTGACCGCAAACTTGACATAGCGGGCTTTGCCGCCGACCGATGCGGCCAGTTCAACCGGCCCCCACGGTTCCGGCAGAGATTCCCCGAGTCTTTTGTTATCGATGATCGCAGCCTGCTCCCATCGCTTCTTATCATTGCTGAGATAGACAGTGACACTCTTTACTTCGAAGTCATCACCCGACGGGCTGCGTCGCTGATAGGCCATGACGTGGACCTTACTGAGCCGATGTTCGGCGCCCAGGTCGGCAATTATAGTCACATCTCCGTCGTATTGGACAGACTCACCTGAAGCACTGTGCCATCTGCCATCAGAAAGCAACGACGGCGGCTGCTCGTCTCTGTGAATGGCAGCTGAAGCCTTGTCGGCTTCGTAGGTGAAATCGACTGCGTTTCGCACAAGCGATGAGATAGAAGGCTCAGCGAAAATCTTCTTCGCGAGCGGCGTGGTCGGCGTCTCGTCCGGTCCCAACCACAGCCTGTACGTACCGCAAATGTCCTGGCCAAGGTATGGACGCTGCGCCGCGAGAAAAACGCTCGCTCCCTGTTGCGCCGCTTCGACAGCGGCAGCAACCGCGCCGGACGTCCCGCCAACAACGACAATGTCAACATCATAGGCAACGGGAATCTGCCGTGCCGATTCATTCACCGTGCTTCCGTGAGCCGCCGGCGAACAAGGCACAGAGAACAGCAGCAAGAACGGCAAAACGCGAGCAAATTTCTTCATGGTTGTCTCTACTCCAGGAATATTTCAAGTCCGGCCTGTCATTATCCCCACTATGTCGTCATTTGCAAGCAAGAATCGGCCCAAAATGCAGCCGGGGCCTATACCGAGTCAATCAGTATAGGCCCCAAATTTCAAACATGGCGGCTGAATTGCACGCCGCGCAAATCGTACACAATATTTACCTGATCAGCCGGATGTCGTCGAATTCCACTGTTCCTGTGCCACCACCGACAACAGGGGCATTTCTCGTGCCGAAGCCGAGGGTAATTGAACCAATGTTCGTGAGGTTCGCGCCCTGATTGGCGAATCGCGTCAGGTCGATTACCCACTCGTTCCACCCGGTGTCCTGAGTTGCGGCATCATCGGGATGATACACTATCGCGTTACCCAGAGCCACGAACGTCCGCTCGGCGGCATTGGCAGGATCGCCGCTGAACCACACAACCAGCCTTGTTACGCCCTGATCAGTCCAGTCCTTATTGGATACCAGAGTCCTGGTCGCCTCGGAGGTCTTGCCGGCGTTGTCATAGCTGAGCGGCATCGCCTGTGCGCCGCTGCGGCCCCGCGACATAAAAGGAGGATCCAGATTGCCGGCCTGCGAGCCGTTAGTCGTGGTCCCAAAACCGTCTATCCACGCCAGATAGATCCTGTTGCTGCCCGGTTCGCCTTCATTGATATCATTGTACGACTCAAAGTCGTCCACAATCAGGTAATCAGGCACCGTGAACTGCCAGATCGCCCCGGCAACCACCGTACCGTCGGCCGCGACCTCGTCTACTCGCCAGTAGTAGTCTCCGCCGCCGAACTCGACCATACCGGCAACAGACAAGCTGGTCTGGACCTGATTGCCCTGAAACTCGGGTGAGCCGGCGGTAGCATTGGCGAGAGCATCACGGTCGGCGCCGAAGTAGACATCGTGCTGTGAAGCGCCTTCTCCTGCAGACCAAGTCAGTGTCTCCGCCACATCGATCGTCGCTACAGTGCCGTTGCTCGGGCTCGGGGCGCCTGCCTTACGCGGGTCCTCGCCCTTGGTCATGATATCGTTTATCTGTTCAACGGTGATCGCGCGGTCGAACAGCCTGACATCATCCAAGAGGCCTTTGTGAAATCGAAAGTTTCTGTTGGGTCGTCCCAATCGAATCACAGCCAGATCCGCTGCGTTGCCGGTGTATACCTGGAAGTCAACTTGTAAGCCGTTAAAATACAACCTGCAACCATCTGTCCGATCCCACGTTACCGCCACGTGGTTCCAGCCGGCGCCGGCAAGCATAGGACCATTCAGGTCGACACTAGTGGCCCCTCCCATCCAGAAGCCCAACGCGCCGGAAGTTTGACTGTGGATATGAATCTCCTGATCGCCAAAACCCATAAAACCCGCGTCGGCGCTTTTGGCTCCATACCAGAACGTACCTTCAGAGTAAAGGTCGCCGCTGTTGTTGGGTCTGGTGTATATGAAACGCCCGATTCAATGGTTACGTCAACACTGTTATTGAAGGCAACCGCGCTGATGGAGCCGTCGGAAGGACTGTGGATCGAGAACCCAAAACCACTACCGGGGGCGGGCATCGTATGGAGATCCGTATGATTGAGCGGCTGCGTTGCGAAAATGAACATCGCACCTCGATTGTTGGCAGGTCCCGCAAAGAGTAGGCTAAACCAGATCGTCGTGTTGTCGTCTGTGAGAGCGGCCTGCGATGCGGCGGAAATCGTTCGGTGCGCTTGGGCCCTGCCTGCACCGCCATATCGGGACAGGGCACTACCGGCCACGGGCAGTGTTGAAAATGACAGACCCGAGTCGGCGTTGAGAGGTTTTTCGTCTGCAAATTCTGTCATCCCGACTACATAATCCCTACCGTGGGACTTCGTTGCTACCCAGGGACCGTCAAAACCGGTTCCGCCGTTCAGGGTATCCAGTACTCCGGCCTCGTAGATAAATTGTTCCTCAAGAATGATCGCCGCGTTGGCCGAGGTAGCCGTGAGGCCGAGGATTGCCATCGCCACAGCGGCAAGGGTCAATACGGTTCTGGTTCTTGTAATCATAGCAGTCCTCCTAAAAGAAAGGTCAACATTAAACACATCGACAACTGATCTCGTACATATCGGCTGAGGATAGTTCATTCTCTACAGTCTTAGCCGGGACTTCACTGAATCACTCCTGCAAACCTCAAGGGCACCTCTAAGAATTCATTTTGGCGGGCAAACGAATCCTTTTGATCCTGGGCGGCGTCAGGAAAAAGCCGCCTTAGCTTCGGCTAAGGCTGATTTCCCTTCCTTGTCAGAATACAAAAATCTTCTACTTGCCGCTCAAAAGCAATTATTAGAGCTGCCCTTTAAGTCTCATAATACCGTAATTTCACCTCAATCTCAAGATAATTCCAGCAGGCTGAGCACACCGTGCCGGAAAAACCGCCAAGAAGTCGCGTACATAACGTCCTCCCCATCCCTTGTCGCCTTCAACCCTGTAAATCGGTAAATGTCCCTAACAAAGTCACCTGCTCTAAAGGGAGAAACAAGCAAGGCGTGCCCGGATTTCCGCCCGCACTTCACAGCCGCCACAATGGCGCACCAAATCATGGCTCTGCATAGACTGCCTGTATCAGGCCTTTGATATGCCCAAACGCGAACGCAAGCCCTTGGCGCCCGCCCCGATCATCTGAGTGCTTTGGGATATGGTCAGGTGCTATAGCGAGACCCTCCACGCCCGGGCGTAGTTCCTGTTCTCAGTACATCCAACACGTACATATTGTACTTTATGGTGGATATGCCGGCTTTTGCCGCCAGCCGTATCTGTTCACAGGTTTGCTCAATTTGTCTATCGCGGTGTGCCGCATCCCCCAGCAAACCGACAGAGCGCGGCATGCCAATTGGCACGACATCAAGCGAGATCCCATTTGTCGAGCATCGCTCCTTCAACTCCAGCAGACCCTCCAACGTCCATTTATCGGGAGTCCCACAGACATGGCTGACACCACAACGCCTGTAGAATTGAAGCATTTCAGACGTGCAGCTTTTCTGAGTGCCTACATGCATACGCACGTTTGGATTCTCTGCACCGTGCTGGGAGCCGCTTGACGTCAGCGCCCGTACGGCATTGTTTGAAAGCCCGGCCGACGACAAAACGACCGGCCCGGCTGCCCGAATGAGCTGTCTTCGTGTCAGCATCTGATCATCTCCTGTGACGCTCTTGTCTTGTTTTCGGCCCCTCCTTGGGGGTCTACAGGGCGCTCATGGACGTACCCTATTATTGGCGCCATTTCGTTCTCATAAAATGCGGTGCGTCTCTACTTCTCCACTTCTCCCATACGCCTTTGCCATCCCTTTTCTCCTTCAACCTCGCAAAAATGATAATAGCCTTCAAGTAACTGGTGTCATGCACCAAATGCTAATAATCACGGCATGCCCTCTTTATTAGCCCCGCTACTATTCTCTATTATATTCTAGTATTATAACCTGGCACCAAGGAACCACCAGGAAGCACCGTCTGGCTCAAGGACACTGCCTAAATGATCAACTGCAACGCGCTTTGTGACGCGTATTTCAATGAATGCACACGATCTCTTAAGCTGAAAGTCAATCAGTATTGGACACTCATCTCCAATTCTACTCCTAATGAACTGTGCAACTAGAGCCTGTACCTCAGAAGAAAGAAGGCCCTTTCCCGTAACGGGGACTCGATAGATAAAGAAGCTACTGGAGTTAAATCTCACCTGTCTCGTTTCGTCAGCTATCCAACGAGGGGAATCTTCGAACGTTATTTCAAGCCCCGCTATCCATCTCACGCCTAGTTCATCATCACAATTTATGAATTGTTCACCACAATGCATCGACCGTGTGATCTCATCCAATGAAACCATATGTCTGTCAAATTCAGAAAAGAACTCATACTTATAATAAGGTGGATAACCCTCTCTGGCACTTCCGTCAGTACCCGTAACAAACTGCGACAGCGGCTTCTTAAGCGCGCCAAAGCCCAAAGAGATGGACAGGGTCAACACAACGAACGAAGCCAAAGCTGCCGACGTTGTTGTTTTGGATGGCCAATTCGGCTCCCTATATTCTTCTTCCGCAGCCAATACTACTTTTGTCTCTGAGAATAGATCATGTATGCCGAAGTTGCCCTTTGTTATAAGCATGGCAATCGGTATTGCTGCTATGGAACTGAAATAAGTATCGCCTGGCCTAAAGGGAAACAATCTGTCGTCAAACAGAAAACAGCAGAGACCCGTAATAGCCATAACAAGGCGCGGAGTCAGGAGCAGAATTGATGCGTGTAATGTCGCGTCATAAAGAGTCAACCCGGCTTGGCGATTACAGACTAGTCTTACCCTTGTTATTGCCTTTCCGGGAGTTTGTCCATTATTGAGAACCTCCCACAGAACAAAGTACGCCAATATGCAGAGGTACAACATGGCCTCATGCGCTATATTCCAGTCAAATAGCCCCAGCAGTGCAAGAAGTTGCGTGACCAACACGAAAGAGCCAATTATGGACCAGTCGATCGTGTAGGCCAGCAATCTCAAAGCAAGCAGCTTCATTGTGTGATTAGTCATTCTTTATGCGTCTGAGTCCCACTAGGAGCGCAGTAACCAAGATCAGAACCGAAATTGCTCGTGCGTTCGCCCCAATGAAAAGAGCAAATCCAGACAGTCCCCGCTCTTGTCCTATCTTGATTTTTTCTGCTGAAGCATGCGCTCTGATCGGCGTACCGAACGGAGTCTCGTGAAACGAGCCATAGATTACGATCCAGAGTTTCGCCCTCGGTGGGATTTCCGTCAAATTAGGAAAGTGCAGAACGCCTTTGTGGGAGATACTGTGAGCTAGCAGATCTGTGAGATTTGCATCAAGTCTTGATGACGTTGTCCTCCCGGCTATTCCGGATACTGCCTCAACACCAAGGATTTCAAGTTCAAAGTCAACTATTCTCTCATTCCTGCAATTGGCTATGTCAACGACTGCCATACTTCTGGTTCCCAAGAAGTCAGCCCACACGCTCTTGTTATTGCTGTCCGGTATTTCAGGCAGGGCATCTATAGCGCTAAATGGTGGCCGAAATGGTTGACTCTCGTAAGTTATCCGGATATCTGGCCCCAACGGAGAAACAAATGCAAGCCATAGAAAACCCAATATTGCCACCAATTCTTTGAACTTCACTATGTACTTGAACGCGATTTTGGCCTTTTCCAGTAGTTTCATTTGCTCAACTCTTGCGATGCTGAGGAAAGTCCCTCATCTGGACACGATAGGTACCCGAGACGCTCGGGGGCATCATGCCTAATTCGTGCCAATGACGTGTTACGTGTTCGACACATCTTCTTCAGAAAACTCATTTGAAGCTACGATAACCAGCGCCCCAATTTTTCGCCTGTTGTTGCTCGCTCAAAGTTGCTTCTTCACAGTATATGCGATGTCACGAGCCGGGACAAGCACATCCGGTGGAAAGTTCCTCCGACAGGATAACAGAATTTACAGAGATAAGGTAGGGTTCTTGATCCGTGTTGATCCTGTAATCCCGTCTAATTGCGCCGTTTTCGGGGATTTTCGTTCAAAACGTGGATGTTGGTCTAATCATCGAGACGCTTGCAATTGATTCCCGAGGGATCGGGATCTTCGATATTGTTTCTCTGCGTGAACCTTAGCGCCTTCGTGGCGCATAGAAATCCGTTAAATCCGCGCAATCCGTGGTCAATTTCAAAGAACAACACCAATTTTTCTGCCACAGAGGGCACAGCCCGGCTTTCGGCCGGAACCAAGAATATGTCTAACCATGAAGAGCATGAAGAATCATGAAGGCTGGCGCGTTGTTGTGTGATCCTTTTGCGGCGTAAGAACGAATCAGCTTAAAGACCTTGCTGCATCAGCGTAGACAAACGAGTTTGTCACGCTGATTTGCTGCGGTCACTGTGGTCTTAAACGACAAAAACCACAACCTCCTGACGGAGTCGCTGATTCTTGGGATGAAACCGTGACCTCCTTCTAGTTTCGTTTTGAAAAGAGTAAAACAACCCTGCCAACAGCGAGACAAGCATCCAGCAAGTGAGCGAGGAAGGTTCAGCGGTCAAACTCGTTTGACAAGCTGAACCTGACGCTGCCTC
>Ga0255052_10002851_pt1 | contig 12239 bp, 8 predicted proteins | sample JV7_2_21_MG_FD_188632 | JGI IMG/M metagenome (GOLD analysis project Ga0255052, IMG submission 188632) | Seawater microbial communities from Jervis Inlet, British Columbia, Canada - JV7_2_21 | ecosystem: Environmental > Aquatic > Marine > Inlet | place: Canada: British Columbia | collected... | reverse complement strand
CGGCTATTGTCGCCGGCGCGGCAATAACCCACACGCTTGTTCCGCCGACGCCGGGCCCGCTGTTTATGGCAAGTGAACTCAACGTCAATGTCGGTCTGATGATGATGATGGGTATGCTAGTTGGCCTGCCAACCGCTGCACTCGGCGTGCTGGTATGCAAAGTGATCGACAAGCGGATGGACATCCCCATGCGTCCCTATGCCGGCGAGGCTGAGCCGGAAGCGCTCGATGACGATCAGCTCCCTGGGTTTTGGATTTCGTTCGCTCCCATTGCCGTGCCGATAATTCTGATCTCTCTCAACACAATATTCGGTACCCTGAAAGTGGGCGGAACGATTGCTCAAATCGTGGCCGTTCTGGGCCATCGCGACTCGGCACTGCTGCTCGCAGCGGCTGTCGCCATGTTTGTGCTGGTCCGCCAGCGAAAGCTGTCTTTCAAGGAGCTGGCCTCCAGATGCGAAACCGCCCTGATGAGCGGCGGCATGATAATCCTGATCACGGCTGCCGGCGGTGCGTTCGGCGCCATGCTTCGAGAGGCTGGCATTGCGGATGTGCTCCAGGTCGGCACTCAAGGTGGATTAGTGATATTGCTGATGGCGGCTGGCGTTGCTTCGGTGATGAAATTCGCTCAGGGCTCCGGAACCGTTTCGATGATAACCACCGTTGGCATATTCGCCGCCATGGATATCTCGCCCCAGATGCTTGGCTGCAATCCGGTGTACCTTGCGATGGCGATTGGAAGCGGTTCGATGGTCGGCGACTGGATGAACAACAGCGGCTTCTGGATCTTCGCGCGGATGGGTGGCTTGACGGAGATAGAAACGCTCAAGTCCTGGACGATTCTCACTGCCGCGCTCGGCGTCATCGGGCTGGGATTCACGCTTCTACTGGCGTATCTGCTGCCCCTGATGCCTGCGGCATAGGGGCAAAAGTTAAATATCAAATATCAAAATTGTGGAATCATCGCTTCGCGATGATAATTTCCTTAATTCCATAAAGACCATGTTAATCCCGCCACTATGCCTGTCTATACATAAGGGATTTGCAAAACCAAAAAAACGTATTCCGGAATCAGCATCTTCCTTCGGAGGAGAGGCATCCTCAGTAAAACGAGCGTATAGCCAGCAACAGTCGAAAACCAGAGGTATATTGTTTGAACCGGGATTCTCAACCTTTTGTGAACGCTAGGATGGGATAGAAGATTAACGGCAGGAAACTCAGTCCTATCCCAAAGAAAACGCCACGACCGAAAGTCTTTGCGACGCCCAGCGATATGAATGTCCACAAGGCCAAAACTATCAGACCCCCAACCAAAGGGATGAAGCCGGTGAAGCACATTATGAGTCCCACGAAACCCGGCCTGTTGCCAATCTCGGCCAATACCCACATATTGTAGAAGGGTACTAATGACACCCAGCCGGCCTGTCCGCCTTTCTCGAATAGAGTCCACATCGAAATGACCTGGATGAGACCAGCCACAAGGGCTACAACCAAAATGGTCGCAGCGAATTTATTCAGGAAAGAACGAGATTTTTCGGATGTGGTTACGGCCGCATCAAGTGCATCACGGGTCTTCGGCTCCGCTGAAGTCGAGGGGCCCGGAGGGCGCCAGCTCGCAATTCCATCGACCGGGGATATCCCATTTAATTCGCTTGGTGTATACATATCTGGAAGACGAGACTCGAATATGGTGAAGGGATCGTTATAAAATTTCAGAAAATCCGGCACCGATGCATGTCCCGGATAGGGGGCGAAAAAGTGATAGGCGTCTAGGTTACGCCATACCAGCATCCAGGCAACGTCTCTTGCGAGCGGATCATTCTTGACCGGGTTCAAGAACTCTGTCCAGCAATTCTCATTGTCCAGGTTCAAATATAGTTGGGTAATTGCTGCAATTTTGTTCTTCTCGCGCGCCAGCCTTGCGATCATACGAAGCTGCTGCAGACCCTTCTCCTTGTTATCGCTAGGAAAGCCAATAGAAACACCGAGAACATCCACATAATGATCTCCAGGATAACGTTTCATGTACTTGTCACGAGTGTCGGATGCGTATGAAGAGGGAGAGTATGCATAAAGCAAATTGTGGACCCCTTTTTCATTGCGCAAATAGTCGACAGTAAACTGCCATAGGCTGATAAATTCTTCAACTGTGCAATGAGCCCGCCCCCACCACAAATCCCAGATGCCAGGGAATGGTCTGAATATGACGGGAATAGAATTTCCTGCTGGCGCTCGCAAACTCTTGAAGAAGTGGGCTAAACGATCCAGTCCTGCCTTATAATCATCGTGATAAGCCCCCCCGGGTAGGATATGAGACACTGCCTTGGTAACATCCGTAAAAGCGCCTCCGCTTACAGGATTTGTGCTATGCCATGAAATTGTATTTATGCCGCCTCGTTCATATGCAGCGCGAATCCAAAATCTCATTCGGTCGAAATTGACGCCGTCCAAATCATGAAGACTACCCAGCTCCAATAATCCTATATCCCAACCATACACAGCGGAAAATGACCCACACACATCGTTAATGTCCGACTTTTCATCCTCATCCCACCAACCAACGCCATAGGCTGTGGTGTCTTGATGGCCAAACAACAAATGATTATTCGATATCACCATTAAACTAGAGAATAGATATTTGGTTTCTCTGGATGCCGACTGATCCGCAACCGAAATATTACGAACGATAGCTTTGGCTTCGAATGCATGGCACGCGTCGTACAAGTTCGAGACTGCCCGGTCGATCTGTAGCTGGCTTGCAGTTTCATCATTCAACACCAACTGCTCCTTGTCCACAACTGATTGCAAAACTGCTTTGGAACCGGGTGCGAACTGATCTTCACTTGGACCCTCCTCCGAATTGTTCAATAACGCGGTAGCGTCGATAATTGCCTGCTCTAACTCAGAACGGTCTATATCCACTGACACCCTTTCACCAATGCGTAAATCATCCAACCATACAGAGCCGCTAACCGGTGTGGTTGATCCGCCATCGAGAAAAAAATAGATTCGAGTTATGGTAGTATCCTGGAGCTGGACGAGCCCGAATGTATAGGTATGCCAGGCATTATCCGCAGGAAGTCGCTCCTGTAGTAACCTGCTATCTGCTCCATTCGAATAAATGGGCTTCAATGTGATCTGTGTCGATACTGTTGATTTCGCTTTCACTTGGATATGTGTATTCAATCCTGCATCGATATTCAGGCGTATTAGATGGAAAGTATGCCATTCCCCGCTTGCTGCGGTGCGGTGATAATCTATATGCAAAACTCCGCGAGTTTCGCTGAGTGTAAATGTTGAATTATCAAATCTCCAATTGGTAAATGTGTTATCATCAAAATCTTCATGAAAGCCGGTTATCTGAGCGAAGGATGAGAGAGGAATCAGACATAACACAATAAGAAAGATGATTCCCAACATTACCGCGGATTTCTCATTTGATGTCATAATCGCTACTCCTGCACGCCATACTGTCAATAATACCACAATAGGGGCCTCGATTCCAACACGTCTGGGCTGTCAACAGGGCCAGTACACCTGTCAGAAAGACCCCAAGGCATGCCGATCCACCGAAAATCCAATATTTCGGCAGTTTTTCGACGCACCTCGACCGCTGATTTCCTATAGCCTCTCCAGATTCTCGCTCCGTTGCCGGTCATCCTAGCCCCGCCAATTCTGGGCTGGATCTCAATCGCCCAATTCGGTCAAGGATCTCACGAAAGAGTGTCCTCGGCACAACCACTTCGGCCATCTGGAATACCACATACCGCGAATGCCTGACCACCTTTGCTCCTATCTTGATCAACTTCTCACGCAGCGTTCTGAGCGACCACTTCTTCACGCACTTAGGCAGTGTCAGGCGCCTCAGAAAATTGCCGAGGTTGTAGGCCAAGGCGAACAATTGAAGACGTACCTGATTGTCTGCAAAATCATGACAGGACAGCCGTGTCCACTTCAATGCGTACTTGCCCTCCTTGATCCACTGCTCGGCCGTGCCTCGCTTGTTGTAGAACTTTACCACATTGCTGGATTTCCACCGAAGATTAGTCACAATGAAGCCGACTCTTGGAAATAGCTCGCCTGCATGCCACTCTACCTTCGCAACTACTCTGCGAGCGATCTTCCAACTGGCTGCTTGATACCGAAAGCTGTGGTACACGACAATCGGCTTCTTCGGCGGACGCCCCACAGGCCGAGTCAGCAGATGCTTGATCTTGCCGTACAGAATTTGATTACCCTTCAATCGGATGGGATAGAAATATCCCTCCGCTTCGAGACAGCGATATACATGGGGATCGGCGAAGCCTGCATCCCCTCGGAAGAGTCGCAAAATATCGTAACCTCGATAACGGGCAATGACCGGCTCAAGAACGCTCTGCCAGTCGTCCGCACTGTGAACATTGCCGTTGCGAAGAAGAGCCCGCTCCATGTCTCCACATTGACTGAAGCAGAAGAGGGGATGATAACAAGTGCACTCGAAGTAGCCGTTGTAAGCAGAGCCTTCCTGATTGCCATAGGTCGGGCTGACCGAACTGTCCATATGAAGGATGATCTGCTTGAGGGGTCTGCTCTTCCCGACTCGGTCCACCCATAGGCCCGGCAGATTCATCAAGAACTCCAGATTCTTCGGCTGCGTCAGTATCCCTGTTTCAAATCTACTCATGATACTGGTGGAGGCCGCCGACCGTTCCACGGCTCTGCCACCTGCGACATGTCGCATGGCTGGATCGAGAGCCAAACGCTCGGCGTCATTCGTATCGTCGTAACCTGCAAGCCTGCTGTATATCGATTGCCTCGGTAGAGCGGCAAGTCCGTGTTGAGTATTCTTCCCAGTTCGGATGTCACGCAGTTCAGAATCAATTGCCGAGGTTAGACCGACTGCCTCATCAAGTTCCCGGTAGGCAAGCAAACCTGCGTCGCTGGTAACCTTGGTTCCGTGAAATTCAAGCCTCAATTTGCGGTCAAAATCGAGCCTCAGAGCGTCCTTGCGTGCTTCACCCATTGGGTTCTCCCATAAAGAATGGCGGGAACTGGCTTGAGTGATCTCCATAGCCTCTATACTGTCAAAACACGGTTTATTTGTCACGCACTACTTGGGAAATCCGGGTTAATTTTACACTTTGTATTTTATATTTTCCTGACCTCGACTTTGGCCAGTTTCTCGTAGAACTGGATAATCCCGCCGTGATCGTCTGCGCCCTTGTTGTCCACTTTCAATGCCTGCATGACCTCCATCACTGCGGCCGACAGCGGAACGGGGACTCCTACCTCATGGGCGGTGTCCAGGGCGTTGGCCAGATCCTTGATGTGCAGTTCGATGCGAAATCCCGGATTGAAATTGCCATCGAGCACCAGCGGCATCTTGGCGTCCAGCACCGTGCTGCCCGCCAATCCTCCGCGAATTGCCTGAAAGACTTTTTCCGGATCGACGCCCGCCTTGGCTGCCAGGACCATCGCCTCGGACATCGCGGCAATGTTGAGAGCGACGATGATCTGATTGGCCAGCTTTGTCATATTCCCGCTGCCTATTTCCCCCACTAATGTCACCGAAGCGCCCATTACGCTCAGAATGTCCTTGACCTTCTCGAACGCCTCGGCCGGGCCGCCCACCATGATCGCCAGCGTGCCGTCGACGGCTTTGGGCTCTCCCCCACTGACGGGGGCGTCAAGCACTACCACCCCTTTTTCCTTTGCTCTTTCCGACACCTCCTTGCTCGCCAGAGGTGCGATTGAACTCATATCGACGAGGATAGTGCCTGGCTCGGCTCCGTCGAGAACGCCGTCGGCGCCCAGCACCGCCTCCTTGACCTCGGGCGAATTGGGCAGCATGGTTATCACAATATCGCTCTTCTGGGCGACATCCTTGTTCGACGAGCCCGCCTGCGCTCCCGCCTTGACCGTGTCGTCGATCTTGCCCGGTACAATGTCATAAACCGTCAGCGAGTAGCCCGCTTTGAGCAGGTTCTTCGCCATAGGGTTGCCCATGATTCCCAATCCGATAAATCCAATCTTTTCCATCGCAAAACCTTTCTCGTATTTCGTATATCAGTGTGCCACGCTGGTTTTCTTTGTGCCTTTGTCTGATTCTTGATTTTGTTAACGGAAATTCTCCAATAATTTCCAGCCGCCTTCGTAAAACTGTGCAAGTGTTTTTTGCACCACTCCGTACGTAATGAATTCCTCCGGCGCCATCCCCTCCGGCTCGTAAGCCCGGACGAATTCAGGTATCGCAGAGAGTCTTTCAATCACGTCGGCCGGTATCTCGCGGTCGATCCGCTCGGCGCGGGGCAATTCTTCCGATAGCAGCATTTCCTGATACGGCGGAGCAATCGACATGATGATATCTGCGCCGGTCAATTCCGTCATGTGGTAAGTCCCCCTCAGGGCGGCGACAAGCAAAACCGCTTCGTAGTCGCGTTGCCGGTAGATCGAATAGGCCCGCTTGGAAACGGCCAGACCCGCCTGGCGAATATCCGATTCGCTGATACCGGCCTTCGAGTCGTGCGCAACGTCCATGATATAATCGTCAAGACGCCCGATCATGATTACGGCGAAGCACTTGCCCGGCTCGATCCCGTTTTGTTTGGCTCGCCGGATCCCCAGGCGGTGTCTCTCGGCGATGGCAATTACCTGCGGCACCGTATAGCTCACGGTCAATGTCGCCGTGATACCTTCCGCCGTGCAGTCCTCGAGCACATCGAGCCCGGCCGCCGTGGCGGGCAGCTTGACGGCAATATTGGGCGCCCAAGTGTGAAAACGCCTTGCCATCTCGAGCATGCACTCTCTGTCTGCCGCGCGGACGGGATTGACCTGTGCGCAGACATAGCCCATCCGCCCTGCGCTCTTTTCGTATTGCACCTCAAGCTGGCTGGCGGCATGAGTAATCGCGATTCTCATGAGGTTTTCGGCTTTTCTCTCGAGTTCGACGCTCTCGGATAGCGCTCTATCTATTTCCCCCGCCCACGCATCTCTTTTCACCGATAGTGCGAGATTCGAGAGAAAAGGATTGGTTGTGGCGCCGACGGCGCCCCTGCGCATGGCGAGTTCGAGTTCGCCTGGCTCCGCCGAGTCATGCCACCACGCAGTCCTGGTGTTTTCGATTGCCCACTGCAAATAGGTTGTCTGCTTCATTGCCTGACTCCCGCAAGTTTTTATACACAAGATATACGGTTAAGCCCCGCCGGGCAAGATATTCTTCGTATGCTCAAAGTCACTTTGCACGTTATTTCTGGACGGGTCCTAAGGGCCGACCGACCGTGCAATATCACAGGGCGTCCGCTCGCCTCTTGACAGCGTTTGCTGCTCTCGGCATAATTATACGGTGGCTATGGGCTCTGACAACCTCGCATCATGATGTGAATATCAACTACAGATTACAACAGGAGGATTGATTATGTCTTCAAACTGAAGACTAAGACCGGCAAAACGATCAAGAGCTGGGAGATGGAAGACAATGAATAAAATGAAGGATGCCATGAAGTTATCGTGCGGCTTGCTGATAGTGGCGGCCGTCTGCACGCCACTGACAGGTTGGGCGGACGCCTCGGAAATCAGCAGGGCCGAAAGAGGCCCAATAACAGTTACCGCTCAGGTTGAGATTTCGTCTATCCCCGAGGAGTTGTCGGCTTTTGCGCGGGCTGGTTTTTCGAAATACGTCAGCGTTTTCGGCGTGCACGTATTCGCGACGGCCGGCACCGCCGACGACAAGCTCCTGCACGCAGCCGGTGTGTTGGCACAGTACCTGGACAATGACGAGGACGGAGTTCCGGACAATATGCTCATCGTCAGTCATCTGGTCGGTCGCAACGCATATCTTGTTATGACTGCGGACGAACGGGAATTCGAAAGAATCGACCACGACAAGTGGCAGGACGCTGGTTTTCACGCGGGCCAGTTCCTGCACGCAGAGGAGGTCCGGCCGGGCTTTATCGTCGACGGAAAGATCACGGCCACAGAGCCCTGGCAATACGATGCTTCGCTCGAAGAAGTGCTGCACCTGATAACAGATCACGGATCTGCAAACGCATATCCCGCCGTGTTCGGCCGTCAGCGGGGAACTGCCATCTCGGATTGCGCCGATCGCGCGCGCGGCGGCTATTTCGAGCGTGTCCCGACGAACGGACCCAACTTCGGCTATCCCCGGGGCGCATGGTTCCATTACGACGATCGGAGCTGCGATCACGATTGCATGATCAGCGAGTATCTGTACTGGGCCCTGACGACTCTGCTCGGCACACAGGATTTCAGCGGTCGGGGCGAAGCCCTGGCAAACGAATGGGAGCTAAACACGCCCGAGCTGCTCGCAGCGAGAGACCCCGGCGTATATGCACTGCTGACGAATCCCGACTACAAACTTCCGACAATCGCTCCGGATGGTCGATACAAACCATCGGCTGCGGACCCGGTGACTATCCCGGTTAATTCCGACGACGGCAAAGTCAAACTTGTCCGCCCGGGCGAATCGGGCGATACTATTGATCATTCCACGCTCGATCTCTGGTCCGCTCGGTATCGTAACTGGCACTATTGGCCCGACCATGTGATTTCGGCAAAACCTCGGATCGAGAGTTTCGAGCAGTTTCACAATACGGACGTACCTACCGTCTATCGACTGGGGGGCGACGACAAGTGGTATATGAGCTTTATCGGTTTCGACGGCAGGGGTTACAACTCGTTCGTTGCCGAAAGCGACGACCTCGTCAATTGGAAGAATCTGCGACAGGCTATGGGTTTCGGCGGCGAGGGTGAATTCGACCACGGTGGTCGTGTCATCGGCGCGTTTCTTTACAGGTCATACGATATCAAGGCTCCTCGCGTGTTGAAAGAACACGACGGGAAATATTGGACGCTTTACGGCGCTTATCCGCGGCAGGGAGGTTACGAGCTGCGTCCCGGCTACGAGGGCATTGCCTCGAGCGCCGACGGCATCGCCTGGAAACGCTCGCGAGACGAATACATCCTCTCCGTCCACGATTCGGATTGCGGCCGGTGGGAGCAAAGCTGTATCTATCAGCCCTGGCTGGTTGAGCACGAAGGAACATTCTACGATTTCTACAACGCTGCCAGTGGCGGCACGGAACAGATGGGACTCGCCCTCTCGGATAATCTCTTCGACTGGAAGCGCTACGATGGCAACCCGGTCATTCGAAACACGCCGGGAGGATATGACGAACAATTCTGCTCGGACGGCAAGATATTTCGAGACGGCGATCACTGGACCATGTTCTACTTCGGCGTCGGACGAGGCGGCGCACATATAATGGTTGCTTTCTCCCGTGATTTGTTCGGCTGGACTGTCCATCCGAAGCCTCTGTACAGAGCGGGCGGCCACCCGCTGGGCCTGGACAAGACCTATGCTCACAAGATCTCATTAGTATACAACCGGCGGAACGACACATTCTATATGTTTTATTGTGCCGTAGGCAACAAGGGCCGCGGCATCGGCCTGATAACCAGCCGACCCATCGAAGGCTCATACAGGCGAGATTCTGTCGATAGACAACAATAGAAAGGGCGGTCTTTCTCTATCGAGATAACGGCATTAGCTCGTATTCGATGTGGTGGGTTCTCATCCATCAATCATGGTACATTCACGGCGATTTCGGCAACTATTGCTACAAGGGCTTTCGTCACAGCCTCTGTCACGGCTGGGCCTCCGGGCCGACCGCCTGGATGACCGAACACATCCTCGGAGTCAAGATCGTCGAGCCGGGCTGCAAGGTCATCAAAATCGATCCGCACCTGGCCGATCTCGACTGGGCCGAGGGGACGTTTCCGACGCCTGCCGGCGTGATAAAGATAAGGCATGACAAGCAGCCCAACGGCTCGGTCAAATCCTCAATCGACGCTCCGCGGGGTATCAGAATCATTAGAACGAAAGAATGATTGGCTAGGCCGTCACTGTGTCCGTTTGGCGATCTGAATCCTAACCGGTCCATCAACGCCGATTATCAAGAGTTCGCCGGCGGCGACGAAGGCGCGGTGAATCGATGATCAGCTCATATTCGTGCCAGTCGCCGTCATTGTTTACGGCGAAGCGCACCGATTGGCCCGCCTGGAAAGATGGGTCGTAGAAAAGCTCGCCGGTGCTCTTGGCATTGGATTTCATGCAGATGGTGACTCTTGTGAGACGATCTGTCCGCAGATTGATCGCAGGCCCTTCGATCCAGGGGTCGACGCCTGTGGAAGTGAAACTCAGTCCCTAGCGAGACTGGACAAAATCGGTTACGTAGTGATTTCCCTTCCAGCCGTGCATTCGGTGGGAGAAGTCCCACTCCACTACCGTCCGGGCATCGGCGCACATCGCCGGCAGGATTATCCATGCGAGCCAGGCCGACAGAAGAGGCAGGAAAACGCGGCATCGAAAGGCCTTGCCGGAAATGACGCCATGACTCATCGGGTCTGTTCTCGGACGAGCCATATTAAACCGGGTAAGCTCAAGTGCCCCCGCGAAAGCAAGGGGCCAGTCAATCGAGCTTAATCTACGGTTCAGTCAGTGAATTATCTTTCAGCCAATCTTCATTCAATATGTCCAAATCCAGTTGATCGACGATGCAGTCACCATTGAGGTCCCCAGGAAACGGTACGTAATCGGGCAGTGACCGGGCTGCCTCACAACCGTCGTTATACACGTTGATTGTGACCGTGTCCGAACCGGTGTATTCGCCGTCAGAGGCCTCCAACTGCAAGACATACTCGCCTAAGGCTGACAGGGTAATACTCGTATCCTCGGCGCTCGGATCGGCAATCACGGCGTCAGGGCTGTTGGGATCGTCGGGTTCACTAACGACCGTCCACTGCACCGTATAAGCTTCGTCATCGGTGATGGTCACGTCCAGATTCTTTGTCGTGACGCCATCGACCAGCCAGGTAACTACATCGGCGCCGGCGTCCACTTGGGGAGCCTGATTATCTGCCAAGAAGGTAAAAATAGGCCCAAAAATAGGATCATTAGGATCGCCGACATAGGTATCGACAGCCCAATAGTACTGCGTCTTTGGCTGAGCATGCACGACAACGGAAGTTCCGTTCTGCTTGCTAACAACCTGGATGGTTGCCGGGTCGGCAAACCATTCCAACAACTGCAGGTCGTCGGTAAAGTAAACGTCAACGGGCACCGGCTGCCCCGGTTCACACGGATCAGGCAAAGTCCAACTCAGTTCTACATTGCCTGGTAATACTAATCCCCCGTCAGCCGGACTTGGATTCAGCAGTGAGGTGGCCGTCAACGTGGTTTTACCTTCGTTCGTGAAGTCATAATCCAGGTGCAGCGTGTCGGCAGCGCTGCGCCCGCCATAGGCGGTAATCCAACCGCTGTCGATATATCCCTGGACGGCCGAGACATTATTGCCGTCTATTATCAGCGTACCGGCGGCTCTAAGATCCATCGTGCCGACAGAACCAGCTTTCCCTCTCATATCAAAGGTCTTGGCGTTTATAATTCCACCATATAGATTTACGTGACCAATAGATGTGGGATGATGTCCAATCCTAAAGAGGCCATTGTCTGTAATAGTTCCCCCGGTCATATTGAGGGTGCCCGAACCTCTGTCCCCCACAAGTATATGCCCGGCGGTTATGGCACCACTAATCATATCACATGTGGCGTCACAACCATTGGACAGGCCCAGTTGAAAGTACGTTGTTATCGCAAGGGTTCCACCGTCCACCGTCATGGTAGTGACGGAACTACCACCAAATCCAAGACCCAGTGTAGTAGCCATGGCGCCTTCGTTCGCGATTGTCGGGCCGATGAGCAAGCCGATTCTGGGGTAGTCGGCAGAGGTGGGGACTGTACCGCTGTCCCAGTTTTGTGGCGTGCTCCAGAGGTGGTCGCCAGTCGTATCCGACCAGGTCATGTCAAGAGCTTGAACATCACCCACCAGAGACAACGCCAGAACAAAAGAAACCAAACAAATCATTTTCCTAAGCATAATAATTCTCCTCACAAAAAAAGTCGCATGAACGGGCCTTGGCTACACACCAAAACACAGTTGTCGTTAACATCTCCATCAAGATAGATCTTTTCGGAGGGACAGCCATGATTCATCGGGTCTGTCCTCGGACGAGCCATCTTGAAAAGGGGCCCAGCGGAGGTGCCGCTGAGCCCCGGGGTTTCCTAACTAGTTTTTGTTGCGGAAGGCCAACGGTTTAAGGATTGGATTTTTGCAGCGTAATTTTCGGCGGTCAGTTTTCGCTCACATTTGAAATGGCCATCTATTAGGTTAATTGTTGCACAA
>Ga0255052_10002850_pt1 | contig 12239 bp, 11 predicted proteins | sample JV7_2_21_MG_FD_188632 | JGI IMG/M metagenome (GOLD analysis project Ga0255052, IMG submission 188632) | Seawater microbial communities from Jervis Inlet, British Columbia, Canada - JV7_2_21 | ecosystem: Environmental > Aquatic > Marine > Inlet | place: Canada: British Columbia | collected... | reverse complement strand
CGGGTTCCGACACCGGTGCGTTTGAGATGGCGATGTGGTCGCTGCTCGGATCGCGGCCGGTCGACGTGTTGGTCTGGGAGAGTTTCTCCAATGATTGGGCGAAAGACTTACAGGCACTCGGTATCGAACAATTGAACCTTTACCAGGCTGAATACGGTGAGCTTCCCGACTTGAACCAGGTAGCTTCGGCGCACGACCTGGTCATGGTTTATAACGGCACCACGAGTGGCGTTTGTCTGCCCGACCTGGAATGGCTGGATGCGGAGCGTGATGGTCTGGTGCTGTGCGATGCGACCTCCGCGGCCTTCGCCATGCCGATCGATTTCGGCAGGCTCGATGTAGTCACCTGGTCCTGGCAAAAGGTTCTCGGCAGCGAGGGCGCGCATGGCATGCTCGCGCTCAGCCCGAAGGCCGTGGCCAGGCTGGAAGCCGCCGCGCCGCGCTATCCTTTACCGAAGCTTTTTCAACTGGCCAAGGGCGGAAAGCTGGTCGAGGGTATTTTCAATGGTGCCACGATTAATACGCCCAGTATGCTGGCACTCGAGGACCTGCATGCGGCTCTGGCCTGGGCCGAGTCCACGGGTGGCGTCAAGGTTTTGTGGCAACGTACTCGTAGCAATTTTGATTGCATCGATGCCTGGGTCAGCGAAACAGCCTGGATAGACTGGTTGGCCGGTGACCCGGCGACACGTTCACCGACCTCCATGTGTCTGCAGATCATCGCCCCTGTTTTCACGGTCCTGTCCGCAGAGGATCAGCAACAGGCGATCAATTCGATGCTGGCCAGGCTAGAGCAGGAAAACGTGGCGCTCGATATTGGCAACTACCGAAGCGCGCCACCCGGGTTTCGCATCTGGGGCGGCGCCACCGTTGAAACCAGCGATCTCGAATCCCTGACTCCCTGGCTGGACTGGGTGTTTGCGGATTTCAGGCAATCCTTGCAGGAGAAACAAGATGACTAAACCCAGAGTTTTGATATCTGACTCGATGTCGAGCCAGGCGGTGACCGTATTTGAAGATCGCGGCGTCGACGTGGTGCAATCGAGCAAACTGAGCGAAGCCGAATTGTTCGAAATGATCGGTGAGTTCGACGGTCTGGCGATTCGCTCTTCCACTAATGTAACCGCGGAACTGCTCGAACACGCCACGAATTTAAAGGCCGTCGGACGGGCAGGGATCGGGGTCGATAACGTCGATGTTCCAGCCTGTACCCGGCGCGGAATCGTGGTGATGAACACCCCTCTCGGCAACGCGATTACAACCGCCGAGCATACCATGGCGATGATGCTGGCGCTGGCTCGCCATATCCCGCAGGCGAACAGCTCCACCCATGCCGGCAAATGGGAAAAGTCACGTTTTATGGGCGTAGAACTGACCGGTAAATTGCTTGGGCTGATCGGTGCTGGCAATATCGGCTCCATCGTTGCCAGTAAGGCAATCGGCTACGGGCTGCACGTACAGGCCTACGATCCCTACCTGACCGAGGAGCGTGCCACCAGGCTAGGTGTTAAAAAAGTAGACCTCGATACCTTGCTTGCCAGTTCCGATATTGTCTCGTTGCACGTACCCAAAACCCCCGAGACCGCGAATATCATCAGCGCCAGCGCGATCAACAAGATGAAGCCGGGCAGTATGCTGATCAATTGCGCGCGGGGTGGCCTGGTCGATGAGCTGGCTTTGCTCGCGGCGCTCAAAAGCGAGCATTTGAAAGGCGTCGCGCTCGATGTTTATGAAGTCGAACCGGCCCGCGAAAATCCGTTGTTTGAACTGGAAAACGTAATCTGTACCCCGCACCTCGGTGCCTCCACGATCGAGGCCCAGGAGAAGGTTGCAATCCAGATTGCCGAGCAGATCAGTGACTACCTGGTAAGTGGTGCGATCAATAACGCAATCAATGCACCCAGCATCAGCGCCGAGGAAGCGCAGGTATTGCGACCTTACCTGCAGCTCGCGCAATGCCTGGGATCTTTCGTCGGCCAGCTTACCCAGGACCCTATCAAAACCCTGACAGTCACCTATGGTGGCGAAGCCAACGATTTGAACGTGTCCCCGTTAACGGTGCAGGTGGTGCAGTCGATACTCGAATACCACAGCAGTTATGTTAACTCGGTTAATGCCCGGGAAGTTGCGCGTGATCGCAATATTAACGTGATCGAAGCGCACAATGAAGGACGCGACGAATATCCCTGCCGGATCACGGTCGGGGTCGAAACCGAATCTAAATCGCGCAGTATTTGCGGCACGCTGATTCAAAACCGGCCACGTGTGATCGACGTTAAAGGGATTCCGCTGGAGTCGAAGCTAGGTGAGCATATGCTCTACATTACCAATGACGACAAGCCGGGTGTCATCGGTGATATCGGTAACTCTACCGCCGAACGCGGAATCAATATTGCAAATATGCACCTGGGCCGGGATGGTCGGAATGGCAAAGCAATTGTACTGCTTGAAATCGATGAGCCACTCGCTAACGACGATCTCGAACATCTGCGTTCGCTGCCTAATATCAACGATGTGAAATACCTGCATTTCCCTGCCTTGCAATGACTGAAAGCACTCACGATGAAGCACCACGATGGTTGTTGCGCAGCGATGTGGAGCAACCCTTCGTGGTTACGATCTGCACCAGCGGAGAAGTAGATGATGCGGTTAACAGGCTTCGCAGCCTGCCTGGTAATCTGCAGATTCATGATGAACACAAACTCGCGCTTAACGCTTGCGACCTGACTGTCGTCTGTGAACCCGTTAATGCCTGGTCCTTGTTTCGGTCCCTGCGTGAAAACCTGACAGATGCCGATATCTATATGCAACCGCAGAGCGAGCGCGGTAAGCGACTGCTGATCTGTGATATGGACATGACTATTGTCGCCGCCGAAACGCTTGATGAGGTCGCAACGATACTCGGCATGGGGGAGCGGATCGCAGCCATTACCGCGCGCGCGATGAATGGCGAGATTGATTTTAACGCCGCGTTGCGTGAGCGAATTGAGATGCTTGCGGGACAGTCCGTGCAGGTATTTCATGATGTTGCGCAGTCGCTGTCGCTGAATCCGGGCGCCGAGAAATTGCTCGCCGCTGCCAACGCTGCCGGGGTGCACACGATTCTGATCAGTGGCGGGTTTTCACAGGTCGCCGAACCCGTTGCGCGCAAGCTTGGATTTGATGAAGTCCATTGTAGTCAACTCGAGCTTGATGCAGGCAGGCTGACCGGAGGCTTGCTGGATCCGATCGTCAATGCTGACTACAAGTGCAATGTCCTGCAGCAGCGCGCACAGACGCTCGGCTTTGCCTTGCGTGATTGCTGTGCAATTGGAGATGGCGCCAACGACCTGCCAATGCTGACGGCAGCCGGCCTTGGCATCGCTTACCATGCCAAACCCGTGCTACGCGCGGCGACTAGCTGCCACATCGATGTTACCGATCTCGAGAGTGCGATTTATTTCATGGGTCTAGATAGCGCAAGCGACGCTTAGCACTTCGTTGATTACTGTTCCTGCCTGCGGATTACAACGCAGTCGCCGACGGCACTAGAGATCAAACAGGATGTCAGAGCGGATGATGTACTTTGTTCCCGATGTAATTTCCTGAGAGGCATGCATGCAATGCAAAGGATGTACACCATGGGGAAAACACAGGGCACCGCCAACAGATGTGCGCACATCGATGACAGCGGCGTCGTCAGGACGCCGGGCCGAGGTAAGAGAATTGTCCGGATTGACGTAGAACTGGGTCGCGCCACCCTCGTAATCATCGGTCAGGAACAGTAGAAAACTGAGCTGGCTCCAGCGATCGTTATAAGCGTTGTCGACAAGCTCGCCATCGATAACGCGTGAGCCGGGCCAGGAGCCATCCGTATGCGGGGCGAAGAAATCCCCGGGGCCGTAGCGGTAGAAGCGGAAGCGTGAATTGATGCCAAGCGCGCGTTTGCCGGAATTGAACTCATGATTGTCATGAAGCATCGATTGACAGCGTTGCCAGATGATGTCGTTGGTTGTGTCATCGACAATCCAGGTAAAGCTGTCATTGTGGCGGATTGAACGCGGCAGGGAGACGGCGGCATCTTCGAGATAGCCCAGCGATTCGGTAAGTTTGACGATGCGTTCGCATTCTGCCGCGGATAAAACATTCAGCAACTGGAAGGCTCCAGGAACATCCTCAATCTGGTGACGTTCGACGGCAGCATTCGCGTCCGGATCGAGAGCGACCGGGTTGTTATCCCGGTTGGCCCAGGTGGGAATCGCACTGTTTTCAGCGCCCGCTTCGTGAGCGATGATGTAGAAATTTGAGGCCAGATTACTCAACTAGGACGCTCCCGTGGGCTGTGGCTTCAATCGCGGAATTTTCCAGTGGCTTAGAAACAGGGCGAATACGATCAGTGCAATTCCAGCGATGCGTTCAAGCGATAAATCTTCCCCGATTACAATCCAGGCCAGCAGGATGATAATAACCGGTTCGAAATTAAGAAACAGGGCAAAGATTCCGCCACCGACAATCTGGTTTTTATTCATGGTAGAGTATGCACAGCCCAATTCTTGTTCAGGTGATTATGAATCAGCCAGCCAGCAAAGCAACGGAAGAAACGCTTCTATTTGAAAATCTGCCGTATGCGGTTGATGGCGGTATTGCCAGGCGTGCTTCGATCGGGCTAATCGTATTAGCCACCGACTACACGATCGAACACGAATGGCGCCAGGTTTTTGCCGCGCTCGAGGGCGTTGCGCTTTACCAGAGTCGAATTCATAACGATAACCTGATAACACCGGAGTCCCTGCGCGCGATGGGGCCTCTTATCGTCGAATGTGCCCGCGTGATAACACCCGATACCCCCGTGGATGTGATCGCCTACGGCTGTACCTCGGCATCGATGGCGCTTGGCGAAGAGCAGGTTTTCGCCAACATCAGGCAGGCTAAACCCGATGTAAAATGCACCACGCCGATCACCGCGGCCTTCGCGGCCTTCGATGCTTTCAAGGCCAGGCGCATCGGTGTCTTGACCCCATATCCAGCTGATGTCAACAGGATCGTCGCCGACTATATTGCGGCGCGCGGTTTCCATGTGCCGGTATTCGGTTCGTTCAATTCCGACCGCGATACCGTGGTCGCGAGAATTACCCCGCAATCAATCGAGCAGGGCGTGCGTAAAATCATCAAGCATGGTGAAGTCGACGCGATCTTTGTTTCATGCACCTCGGTGCGATTGATGCATGACTGCGCCGAACTTGAAAAACATCTCGGTATTCCGCTGACATCGTCGAACCATGCGATGGCGTGGCATGCGTTACGACTTGCCGGAATCAACGATAATCTTGGCCAGTTTGGCAGCCTTTACGATCTGCCGTTGCCCCCTGAATCAGACAATAAATAGCACGGTTATTAAACTGGCCAGCGGGTACTCTTTAAATTTGAATTCGCAGAATCTCCGACGCGTTAAACATCGGGTCCTGGTCTGATGCTGCCGTTAAAAACCGCCCCTCAAAGTATCTGCATTGTGCGCCTGTCGGCGCTGGGTGATGTTACCCACGTGGTTCCGGTGCTGCGCGCAATTCAGCGAAGCTGGCCACAGACCCGGGTAACCTGGATTTGTGCGGCGCTCGAATACAAGTTGTTATCCTGTCTCGAAGGCGTGCGCTTTATCGTTCTCGACAAGAAAGGAGGTTGGGGCGCTTATCTGAAACTGAGACAGGAACTTGCCGGTGAAAGGTTTGATGTCATGTTGCAGATGCAAACCTCGGCGCGGGCAAACGTTACCGGCGCCTGTGTCAAAGCCAGAATCAAGTTGGGCTGGGATAAATACCGGGCGCGGGACTTTCATCGATTCTTCATGACCCACTCGATACCTGAAACACGACAGGAGCACCAGGTCCAGGGCCATTTATCTTTTGCCCGGACTATCGGTCTGGATGCGCCCGAACCCGTCTGGGACTTTCCAGTCAGCGACGAGGCCAGGGCGTTTGTTGATTCGACGCTGCCCGCCGGAAAACAAATCCTGCTGATCTCTCCCTGTTCGAGTCATCCGCATCGTAACTGGCGAGCGGATCGGTATGCCGTCGTGGCGGACCATGCGATAGAGCATCATGACCTGGCGGTGGTCTTATCCGGGGGGCCAACTGAACTGGAGCGTGCGAGCGGCGAAGCCATACAGCAGGCAATGAAAAACCAGCCGATTAACCTGATCGGCAAGGATACCCTGCCACAGCTGGCAGCACTGCTGGAGCGCGCCGACCTTGTTTTGAGTCCTGATGCCGGGCCGGTTCACCTGGCCAATGCTTTGGGGACTGCCGTCATCGGCATACATGCCAGTACCTGGTCGTTGCGCAGCGGACCTTACCATTCGCTTGATCTTTGCGTTGATAAATTTGCGGAGGCGGCACAGCGCTTCAGGGGCAAGAGTCCGCAGGAACTGCGTTGGGGCACTCGAATCGAAGCACCTGGCGTCATGGACCTGGTTGAAACTGACGCGGTGATCGAACGACTGGATGTTGCCGTTGGTCGACTAAGGGGCTAACGTCGCGGTAATAAAATCCGTCTGCGGCGAAAGACTTATTCGCTGACGGCAGCTTGCCGCAGAATATTGAGCGGCGCCAGTTCAGGCAGGCGACAATTCTCCAGGCGGACGATACTGGTATGGACAAAGGCATGCTGGCCCGACAGGCAGGCATGGCTCACCATGTCGGTAAATACCATCCAGGCTGAGAACGGTGGAAAGCGAAATTCCTCGTGCCCCCGGGTTTCCTGTTGGAACGAGGGTGTGTCTTTCATGTAATTATGAAACTTGCGCATCTTGCGGTCGAAGGGAGACGAATCCAGGACCTTGAGCACCGGCGCACCGGTGGCGAGCAAGTTTATCAGGCCCGATCGAGTATGATCCAGGGGACCCTTTTCCAGGTAACCTTTACCCGCTTTGGCATAGCCAAGACCTGCGCGTTCGCCATGAATCTTTAATAGTTCCGGAAAGTTACCCTTGGTGGCCCAGACTCGATCCTCCTTGGGATTCACGTTAATGAAAAATCTGAGGATGCGGTCCCCGTTGGTTGCGCCGTAGGCTCCAGCATCGACATGCACGAGTTCGTTACTGGCATGAGGGTCCAGGTCTCTACCCTGTTCCTGAATCGGGCGAAAACTGCAGGTTCCGACGGTCCAGTTGTCTACCAGCCGCGGCGCATTTTTTGCCAGGAAAGCTGCAATATCACTGCTGACGGATACCAGGATGCGTTTTACCCGTTCGGCCAGTTCGGCATCATCTTTGCCCAGACCTGGAATGCGGCCGGTTTCGGGGTGATAACTGATATTTTTCAGACGCAGCAGCTCCGGCAGTTCCTGCCGAATAAAGGCCTGGTCTTCCGCAGATGGCAATGGGACCGGCGATTCCGGGAAAAAGACAACTGAACCACGTTCCAGTGAGTCGGAAATATCGTCAACTTGAAGACGATTCAGGCGCTCATTATCAAAAGTGTCCAGCATGGTCCTGGTAAACCCCGGGGTAAGCGTTATATAAATGTGTCACGTAATGCGGGAATACTTTACTACCCGGAGAATTCTATGTCATCTCTTGCGAGTTCCTGTGCGAACGGTTAATTTACACTTCATGGTTACACGATTCGTTTTCGCGATTTTGCTGGTCCTTTCGGTTAACGTGGTAATTGCAGCGGAAGTCAGGCTGACTTTCGTCGGCGCCAGTAAGGCTCGACTCGATAACCCGCATGACCTCAAGTTGACACCGGACGGCAGGTATTTATTTGTCTCGGATGTGGGTAACGATCGTATTGCGATTCTGGACCCGGAATCGCTCGAGCTGGTGGCCGAGTTTGGTTCAGATCATCAGTCCGGCACCCATGACGTCGATTTCGATAGCCCGGGGAGGGCCTATGTCGCCGATACGCACAATAATCGTGTCACCATTTACGAAATTGATGGCACCAACGCTACCCTGGTCGGTGAACTCAGCGATCGTATACGCGGACCGGAAGGCGTGCTGGTTCATCCGAATGGCCTGGTTTATGTTGCCGGCGCGTGGTCGGGCAATGTCGTCGCCTATCGGGACGGGCACGTCGTCGATGAAATGACCGGGCTTTCTTCACCGCATGATCTCGAGTTGGGTAAAGACGGCAATATCTGGCTCGCGGAGGCAGGTAACAGCCGCATGCTATTGCTGTCCCCCGATCTCGATGTCAAGGCCGAACTCGGACGCAAGGAATATGACTTCAACGGGGTTCGCTACCTGGATTTGACTGCCAGCGGTACTATCATTGCCGCCGATAAGAACAACCATGCGGTTAAGATAATTGCCGCCGACGGCAAGTTATTGCATGTGCTGGGTAATGGTTCGCCGGGAAAGGGCGTGAATCGATTCAGAACTCCGGAAGGCGTCGAAGTGCGGGGCTCGGAACTCTGGCTCTCCGATTCCGGCAATGATCGCGTCGTCAAGTACAGCCTGGAAGAGAATTAGGCCCGGCGGGATAAACACCAGGGAAAGGTTTGCAATTGCCTGAAAAATATGAATTTTTACCCTCGGCATATGGAACCTTGGCGAAGGTCTCTGGCTCTAACACTGCATGGAACCGCAGCGCGTCACTTCCCAGGGTGCAGATTTCGGCACCCCCATCACCACCAGCAAATTGCCCGGGCGGTATTTTTTGCGCACGTTTCGCTGGGTTATTTCAACCAGCTGGTTTCTGTTCCTGCTCGCAGCGATATTGGTCGGCGCCTCTTTACTACTCAGCCTCCATACCGATGCCTGGCACTGGTTTCAGCGCTCCGGCGCGCTAATAGTTAGCATTGGTGCGGTATTGAGTACCCGGCGCGCCCTGGGCTTGTTACTCGAAGGCATGCTTGGCGATGATATCGCACGTGGCCGGATAGAGGCCAATCGGACCGCCTGGTTAAGCGACAAGGGCGAACTCCGGACCTGCGTATGCGGATTCCTGTTTGTCGCGATGGGTACATTAATCTGGGCCTACGGTGATTTACTGGGGTGCCTGTTGCATTGGAATTCCTCTTGCCTGGGTTAACAAACACCAAGGAGATAAATCGAGTGAATAAGAATCGCAGATTATTTGTTTATGCCCTGGGCAGCGGGGTTTGTGTCATACCCTTGACGAGTCTGACTTTGTCGCGAGCCGTTTTGGCGGCAGATACCCCTAAGCTGAGCCCCCGATGATCCGACTGCAACGTCCCTGGAGTACACCCACGAATCGCCGGATACCGCCAAACGTTGCGCGAAATGCCAGTTCTATACCGGTGCGTCAGATTCAGAATGGGCCCTTGCGTTATATTCCCCGGGAAACTGGTCAATGCCGGGGGACTGTGTAAGTCCTGGCATCAAAAGGCGGGATAAGCCTGGCCGGTAACTGGACTGGCGCTTCGCTCGGTACCGGTAAGATTTCAGTGCGTCAACGAAGTCTACAAAAAGGGTAAGATTTTTTTTGACAGGATTGAAATGTTTTGGGCGACGCAAGCCAGTGATTATTTACCGTTTATCAGGATAAAATGCATACCTGGCTGGAATTTTTGAATATTACTTCGTATCTGCTATATATTAATGAAACTGTTGACCGGCATTGGCCTGAATATTGCAGTTAATAAATAAAGTCATAAAAAAATTGTAACCATCGAGGCATCACCTAATTTAAACGAGGTGGCGCATGAATTGGAATGGTACGATTTTATGGCGATTCGCCGTGCTGGGATTATTCGCAAGCCTGGTTCCACTGGGCCTGCACGCGCTCGATAAGCACGACAAAGTCGATACCAACAGAATGCTCGATGTTTCGGTATCCATTCGCACCATGTCTCATGTGACCGTCGACAAGTTTGGCGATTCGGTCTGGGAAATCAATAACGGCTCCGGATTCCTGGTTTCCTCCAGAACCTGTGAAGTCTGGACTAATCAACACGTTATCGCCGGCGCCGCAATAGTCGAGGTATTCCCGAGAGGTTGGGATAGTACCGAAGGCATTCTGGCCACCGTGATCAATGCTACTCCCCGATCGGACGTCGCGATTCTGAAACTCGATCATTGCGAGGGTATTCCAGCGGCGACGCTTGGTGACTCGGACCGGTTGCAACCGGGCGATGAAAGCTTCGCGGTTGGTAACCCGCTTGGACGCAATCCCGATTCGATCAGCAGGGGCATAATTTCGCATACGGAACGTTACCGCGAGGGCACAACCCCTTATTTGCAAACCGATGCGGCGATCAACCCCGGTAATTCGGGCGGTGCGTTGTTTAACCGCAAGGGTAACGTGATCGGGATCAACACGGCCATCGAAACGACACGTTATGGTTCAAATATCGGGGTTGGCTTTGCGGTACCGATCAACCTGGTGAAACAGGTAGTTGCCGAATTGCGCCAGGGGCCACCGAGCTGGGGTGATGCAGGCTTAACCGGCATTGTCAGCTCGTTGACATCGGACGAGGCGGAAGTCTTTGATGTGCCGGATGGTGGTGGTGCACTGGTAGTCACCAGTACACCGGAGGAAGGTCCTGGTTCGGGTCAAATTTTCTTGCATGATGTCATCTACCGGATCAATGATTCAGAAGTAACCGATACCGAGCAGGCGGTCAGGATGATTGGACAACACCGGGTAGGGGAGACTCTCGCGCTAGCCCTGATCCGTGAAGGCGAACAGCAAACTGTTAATATCACCCTTGGCGAAGGCTGGAAGGCCGATGCTGCGCCGGAACCGGACAAGTATGACGGATACCTCGGTATGACACTCGAAATGTGGGCTGATGCAGACGGTGATCGGGGACAGTTCAAGCGACCCGTCATTACCAAGGTTCACAGTATGGGACCGGCCCATAAGGCGCATATTGCGAGTTCGCAGAAATCGATCGTTATCAACGGTCCGTATGTGATTCCTTACCTGCTCGATGTTAAAACCGTAACCGGGGTCGCTTACCGGGGCGAGTTTCACAGTATTGCCACGGTAGACGATATCGAAAAGTTTGCCGCCGAGGCCTACCAGAGCGGCGAACCACTATTGCTGGAAATAGAATTCTGGGCGCGTCGCAATCCGCGTGATCATAAGACTTCACTCGAACACGCAAGCACCTCTTTCTATAAACTGCAGCCGCAGCGTCCGATTACCGAAATTCCCGATCTCGAATTCAGAAAGGCTAGCGCACGTAAGATTCCGAAAGAACCCTATAAATTCACCGAGGCGCGAGGAAGGGCCCGAAAACTTTAAGTTCAGACAACCGGTGCGCCGCCTTCGGCGCTGCGTCGTTCGATAAAAGCCTGTATTTCTTCCAGGCGCGCCATGTCAGATAGCTACAGTTTTAGGATGGGTGCAGGCAGGCGTGATTTTCAGATGGGGCACTTGCGTGCAGTAGGGCAGGCAACGGTGTCCAGCGAGAACACATTTAAGTATCCGTTTGAGCACTTTGAGGGGAAATGGTTTTTCCAGATATGCGGCTGCGCCTGCGTTGCATGCTTGCTCTCTATGAAGTCTCGGATCTTCAGCTGTCATCACGACAACCGGGATAGCGGATTCAATCGGCGGCCGGACCAGATCAAGGCCGCAATCGTCAGGCAGATAAAAATTCACTAGCAATGCATCGAAGCAGTGGTTTGTGAGTATGTCCCGTGCGCCTGCAACAGTGCGCGCAGTAGTTACTTTGAAACCCTGTCCGATGAGATAGCGCTCCAGAGTCTTGCTCAGGATGTCGTTATCCTCTACTACAAGTAATTGTTTCGGCTGCATTGCATTCCTTAATTTTTCGAAATCAGGGCTACAAGCTGGCCGTTCCCTGATTCGAATTGTTATTTACAAATCGAGTGGTTTATTTAAATTGGGATTATATTCCCATTGTAATTCGAGTCAAGTATTATAGTTGAGAGTTCGGGCACGGCGCGAGATGACGGAGTTCTGAGTCATTGCCACGGATCCCGGCATCTTGTAAGGAAGCGTCGTTTCAAGGTCCCCCGCCTGTGCGGGGATAACATGATAATTTCGGGGGGCGACAGCTATTCGGGGAGAATAGCTTTCACGGGGATGTCAGAGTCAAGCGTTAAAACAGGGCATTGAGCGAAATATTCGCCAGGTGCTTATCGTACTCCGATTCTTTTTCGGAGGATTGATTATCAGTGAAGATAATTTCCGCATCGATCGACCAGGTGAGATTTATTTTGTACCTGCTTTCGAATCTGATACGGATGCGTTCATCGTCCCTGTTCTGCGAGGGTACCGATTTATAATCACTGTCTCGAAAATCGAGGCCCATGCCGGCCCTGGTTT
>Ga0255052_10002848_pt1 | contig 12246 bp, 11 predicted proteins | sample JV7_2_21_MG_FD_188632 | JGI IMG/M metagenome (GOLD analysis project Ga0255052, IMG submission 188632) | Seawater microbial communities from Jervis Inlet, British Columbia, Canada - JV7_2_21 | ecosystem: Environmental > Aquatic > Marine > Inlet | place: Canada: British Columbia | collected... | reverse complement strand
GCTATTCACAAGCGCAGTATATATCCGCCAGGGCGAAATCGACCGGCTTCTCTCATCTGACGCAGGCACTCGCAAGCAGCACATCGGCAGGCTGATTGGAACTGAAGACATTGAGACCGCGCATAAAAACATGCTTCAAATAACCAAGGATTTCGATGTGAAAATCAGCGGTTTAAGCCGTGTTCCAGAGGAGCTGGTCGGGAAAAAAGAGGTGTTAAAAGATTTGCGCTCTGAAATTAAAAAATCAAAAGCTGCATTGAAAGAGATTGAAAAAGAAATTATCACAGCCAAAGCTGATTTGGAAAGTGTTGAAAAGCGAAGGTCTGTGCTTGAAGATATTCAGAGGCGGGCGCAGGAGATTGAAAAAGACGGGCTTCAGCTTAGATATTATGAAAAAGAATTGAATCGACTATTTGAATATGAAGCTCAGCTAGCAGGGTCAGAGCCGAAACATGCGAGATATGTGGAGATTGAAAAAGAGCTTGAAATGCTTCAAACCAGTGTGTCGGAACACCGTCTTTTTGAGGAGCGTGCAGCAGGGTTTCGCCGTGAAAACGATAGGGTGAAAAGTGAAATTAAAAAGGTTGAAAAAAGGCTGCGCTTTGTTTTTGAACAAGCCGCGCAATATCTGGACGATGCGGTAAGCTCTGGCTCTCAACTTAAAGCCGCTGTCACCGCGAAGACACTGGAGTTGCAAAATATGCTTGCAGACTCTCGCAGAAAGCTGGAAGAGAAAACCCGGATTTTAGGTGAGGGAAACGCTGAGCTTGACAGCGTTCGAAAAGCGCTTTTCGGGCTTGATGATGCAGAAGGTAGCTGCCCGATCTGCGGCCGGGAACTTACACCGGAGCATAAAGAAACATTGCGGAAAAAATACAATCAAGAAGAGGAGGCGCTGTCTGCGAAAATTGGCGCTTTAGCTGGGGAGATTAAATGGCTGCGAAGCAATGCATCTGAGCTTGAAAAACAGATTGCCATATTAGGAGCGGTAAATGTTGAATCAGCACTTGAACTTGAAGCACGGCTCTCAGAAAATCGGAGTAGAGAAATTGAGCTTGGAGCGCGGTTGATTTCTGAGGGTAAAAAGCTTGAGACTCTTCCACCTCTTTTGAAGCGTAAGAAAATGTTGGAGGCAGAATTAAAATCGTTGGCTTCTTTCAAAGAGGCGCATACTGTCGCGCTTGGATTTCTGCGTAAAAATCTTGGCTTAAAAGATGAATTAAAAGGAAAAACAAAAGCGCTTAAAAATGATTTATCAAAGCGGGCAAAAATGCTTCATAGTCTGGAGAAAAAAGCTGTTTCAACCAATCTTTCATTTGAAGCGGTCTTTGAAAAAACACGGCTTGAACTGCGAAACATTCAACCCCGCCTCACGGTTCTTGAAAAAAAAGAGTCTTCCACCGCGTCGGCTTTGGCGGTGTGGGGGAAACGCACGTCTGAACTTAAGCTTGAAATCAAAAAGCTAGACCTACTTTCAACTGAGCTAGATAGGCTGCGTAGATTTAAAGGCTTGCTGGAAAAGATTAGGTCTGTTTTTCACAAGGACAGGCTTCAACGGGAGCTGCGTTTGAAGGCGAGGCCGTTGATTGAAGATTACACACGCGAGGTTTTCAACGGATTCAACCTGCCATACACAGATCTCACGCTCACCGACGACTACAGCATAAAAGTGCACAGCCCACGGGGCGCGGAGACACTGGACATGCTCAGCGGCGGCGAACGCATTGCAGCAGCACTCGCTCTACGCGTCGGCCTGTCACGCGCGCTTTCCGGCCCGGTGATGGAGCTTATCATACTTGACGAACCAACTATTCATCTTGACGTACTGCGTCGCCGCGAACTTGTTGACGTGATAAAACGACTTGCCACAATCCCGCAGACCATCGTGGTAACGCATGACAAGGAATTCGAAGAAGGAGCAGACAGAATAATTGAAGTTCAAAAAGCGGATGGAGTGAGCGTGGTGAGGTGAGGGATATGAACTTAACAAATTGGTTTAGAAAAAAATACCGTGGAAGATTATGGTATGGAATTTTAATTTGGGGAGTAATTTTCACAATTATAATCTCTCTCATTATAGGGGGCGTATTCTTTTTCATACAATCCAACGAAAATAATAAATCTACCGCTAAAATTACTAGCAATATTTCTTCTGCTTCTGAAGGGTTATTAACTGGACAAAAAGAAATAAAAGAAATTTTATTAACTCAAAAGTTGGCTGAATGGAATGTAAGTAAATGTTCAGACATACTTGAAGGACTGGGGAGTAACTTCTCCGAATTAAAATGTGTAGTACAACCAATTACTGAACCGTGCATATCCAATCCAACAATTGAAAATGATGCTTTATTTATAAATAATTGTGATATTTCTTTTTACAGAACTGATTTTCCTTTAGACTCAGCAATAGAAATTACTGTAAAACCTTTATGGAAATTAGAAGATACATCACCTCACTACTTGATTGATACCATTAGCGGTCAATATCCAGAAAATAATAGAGTGTCCCTCTATGTAATTAACGGATATTTGAAATATACAATCTTTAATGAACCGGGCACAGAAGAACACACCATCAAAATTAATCTAAATAATCGCTCGTTATGGGATAAAGAGAAATTTAATAGTATCATGGTGGGATGGTATCCAGAGCAACATAAAATGTTTATAATTTTGAATCAAACAAGATTCACCAAATTTGTTGGGAACATAAATTTAAATTTAAATGATTCGATTTTCTCAATAGGTTCTTCGGTTTTTGGGAATAATCAAGGAGAGGGGCTCTATGATGATTTTACTTTTTGGGATTTATCTTCATATTCTGGTTCTATGACTACTGAAGACAATTCGATGTATATGGAAGGAAATATAACCGGAGTTTCATGCCATGCTGACATCCCTCTTAGAACTTATGTAAATCTGATAATTTTTAATAATACTGACAATGAACAGATTAATGATTTAATTTGTGATGGAACAATTTATTGCCCAAAAAAGATATGGAATACCTCAAACAGTTTTGTAAAATTAGGTCTAAATACACTTCGCCCATCTCTTACACCGGCAATTCATAGTCTCATCGTACTCAATGACACAAATCTGAAATGTTATAGAAACTATTAAAGAATTAAAACTTTCAAAAAGCAACATATGAAAACACAAAATAAAAAAGAAGGATTATCTAGAGTAACCAATGCTGCCGTTTCCTATATATCTGTGCAGACGCGCAATGAATAGCTTGAGGCAATGCAAAAAATGAGCGAAAATCCCAGACCCCATGTTGTCCCACGCTATGTTATTCTAGGCTTCTTTTTGCTTGGACTAATATCGGCGCTGTCTTTTCGAAGCATCATTGTTTTGCAGAGCGTTCGCCCGGATTGGATAAGGGGTGTCTGGTATCTTGGCGCGTGCGGTTATCTTGTGTTTTTCTACTATAGGTTCCGAATCTCACGTAAGCGCAAGCACGCAATTTCTGATAACAGTTTGATTGAAAAAATTGATGCGAAAGAGAATCTTAAAGACGAGGATCGTGAGGTTCTGCTCTATCTGCTGCGCTCAATCAAAGTGAGCCTTGAAGACCGAAATTATGAGCTGATATTTCTGCTCAGCCTGCTAGCAATTCTCATTGATATTGCACTGCATATTTAATAAAGCGCGTCTGCATTGTTGGGTTCATGATTCGGCTGCGCGCGCATCATTTGATTTGTCTGCATTTTTATCGCGGCGAAGGCTACGACAAACGATTTGTTGAAAACCTCACGCGAGTCTTAAAAGAAGCCGAGGAATTTGGCGTGACACTTGTGGATGGCGGCGATGACGTATGCGCGGCCTGCCCTAGTTTTTCATATAATATTTGCACCAATCAGCCCGGTGGCGAGGAAAAAATTCAGATGCTCGACAGGTTGGCAATCAAACTTTTAAAACCTAATGACGCGGTTTTACACTGGCGTGAAATCAAGACGCAAATACCAGCAATAATCGGTGAGTGGAAAAACAAAGCATGCCAAAACTGTGAATGGAAAACCGTCTGCGAAACAAGCAACAACTGGACATCAGAGTTTGTGAAGTAATTATTAATATCATTCTACCCCCTTATTTTATCGTGACACGTAAAGTGATTCTATATATTGCAACGAGCCTCGACGGTTTCATCGCTCGAAAAGACGGCTCTGTTGACTGGCTTGAAAAATATAATACACCCGCCGAAGACTACGGATACAACGATTTTTTAGACTCCATCGATACAATTGTTATGGGCAACACATCATATCAACAAATACTCTCTTTCGGTGAATTTCCCTATAAAAATAAAAAGTGTTTTGTCTTTGCAAATAAAGGCACGGAGAGCCAATATGCAGAATTTGTAAAGGGAAGTGTTGAAACTTTTCTAGGAGAACTCAACCCTGATAAAAATAAAAATATGTGGCTTCTAGGCGGAGCAAACCTCGTCCGTCAATTCATCGGGCAGGATTTAATTGACGAATTTATTATAACAATTGTGCCTGTAATTATTGGTGGGGGCATACAATTATTCAGCGAAGGCGGCACCGAATTATCTCTGGCTCTAAAAGAAGTGAAATCATATAAATCTGGTGTAGTACAAATCCATTATGAAAGAAAACAAACCATGAACAAATAAACAATTATTCCTTAACCCACACAGTGCCTTTAGCCCTTGTGTCTGCGTGGTCGCCGCTGTATTTTTTATATGTGCCAGTGAATTTTTCGCCTTCAATTTCTGGGTCCTTGACATTTTCAAGGAGTGTGAAACCTACAAGCATGGCGTCAACTGCGCCGGCAACGACTGTTCCGCCGATCATCTCGGCTCCGATTCTGCGTTCAGACCGTCCGTCGATAACTATGAGTCCTTTGTTCATGTGCACGCCTGCAAAAGATGCGCAGTCGCCTTTGACGTGGATTTTTCCTCCTTTCATGAAGGTTGCGATTTCTGAGCCAGCGTTGCCGTCAACGGTTATTGTGCCGCCTCGCATGCCCCGCCAGTTTCCACGGACCGCGCTTCCCAGATAATTGCCGGCATTTCCTTTGATATGGACCGTGCCGCCGCGCATCTCCTGAAAACAATATGCTTCACAATCGCCGTCCACTGTAATTTTTCCGCCGCGCATTTTTGAGCCCAGGTGCATGCCAGCGCTACCTTTAACGCGCAACTCACCGTCTCGCATCCCCTGGCCGATTCTCTTCGTCAGACTCACGTCGCCGTCAATAACAATCCGGGTTTCAGCACTGGTCTCAGCCGCAACACCCGTGACTTCAAAGAAATCATCGAGGCGTCTCTCTGAATTACCTTCAAAAACGGGCAGCGCAGAAATCTCAGAAACGCTTTTCCCAGCAAACACTGCAGGCGCAATATTTTCCGCTTCAAGCCCAACACGCGGCTGCTCCTTAACTTTAAGCACAATTTCTTTCATCTTATTTCACGTCCCTGGCATCGATTTGAATCTCCCGACCCCTCTTAAGATAGGTTTTCTGCACAGGATAATTCGCAAGATTCACTGAATAATATTTCTTAAAATACTGCTCCAAATCCTTCGCCATCTCCCGATCAAGCTCATGGTCCACAACCGGGTTTGCCCAGTAGGTTCGGCCCTGTGGAGTAGCAACAATCGCTCCATCCCTTACAATGACCTCGCCGTCTTTAATCGTGTACGCTGTCTTTGCAAAGCCTTTTTCAATCGCTTTATAATCCTTGGATGGGTCAACCGCGCTGGGATCAATATCATAGATTGCAACATCGCCATGCGCTCCAACGCCGAGATGTCCTTTAAGCTCGGACAGCCCAAGCGCTTTTGCCTGCCCTGCCCGTGTAACAACTGCGATATCTGAAAAAGTGTATTCCCTGTCAAGTGTTGCAAGGCTTGACCCTTTCTGTGCTCCTTTATGCACGCGCTCGTCCATGTAATATTTACGGTAGGGCTCGCTCATAAGCCAGGCGATAATTCTTGGATACCTTGTGAATGGTCCACCGTTTGGATGGTCTGTTGCAAGAAGTACTTTGAATGGGTCGTCGATAAGCAGCGCAAGCTCAAGTCCAATTGCCCACTGAACTGAGTGAACCGGGTTTTTACGCGAGTAAATGAATGGCGTTATTCCAGGCGCGGTTTCAAGCTCAACATCTTTGTTCACCCACTTGAGATGAGTCAGGTTATGCAGGAAATATTCCATTGGGCCGTCGCTTGTCATCGTCGTTGTTTCGTCAAGCGTTACATTGCCTGTGTCGCAGACTACATGGTCGCAGGAATTAATGTATTTCGCCAGCTCATCAGCCTTGGATTCAAAGTTTTTCCAACTGTCGCCGCCGAAGCTGTGGAACTGGGCGTGAGTCAGATAAACGCTCTGCCTGTCGCTATGAGATTTAACGGATTTTCCGAGTTCAAGGGTTTCAATCGTTGTTTCAATATTGCCGGGTTTGCCCAGATTATTTGGATGCAGGTGGATTGAATGCGGTAGTTTAAGGCGTTCATTTGCCTCCAGAAGTCCGCTCACGATTTCTGCAGGCGTCACGTCAAATCCGATTATGTTGTCGTCGATTCCAACCGCGTTTTTGCCCCAGCCCCAGTTTTCAGTTCCGCCGGGATTTACAATCTTGATTACAAGCCCTTTAGTTGCTCGCATAAACCATGCTACACAGGCTGCAAGTTTGTCGGGGTCGCCTTCCTTGAGATAGCGCATTACAAACCAGTTGCCGTCAAAAGTAGGATAAGCGGATTTATCAACAATCGGAACATCACCCAGCTCCTCATGGGTGTGACGTGCGAAAAGCGGAGGCATAGCAGGCGTGTTGCACATGGTGTATCCCATCTGCGCGTAGAGATAGCCTGCTGTAAAAGACGATGGCATCGAGTATCCGCTTCCAGACCGAAGACCGTTTTGTTTTGGATAAACAACACGTGCACCGTCCTCAGGGCGAAGCAGCCTGCCAGCTGTTTCCTTGCCGCCTGCAAAATGAGAGTGGATTTCAACGCCACCAGGCATTACAAGCCTTCCTGCGGCATCAATTGTTTCATGCTTTCCTTTCAGCTTTTCAACGATTCGCCCGTCCCGTATGAGAATATCCTTTCTTTCACCGTCAACCTTATTGAGCGGGTCAAAGACTATGCCGTTTTTAATCTCAAACTCCATTTTTTATCTCTCTCACTTTTTCAAGTATCATCTCAAGTATCTCGCGGTCTGAATATAGGCCTGCTGGAGGCTCCATAATCTTTCGCGCTCGGAGTGGAACATTGTCCATTCGATAGGCTGTTCCTTCAACCTCGATTCCAGCGATTGCAGAGGGGATGTTAAGGTCGCATAGATAGGTGGTCGGCGTTTCATGCGGCTCGATTGCTACAGAAGGGATTTTAGCCAGATGAGCGACTGCTTTTTTCGGAAAGTTTGCAGCCGGGTCAGATCCAACCACAAAGATTGCGTCAACCTCGCCTCGGCACAGCAATTCAACTGACGTGGTCTCACCAGGATTATACTGCGGATAACCGCGCGTATAATCAACGCCGAATGGAAAACCAGATTGCCACGTCAAGACCTCGGAAAAACCTGTTACATTATAGTGGCCGCGCATCGGTATCAGGTTGAATTTTGTATGTTTATTCAGCTCAGCAACAAGAGATATGGCGTTGTCAATATTACGATGTTTTCCCGGGCTCATGGTAAGCCCAACACCGAAGAAGAGCACTCCAAACTGGCAGCTCTTCATTATCTCCAGCGTCTCAGTTATGTCTTTTTTAGAAATCCCCGCAACCTCATCCGGGATTTCGCCGCCGTGGAGTAGCGTTCTAAAAGCATTCACAAGCTCGTAGTCATCGCCGGGCGTGACCTGAAGGAATTTGTCAGCAATACCTGCGGTGTCAGTTTTTCGCACATCAAGCACGACAACAGTTCTGTCCAGCTGACCGCGCTCCCTAAAATAACCCCTTGGATAACGCGAGTAACGTGACATATGCCTTGGATGGGCGTGCATGGGATTGCTGCCCCAGTAAATATCAAGATCTGCCCTGTTTTTCACCTCGCCAAGCGTAACTGATGGAAAGCCTACGTCCTGTATTGCGAGAACTGATGGACCGTGGCAGACTGATGCGCAGCTGTCAATCACACCGCCCACTTCTTCGGCAAGCTCGATTCCAACTGACTGAGCCTCGCACACGGTTGTAGCCCAGCCATAAAGTAGCGGGCGCTTTGCATCTACAAGCATCTGGGCAGCGCGAGCGACTGCATCTTCAATCGTGGTTTTTGTAAAGCCTTCATCCTTTCGAATTCTTGGCACAAGATGGCGGTGTTTTTTATTCATGCTCATGAACTTGGCGTTACCTAGTTTACAGGCGTTAAGTGCTTCCATCACCCTGCCATTTTCCACATGCACCTCTATATCGTCGCAGAGTGTTCCGCAGAACGGGCAGATTACATCAGTATGTATTTCCATTTTTCATTCACTTCCCAAATGACTGTTTCAATAGCTCAGGATAGGTGAGGACTTTTCGGTCCTTTGCAAGTTCAACTTTTGCCGGGACACCTTTAAAAGATGGCATGCCCACTGAATTAGTTTCCGGGCTTGTCACCTGATTTGCCCAGGGACCCATTGGTATGAAAATAATGTTTTTATGCGGTGACTGCAGAGATTTTACAGCGCGCACATAGACTTCGCCATCTTCAGAGGATACCTCTACTGTATCGCCTTCTGAGACTTTGAGCTTTTTCATATCATCAGGGTCAAATTCGCAAATCGCGTTTGCATCAGTGTACATCGTAGAATCTTTGTGTTCGATTACCATTCCCTGTTTAATGGTTCGACCTGTAATCAGTGTCACATTCATTTCTCATCACCGCCTTTCTTCGGTTTATTCGCAACAACTTCAAGAGCCCGGTCCAGCTTGTTATTTTCAATCATAAGCCGAACCTTTGTCTTCCCAAAGGACTCGATTGCAGCTTCAAGTTTTGTTCGAATCCGCTCAGCCTTTTCCCTGTCAATTACCAGAACTTCCTCTTCCTTCGCCTCGACGACCACAGGCTTGGGCTGAATCGTTGTATAGGCGAATCTTCCGCCCACACGCTCGCCTTCAAAAACCCTGTCCTCACGCTTCAAAGCCATTAGATGCAAAAATATTTCGCGAGTCGAGACTCCCAGGGCATGTGCTATCTGGGGTATCATAAGATTATCCTGTTTTTTCAAGAGGTTGAAGATGTCTGCTTTAATGCCTACGAGATCGTTTTCTTCAGCGTCCACAATTTTTAAAAACTCCTCAGGCGCCTGGTTGTTTAATATCAGGGCGTCCACGGGACAGGCGATTACACAGGTTCCGCAGCCATTGCAAAGCTCTGAATCTACAACAATTGCGCGGCCGTTTGAAACAACCCGTGTGAGCTCATCGATGTTGTGGCCTTTTCCGCCGGCAATATCCTCTGAGTTGAGCGCGTCAACGGGGCACACGACCACGCAGTTTCCGCAGCCTACACAGAGCTCGTCATCGATCTTGAATTCAAAACCCATATTATCTTATTCCTCAGACTCAGTTTTCAGATTTTCAAAGGCCTCAGTCCACATATTTGTCCAGGGCGCAACCTTTCCTTTGCGGTAATTGATTTTAACTCTTTTGATTTTTATCGCCTCAACTGGGCACACCTTTTCACAGGCGCCGCAGTAGTTACAAATCTGCTCGTCGATTACCACTTTTTCAACTTTTTCTCCAATCCCGCCAAGGGGATAATATGGTGCCATTGTAGGGCAGATGTCTCTGCAGGCACCGCAGCCCTGACACCTGTCGTTATCAATTTCTACTGCACCTTCAATCGCACGCTTAACACTTATTGCAAGACCGTTCTCTGATTCCACGCAACCCTGGCAGTAGATACACTCACGCTCAATAAATTCAAGACCAGTTTTTCCTGCTACAAGCGCGCCTCTCGGACAAGTCTCTGCACGGGTTTTGAGAAAAGTTTTAAGCTCAGACCCCTTGGCAGAAAGACCCGATTCATCCATCTCAAACCCACGCTCATAAGTGAGATATTCCTCTTTGCCGCGGATAGGCTCGCCGTCAATATAAAACTCATATGAATTGAAGGGACAGGTTTCAGAGCAGATGCCGCAGAAAGTACACTTTTCCATGTCTACAACAAGTTTCGGCGTGTCCACGAGTCCGCGGGCTACACTACCCGTTGCGCCGAGATCAATCGCATCAACTGGACAGGGAATCTCGCAGAGCAGGCATCCCACACAACGCACCGGGTCATAGACAAGCAGTCGTTCTTCAATTGTTGACCGGCGTTTGTAGACGACTTTACCCTTTTCTATCTGCGTAGAAATCTCAAACTTTCCTTCTTCCATTCTTAGTCTCCAGTCTCTATGGATTTTTAACTCCAATTATATAAATCCAATCCTCTGCACAGATAAATAACATCATTAATAACACCTAAAAAGGACCGCCCAACTCGAAAGGCGTGCTTTACGGCGTCACTTCTCTCGCTTAAAGAAACCCTTGAATTTTGAAATCCCTCGTTTCTTATTCCCCCAAGTCCACCAAACTGAAATCAAAATAAAGGGCCAAAGAATAGTGTAATCGAACAACGTAATTGTTAACGGTCTGCTCGGAGGAGTTATTGTAGTAGTTATTTCAGAAAACAACCAGGGAAGTATGGAGTATTTAATATAAACTTCATAGATTCTATCCCAAAAGTTTCTGTTATGGGATTTTTTCACAACATAAAAAGTTACAAGGGTTAAATACGTTAATAAAATTATGAAGATATATTTAGTTAGATTTCCTCTGCTATAAGAAATGTCAATAGTTAACTTGGAGGGTGAATCTGTTGTACAAGTAGCAATCTTTTTTCCTTTGAGGTCATATATATTTAAATCAATATCTTGATATTACCTTCAATTGTGTGAGTTATGGGGCCAATTATTGCAATATTACTTGAAGGTCTTTGAACATTAGGCTTGATATCTGCAATAACCACCGGTTGATTACCACATTTAAAGGCAACTTCTACTTTTGAAAATATTGGGCCCTTATTTAATGGTATATTTGGAAAACAAAATTTTTTACCAACAGAAAATCCCTGAGCGACGTCTACATTGTTAAGAAAAAGAGAATAAGAATCCAAAGGATACATCCATGCTGGCCGGTTTTGAATTACGTTATTGGACCAATAAGTTACTTTTAAGGTTTCCATCCCTTCAAATTTTAACTCGTGACGAAAGGAATATTCTTGACTATTATTTACTACTCTGACATTCGGGTCAAAGAAAACGGTTTTACTTCCACGGTCAACCTTAAAGTCCACCATTCGGAATTCACTCACATTCCGGAAATTGATTTCTAACAGACCCATCTCTTTTTTAGGAGTAAAATAAACAGTATTGAATGTGTGGTCAAAATCAACTTCAATTATTTGAAACGATTCTAACATTACATTTTTATCGGTTAGATTTAGAAAATCAGTTTTAATATTACAGATGTCAGTTTGAGCACTTATAGAAGCAACAGAAAAAACCAAAATCAAAGAAACAAAGAAAAACAGTTTCTTACACTTGAATTCAAAAGCCAAGGTCATTAACACCCCCGATAAATCATTTTCTTTTCACAACTTTTCTAACAGACTATAAAGTTTTATTCATCATTTGTGATATTTCACTCCTTTGATTATCGTGTAAGCCCGATAAATTTGTTCGATGAGGATGAGTCTAGCCAGTTGGCTTGTAAATGTCAGCGGTGACAGGCTGAGCCTGTAGTCAGCTTTATTTATGATTTCTGGGTTCAGTCCTTCGGGTCCGCCGAGGATGAAGAGGATGTCTTTTGTGAGTTCATGTTTTTTTAGAAACTGGGCGAGGCCATTGGATGTGAAGTTTTCGCCAGATTCATCGAGTGCTATAATCAGCTCGCCGGGCCGTGTGTAGTCCAATGGATTTTTTCCATCTTTTAGCTCCAAAACCTCAAGTCGTGTGAAGCCGGTGAGCCGCTTTTTATATTCATCGAAACCAGCCCGTAGATTCAGGTCTTTCAGCCGTCCTGTCGCAATTATTCGAATCATACAGGGTTCAGGCTGTGTTTCAAAAAGTATATTAATCCTTGGCAGAGTCAATTGAGTGTGATGGCAGATAAAAAACCTGTAAAAGACAGCGGAAAAGAGCTTTTCTGGGCAGATCAAAAAACCGAGGAGATCGTGACTCGGAAGCGATTCAGCTACCTTGAAAAAGACATTGAACCCTTTGACGAATATATTGTAAAAACATCGGCA
>Ga0255052_10002847_pt1 | contig 12246 bp, 11 predicted proteins | sample JV7_2_21_MG_FD_188632 | JGI IMG/M metagenome (GOLD analysis project Ga0255052, IMG submission 188632) | Seawater microbial communities from Jervis Inlet, British Columbia, Canada - JV7_2_21 | ecosystem: Environmental > Aquatic > Marine > Inlet | place: Canada: British Columbia | collected... | reverse complement strand
TCGGGATTGAGCCGCGAACCGTGTACTCTGTGTAAGGATTACGAATATCCGAGGGAAGGTCATTATCCCAATAGTCGCGAGCCGATCCTTCGATATCGCAGCGATCAAGCAGTGTCCGGCGCAGAGCATTTCCTTGAACCAAAAGTCGCCCTCGCGGGCGAATGTTCCGTAGTCGAAGCTTGTCGTTTACGCCGAGAGCACGCAGAAACCTAGTCCAGTCCTTTACGCTGCCAGTTCTTGTGGGCCATTCCGCAAAATCGGCTAGTGTGTTCTCGCCGATCTTGTGATGGTCCTCGCAGAAGGAACTGGTTGATTCGATCAATTCGGCAAGCTGTCTTCCGCGTGTTCCTGGCCAGGTAGTTCCAAAGTAAGCTTGGGTCGCACGTACCCATTGGCCGCCGCGGCCGGGTACGCGAAATTGCATTTCAGTAAGATCAGAGTGTCTGTGTCCTCGGCCAGCGAGCTCAAAGGCAAACTGAAGTGCCGCCATTCGACGCTTGTCTGGATTCTTTCCGGGTCCAGGTTGGGCCGTTAAGTTCGCCAGAAGGCGCTGAATATCTTCTGTCTGAAATTGGTTGACGAGTCGGTTATCGACGAAAAAACGTCGCACTCCGGTATCGTCGATTCTTCGGGCACAGTACAGTTTTGAGTTGACCAGCTGAATAAATCGATGCAGCGACTTCGGTATCCTCGTGAGTAGTTCCTCGTCCACCTCGGAATCGGCTGGCACGTCCGAACCCGCAATCTCTGTACCGGGGTCTGGCGGTGGGCGAGTGCTGGGAAGAAATACTGCGCCGGTCATCCGCTTTTTTCGGCGGGTCGATCCCTCCGAATCTTGATCATCGGAATCGTCAGTTAATGCGTGTGCAAGCTTCCCGTCGTCGGTTAGTAGAATTCGGCTGCCTCGCAGGGCCTCAGCTGAATTGGCAAATACGTGCGTAAGGTCAATGTAGAAATGATTCCAAGTTTCGATTGACACGCTGCGCCGATTGAGATCCTCAGCAGCTTGTTCTGCCCACTCCACCAATGTCTCGGCCACAGGGTCAAGAGTCGCTCCCGTTACTTCCTCGGCGACTTCAACAATGCGTTCAAATCGCTCACCTTTAATTGAGGAATCCAAAAAGTCGACGCCTGTGAGGTTCCCCACCATATCGGCCGTAAGCACACGCAGTGATTCATCGGTCTCAGGCCATGCATGTACGCCTTCGAGGCTGGCCCATGGTGCCCGTTCGCTACGGGTAGCGGCGGGCACGAGTGCGCGGTTTTTGAACGCGTGGCCGCTCTCTTTCTGAGCTACTTCGACCATCGTTTCGGTGAGACCGTTTAGCCACATCGTCAGGTCAACTACGGCAAACCGGGCCAGATCGGGATTGGATTCTTTAATGTCATCCGCAGTGGATAAGCACAATGCGGCAACCTCAGTCAGGAAATAGTCATTCAGATCGACATCGTCGACCAATTTCTTGCGATCGATGTCGCACAGGAACGGGGCATTGATATGCCCGGCACAGGGCGACATCGCAGCCGATTCCATCGGCAAAAAGTTGTAGAGTCGACCAGACCGCCCTGAGCCGTTCAGAGGAACTGCGACAGAGATTTCCGCGGGGTCTTTCCAATCTGCCCAAGATTCAGGTAGTTCCTGCGATTCAATACCGGCTTGAAGTCTTGGCCTAAACTCCGCCTCAGGTAATTGGAATTTGCTAACCAGATATTGGTTCTCGCCGTCGATCTGGACGATTTCCAGAGCAATATCGTCTCTAGTCCACTGATCAATAATGTGACGCGGGAGCTGCCTGCTAAACGTTTCGTCGTCCGCGTCGGATGGTTCGAAAAGTACCTCAATCTTGATTTGCGCTATACGATTGAGAAAAAGCTGTATTGGCAATTCATTGTCACAGATGGCATGGATCTGATCGCGAATATCTGTTGCCGAATCTTCCCGATCCAATGGCATACGAATTACCGTAGCAAAACCTTCCTTGGCGAATCGAGGGATGTGACCAGGACGATCCTGGGTGAAGACGGGAAGCAACAAACGCGGCATGATCCGGACAATTTCGTCAGCGTAATCCGCATGCTCTGTGTTCGTTAGCAACTCGCCAAGTCGTTGGTCGCTTGGGAAAGCGAAGCAGAAGCCATCAAAATCGTCACTCGTCGAGTCTTCAACGGTCTTCGAATATATCTCCGGGTATTTGCAGATCTGGCGAACACTTCTAAAACCAAAGCCTTTGTTGCCAATTCCTTGATTTACAACTTTGGAGCTACGCGCGATGTCGCATAGCCCTTCAAAATTAGTCTGTGCAAATCCTACTCCGCGATTCGCAACGTACAAGCAGCCATTTGCGCCCTCGGAAAGATCGAGCAGAATCTCGATCTCACCGTCGTTTCGATCAACGGGATGCGGATCATATCCATTCTGGATCAATTCAATGAGCGTTCGGCCCTTATAACTAACGGATATCTGTTCAGCAGTCCCAGATAGACTTTCATGGATATTGGACTTGCCGCGGGCTGCAGCGAACACCTCTAGTTCATTGCGTGACTTCCGTTCAACTATTGCTCCGTAGTTCAAAACATTGGTGTCCATTCAGATGTCGATATTTCGACTACCAGCAAGTCATATGGCTTCGAGTTGGCCGCATGCCTTGAATTGGTCGGAATACCTCAATTATAGAAAAACATTCCAATTGTCACGGTATCGCTTGCTTTTTGGCCGCAGGCCCCGCAACTGGATGAATTCGCGGCCGGAATTTTGGTGCACAGCTTTCAGCCTGCGTATGCTCGTAGACGGTACGACATAAACCTCAGGCAAGACCGAAGGATCATCGATCTTCCCGAGAAATGAAACAAAAACATAGTAGTGAGACCGAGAGGAAACTTGGTCTTTAATAGGCCAGCTCGTCTTTCCTTTGATGCCTTTTACATCGATCGTGACCACGTCACCAGAGCCTCGTATCACAACAATGTCGACAGCCTTCTGATTACCAAGGGTTAGGTTTGCTGTAATTCCAAGTCGGTGGAGGACGGAAAGCACATGAAATTCAGCTGCCATTCCGGTGTCATACGTTGTCATCGGTTTATTCCTATCGTGCTTAAATCTGCTGCTTTAAGGCAGCAAGAAAATCTGGATAGTACATCTCGTCCACATGATTACTGTTCCAAAGCCCCGAACGCCGGACGCGATCACGATCTGAGTTATTCCCTAGCCAAGACTGTGAAGGAGGGTCTTGCCGCTCTCGTTCAAAATTACTTAGTAGTGCGATTGAATTCTTTTCGATAACCGCGCGAAGACTGGCGGGGCCAGGTGCATCGTCAATGCCGAGCCACAAGAACGGCATGTGAACAATGTACCGGCTGACTTTCCTCTCTAGAGGCTTCTCGCTCTCGCGCAGTTCGGCCTTATCTATGCCGAACTCCATGGCTGCGGCACTCAGCCCATTACGCTCTCCCCAAGTTTTCGGCTCGTCTGTATGGTCGCGCCGTTTCATAGCCGTGCCGACTAACTCTCGAAAAACTGAACCTCGATGATTCCCACTTCCAGTCTTTTGGGTGCCACGATGCTGAGCTAAGCGCTCCCACAGTTTTCTTCGAGAGTTGCCTGAAATTGCATGCGTACCAACCCGGACAACACGCATCCCGGTACCGCTGTTAGTACACTTCTCACCGGGCTCAAAGAAGAAGTAAACGCCGCGTTCGGGCCAATCCATTCGACCGTCACAGTCCGCCAGCAGTCTTTTGCCACCGGCTTCTTGCTCTAAGGCATCGAGCAACTGATAGAACTGCTTCAAATCGCGCTCCCTACTCATACGGAATGTTTGCCTTTAACCAGGCTTTCTGTTGGCCCAAACCCAATCCCTCCATCGGCACTTCGGTCGATATGCCTTGGTCGTGCAAGAGCTTCTCCAAATACTCTCGATAGTCCTTGCCGGCTAGAAAAACGACATGCTTAATTGGCGGCTTCAGGCTCATGAGATCATCCACGACGTCTCTTGCCCATCGTCTGCGATCAACAGCAGGCATCTTTTTCAGCGTCTTCTCGTATGGCGCTATCGGCTGACCCGGGGATACAAGGCCATATTTGGCTGAAAGAATGAACCAAGGACTGGCTTTCAACTCGACGAACGCGCGTGCTTTCCTGAACCAGTCTGAGACATACAGCTCCTTCGCAGGTGCTGAAGAGTTTCTTTTTGATTTGACGCAGGACACCAAGTACAGCCCGTCGGATCCAGAAGCTCGTCTTGGGCTGAATTTTGTGGGGCGTGTGAGCGAAGGCTCTCTTGATTTTGAAATCCGGGATTTTCTTGCATTCGTTGTCCCCGGTCGAAAATAGAAAACGGCGTTCGAGCCTCGATGTGGACCCTCTCGGTGGTCCAGCTCAAGGCTACAAAGTTCTTGAAACCTTCTAGATTCAAGGGCGGAGCATACGGCAGGCACACGATTCTGTAGATGCATCGCCGAATGGATATCGCCCGCGCGGATTTTGACTTCGGACTTCGTCAATTTCAAAGCAGGTCGAACGACCTTCTCAAACACAAATTTACGAATCTGATCGGCGAGCTTTAGTTGAGTGGATTCGCTCATCAAACTCTAAATCGCTTGACCTCGGATTTTCAACGAAGGTGGAGCGGTAACGTGGCGATCTCTGTAATCATTCGAAACACTGTTGGTATAAGTCCTCAATTGCTTCAACTTCTTCTGCATTTAAACTGGAAAATTCCTTTGATGTGGCTCTTTTGGAAAGGCGGCCGCCGTTTTGGTGTACAAATCGAAAAAGTAGATCTTTCGTTCGATTAGGCATCTCGAACATTGTATTCAGACCGGCGCAAAATCGATCGTAACTTTCTAAGAATTTCGCTTCTTCTGGCAGATCTTTTTCAATCGTACGCTGAACACAGGAATATAGAAATTCGGTGTGAGGAGTTGCATCAAAAAACCTATAGAAGTCAGCAGTGTCATTCTGCACATCAACGTTTCCGTCCCTTGTCGGTGTCCAATCGATGCATGGGAGCAATCGCTTGGAATAATCCTCAAGCACTTCTCTATAGTCGTCAATTCGATCGAGGATCGCCGCTGATACAGGGAATACCATTCCAGGCGGGTTAAAGCCTCGTTTAGTAAGAATATGGTGAATGAGATACCGATGGATTCGACCATTTCCGTCTTCAAATGGGTGCACATAGACGAATCCGAACGCTAACATCGCCGCGGCGATTACAGGATCAATATACTCGGCGGGGCCTTGTTCAAACTCGAACATTCCCTCAACCAGTGATCCCAGATCTTGTGGTCGAGCGCTGATGTGCTCCGGCAATGGCATTCTTGTTGCTCGATCGTGCTCACCAACAAAACCTCCTTCGACGCGAAGACCGATGTGAACAAATCTCGTATCGCCAATTACTATTTCCTGCAGGCGCAATAGCTCGTCAAAATCTGTCGGATTTCGACCAGCCTCGCCAATTGCGCGTCCCCAGCGTTGAATTCGATCCTGTGGTGGATTCTCATTTTCGATTGCGTAGCTAGACTTCGAATCTTTCAGCAATAGAAAGGCGGCAGTACGAGACAGGATATCCTTCGGAACTGTAGCGATAGTCTCACGAGCTTTTGCTGCCAGGTTGAGGCCTTCGAATTCGTCGAGGGTCTTGGTTCTGAAGACCATAGGGCAAAAATTTCGAGGCCCAGGCAAATTGTTTTTGACGCGCTGCCGTGTCACGTTTGTGCCGGCGGCCGCATACTGTTTGTCAGTATCGACAATAGGGGCGTATGTGCCAGTAGAAGCATCCTCGAGATCAAGTAACGTATTGGTTAGCCATTCGTATAGGAACCAGATTTGTCTAGCGTATTTGCCTGTTGGCTTTGATCGGACAACTGCCTCAATAGGCTCTGGCCCAGTACATTTGAAAAGCTGTGAAAGCAGGGCGAGGTCTAATCCTTCGTTCTTTAGCGCGAAAGTTAGGTGGCCTTCTACTGTCGGTTCTGGCGCATGCCTCGGAGTAAGTATTTGCCAGCCGTTTTCTTTCTTAATTCGGTGACGATCGCTCGTGGCCGCGAGTGTCCGAGGCACTGGTGCTTTTAGATCAAATGCGTCGAGTAGGGCGCTGTAACCAGCAGGTGTCGCGGTTTCTGGTAGGCGTCGGCCATGAAAAACCATTACTGGCCCTGAAAACTGATTACTTTTGGCTGAGTTCATGAATTTTGATTACTTTTCGTGAAATTAGATTCTAAAACTGAATATATCCTGAAAAATGATTATTGTCCATGAAAAATAGTAACTAATCAGTATAATTTATGAAAAATGATTACCACTGCGTCTCTCGCGGAACGCGTCTATCCAGGAATGATCAATGTCAGCGACGAATCAAAGGTGACCCTTGGGAAGTTGACGGTTAATACTCAACGGCAAGAGCACACTTGGATCCTCGCCCCTAATCCGCCTGAAATGCTGCGATGGCCCGTGTCAAAAACATTCTGAGCAAGCTAAAAGCGTCATCTATAACTCGGGCAACCTTGATGAGAGGGTGAGACGCTGCTTGCTGTCGGCGCAATATGTTTTGACGAGCCACCACGTGACCACCGACTAAGAGCAGACGCCGATCTCCGGCAAGCACGCTTTTTTCGACAGGGCAATTTTCGCGTGCTGTCGCCTCTACATGTTCCAGCCAGTGCGTTGACAGGCTATAGCGCAGAGGCCCAGGCTCGCCCATGCCCGCAGGTGCCGCGACGAAACTAACGAACTGGGCGAGAAGACTCGCAGTAGCGCCGACGGCCAGCACCGCCACATTCTGGCCCTGAGGTTGCTCGGCGTGCGGAAGGTTGGCGATATAAGATTCGTCATCGAGCAGTCCGGCCCTGTCCACATTGACCTTGCCGAGATCGATTTGGCCGTTACACGCCATACACGGTCTGCCAGGGCGGAGCACGTGTGACCGCCAGGTAGCATTTCGCAGGCCGCCGCCGTCAGCAAAAGCATCGATGTGGATACCACCATCGATGACCGGTATAAGGTCGGTGTAAGCGATCGTATTGATCACGGAACGTGGCCAAGGATGGTCGTCGACGCAACAGAATATGAGGTCAAAATCGAGTGCGCGGGCCAGCTGAGATGGTTCGCAGATGCTTCCTTCGATGAACTCTGGTCGAAAGTCTAGTGCGGTGGCGTTTTGGTCGAGGAGTCGGCTGGTGACCTCCAGCTTGGATCGGTAGAGCAATACGTCGAGCAACGTTGCTCCGATCAGGCGATCAAGGTTTATGAGTTGCGCCGAGTCGAAATCCAGTACACCGACCGTCTGCACGCCCGTGGCCGCGAGTCGCACTGCGACATCCATACCTAGCGTTCCGGCCCCAACGACTAAGATTCGAAGTCGAGCGATATCCGCCTGCATCCTCGATCCCCAACAGGATGCCGTGCGCACTTGATTGGCGCCAGTGCTGGGAGGGGGGCGAAGGTCGGGGTTCCAGGAAACTGCAAGGCGGTCGCCGATCACGCGAACGCTCTCGCACCATTCCGGAGCAACTTTACGGCCAACGCCACGACTCCAGAATCGAGCAGACCACGTGTCGCTTGACCCTGCGAGCGTCAACCCGACCAATGGCAGACCAGTGATTTCACGGACGATGTTGGCGAAGGACGCCTCCGCATCCTTGTCATGCTGGCTCATTCTTTGCCACCCTGATCCGAAAGGGTGGGAATGCAAGATCGCCACACCACCTCCGCAGCGAGCGGCCGTAGCCGCAGCGCGAAGAACGTAGTCTCCAGTAAAGGAGACGTTCCCGTGAACCTCGGTTTCGCCTTCGAGTGGCGAGACGACATCGGCCAAAATCGCAGTCATACGCTCCGCCCCGTTTGACGGTTGGTATACGGCTAGACACAGATCTTCCTGACCATCCGAACGAAGCAGTTGAGAGTGAAGCATCACGTCAACCTCACCGGTCATAACCACGGAGTATCGACTGGCGTGGTGAACATTGTGATTCCTGTCAGAACGGCCACTCATTCACGCTTCCTCTAGGACCGCCCGGACGTGTGCAATCCACGCCTGCGCCGGTTCCTTGGCATTGCCCCAATTGGAGACGCTCCTCGAATGCTTTAACCAGTCTGGAATAGGTGATGGCCGAGTGTTGCTGTGGTCGAAAGTCATGGACGTGGGCAGGTGCACCCAGTGAGGAGGAGCGCTCGGCCAGGCGGCAAGTTCCTCCACCTCCACGCCGGTCTCGATTGACTCCCCGGCGCGGCTTCCATCAATCGGCACGACACTGAACACGATGACACCGTCCCGCTTCTGCGGATTACATCCGCAGCGCCGGAGGCCGACGAGGAAACCTTCCTCGCCGGTCTCATCGAGGGCGGGCATCAGGCTACCGCCGCGCGCTCACGGATCGACACAAAGCGATCGCCATTCTGGACGCGCACCTTCTGATCGTCAGCGTACCGCCTTGGCTCCGGATTGTTGCCGTGTAGTTCCCCGAGGTCGTAGCCATTCGGGTCCAGGCCGGCAAGTTGGATGAGCGCTTCCGCGGTCTGGTCCGGGTCCTGAATCGTGAACGGATGACCATCGATCGTAAATTCGATGGGTCCTTGCGGTTTTTCAGAATCGATATTTTTGAACTGATTTTCAGATTTCATGTTGGGCCTCCTAGGTCCAGGTTTACGGTTACCAGCAGTTTCGTCCACTGATCGACGACATTGGTCGCCTACGCCCCAAGCCCATATCGATGATCGGACACTATGGTGCGTGAGATACACGATAGTGGATGCAATCGAAGTTGTCAACACTATAGTATACGCGTACTATAGTGGTGCACATACACCGACAAAGGAGGGGCCAACTAATGAGTAAACGACTTGGTAATCAATTGCGCTCCGTGCGGAAGATTCGCGGGGTGTCACTGAAAGCGATAGCCGAGCCCGCCAATATTTCGACTGCTTACTTGCAGAAGTTAGAGGGGGGCGAGGTTCGTCAACCTTCGCCAAATGTGCTTCACCGTCTGGCACACGAACTTGAGGTTCCATATGCCTCACTGATGGAACTGGCTGGCTATATCGTTCCTGAGAAAGAAGGCGGCCATGCCGCCAATTCCGTTGATCATGCGCTCAACAGCTCGGACTTGTCAGACAGCGAGCGCAAGGCAGTCGCAGCTTTCGTTTCTCATCTTCGCGAACAGCGGGACTGAGCAGACACTACCCGAGGATAAACTAGATGGTACGGCAGCTAGACAATCTCAACGAAATTCAAGATGTGGCATTGGCCTTGCTCCGCAAAGCTGATGTCGAGGAAAGGCTGCCTACACCTGTCGACGATTTGATTGCGGCGGCCGGGTTGCTTGAACACGACGACTACGTATTGACGGAGAGCAAGATTAAGCAAGCGCCGAAGGAGCTCAGGCGATTGCTGCGGAGTGCGGGTCGGAAAATCCGAGGAGTTCTTGACCGGCGTGAACGCGTGCTGCACGTGAATCCAGTTATCGACGTCCCTGCCCAACGCCAGTTCATCCGTTGTCACGAGACCATGCACGATGCTCTGCCATGGCAACGTGATCTACTCGTTCTTGGAGATACGCATAAGACGCTCTCCCCCAGCATCGAGCTTCGATTCGAGCAAGAAGCGAATCAAGGCGCGGCGGAGCTTCTTTTTCAGGTGGATCTTCTGAAACGAATTGCTCGGGACTACCCAACGGATATCACAACTCCAGTCGAGCTGGCCGGTATGTTTGGTGCGTCGATCCACGCGACTTTCCGTCGCTGGGTGGAAAACCATCCAGGCACCGTGTGTGGGATAGCGCTTAAACCCCAACCGGTAAGCATCTCCCCATTGAAATTCCGCCGTTTCGAGGTGCCCGCCTCAGCGGACTGGCAGCGAAGGTTTGGACTCCGCTGTTTCCCGGCGCAACTCAGCGTGTTCACGCATCCGTTTCTGGCCGACATTAGCAAACCATGCTCGGGTGAGGTTGACTGCGAGTGGTCGCTTGCCGATTTGGCGGGTTCACAGACCGATCTCCGTGTGCAGTCATTCACGAATGGCTATCGTATCTTCGTCCTGCTATGGGTCCCGGGTAAGGAAAGTCTTGTCGCTCGACGTCGGCGACGTGGCCGAATCGTCGTTGGCCGATAGGTAAGTTCAAATGTGCATGAATTGCTGCACACACAGGATTTCCCTGTTATTCCCTGTTCTGAAACAGCTGGTTTCGGCGTGACGGCAGTAACCCGCTGAGTTCACAAGAAATAGCTCGAGCGGCATGCCTTAGGTCGGCTGGAAACTCGCACAATCCCTGTAAATTTCCCGCGGATCAGGGAAAATGGCCGAGAATTCAGCAGAGCATGGTTCGCCCAAGACTCGCTGCACCTCGGTGAGTCCGGTGCGGATCGGCGGTACGGGAAGCTCGGGCAAAATGGTCCAAAAGCGACGTCCTCAGGTAGACTAGTTCAAAACCTTGGTAGGTTAGGGTCCCATCCTAAGAAGGTGAGCTTGTCAGCTTTATGCACGAAAACGACCTCAGCTATGAATCACTTCTAGAGTCCACTCACCGGGCTGTGGATAAATTCGGCGAGACCGAGCTTGAAGTATTGAGCAGAAAGGTTGTCTACCGACTTCAGCGTGTAGATGCTTCTGGAATATACGGTGATGATTTCAATTACAAAACCTTATGGGATGAATATTGCCACGAAATCCAACAGGGACCCTGCGACCTGCTCGATAGCGCATGGAATCAGACGCTAGAATCAATTTTGGACGATGTAATTAAGCGAGTTCCGCGACATATGGCAGAACTTCTTTCGATTTTTGCGCAGTGGGAGCTTGAGTCGAGATGTGATGAATTAAATTTGGGGACAGTTTGGCCCGACGGAATTAGAGATGTGCTTCGCGTTCGACTATATCAATCCGCTGCGGCTAGAAACCTCGAACGCTTTATGACTTAGCCGTTTCGAACGCCTCAGGGATATATGGGTTAAATTCCGGTAATGTTGCACGAGATTGGCGGAGAGCATCCTCCGCAGAGGACTCGCTGCACCGCCAAATTGAAACGGGCCCAATGGGCCCGTTTTGATTTGTCCGAGTGGGTCTGGGACTTCGAACCTTTACGACCAGAAATTGCACTAAAGGTCAGTCCGCGACGACCAGCGCCTCACGATCAGATTTGGATTGCGGACTGCCCTCTCGATCGCCAAACTTGACCAATTAGGACCAAGCAGTGCAGCGAGAAGACAATATTCAAAGGCTGTAAGTCCGCATATTTCGCTATGGCTGGCCTCGTTATTCGGGGCAGGTGAGGTTCTTTTGGAGATCTTGAATGACAAGTAAATGGTTTGCTGATCATGGTTCGTACCGGATTGCCGGATTCGCACTGTTGTGTCTGGTGGTGCTGACAGGACTTTCCAGTTGCGGAGGTGAAGGCGGAGGTGCCGGAGGAGGAGGTTCCTCGTCACCTGCAATTGTCGTCAACAGCCTGCTGGACGATGCGTCGCCTCCGGGCGGGACGGTAACGCTTCGGTCTGCTCTCGCGTCCGCGTCATCTGGTCAGAGAATCACTTTCGATGAAACCCTCAACGGCAGCACAATCAATCTGATCTTCGTCGGTGAAGAACACACCGTTCTTGTCGGCGAGGTGATGGGCTTTGATGATGCGAACAATATCTCCTATCTCGTTGGTTATTTTGACCGGGATTACGGAAAGTCAGCACTTTTCGCCGATAAGAACGTTGTCATCGATGCATCGAATCTTCCTGATGGCATCACAGTAAATTGGGGCGGTACAGAAACCGCGAGGGTTCTGGCGGTGTCCGGTAGTCTTACGCTAACAAATGTTGCGATTACTGGCGGCAACAGTGTTTTTGATGTGGCAGAGGATGTCGGCCAGCATCCGGATGATAATCAGATTTCTACGCTTGCAAGAGGTGCGGGACTCGCCGTTTGGGGAGTTGCGAACTTAACCGACTGCACCATCTATGATAATCATGCGATTGGAGACGATGCCGATACGTCTCGTGACGGGGGAGCTTACGGCGGTGGAGTCTACGCAGACACCGTTGTGATGGATAATTGTATTGTCAGTGGCAATACGGTCTACGGGGGAGGAGCGGCCGGAGGTGGCGTTTTTTCCGTCGGCGGGCGTGATACCAGAATTAGTGTTTCTTCGATTAGTCAGTCAGCGATCACAGAAAACCGAATTGCCGGACTTTTTGCCTACGGTGGCGGTGTGTACTCGGATGGCGGTGGTATCGGACTGTCTACAAGAATTCATATTGAAAACAGC
>Ga0255052_10002845_pt1 | contig 12254 bp, 23 predicted proteins | sample JV7_2_21_MG_FD_188632 | JGI IMG/M metagenome (GOLD analysis project Ga0255052, IMG submission 188632) | Seawater microbial communities from Jervis Inlet, British Columbia, Canada - JV7_2_21 | ecosystem: Environmental > Aquatic > Marine > Inlet | place: Canada: British Columbia | collected... | reverse complement strand
CTGGTGGAGCTGATGGGACCGCGTTCAGGACCAGGTACTTTGGTCCTACCAGGGGCTGCTCCAGCTGGAGGGCGCGCCGCCGCAGCAACTGGTAGGACCAAAGTACCTGGTCCTGAACGCGGTCCCATCAGCTCCACCAGACCCTCGTCCTCACCTCAAAGACCTCGTACTCGCTAGGTTTTCTACACAGCCAGTGGGTGACCTCCTCGAGGTCTTCGACAAGCTCCGGCGTCGATTCTGTTGACGGCGCCTATCTTCTAGCTACAGAATAGGGGGCGTACAAACGGCGTACAAACTTGGCGTACCCATGACTCCATGCGTGGCTCCACAACGACGAAGGAACAGAGCTGAACCTGGTGATGACTGCGCTCGCTGCACATCCAGGTCTGTCGTCGGCAAGTTCTGTGAGGACTGCTGGTTCTCTAACGTCGCGTGGAATGCAACGAAGAGTCGCAAGAACAAGGACATGATTCTGGAGCTGTGGGACGAACAAGAGGGCCTATGCGCTTACACGAGGGAAGTTCTAATCGTTGGTGAAGCCGGTCTAGATCACAAGGTTCCCATTTCCAGAGGTGGGGATCACTCGAAGGAGAATCTCTGCTGGGCAACCTCGACCATCAACAGAGTGAAGACAGACCTCACAGAAGAAGAGTTCTTCAGTATGTGTGAGTTCGTAACCTCAAATAGGAAATAGTATGGCTGCCGCCAAGAAACCCACGGTCGATTTGAACGCGCAGGAGAAAGCCCAGCGGCTTGCACAAGCACAGCAGGCCATCTCGGAAGGGCGCATCCCGTTCGTTCATCCTGCTGTCACTGACCCACGAGCGATTGGACATGCCATGGGCATGGCCTCTCGAAAGGGAGGAGGGCTGCCGAAGTACCAAGAGCAGGTCGCCGGTGGGGCTCCACCTCACATGCCTGCGCTCGAGCAGCCTCATCAGGACGGTATGACGATGGCTCAGCAGGCTGAGAGTACATACGGTGCGGACATGGCAGCATCGCAACGCCAAGCGATGCAGGGACACGTACAACAGGGTAACTCCATCATCAGTCCAGACGGCATGCCTCTCGGTAGCGCTCCTGCTCCTACCGGTGCAAACCCCAACATGCCTCCGGGGTCTAGCGGGCTACTCCCCACCGACCTGCTTCCACAAGAGGCGACTGCCGACCCTACCTACCAACGAGGAGCTGGGTCGATGATGGCTCAGTCTCAGCCTCATCTGGCGATGAAGTACGGGGTGGTGAGAAACCGTCAGTTGATTCCACCGCAGATGCTGCAGGGTCCACAGATGGGAGCGCCCAACGACTTCCGTCAGCACATGCGAAGGCCGTCGGAGCAAACAGCACAGGACCTTCAGCAGGTGGCTGCTATGCAGCAGCAGCGCCAGCCTCAACCTGCTGAGTTGAACCCTCCTCCTGGGTTACCCAGGACAGATGAGGAGGCTGAGGCTCAGGCAGCTCAGGGTCCTGGTGGTGCCTCGGCGAATGTCGGTAGGTCTCCTGCTCCTAGCGTTCTTCTCGATGATGAAGAGGCACGCGAAGCCAACTCGAAGGAGGCCATGAAGAGCATGGAGTCGTTGGACATCGACGTCCTTCGGGAGGAGATGATCAAGGACATCCTGAAGAACCCAGGTCAACGAGAGGAGGTAGAGAAGCGGTGCAAAGAGTTGGACCTCGATGAGCTCATCATGAAGAACAAGGTGAGTCAGAGAGTACCCATCGTCCCCAAGACAGAGACCAGTAAGGGGTTCGAGCCCACCTTCGAGTCGATGGAGGGCACGGTCGAGATGATGCTCAAGCAGATGCTGGTGGAGGAATCGAAGTCGGTGTCGGTGACCGACACCTATCTGCTCGACAAGTATGCGGTCATGACTACTGCGGCTGGCCTACTTGCTATCAACGGTACCCCAGTTCCCAGCATGTATGACGAGAAGGGTGACTTCAACAAGGACATGTTCTGGAAGAAGTACACCTGGGTGCTGAAGAAGCCCATCCACATGCTAGCGAGTCTTGGTATCCACTACGCCTGGTTCGAGGCGCGGGTACGCAAGCTGTTCAAAGTGAGCGCCGTAAAAAATGGCTAAGCACTCCTGAAGGCTGGTTCCGTGCACAACTATTGCTCAGAACTATGCAAGCGCCGCCCGAGTCCGGGTCTCTCCAGGAGTGGGTACTCATCCTCACACTCGACCGAGAAGAAGATGTCGAGCATGCGAGGTTCAGAGCGCTTGCTCAGCTCATCCTCAGCATCGGTGCAGAGAAACAAGACTCTGCCATCACCGCATTTGAAGACTACATGAAGAGAGCCTTCCCCTCATTGGAGACGAAGAAGCAACGGACGAAGGACAAGATGTTCAAGGCACTGAATGCTTGGGTTGGTGGTGGACCGCTGCAGGTGACGCCTATGGCGGTGCCGTCGAAGGTCAAGAGCCGCATGGTGCAGCGCATCAGTGGCATCGACCGAGGTAGGCCCAGTCAGATCTACTCCCGTCTGGGAAGGATGAAGATGAGATGATTGGACAGGAGAAGGTCAGGCAGTGTCCGATGTGCGGTGCTACCTCTGTCGACTACTCGGTTCTGGCAGGTGGTGGAGCCACGTGTCGCGCTTGTAAGTGGAAGGGTACAACCGAGCAGCTCATCATCGCCGACATCGAGCACATCTACGGTACCCGGGATGGTATCGGCATGGCGCTCAGCAATGACATGCGTCGTCTCTTCAGCAACGCTGCCTTTGGGCAGGATCTTGTAAGGTTCTTGGTTAAGTGGGGCTTCATGCAGCTCACGGGTGACAACAAGAAGGACACCCAGGTGGCTGCTCGGTACATCTCCTCCATTGCTAGGTCGTGCCTCACGTCGGTGATTGAGGAGCGGGAGAACATTGAGAAGGGAGTTGTCAATGGAGCATGAAGAATCAGACGAGCTACCGATTGCACCAGATACCCTCCCGGTGGATGGGCAGGTGTTCTGCTTTCTCAGTTCTGACCGACCCTGTTCCGCAGAGTGCTCTGCCTTCAAGTCGGCGGTGAAGTTCAACAAGTTCCTGGACCCACATCAACAGAACTGCATGCTCATGCAGGGCGTGGAGCGCGCAAGCCGTTCCCTGAATGCCATCGCCAGCATCCTTCACGACATGTCGGAGGCGACCAAGAAGCTGCAGACGGATGAGAAGGACCGGAAGATGGATGAGCAGCGGAAGTTCGCTGGTACTCCACCACAGGACCCACGGGTGCCATCATGATGCAAGCAACCATTACCAAGGTGCTCTACTCCTACGATCTGAAGAACCATCGGGAGGAAGTAGACTGCATCATCCTCGAGCTACCCAACGGTATGGAGCTCAGGGCTCCGGCTGGGCCCGAGCACATGCTTTACATCAACGAGTACCACACCCAGGAGAAGTACAACGAAGAGATGGAGGCGGCTGGGCGGGACCCGAACAGCGTTGGCTACATGCCAACGATAAAGGATGGGGACAAGATTCCTGATGAGGGTCCCTTCCGAATGGAGGTACCCACACAATCGGATAGACCCGCTTCTGTGGATTGGCCTACTGCAGAAGAGCGCGCTGCTGCGGAGGAGTCTCCTGTTCCAGTAGCTCAGGATGGAAACGTCGACCCAATCGTTCCTTGGATGCTCCTTCCGGAGGAAGCTATCCCGGAGCATGTGAAGAGGGCGATGCAGTCCTTGAAGCTTCCAGCTGAGCTGCCTTTGTCTCAGACGATGGCAATCATGGAGAGGGTTCTTGACGAGTTCTCCGCTGAGGACTGGGCGAGGCTTGGGGTAGGGGAGACTGCCCCAGCTCCAGTTGTCCAGGCAGCTCCAGCACCTGGTGTAGTGACCTGGGAAGATGGCTCCCCTGTGATTCCATCATCTCGAGTTCCCTCTCGCACTGTGCAGTCGGACGAGAAGGGCAATCCAATTGTGGGTCATGGAGACGTTGACCCTGGCGAGCTCGTGGGTGGTGGGGATGATGGAGAAGGCGACGGCATAGGTCAGATGTAATGTACGTCCTCTGCAACAACTGCCACCGGGGCATCCGGGTGATGGGCAACTCCGAAGACATCGAGGGGATGTTTGGGGAGAGGTCCTACTGGCACGGTAATTACAAGTGCTACGCCTGTGAGTCTACGAACGTGGTGGCAGGTCCGGCTGGTCCTGAGGTGCATGAGGAGTGGACCATCATCACACTTGACCCTCACGAAACTCATCTGGCGATGGAGGGGATGGGTATTCCTGCGGAACGGGAGTGTGCAGCAGAGATTGTCATCAACCAGTTCTTGAACTTCCGAATCACGACAGTGCTTGCACGTCCCGTTCCCAATACTGGTCGTAGCACTATCGATGCCTTCGTCTTTGAGGACGGGACGAAGATGTTCCTCACCGCTAGCAGTCACGGCGCGCAGGTCTACCGCATCCGAAAGCCTCACTCGTACGTGAAGGAGATGGACAATGGCTGAATCTCTGACTCTCTACTACAAGCGCCGTCCAAACGAGGTGGATGGGGAGTACCCTTACGAAGGGCGGGTAGTAGTTGAGAAGGAGGGCAAGGAAGTCTTCAAGGATGGCTTCATTGCCTTGCCCTTCAAGCGCCTCGTTGCGCTACTGAGTGACCTCCTCAGTGTTCACAAGGGAGTGAGCCGGGTGCGCCTCCAGCGTACTGAAAGGGAGGACATCGCCCCGATGGAACTCGGCGACCGTCTCATCGAGCTGCTGAGGAATGACCCGCTTACTGCCTACCGTAGCCTTCTATATGAACCTCCGAAGTCCAAGGGGTCAGTGAGGAAGACAGCCAAACTTCATGATGTACGAGCGCAGGAGTTCGGTGAGCTGGTCTACCTGCCCATGCAGAGCGGCAACATCCGTGACCCAGAGACAGGTGGGTGGCTGCACCTTGCCTACGGTGAAACGCAGGGCTTCCGCATCCGCAAGGAAGACAGCAAGCCCAACGGTTGGTTCCAAGTTGAGTTGATGGATACCTCTCCCGAGGGCACCAACTTCGTGGAGCGCATTGCATTCTGCAAGTGGGCGACCATCTCAGTGTGGTCTCTACTCGCTCGGCAGTTGGATAGGTACTACTTGCCAGGTAGCTGGAACAAGGATGGACCTTGGATTGGTTACCAGGCACTCAAGGAGAAGCTCGAGGGACACCTCGCAAGCAAGGAGCAGGCAAATGGGACTAGGTAGCGGTTCAAGCAAAGTTCGTGTACCGGAGAGTCAGATTCGGGACGTCACCTCCAGAGGTGAGCCGATGACTATCAAGCAGGTCGTGACTGGACAGATGGTAGCGGTTCAGTGGTTCGACGAAGCTGGCCGGGAGCACAACGAGGTCTGGTTCCAGGTTGGACAGACCATCTACCAACCACCAGACTCCGAGCGGTGGGCTTCTGAGCTGCGTCCCGTCAAGGACAAGCTCGCCAAGCAGGTGTTGGCACGCCTGAATCCTCCGCTCACCATCAATGGAGACCTTCCGATGGAGGATACGGTTGACGTCCTGGCAGGTGAACAGGCCAAGGAAGATGCCAAAGCTTCGCCCTCTTCATGATGGGGTGGTGGTGAGGCTCGACCCGCTGCCCGAGGAGCGTGTCTCCAAGGGCGGCATCATCCTGGTCGACGTGGAGTTCATCCGCACCGGCGTAGCCCTAGTGGTAGGGCCAGGGAACAGGTTCGTGGACCGCTACGTGAAGATGGAGTTGCAGGTTGGCGAGCGGGTCTGTTTCTTCGCCGGTGCGATGGACACCAAGCAGGGTCAGGCTATGCGTGCCCGGCTCAGTGAGGACGAGGCACTCATCCGGGAGACGGATGTCTTGTTCGTCATCGATGGAGATGACTTCCAAGGAAAGATAACCAAGTGAGATTCGTCATCTACACCCCAGAGGACAGCGCGGTAGACCTCAACCACATGTGGCTTCCTACTTGGCTAGGGATGAACCCAGTGTTCAAGAAGGAGGTGGAGGAGCACGTGAATCCTCTATTGGTGGGGAAGGAACCCACCGACGAGGTGCTCGACGAGGCTCACGAGGAAGTCATCCAGTTCATCCTCAAGAAGTTCCCTGGCATACCGGGGTTGGAGGGTTACCTACGCGCGGTGGAGCATGTCAAAGACGGAGCAGACCAAAACGGGTAGGCTCCACATCCGCCTGTCTACTGAGCTCAGGGAGGAAGTGGTTGGCTACTGTAAGAGGCACGAGATGAGCGTGTCCGCTTTGGTCACCCGTTTCTTCAAGCGACTGCTGGAACAGGAGAAGAAGGAAGACGTGGACCAGTTCTGATGCCGTCAGTGGATTACAAGGAGGTTCGTAGGACAGTAGAGGTGCCCAGGAACACGGGCGTCGATGGGTTCCTGCATGTCATCTCCGAGGTACTACGTCGGCCACGCGTGCAGAGTTTGAACGTCGACGCTAAGGGGAAGGTCACCTATCGGGTGCTGGTACGACCGGAGGATGAGGTAGCCGACAAGAACATCGACGTAGACTTCGAGCATCTGTCTCCCTACCGCTTGATACGCAACGCGCGTATGCAAGAGCTTCATTACCCCTCCAGCACGTCAGCTTCTACGGTAGTAGCTTCTATGCTCGATGTGGCTGTGGCGGGAGGGATGACTCCTATCGGCTTCGTTGTAGGAACACAGTCAGAGTTCTGGTCGTGGTACTTTTTTACTACCAGGGAAGAGTTGAAGGACAGGAGTGCATTGTTCGGCTACTCTATCTACTACGACAAGGGCATTCCCGACACCTCCTTAGTACTGTGTGTAGGGTACGGGAAGACGTCATCCCTGGTGGATGTTCAGCTCTCACTGAAGGTAGAGATGCCACAGTGCAGAGTTCTCGATACGGATTTGGAGGTTCTATGAGACCACTAGGAAGGGCAGCAATCCGCGCCGGGCTCATCGATGATGATGCCCTGAAGGAGCTGCAGCATTGGCGCATGGTTCCCCGTCTCGATGACAAGGACCTCGAGCCGGCGGGTAGTGTGGAGGAGGCAGTTCAGCTCATCCAGGATGCCCTCGAGGCTGAGGAGCAGGTGCGCCTGCAGAGCACCGACTTGGACGTGCTTAGGTACTACTTGGAGCCTAAGAACCAACGTCGTGGCAGGTTGGTCATCGTGAACCACGAGACCGACACCAGAGGTAGCAAGAACATCACGTTCTGCATTACCCCCAGTCGTGGGTACGCTATCCCTTGGACTTCAGAGACCGTGGAAGACCTGATGACCAACGGTTCCACCTACCTCAGCTACAAGGAGGAGGGGGACGAGAAGCCCCGGCGAATCTACTTCACCTCGGTAGATGAGCTCTACTTCGGGGACATCAAGGCATTCATGGTCTGCTCAGTGGGAGACGCGCATGTCGAACAAGATTAGTATGTACCAGGCTCTTCAGGACAAGGCTGGGTTCAGCGTAGCCGAGGAGTCTGAGGCTGGAGGGCAGGTCCGCATCCTCGCTCGGGTAGCAGAGGGCAGCTTCCAGAACTGGAAGATTGTGATGCAGCGGCTCAAGCTGCTCGAGAAGAAGTGCCCTTGGACACTGGACCTGTCGAAGATGTACTTCCTCTTGGGTCAGGATGACAATGCCATCTTGGTCTTTGGGTGGCGCGTCATCATCAAGACCGAGAACCTGGAGGAGGCGTACGCACAGATGGAATCAGTGGTACGTCAGGCACCCAACGCTCGCTTCGTGGTTGATGAGGTGAGGCTACCGGGGCATCAGAGTGGGCAGCGCAATGCTCGCTACCAGCGTGGGAAGGGAGCTCGGTTGACCAGTGGTAGTAGGGAGAGCACGCCGGCTACTGAGCACTTCAAGTTCAGGGGAGTTCAGCGGTGAAGGTAAAGAACCTAGGGGGTGGTAAGCGCCTGCTAGACAATCACATTGTCGCTGGTCCAGGTCTCACTGATGAGGAGGCACTGAGGCTCGTCGACATGAAGAAGGGGGAGTTCAAGGACGCTCCTCCGATGGGGAAGTACAAGGTCGAGGTGCTCCTGGGTACGGGGATGCGGATGGATGGCACGCCGTTCCCGGGGGTGTTGACCCTGTGGGAGAGTGGCAACCAACTCCACGGGGGTGGGGACTCGATGCTCTACATCTGTCCGGGGAAGGATTGCCATGGGGTAATCCCCGAGTCTCTCAACGAGAGCACGTTGGTGGCCTGCCCGAAGTGCAACAACGTCTGGAAGTGCACGGAACTTACCGGGCAGATATACTTCCGCCTCCCTGTCAAAAAGTGGGCCGAAGTCATGCTCATCTGGATGACACGACTGAACTTGAACACAGACCTCAGGATCAAGTACAACTACGACGACATCCGCGCCGCCACAGGTAAGGAACAGGAGAAGGACATGGGTGGCGAGGTACTAGACAAGGTCCGCAGCAGAGAACGCCGGGTTGTGAAAACCTACCCCTTGGCGCATATAATCAAGGACACATCTGCTGGGGCCGACTTGTATGGCCGCATCCTAGCCTTCCTGAGGGACTGATGAGCCGTCCGAACGATACCAATCCCGCCTATGCATCGCTGGCCTACCAGCTCACCATCACCAAGAAGACCATCGACTTCTTCGTGTCCCAGTACTTGGGCAACGAAGGGGAAGAGCCTCCTGCAGCCTTGGAGTGTGAGCACATCTTCTCAGTCGAGGACCGGTGTGTCCCCGCTGATGAGATCCACTCGTTCTTGGACGGGTTGAAGCGTCGCCGGGCACATCTGGAACTAGAGATGAGCAAGTTCGACTTCGTCGAACGGAACAATGGAGACCCCAGTGGCATCGACTCGCACCTCCAGCTCCCACAACAGAAAGCAGCGAAGGGGAACCGCCTCCCACGGCCGAAAGGCAAGCACCAAGGTCGCCGCAAGCGAAAAGCGAATCCAGGACCTAGTTGACCACGTCAACAAGCAGGGGGACCAGATGGAGGGGATGCGCCTGGCATTCAACAAGAACCACCTGGCCTACACCCACGCGTTGATGGCGGTGGACGGGCACGTCTCAGTACTGCGTGCGGTAATCAACGACCTGGTGTGTCAGAACATCACCGTGAAGGAGAACGGTGGGGTGGTTGGTGTAGACTGGGAGCGCTACTACGGTCAGTACAACGAGTACATCAAGCAGCAGGCTGAAGAAGCCAAGACCAAAGACAATCCTGAGGGTAACGTACTAGTTACCCCTGAGGAGTTCGACGAAGTCGTCTTCGGAGGAGACTACGATGGCAATAGAGAAGTACCTGAAGAACACAGGCCGACCAGCGAAGAGAATCCCGGGGACGAACAAGGCGATTCTGGCGACGACGACAGTCCACGGCCCGAATCAGAGTAGGTGCATGAAGTGCCAGGGCATGTGCAAAGCCACCCGGAACGGTAAGGGTGCTGAGGTCATGCGGTGCACGAGCTGCGGGTTCATGTTCAACCTGAGACCGATGTGATGAGTGACCGCAAGGTTGTTGTACGCGTCGAGGACGAGCGTGGAGTGTCAGTTCACCTTGGGTCTGAGGCAGAGCCTGCAGTGGACTGGGACATCGATGCTTACGATGCCTACCAGCAACGGTTCATCAAGAACACCAACCCGGAGACGGGTAAGGAGTACTCCAACCCACTGACGAGCTATGAACGTGCCGCCATCAAGACCTACATCGCTTGGAAGTTGGGGCTTGGTCCAGCGGACCCTGAGGCCACCAAGGAGAGAGCCAGTGCCGAAGAGACTAGCGGTTGAGTTTCAGTGTGACCGCTGCAAGAAGTTCTGGTACGAGGACTACGACCCGAAGAAGGAAGAGCTCCCGGACACTGCCTCGGTCAAGCTCGAGCTCAAGGTACCCAACAAGCCCGACATCAAGGTTGAGTTCGAGGTGTGCTGTGAGAGCTGTACCAGTACGGTGGCGAACTACGCAGCAGGCATCACCAAATCCAGGGCTAAGGAAGATGGTACGGGGGAAGGTGATGGCCAGAGTACTGACCACCACCCGCCACCCAAGTCTCCTACGCAGCCGTCCGGGGAGCCTGTCTCCTTTGCTCCTCAAGGAATCGCTGGAACAGCCAAGACCCATTCCAAGAAAGGATGACCTCACTCCAGGCTCCAGTTGTGCGCTGGAGTCTGAACGAGGCACCAGGGTGAAGACGGAGCAGGGAATGGACCTCCTGGTTTGGTCCATGCGCCAGTTTCAGGATGTCCACCCCTACTGCCTGGGTGAAGTCCTTGAGCCCCTGCCGTTTTACCTGCCCTTGTACCAGCTTGTCCTGTTCGTAGGCGTTGGACCAGTACGTGAGCTCACCACCGGGTGCAACAGTGTTCACGTGGAGTAGGCACGAGTCTGGTGTAGCTTCAACCAGCTCCGTACCGTTGTAATCCAGCCGCTCGAGACCCCAACCGTTGTCTCTGACCTCCGTCAGGGCTGCATCAGCTCGGTCTGGAGAGACCCAGTTCTCACTGATGATGTTGCCTGACCGCGCCTTTCGGTCAATCAACTCGTTGTACCCTATGCTTGGGGCGCCTCGTGCTGTTGCTCCATTGACGCGCATGAGGAATGCGCTTTCGTGGTTGTGGAGTAAGTTGGTGAGTCCTTCTGCCAGGGGCACCTCCACGGTCCCACCTAGGCGGATGCACTTACCGCCTTCGGTGGAGTCGTGGACGTGGATTCCCTTTGACTTCGTCTCCGAGAACGTGAACGCCCGTACTGGGTCCCACTTCTGGACCTTCTTTCTCTTTGCCATCGGACCTCCTTCTGAGAGCGATGCTCTCTGACCACAGTTGTTATCCCTGTGGTGGGAGGAGGATTTCAGGGTCAGGCGACGGCGCAGAGATTGATGTACGGTTTCTCGGCAACAAGCTTCAACGTACTGACGGCGTCTGCACGAGCGGCGTTCGCTTCGTTGGACTCCAACTCGATGTCCTGAAGGGCGTAGATAGCCATCAGGGCGTCACTGACGTTGTGGATTTCGATTCCTCGAAGAGCCTGAGCCGCATCGTGCTCACCAATCTGAGAGAGCACAGCACGGCAAGCCTCAAGGCTGTTTACTGCGTTGCTCAAACGGTTCATGGCTCACCTCGTTGCTGAGGTTGTACCTATAGTCTTGGGGTTGTACCTACTACTTGCAAGTATAAAACGACAGGATCACTCAACTTTTACATGCGGGAATCTTTACTACTCGCAGCAGTACACATGTAACTACACGACTTGTATCTAGTTTTGAAGCTAGAAGAAGACTGAGCATACTGCCTCAATCTCCTTCTGCCGCGCCCGGTATTCAGTTGTCGGTGACCCTCTAGGAGTCGATGTCGGTGTCGTCGCCGGTGATGGCACCGATGGCCATCTTGCCGAGGAGGACCAGTCCGTAGACCACTCCTATCCCAGCCGCAGCGGCGGCGCCCTTGGCACTGGTGTCCAAGAGCTCCAGCGACTTCTCCTTGAAGCTCGCTCGCGCGCCCTGCTTGGCGCCGGTGACGACTGAGTAGGCCGTGAAGCGGGCAGCCTCTGCCACCTGGTCACCAACAGCCTTGACCAGCTCGGGAGTGACTCCCAGGCTCTCCTGGACTGCCGGCGGCAGGTTGATGTTCAAGGCACTCGGATCCGGGGCCTTCTCCTCAGCTTTCTTCTCTGCAGTAGCATTCTTCTCACTCATGGCGATCTCCTTGTCGGTAGTTCCTTCACTACCACTATTGTTATCCCTTCTAGGCTGCCGGTTTTGCAGCACACTGGGAATGACTACTCCGTGCGCCCGTAGTGTTGAGCGCTTCACGGTTTGACCTGCCTCTCCTTCGCCTTGACGGCGAGCTTGAGGAGGATGTTCAACGCTTTCCATGCAAACCACATGGGGACCTCCTGGTCGAAGCGAGCGGATTTACTCACCTCTTCACTGTTGTTATCCCCGTTTTGGAAGAGGGTTTCTATTGAGCGTGCCATGATAGAGTAGGGCGATGCCAATCTCCTCGTCCGATGTATCTGCCCTGACTGGTGGTTTCAACCAGCAGGTCATGATGGGGATGCAGCACTCAGCTATGTTGAGTCAGCAGTTCGGTGGTTACGCACCGCAGCCCGGGATACATCCTGTTCCTTCTCAGGGAGAGAACATGACTGGGCAGTTGATGGCAGCTGGTGGGCGGATGGGGATGAGTGCACTCAATGCACCCATGCTCAACCAGTCGATGGGTGGCATCATGTCCCCCCTCTCTGGTGCAGCTCGAGGTGGCATGGGACAGGCCATGTACGGTGCCCAGCAGCAGCAGATGCTGGATACCAATCTTCGGCAGTCATACCGCTTTGCCAATCAGTACGGCGGTCG
>Ga0255052_10002844_pt1 | contig 12255 bp, 8 predicted proteins | sample JV7_2_21_MG_FD_188632 | JGI IMG/M metagenome (GOLD analysis project Ga0255052, IMG submission 188632) | Seawater microbial communities from Jervis Inlet, British Columbia, Canada - JV7_2_21 | ecosystem: Environmental > Aquatic > Marine > Inlet | place: Canada: British Columbia | collected... | reverse complement strand
ACTGTCGATGTCGAAAATGCGAGCTGGACCAACACGATTGGCAGCCCGGAACTGATCACAGTGTGGAGCGACCCGGACTTCGACCCCGATCAGCGGGCTTTCTATTACGCCCGTGTAATCGAAATTCCGACGCCGCGCTGGACCGCCTATGACGCCAAGTATTTCGGTGTTGATATGCCGGACGAAGTGCCGATGATCACGCAGGAAAGGGCATACACCTCACCCATTTGGTATACGCCCTGAAGCTGGGTGGTTTATTGCGTTTTGGAAGCCCGGACTCGAGCCGGGCTTTTCTTTGTATTTGTGCATCGAACGGCCCCTTCCGAACCCGGTCCTTCGTCAAGTAATAATTTCTGCGTCGCGAGCGACTGCTTTGCGTGGAAGCTGTCGCTCGATCCAGGCGCTGGTCACTCGGTCAGGATTGCTGCAGACCGAGACACAGAGCGGCTATTTGCGCAAGCTGAGTGATCGGTTGTCCGTCGTACAGACTATGTCGGATGTCCTCGGAAGACGAACACGCACAAAGTGTGCCTGGCACCCCGAAGGCTGATACGGTGTAGCCGTTGCGAAGCGCCCGCGTCACCAGTTGCACTGGTGACGCGGGTGGCGACGTCAGAAAGTACGCGGCTCCTGGACGAATTTTTAGGATGACCGTGGGATGATCTGTTATTTTCTAGCGGCAGTTCGATCGGTTTTAAGCCGCGGCCACTGCGGACAAAGTGGCAACAGGGCGCATTAGGACTCCGCATCAAGCGCCGCGATTTCAGATCGTGAGTCCATCTTCATCTAAGTCGTTTTTCTTACGGCCGTGCCAGGCTCTTTATTGGAACTGGCTTTCATCACGGGTGGTATTGGGTCTGGCAAGCGATGCTTGTCTCGATCCATCCCACAACATCATCAACCACAGCAATGTTGCTAACTGCTAATACGACAGGAGGTATTTGAATAGCATTTCAAACCCAGGCCACTTGAGGCCATGTTGGATAGGCGTCCGGAATTGATCCATCAGGATAACCGGGCGTTGCCTGCGATCAGGCAGGTTCAGAGACGGGGCTGGTGTCCCATGACCATTACCACTTCGGTGGGCCTTGGCAGGTCAAACTGCAGGCGGTCAGATTCACTTACCAATTGTGAGATACACCATTAACTCTGAACCACCAACATCGACAGACCAGACATTGAAGCTCGAACGGGAGCCGCCAGGATTTGGCGGTCCCGATGGCGCATTGATGGGAAAGAACTTTGCGCCGACGTCAAGTGAAACAACCCTTGAAGTTTCGTACAGGCCTGTAGGTAGAGTTGTAGGCTACGGTGCCAACGTTTTCACTTATTCTTTTTAATTCAATAAGTTAAAGTTGTATTTGGCGGAGAGGGAGGGATTCGAACCCTCGAAGGGGTATAAGCCCTTACTCCCTTAGCAGGGGAGCGCTTTCGACCACTCAGCCACCTCTCCGATCTATCTAAATTGTTGTAAAAACTGCTTCGTTGTACGACCTGCCATTAGCGCTCCATCACGCTTTGATTCAGGACATCCTGTCCCTCACCCTGCGGGCGGCTTCGCCGTCCAAATTCGCTCCCGGCGAAGTTTTCGACCGCAGAGCCGATTCTCTAATTATTCGAAATCCCGCCATCGTCCCCGACAGCGGACGTGCATCTTACTGATGGGATAACGCAAGGTAAAGCCGGATTTAGCGCTTATTCCTCGCTGGATTCGGACTCGCCGCTTTCCGCGTTCTTTTCGTTCTGAATCCGCTCATAGATCTCTTCCCGGTGCACGGCGATTTCCTTTGGGGCGTTTATTCCAATACGGACCTGGTTTCCTTTCACGCCCAAGACTGTGATCGTGACATCGCTCCCGATCATTACAGTCTCGCCGGCGCGTCGCGTAAGGATCAGCATGACTTCCTCTCCTGCCTTATCTGGGCTTTTGGCCCTTTTTATTTACGCATCGAATTTATTGGTAAGCGCTTGGAATTGTAGACGAAATTGCCGCCCAGTGCCCCGCGGAGACGGGTAAAAGCACGTAAGGTATTGAATTGTATAGATGCAGACTAGCTTAGCTGCTCGGAAACCCAGCCGGGAACAGACGCCAAAGCGGCATCCAGGGCCTCCGGGTCACTTCCGCCGGCCTGGGCAAAATCCGGTCTTCCGCCACCTTTTCCACCGACAAGTTCTGCTACCGGCTTGATAACGTCTCCTGCCCGGATGCGATCAGTGTTGTTTTTGGTGACCCCCGCAGCCAACCATACCTTGCCGTCTTCGACTGAGCCGAGCACGACAACGGCGCTTTGCAGCTTGTCTTTGAATTTGTCCACGGCGTCACGGAGCGTCTTCGCATCAGCGCCATCCATGCGACTGGCAAGCACTTTGATGCCCGCAATTTCGGTCACGTCCTCCGCAACACCGGCGCCGCCAGTGAGCAACTGCTGCTTGGTTGCAGCCAGCTCCTTTTCAAGCTCCTTGTTTCGACGCAGGAGTTGTTCCGCTTTCGTAGCTGCCTGGTCGCGAGGACTTTTCAAAATCGATGCCACCTTATCCAGCGACTGCTGGTTGGCAGCTATCCATTCCATCGCATTACTGCCGGTTACCGCTTCGATCCGTCTGACACCGGACGCAACGCCACCTTCCGACGTAATTTTGAATACACCGATGTCACCGGTGCTCGATACGTGCGTGCCTCCACAGAGTTCGACCGAGAAGCCGTCGCCAAGACGAAGCACTCGAACTTCGTCATCATATTTCTCGCCAAACAATGCAATCGCTCCTGACGCGACAGCGTTGTCATAGCTCATGAGTTTGGTCTCGGCTGGAATGTTTCTGCGTATCTGCTGATTAACCAGGTCTTCGATCTGCTGTTGCTGTTCGTCGGTAACACCTTCATAGTGCGAAAAGTCAAAACGCAGTCGATCCGGCGCGACCAGTGATCCTTTTTGCTGTACGTGATCCCCCAATACCTGTCGTAGTGCTGCGTGCATTAAGTGTGTCGCCGAATGGTTCAGGACGATCGCCGCACGTCGCTCGCTGTCGACGTCTGCATTGACCTTGTCACCGACACTGATCGCGCCATGGTGCATGTTGCCAACGTGAATGTTCGCCTTGCCGGATTTCTGTGTGTCGTTGACCACAAACGAACTCTTTGCAGTATTGATGTAACCGGTATCACCGACCTGGCCACCACTTTCGGCGTAGAACGGTGTCGAATCGAGAATCACCACACCCTCATCGCCGTCCGTCAGTGAATCAACAGAATCGCCACCCTTATATAGAGCAACAACTTTGCTCGCAGAATCGACGCCTTCGTAACCGGAAAACCTCGTCTCAAGATCTGTTTTGATACCGGACTCATCCCCAATACCAAACTTGCTTGCAGCGCGCGCCCGGTCACGCTGCGCCTCCATCTGTTCCTCGAAACCCTGCTGGTCAACGGTCAGATCGCTTTCCCTGGCGATATCAGCCGTAAGGTCAACCGGGAAGCCGTAGGTATCATAGAGTTTGAACGCGATATCGCCGGGCAACTCTTTGCCCTTAAGCGAACCGATCGCCGATTCAAGAATCTCCATTCCCTGGTCCAGGGTCTCGGCAAAACGTCGCTCTTCTTTCTCGAGTACTTTCTCGACGTGAGACCTTGCTTTGACCAGTTCGGGATATGCATCTCCCATTTCACTGCAAAGGGGCTCGACCAGTTTGTGGAAGAACGTCTCGTCGACACCGAGCTTTTTGCCATGACGAGCGGCACGACGAATGATGCGTCGGAGAACATATCCCCTGCCCTCGTTGCCAGGCAGCACTCCGTCCGTGATCAAGAAAGCACAAGCTCGAATATGATCAACGATGACATTCAGTGAACTGGAACCGTCCTTTTTGACGCCCAGAACTTTCGCCGTTGCATCGATCAGGTTAGCGAACATGTCGATGTCGTAGTTGCTGTGAACGCCCTGCATGACAGCGGCAGTTCGCTCGAGCCCCATGCCTGTGTCAACTGACGGCTTGGGCAACGGTGTCATCTCCCCACCGGCGGAACGATCGAATTGCATAAAGACCAGGTTCCAGATTTCGACGTAACGATCCCCGTCCTCATCCGGCGAGCCGGGTGGACCACCGGGCACGTCGGGCCCATGGTCATAGAATATTTCGCTGCATGGTCCGCACGGACCTGTATCGCCCATCGCCCAGAAATTGTCTTTGGCGCCCATGCGCGAAAAACGATCAGGTTCAATCTTCATCGTCTTCAGCCAGATGTCAGCTGCTTCGTCATCTTCCTCAAAAACGGTGACCCAGAGATTTTCAGCCGGCAAACCCAGCGTTTCTGTCAGAAATTCCCAGGCATACCGGATGGCGTCTTCTTTGAAGTAGTCGCCAAAACTAAAATTGCCGAGCATCTCGAAAAAGGTGTGGTGCCGCGCCGTGTAACCAACGTTCTCGAGATCGTTATGCTTGCCGCCGGCACGCACGCATCGCTGAGATGTGACAGCACGATTGTATTTACGCTTGTCGTCGCCGAGGAAGACATCCTTGAATTGCACCATGCCTGCATTGGTAAACAGCAAAGTGGGATCGTTGCCCGGAACGAGCGGCGAGCTCGCGACAACCTCATGCCCGTGTCCCTGGAAGAACTCCAGGAACGCGCGGCGCAACTCATTGCTGGTCATGCGTTTCATATGTTTGATGAGATCGCCCGCCAGGGCGGGCTCCTACGGGCACTGCCACAAAAGGCGGTAGTTTATAGGGAACGGCTAGTCTGCACCATCGGACTGAACGGCAGACTGGATATGCTCCTGCTCGAACCCGCGATACTGCAGGAAGCGCATCTGGCGGGCCTTTTCTTTGAATTCAGCTGGCAGTTCCGGCCCGAACTTCTTGACCCTGATTTCGACTGCCAGGACAAACCAATCCGCAGCAGCCTCCTCCAGGGCATCGTCCACCACTTCCGAACGAATTCTTCGCTCTTTGAGTTCCTGACGTATGCGCACCGGACCCTTTCCCTGGTTAATACGTGACTGGATGAAACTCTCGGCAAAGCGCTGGTCGTTCTGCAGGTTTTCGTCGCGTAGTTGTCCGACGGTCGTCGCAGCAATTTCGTTTTCGAATCCGGCCGTGGCGAGTTTGCTGATGAGTTCTTCGTGCCCGTATTCACGCCGGGCGAGATAATCCATCGCCTTTTTGCGTGCTTCTTTCGGGTCCGCAAAACGATCGACCTCTTCCGGCTGGAAGAGGTCGGCGTTCAGTTCATTGATTGACCGGGGTCCGCTCATGAAGCACGCGGACCACTAGCCATGTTAGCAGGCCGTTGAAAAATGCTCAGGCGAGTGCAAGACAAGGCAAGAATCGGCGAACGTCGCTCTCGCCATCCGCGTATCAACTGGCACTTCCACGAGCTGATACCTTCCGCCAAACAGCGCTCGCTCCGCGACATTTGGACTCCTGTCCAGCAAACGGAGTGTACACGCCAGTACATGAGAATTTTGAGCCCAATCCGCCCGGGATGCTCGTAAAACTTCAAACGGTCGGTGCGGATTGATCTTGAGCGCAGTATCAAATTTGGCTCACCACCAATCAGTTGGATAACGAAGTATTGTGCCGCATGAGTCTATTTTCAGCTGCCTGCTAGGCAACAGCCTCGTCTGCCTCATCGGTCTTGGCAACGTCATCCACCGCTTCCACTATTTCTGTAGGCGGCATCAATGTCGCGCGAATTTTGGCCTCGATTTCAGCGGAGACTTCCGGGTTACTCTTCAGATAGACACGGACGTTTTCCTTGCCCTGACCGATGCGGTCACTGCCGTAGCTGTACCAGGAACCGGCCTTGTCGATGATGCCCTGCTCGACACCATGGTCGATGATCTCACCTTCGCGGGAAATGCCCTCGCCGTAAAGTATTTCGAACTCCGCCTGCTTGAACGGCGGTGATACCTTGTTCTTCACGACTTTGACGCGCGTTTGGTTGCCGATGACTTCATCACCCTTCTTGATTGCACCAATGCGACGAATGTCGAGGCGAACCGAAGAATAGAACTTCAGCGCATTGCCACCTGTCGTCGTTTCCGGGCTGCCGAACATGACACCGATTTTCATACGGATCTGGTTGATGAAGACGACCATCGTGTTGGACCGATTGATGTTACCGGTCAGCTTTCTCAGTGCCTGAGACATGAGACGCGCCTGCAGACCCATATGCGAATCACCCATCTCACCTTCAATCTCGGCTTTTGGCGTCAACGCCGCCACCGAGTCGATGACAACGACATCGATCGCACCGGAGCGCACCAGCATGTCGGTAATCTCCAGCGCCTGCTCGCCAGTGTCTGGCTGAGATACCAGCAATTCGTCCACATTAACGCCCAATTTTTCGGCGTATGCCGGATCAAGCGCGTGCTCGGCGTCCACGAACGCCGCTGTACCACCGAGTTTTTGCGCCTCCGCTACAACCTGCAGCGTCAGCGTCGTTTTGCCAGAAGATTCCGGACCGTAGATTTCGACGACACGGCCTCTGGGCAAGCCACGGATGCCAAGCGCCGTGTCCAGGCCAATGGAACCGGTAGAAATTGATTCCATGTCCTTGATAACGCCGCCATCACCCAGGCGCATGACAGATCCTTTGCCGAATTGTTTTTCAATTTGTCCCAGAGCGGCGGCGAGCGCCTTTTTGCGATTGTCATCCATTATTTTTGAGCCATTGAAGAGTTGAGAAGTTAATGAGGGATTATTCCATTAAACAGGGCGCCGGGACAGTCATGCCCTCAACGAGTAATTCAGCAATCTGTGAAGAATTACGCCGAAGCTATTGTTTCAATGGGTGGTACTGAACTTCGCCGCGAACGGATACGGATTCGACCAGCTCAAAGTCTGACCATTGCAGCTCAACTGGCCGCGCCAGGTGGATTTCCTGGAACGTTCTGACCTTCCTGGACACGGTGATATGCGGCCTGTAAACGCGCTCATCCGGCTCGAATCCAAAAGGAATCAAGGCCTGCTGCAACGCCTTGACCAGACGGTCCAGTTCCGGGGGAATGATCTTGGTGTGCATGCAGGCGATCTTGGGCCGCTGCCAGAATGTCAGGCTGTCGAATCGCAGCCGGATATCACCTGGTTCGATGATATCCACAGCAGACTTAAGGCCGGGAATGCTCTCCTCGGGAAAATTGCCGACAAAGACCAGCGTCACATGCCAGTTTCGGCGATCGACCGATTGCCCCTCGACCGTCGATAGCGCCGGATTGATCACGTCCCGCAATTGTTCGCGCTGGCGATGCGATGGCCACAGTGCAAAAAACAGTTTCTTGTCAGCCACCTTGGTTCAGCCGCTCCCTTATTCCCTGCAGCGCTACTATGACGGTACGCAACCGCACCGCGCGCCTGTCTCCCGGCAATTGATGCAATTTCGTCTCGACAATCATATCGCTGCCTGTCCGGATTGCCCACGCAAACCAGACGGTGCCGACGGGCTTTTCATCTGATCCGCCGTCTGGTCCCGCAATGCCGCTGACAGCGACCGCATAGTCAGCGCCGCTCAAGGCCAGTGCGCCTGCCGCCATTTCCGAGACAACCGATTCGCTGACCGCACCGTGTTCCGCAAGCGTCGCAGAATTGACGCCCAGCATCGACTCCTTGGCCCCGTTGGAATAGCTGACAATGCCGTAACCGAAACACTGTGAACTACCGCCGATGTCGGTTAATGCTTTCGCGATCCAGCCGCCTGTGCAGGACTCCGCCGTCGCAACGTTTTTGCCCGCCACGATCAGCTCACTGATCAGGCTCTCTGCCAGCGCCTCAATATTATCTCGATCACCCATTCTGGATTTGTTTGTACAGGTCAATGTGACTTTCTACCATTGTCTTGACGGAAAAATCATCCTGCATTCGCTTCCGACCAGCACGCCCGAATTCGTCACGCATCTCCGGCTCTTCGATCATCACCTCGATGGCGATTTGCAGGCCAGTAAGATCACCAGGTGGAATCAGCACACCGGTTTTTCCATGCAACACCGCTTCCTTGGCTCCCGCCACATCGAAAGCGATGACTGGTAAACCGGCCGCTGCACCTTTCAGCATTGCTACGCCGAGCCCCTCTCTCTCCGCCGGATGCACCAGCAGATCGAATGCGGCGAGATAGTTGTCGAGGTCATGGCGAAACCCGGCAAATGCGACTGTCGCACTCAGCCCGAGTTTTCGGGCGAGGGCCCGTAACTCCACTTCACCATCACCTGCGCCGAAAAACACGACCTTTATGAAGGGATAAGTCGCACACAGGCCCGGGAGGACATCCAGTATGAAGCGATGTCCCTTTCGTGGGATCAATTGCGCGACCACGGCAATCGAAAAAGCCATAGAGGCGATATTGAATTCCTCTTGCAGCACGCCGCGCTTCGGTTCTGCATTGATGCTGTCGACATCTACGGCATCACGAATTACGGCGAGACCTGACCAATCGAGTCCGTTCTTCGTGAGAACCGAGGCAATATTCTCTGATATCGCGATGACCTTCTGAAAAGGCCGGTAGCGAAGCTCGGCAATCCAGCCTGGTTCAGGATTGTCCACCCGTCGCGACAATACCGCTGGTATGCCTGCCGACTTTGCCGCCCACCCACCGAGAAAATCTGCACCGCGGCGGCTGTGACAATGCACGATGTCGGGCTGCTCGGAACGCAGCAGTTTTCTCAGGCGCCAGGCGAAGCGCAGATCATAATCGCCGGCGCAGGCAAGGGCCGTCAGTGGAATGCCCTCTTTGCGTGCCGCAACGCTAACGTCTGACTACGGCGGACACACGAGCTGGCAATCAACGCCCGCCACCCTGAGGCCGTTCAGAAGCCAGATAACCTGCTGCGCGCCGCCATAGAAATGGCGCCCGGTTTCGACGTGGACGATCTTCATTCGGTCATATTGAGGGCATCGACTTAACCTTTGTCAGAGGACAAGGGGATTGCAAGGTAGAAATATCCCTAGCGAGACGGTGCCACAGTGAGCACGGTTTTTCGATCTTTTGAGGCGCACAGTGGTTCTATGCAACGAAAAAGGTCGGAAAAACGGGCCGCTGTCGTGGTGTCGCAGCAGGATTGTTTTCTACCGCGCAGACCCCTACGATGCATTGTCTCCATCGCCGTCAAAAACAACAAGATGAGCGCGAACATAAGCCCCGTCCATACTCCGATGATGCACCAGTACATGCGCATCAAGGCGGACTACAGTGACATGCTGGTCTTTTACCGCATGGGCGATTTCTACGAGCTTTTCTTTGACGATGCCCGTCGTGCAGCAACACTGCTGGATATCACGTTGACCGCACGCGGCAAGTCCGGCGGCAACGCGATACCGATGGCAGGCGTTCCGTACCACGCGGTCGAAGGCTACCTTGCAAAGCTCGTCAGGAAAGGCGAGTCCGTTGCGATTTGCGAACAGGTGGGAGACCCGGCAACGAGCAAGGGACCGGTCGAACGCAAAGTCATGCGGGTCGTCACGCCCGGCACATTGACTGATGAAGCGCTCCTGCCGGCGGCCAGGGATAACCTCGTCGCGGCCGTCTGCCTCGATGGAGAGCGTATAGGCCTTGCGTGGCTTGATCTGGCCGGGGGTCGGTTCCGCATGACTGAGGTATCAGGCAACGAGGCACTGGACGGCGAGCTGGAGCGGCTCAGGCCGGCTGAGATCATTTTTGATGAAGAGCGTCCGGGCCTCCGGTTCCACGACAACATACGCAGTAGCGGTCGTCCCCCGTGGCACTTTGATCTCGACAGCGCGACCCGTCTCCTGAGCTCACAGTTTCAGACGAAAGACCTGTCCGGCTTTGGCTGTGATGATTCGCCGCTCGGCATCGCAGCAGCCGGCGCGCTGCTCCAGTACGTCACAGATACACAAAAAACGGCACTGCCGCATCTCAATTCGATCACCGTCGAGCAGGAGAGCGATGCGGTAGTCATGGACGGACCAACCAGGCGCAATCTCGAACTCGAGGAAAGTCTGACCGGACACCAGGAACACACACTTGCCGGCATCATGGATCGGTGCCAGAGCCCGATGGGCAGCCGCCTCCTGAAGCGATGGATACAACGTCCTTTGCGAGATACCGAATTGCTGCGTGGCCGCTACCAGGCTGTCGAAGCATTGCTGTTCGGCCAGCTTGTTGAATCGCTGCAGACCAGCTTGCACGGAATTGGTGACGTCGAACGCATTCTTTCGCGCGTCGCACTTCGTACTGCAAGGCCACGAGATCTGCGCCAGCTCGAGGCAACGGTTTCCCGCATCCCCGACTTGAGGCGCAGCCTGAAACCAATCGACTCACCGCTGATCGAGTCGCTTTGCAGGCAGATATCAGACCATGGACAACAACGAGATTTGCTGAAGAAAGCGATCGTCGACAATCCCCCAATGCTCATCCGTGACGGTGGCGTTATCGCGACGGGCTTTGACGAGGAACTCGATGAGCTAAGAGCCATTGCCAACAATGCAGATCAATACCTGATCGACCTTGAAGCGAGGGAAAAAGAACGCACCGGCATTCATACACTCAAACTTGGCTACAACCGCGTCCACGGTTACTACATCGAGATCAGCAAGAGCCAGGCCAGCAAGGCGCCGGACGACTACGTTCGCCGGCAAACCCTGAAGAACGCGGAGCGCTTCATCACGCCGGAACTCAAGGAATTCGAGGACAAGGTGCTCAGTGCACGTGAGCGTGCATTGAGTCGCGAGAAGCACCTCTACGAAGGCCTTATCGATTCGCTGAATAAGGTGCTGGCTGAATTGCAGTCAACCGCCGGTGGTCTCGCTGAGCTCGATGTCATCACATCATTTGCCGAGCGATCGGAAACGCTGGGGCTAACCAAACCCGAGCTGGTGGCAGAGCCGTGTATTGAGATTCGCGGGGGTCGACACCTCGTGGTCGAACAGGTCATCGACACACCGTTTGTCGCAAACGACCTGTCACTGGACAGCCAGCGAAAACTACTGGTCATCACCGGGCCGAACATGGGAGGTAAGTCGACTTACATGCGCCAGGCGGCGCTAATTACCATCCTCGCGCACATCGGTTGTTTCGTGCCGGCTGATAGCCTGCGTATCGGATCCATCGACCGAATCTTCACTCGCATAGGAGCATCCGACGACATTGCGGGCGGCCGCTCGACGTTTATGGTCGAAATGACGGAGACCGCGACCATCCTGAACAACGCGACCGAATCAAGCCTCGTCTTAATGGATGAAATCGGGCGCGGCACGAGCACCTTCGACGGACTATCGCTTGCCTGGGCCGCCGCGCACCACATGGGTGAAAAGGTGAAATCGTTTACATTATTCGCCACACACTATTTTGAACTGACCGCACTTGCCGACGAAATACCAGCATGTAATAACGCGCATCTCGACGCCACCGAGCACAAGGGCCAACTGGTATTCCTGCATGCAGTGAAACCCGGGCCGGCCAATCAGAGCTATGGTCTGCAGGTAGCCGCCCTCGCCGGTGTGCCACCTGGCGTCATCAAACGGGCAAAGAAATATCTCGCGTTATTGGAAACTCAACAGACCAACGAACACCCGCAGACCCAGTTGCCGTTTAGCGCGCCGGTCGAGCCGGAAGCGGACGTTCTCGCCGAAACCGTCGACGATATCGACCCGGATGAACTCACGCCAAGGCAGGCGCTTGATGCGCTCTATATGCTCAAGAAATTAAGAGACGAGTAAGACAGACTAGCAGTTTGTTGAAAAGATCTCAGGTGAGTGCGAGACAAGGCAAGATTCGACGAAAAAACGGAGTGTACACGCTAGTACATGAGTATTTTGAGGCCAATCCGCCCAAGGTCCTTATAGAAACTCAACGGATCGGTGCGGATTTATCTTTAGCGCAGACTCTTGCGTCGCGCTTAGCACATTGATCAGATAACGCCGTATCGTGCCAGCTGAGATTTTTTCAACACGCTGCTAGATTGTCGGTACAAGTACCAAACCAACCAGCCGAGACCAATCCCAGGCAAGATGTCGGCCATCTGGTGCTGCTTGACCAGCAGGCAGGAAATCGCGATGAGTCCGACGAATATCCACGCTGCATCTCCGATCGACGGGTAGAGCACCAGGCTGACATACATGGCAACCGAACAATGCATGCTCGGCATGCAGTTTCGGCCATTGTCTTTGCCCTGCACGAATTTCAGAAACTTCGTGGCCATCGAATTTGCTTCGTACTGCCGGTACTCCGGCGGCACAGTGGATGGAAGAATGAAGAAGAAAGCGACTTGCGACAGCAATAGCATTACGCCGCCGAAAATCAGG
>Ga0255052_10002843_pt1 | contig 12255 bp, 13 predicted proteins | sample JV7_2_21_MG_FD_188632 | JGI IMG/M metagenome (GOLD analysis project Ga0255052, IMG submission 188632) | Seawater microbial communities from Jervis Inlet, British Columbia, Canada - JV7_2_21 | ecosystem: Environmental > Aquatic > Marine > Inlet | place: Canada: British Columbia | collected... | reverse complement strand
CGAGGTGTATGTCCCGCGATCGAGATTAGAAGACTTCATGGGGGAGACGGCCGTGGCCTTTCAGCGATCCGGTGTGAACGTCATCTACGGCACGATCCGCTGGATCGAACGGGACGAAACGACATTCGTGTCCTGGGCGCGCGAGCCTTGGGCCTGCATCGTCTTCAACCTCCATGTGGAGCACAGTGAGGCAGGGGTAGCACGAGCGCAAAAGCAGTTTCGTCTCTTGATCGATCTGGCTTTGCGCCAGGGAGGTAGCTTCTTCCTCGCCTACCATCGCTGGGCGAGCCGCAATCAGATCGCAGCCTGCTACCTGCAGATTCCTGAGTTCCTGCAACGAAAACTGGAGTGGGATCCCGACGAGCGCTTCCAGAGCGATTGGTATCGCCACTACCGGAACATGTTCGCCACTGATCTGTGATGGGCGTCCATCTCGGGACCGGGATTGTGTAGGGTCGGGCCTCTGTGCCCGACCGTCGACATTTGCAGCTGCCCCGGTGTTTTGCTACCTTATGCAGTCCCTTGTGGCGCGTTCGTCTAGGGGTCAGGACGCCGGCCTCTCACGCCGGTAACACGGGTTCGATTCCCGTACGCGCTACCAATCTTTCCTCTTTGCGCAGCAATGTTCCTGTAGCGGCGGGACGCTTGGCATGCTAGAGCCACTGCAGGTACCTGAACCGTGACCGTCAAGGTCAGAAGACCTGGCCAAAGGTGCCAGAGCACACAGGACTCTCACCGGCAGGGAAATCGGCTCATTCTGCAGACCGATTCAACTCGGCCTTCCATCTCGACCAACTCTCCAGAATCTCTGGCCGCGACAGAAGGTCGCCCAGTTCCTCGATCCTCGGTTCCAAGTATTCGAGGTCCAATTCCGGGAAACGTCGTCGGAGAATTCCCCGAACGTCGGCCTGATCTTGATCGCGCCGCGAGATGATCTTTAGAAGAATCAGGTCTTCTGGCGTACAGAAACGTATCTCCTCGTGTGCGACAGGTACGAGCTTCGCCCGCTTTATGGCCTCGCGCTCGAAGGGTAGAAGACCGAAGATCAGATCGACTCGCACCCCCGATCGACTCTCGAGCGGCAACACCCGGGTTTCTTTCACGAAGCTTTCGGGATCCGTCACGAGGACTCTGAAGTCCCGATCGAGCGCTGCCGCGATCTCGAGCACCTGGGACGTCTTCGCAGCGACCGTAACGTCGATGTCCAGTGTGGCACGGGGCTCTCCCCATACCGCGTTGGCGAGCCCGCCGATTATCATGTAGGGAATCCGGTGCTCTCCAAGGTAACGGGCCAGGGCGACAAGGGCCTCCTCTTGGAGTGTCACGATCCCTGGCTCGAATCGAGAACCGCGAGGCAGCGGTGGAGCTCTTTGACGCCCGAAGGGTCTACTGAACGAACGCGGGACGCCTGCGGCAGCAGATCGTAAAGCCAGCCGATTCCCGCGATAGCCTGTTCCGGATTGTCAGACCAAGGCAGGTCGGACTCGAGTTGCGAGTATCGCTCGAGTTGCTCTTCGCGGCGGCGCAGGGCGGTCCTGGTTTGCTCCATTCACTCTCAATTCTATCAGCCGCACACGCCCGCGAGGTCTACAATGCATCTGTCGTCCGAGTCCCATGCAGCCAATAGGTTTTCGAGCCCAAAGAGCACCCTTCTCGAATCCGTATCAAGCGTCAAATACTAACGCTCAAAATGGATCCGTTCTTGGGGAGAGGGTCAAACGACTTCGACACGGGGGCCGTAGCGGCGGGGCCGCTCGGTCAGGCAGTGGGGCACACTTGCCGGATGCCAAGCCGGTAGACCGTCATAAAGAGGTGTTGACCGTCGGCGCGCTGGTATACCAGAATACACCGCCGATCGGGTAACCATGACCTCGTTTGCCGCACAGGCGACCTTCTACTACATGGCGGCCGCCGCCGTCGTGAGCGCGCTTGTGGGCGTGACGCGGAAGAACCCCGTCCACAGCATGCTCTGGGTCCTGGCGCTCTTCCTACACGTGGCAGGTATCTTTCTGCTTCTGGACGCGGAGTTCTTGGCAGCGGTGCAGGTCATCGTGTACGCGGGCGCCATTTTGATCTTCTACCTCTTTGTCGTGATGCTGCTCGACTTGCCGGGCGAGGAAGCTCGGCCACGCTATGGCAAGCACTGGCTGTTCGCCGCTGCCGCAGGACTCTCCTTTGGGGCCCTGGCCTGGCTTGCGCAGGTCGAGATGCCCGACCCCGAAAGAGCTGGGCTCGCACCCGCAGCAAGGCAGATCGCAGCGGCAGGTCCGCCTCGGGGGAGCCTTCGAGACATAGGCGAGGCGCTCTTCGGTCCGTTCGCGTTGCCCTTCGAGATGGCCTCCCTGGTGCTTCTGGCCGCCATCATCGGCGCCGTCGTCCTCGCCAGGAGGAGGGGAGCAGAGTCATGATCGCGCCTCCAGGTACGGTTCTGGGATTGAGCGCTGTCCTCTTCGGGATCGGAGTGTTCGGCTTCCTCGCCCGGCGCAACATCATCCTGATGTTCATCTCGGCCGAGGTCATGCTCAATGCGGTAAACGTCAGTCTGGTTGGCTTCAGCCAGCAACTCGGAGACCCGCGCGGCCAGGTCCTGGCCCTCTTCGTGATCGCCGTGGCGGCCGCGGAGGCAGGGGTCGGTTTGGGACTCGTGATCGCCTTGAACCGGAACAAGCCAGGGGCCGGTGTGGAAAATCTGACCGAGCTCAAGTGGTGACGCCCTCGGTGATGGCCTTGCTCGCGGTGCTCGTCCCCGCCCTGGGAGCGCTCTTGATCGCGTTGACGGGCGAGCGTCGTGCCAATCTGAGGGAGTTCTGGTCCGTTGCGGCCGGTGTCGTGATGCTCACTTTCGTTGTGAGCATGATCCCGGAAGTCCTGGCTGGCCGAACACCTGAGCTCGTACTCTTCCGGATCCTCCCCGGTATCGAACTGGCCTTCCGGGTGGATGCCTTCGGCCTTCTCTTTGCCTCGGGGGCATCTTTCCTCTGGATCCTGACCACGTTTTACTCAATCGGGTACGTGCGCTCTCTCAAAGAGCATGCGCAGACTCGTTACTTTGCCTGTTTTGCCCTGGCCCTTGCCGCCACCATCGGGGTTGCGTTCTCCGCCAACCTCTTTACCTTGTTTCTGTTCTACGAAGCCTTGACCCTGGTCACCTACCCCCTCGTGGGTCACAAGGAGACGGCCGAGGCCAGGGCAGGGGCTCGCAAGTACGTGATTTACCTCCTGGGTGCCGCCAAGGTGTTGCTGCTGGCCGCCATCATCCTGACCTACAACCTGGCCGGAACCCTGGAGTTTCGCGATGGCGGGATATTGCCGGCTGCCAAGCTCACCGAGCAACCCACGCTTCTCCTTGCGATCTTCGCCCTCTTTCTGTTTGGGTTCGCGAAGAACGCCCTCATGCCGCTGCATAGCTGGCTGCCGGCTGCCATGGTGGCCCCCACCCCGGTGAGCGCATTGCTGCATGCGGTAGCGGTGGTCAAGACCGGGGTTTTCTGCACCCTGCGCGTGTTTCTCTTCGTCTTCGGCCCTGACGCCATGCGCGAGCTCGGCGCCGATCAACTGGCCCTGGTAGCCGCCTCGGTGACGATCCTGGTCGCTTCACTGCTGGCGCTCAGTCAGGACAACCTCAAGGCCAGGCTGGCTTTCTCCACGGTGAGCCAGCTCTCCTACATCATTCTGGGAGCGGCGCTCTTGAACTCCAGCGGGGTCATGGGCGGAGTCGCCCATATCACCAACCACGCCGTATCGAAGATCACGCTCTTCTTCTGCGCCGGCTCGATCTACGTATCCACGCACAAGACCGAGATCAGCCAGATGTCCGGTCTGGCCAAGCGCATGCCGTGGACCATGGCCGCGTTTACGCTGGCCTCGCTGAGCGTAGTGGGGATTCCCCTCACCAGCGGGTTCGTCTCCAAGTGGTATCTCGTCCTCGGCGCGGTGGACCACCACAGCCTCACTTCCCTGGTGGTACTCCTGGTCGGCTCGCTCCTCAGTGCCGCCTACCTGGGCCCGGTCGTCTACAAGGCCTACTTCGAAGAGGAGTCGCCGGCTAGCGAGGAGGTGCGCGAGGTTCCCTGGATGGTCGCGCCCCTGGCGATCACCGCTGCCGCAAGTCTGCTCCTGGGTCTCTTCCCTGGCCCCGTCCTGGAGCTGGCGGGAAGGGCCATGCCGTGAACTTCTTGCAGAGGCAGCTGGAAGATCCCGTTCGTCTCGGCCGGCTCAGGCGCTGGTTCTATGTTGGCTTGGCCGTCGTGGCCCTGGCCGAGATCGTTCTGCCGTTCATCTTCCATGGCGGTCACCCCCATTTCTCGTTCGAGAGCCTTCCTGCCTGGGGCTCGCTCTATGGGTTGATCTCCTGCGCAGCGATCATCGTCGTGTCGAAGCTCATCGGAAAAGTATGGCTCATGCGGCGCGAGGACTACTATGATTCTTGAGTGGGTCCACCCGGGACTCTTGCTCATCCTGGGCGCCTGGGTCTTGCCGTTGCTCAAGGGCCGGGTCAAGCGTGTGGGCATGCTCGTCCTACCTGCGGCGGCCCTGGTCATTTGCTGGCTCAGCACGCCTGGAACCTATGGCGTGGTGGTTTTCCTCGGGCAAGAGCTCGTGTTCGGCCGGGTGGACAGCCTGAGCCTGGTCTTCTCCTATGTCTTCTCGCTCATGGCCTTCCTGGGGATGGTCTATGCGCTCCATGTCGAAGACGACTCCCAGCACGTAGCTGCCCTGACCTATGCGGGAGGCGCGCTCGGGGTGACCTTTGCCGGGGACCTCCTCACTCTCTACGTTTTCTGGGAGCTTCTGGCGATCTCGTCCGCACTCCTGGTATTGCGGGGCGGCGAACGATCTGCAGTGGCAGCCGGGTTCCGTTACCTGCTGGTCCACGTATTTGGCGGGCTCCTTCTCTTGGCGGGGATCGTGCTCCATTGGTCCCAGACCGGGTCGCTTGCCTTCGGAGACATGGGAGCTTTTGCGGGCGGCCCGGCCTGGACTCTGATCCTCGTCGCCTTTCTCCTCAACGCGGCTGTCCCGCCTCTGGGGGCATGGCTTCCAGACGCCTACCCCGAGGCCACCGTCACGGGCGCGATCTTCATGACCGCCTTGACGACCAAGTCCGCGGTCTACGTCTTGATCCGCGGCTTCGCCGGGACGGAGATCCTGGTGTGGTTGGGGGCGATCATGGCGGTATACGGCGTCGTGTACGCGGTGTTGGAAAACGACGCCCGCCGACTCTTGGCCTACCACATCATCAGCCAGGTGGGATACATGGTCTGCGGGGTGGGAATCGGGACTGCGCTGGCCACAAACGGCGCTACGGCCCACGCCTTCGCGCACATCCTCTACAAGGCGCTCCTCTTCATGGGAGCGGGCGCCGTCCTCCAGATGACCGGGCGACGAAGACTGAGCGAGATGGGTGGGCTCTACAAGACCATGCCGGTCACCCTCGGCCTCTACATGATCGGCGCCTTCGCCATCTCGGCGGTGCCGCTCTTCAGCGGCTTCGTCAGCAAGTCCATGGTGGTCTCTGCCGCGGGCGAGGAGCATCGGGCGGTGATCTTTCTCATGCTCACCCTGGCCTCGGCCGGAACCTTCCTGCACACGGGCCTCAAGCTTCCCTATTACATGTTCTTCGGCAAGGATTCGGGCCTACGAGCCAAGGAGCCACCCCGGAACATGCTCGTGGCCATGAGCCTGGCTGCCGCCGCGTGCATTCTGATCGGAGTCTTCCCCCGACTCCTATACCAGCACCTCCCGGATCCGGTGCATTACGTCCCGTACACGCTGCAGCACGTGACGAGCACACTCGGGCTGTTGGCCTTCACGGCACTGGGTTTCTTCCTGCTTCTCAAGCACCTCGACCCCGAGCGCACGGTAAGCCTCGACACCGACTGGTTCTACCGCCGAGGATTGGCTCCCTTGGTGAACCTTGTCGCGAGGCGTCTGGCGCGTCTCGAGTACGGCTTTGTCGGAGAGCTCTATGAGTTCGTGATACGGCGGCCCGTGCTGGGCGCGGCGAAGCTTTTTCGAAAATTCGACAGTCTGGTAATCGATGCCGCAGCCGTGAGCGTGGGACGTTCGACCCGAACTTTGAGCCAGCGCTTGAAGACCGTGGTGAGTGGCCACACCCAGCACTACGGGCTGATCATGGCGGCTGGACTCCTGGCACTCCTGGCCCTGGCGATGCTCGCACTATGAGTGCCTATCCGGTCCTCTCGGTGACGACATTCCTGCCTCTCGCAGGTGCGGTCTTGATCCTGCTCATGGGCAGGGAGCGGCTGGCGCGGTGGGTCGCCCTCGCCACGACCGTGGCGACCCTGGCCGTCTCGGCCCCGCTTTACTGGCACTTCGACAAGAGCTCGAGCGCTCTGCAATTCGTCGAGTCTGCCGAGTGGATCCCGGCGTGGAACATCGCCTACGGCATGGGCGTGGACGGCATCAGCCTCCCATTCATCTTCCTTGCCGCGGTCTTGAGCGTCCTGTGCGTCGGCGCCTCGTGGACTGCGATCCAGACGAGAACGCGTGGCTTCTACGCCGCGCTCCTGGTCGCAGAGACGGCGATGATCGGGCTCTTCTCCGCCGCCAACCTCTTTCTCTTCTTCATCTTCTGGGAGCTGATTATCGTTCCCCTCTTTCTCCTCATCGGCATCTGGGGAAGCTCAGGGCGCGTCTACGCCGCAGTCAAGTTTCTGCTCTTCACCCTCGCCGGAAGTGTCCTGATGCTCGTCGGCATGATCGCTCTACACCACACCTGTGGCACCTTGGACTTCAAGGCCCTTGCCCTCGCCCGACAGAGCCTTCAGCCCGAGCAACAGGCCTGGCTCTTCGCGGCCTTTCTGGCCGCCTTCGCGGTCAAGGTGCCCATGTTCCCGGTACATACCTGGCTCCCGGACGCCCACACCGAGGCGCCCACGGCGGGGAGCGTGATCCTGGCCGGGATCCTCCTCAAAATGGGTGCCTATGGTTTCCTGCGGGTCTCGCTGCCCATACTTCCCGACGCCGTGCGCCTCTTCCTCAAGCCCATGCTCGTCATCTCTGCGGTGGCCATCGTCTACGGCGCCTATGTGACCCTGGTGCAGAAGGACGTCAAGCGTCTCATCGCCTTCTCGAGCGTCAGCCACATGGGCTTCGTCACCTTGGGGATCTTCACACTCACCCGGAGCGGGGTGGAGGGCGCGATCCTCCAGATGATCAACCATGGGATCGTCACCGCGGCGCTCTTCTTGTGCGTCGGCATGATCTACGAGCGCACCCACACGCGCGAGATCAAGGACTACGGGGGGGTTGGCAAGATCGCGCCGGTCTACTCCACCTTGCTGGCGCTCTTTTGTCTGGCAGCGGCGGGATTCCCAGGTCTGAATTCATTCGTGGGGGAGTTTCTCATCATCGGCGGCGCCTTCGAGACTCGAGGCTGGCTCGGGGCCATGGCTGTCTGGGGCGTAGCCCTGGGAACGACCTACCTGCTGTGGCTCTACTACCGGGTGGTCATGGGCAAGACCAACCCAGGGCTCGTGGGGCTCGAGCTCGAGCTCAACTCCCGTGAAGTGGCGACGTTGGCGCCACTGGCCCTGCTTGCCCTGTGCCTCGGCCTCTACCCCGAGTTGGTCCTCTCCTATCTTCGTGCTCCCGTGGCCGCGCTCCTGGCTGGAGTCGCACCGTGAAGGGTGTCGTCATGTCTGACCTGGCCCTGCTAGTCCCGGAGCTGATTCTGGTCGGCATGGCCCTGGTGCTCATTCTCGTTGCGCGCCGGATCCGTACGGCGCGCGTAGCCGTGGTCGGGACGGTCCTTGCTGCGCTGGCCGCCGCAGTGGCCTCGGGCTGGCTTCTGTCCCGGGGCACCGAGACTGGGTTCGGGGGAATGATCACCCTGGACGGCTACTCCCAGTTCTTCAAGATCCTCATCGCCTCCTCCCTTGCTCTGGTCGCGCTTGTCTCCGTCAGGAGCATCGACCGGGAGCAGATTCCGCGCGCCGAGTACCATGTCCTGCTCCTGTTGGCCTCGACGGGAATGATGCTCTCGGTATCGGCCCTCGATCTCTTGACCCTCTACCTGGGCCTGGAGTTGATGACCCTCTGCTCCTACATCCTGGTCGGGATCACGGTCCAGAGGCCGACGTCCAACGAGGCTGCGATCAAGTACTTCCTGATCGCTTCCTTCGCCTCGGCCCTGCTTCTCTACGGGATAAGTCTGACTTACGGCACTACGGGCGGCACGGCCTTCGTCGACATTGCCTCGGCTCTCTCCGAGCACGGTCTGGGGAGCAACCCGCTCCTGGTGGTGGCCATGGGCCTGATGGTGGCGGGGCTTGCCTTCAAGATCGCGGCGGTGCCGTTCCATTCCTGGGCGCCGGACGCTTACCAAGGTGCGATCTCCCCGGTTGCGGCCTTTCTGGCGACCGGCTCCAAGGCGGCTGGCCTGGCGGTGCTGGGACGGGTCTCTCTGGTCGCGTTCGGCTCGGAAGCCCAGGTCTTGTCCGTGCTGCTGGCGGGCCTCGCCGCCCTCTCGATTATCGTTGGCAGCATCCTCGCTCTGGCCCAGACCGACATGAAGCGGCTGCTGGCCTATTCTTCCATTGCGCATGTGGGCTACGCCCTCCTGGGCCTCATCGCAGGTACTCCCGAAGGGGCCTCGACGACCATGATCTACGCCTTCTTCTATGTCTTTATGACGCTCGGGGCGTTTTGCGTGGTCATCGCTCTGGGCGAGAGAGGTGAGAACCTGGACGGCTATCGGGGCCTGGCGGCGCAGCGGCCCCTGATCGGCGCGCTGATGCTGCTTTTCCTCTTGTCTCTGACCGGTATCCCGCCAACGGCCGGGTTCGTGGCCAAGTTCGGTGTGATCCTGAGCGCCATGCGCGCGGGTCACATTGCGCTGGCGGTCCTGGCCGTGGCTTTCAGCGTGGTATCAGCGTTCATCTACATGCGCGTGGCCGTCTTCATGTACATGGAGGAGCCGCGGGAGGCGGCACCATCGCACCTCCCGCTGGCGGTGTCCGCAGCGCTTGCCGTGGCCGCACTAGTCACTTTGATCGGCGGAATCTTGCCCGGCAGTCTCGTGGGCTGGGCGGTGTCGCCTTAATGATCGCAATAATGTAGATTGTCTTCCAGGTATCGAATGGTGAACGAATACGTCGGGATTGCGGTTAGCGTCGCTCTGGCCGGAGCGATCGCGGGCACGATGGTGTTGCTGGGCTCGACGCTGGGAAAGAAGAATCCGACGTCCGTCAAGCTGGCGCCGTTCGAGTGCGGCCAAGACCCCTTGTCCCTGCCGATGGGTAGGCTGGCGATCAAGTTCTATCTGACCGCGATCCTGTTCATCCTGTTCGATGTCGAGCTCGTCTTCCTCTATCCATGGGCCGTTGTGTACCGCACGCTGGGGCCACTGGGCCTGGCGCAGATGGGGGTGTTTCTGGGGGTCTTGATGGCGGGTTTCGTCTACGCCTGGGACAATGGCGCTCTGGATTGGAAGTGAGATGATGAAGACCGAACCGTCGTTCTTCACCAGCCGACTCAACGAGGCCCTTGGCTGGGCCAGGAAGTACTCGATCTTCCAGTACCCCTTCGTGACTGCGTGCTGCGGGATGGAGTACATGGCAACGGCCTGCTCTCACTACGACGTGGACCGCTTCGGAGCGGGTCTCCCCAGATTCTCTCCGCGCCAGGCCGATGTGCTCTTCGTCGTCGGCACGATCAGTCACAAGATGGCGCCGGTCTTGAAGCGCATCCATGACCAGATGGCCGATCCCAAGTGGGTGGTCGCCTTCGGAGTCTGTACCTGCACAGGCGGTTTCTATGACAACTACGCGACCGTGATGGGTATCGACACGCTCATACCGGTGGATGTGTACATACCGGGATGCCCGCCGCGGCCGGAGATGGTACTCGACGGTCTGATGAAGCTCCAGGACAAGATCCAGGATCAGCACGCGACCGGCAAGCGACCGGCGTTCGAACGTCACCCGCTGCAAGTCTTGAAAGAGGGCTTCGAGACATGAGCACCTTCTCCTTGTGCACTTCCGTCACGGACCGTTTTCCCGACGCGGTGTCGGCTTCCCACACCTACCGGGACGACGCTACCGTGGTTCTGCGACCGGAGTCTCTGCTCGAGGTGGCCCGGTTCCTCAAGGACGACCCGGCCTTGCAGATGAACTACCTCATGGACGTGACCGCCGTGGACTACTCCGCATTCGGGCAGGCGCCCACTCCAGGTTTCTTTGCCTCCTCCGGAGTGGCGGTAAGCCCCTCTTCCCAGATTCCGGATGAGGACCCCTGGCCCGGACCTCCAGAGCTGGCGCGCTTCACGGTCGTGTACCACTTCTTCTCGACGGCCCACAAACATCGGCTGCGGCTGGTGGTTCCCGTCGAAGAGAGTGTTGCTGAGGTGGATTCCCTGACCGACCTGTTGGCCGGAGCCAACTGGCTCGAGCGCGAGGTCTGGGACATGTTCGGCATCACCTTTCGAGGACATCCGGACCTGAAGCGCATCCTGATGTACGAAGAGTTCGAAGGTCACCCGCTGCGCAGGGACTATCCCGTCAAGAAGCGTCAGCCCCTGATTGGGCCAGACAACTAGCTGAGCCCATGGAGACGACCCCGACAACTCGGAACAATCCCGCGGAGCTCGAGACGCGGGACATGATGCTCAACTTCGGCCCCGCGCATCCGGCCATGCATGGGATCGTCCGGATCGTGACCAAGCTCGACGGGGAGAAGATCCTGGAGGCCGAAGTGGAGATCGGCTACCTCCACCGCGGCTTCGAGAAGATGGCGGAAGTCGTCGACTACAACGGCGTCATCCCCTACACCGACCGGCTCAACTACGTCTCCCCGCTCATCAACAACATGGGCTACTGCATGGCGGTGGAGAAACTCCTGCGGATCTCGGTTCCGGAGCGCTGCCAATACATTCGCGTGATCCTGGCGGAGATCTCGAGGATATCGGACCATCTCACCTGTGTGGGGGCAACCGCCATGGAGTTGGGGGCCTTCACCGTATTTCTCTACATGATCAAGGCCCGCGAGTACCTCTGGGAACTGGTGGAGAAGGTAACCGGGGCGAGGCTGACAGTGACCTACTGCCGCGTAGGCGGGGTGAAGGCCGATCTCCCCGAGGATTTCGCCGAGCCCTGCCGCCAGGCTTTCGAGGAGACCCGCAAGGTCCTCGCCGAGTCGGAGGCGCTCCTGACGCGCAATCGGATCTTTGTGGATCGGATGAACGGAACCGGCGTGATCTCCGCGGAGGATGCCATCTCCTATGGGATCACGGGCCCCTTTCTGCGCTCCACCGGCGCCGACTACGACGTCCGCAAGGACTGCCCATACGCCGTCTACGACCGGCTGCCCTTCGACGTGCCGGTGGGGAGCCGGGGCGACAACATGGATCGTTATCTCGTCCGCATGGAAGAGATGGAGCAATCCATGCGCATCGTGGAGGCTGCTCTACGCGACCTGCCGCCCGGCCCGGTCCTGGTCAACCCCGAGACCGGGCGCCCCATCCCGGCCGCGGAAATGGTAGATCTAGCCAAGGAGGGGAATATCCCTGCCATCTCGGGCGGTTGCGTCGTCGCTGGACCAACCCTCGAGGGCTCCGGTCGTGCCCATCGTCCGTCCATCGCCGCAGACGAGAAGCGGGTTTTCCTCCCTGCCAAAGAGGACGCCTACGGCAACATCGAAGGGCTCATGCAGCAATTCAAGCTGGTCATGCTCGGCCACGGAGTGCGGCCGCCGGCTGGGGAGGTCTACTTCCCTGTGGAGGGCGCCAACGGCGAGCTGGGCTTCTACGTCGTGAGTGACGGAGCTGGGAACCCATACCGCGTGCGGGTCCGCCCGCCCTGCTTCGCCATCATGTCGGCCCTGCCCAAGCTCCTCAGCGGAGAAATGATCGCCGACATCATCCCCACCTTCGGGTCGGTCAACATGATCGGTGGGGAGCTCGACCGGTGAGGCTGTCCGACCTCGAAGGAAAGGCCGGGGAGATCCTGCAATGCTACGAGCATCCGAAGGCAGCGATGCTGCCTCTCTTGTGGCTCGTCCAGGAGAATCAAGGTCACATTTCCCAGGAGGCGGAGACCTGGGTGGGACGCATTCTAGGCGTGGCCCGTTCCCACGTGCGCGAGGCGGTCTCCTTCTACAACATGTATCACACCAAGCCAGTGGGCCGGCGCGAGCTTCGGGTCTGCACGAGTCTGCCATGCATGTTGCGCGGGGCCGGCAATGTACTGGATCAGATCAAGGAAAGGCTGAAGATTCACCCTGGCGAGACCACGC
>Ga0255052_10002842_pt1 | contig 12259 bp, 10 predicted proteins | sample JV7_2_21_MG_FD_188632 | JGI IMG/M metagenome (GOLD analysis project Ga0255052, IMG submission 188632) | Seawater microbial communities from Jervis Inlet, British Columbia, Canada - JV7_2_21 | ecosystem: Environmental > Aquatic > Marine > Inlet | place: Canada: British Columbia | collected... | reverse complement strand
GAGCAATACAAGGTCTTGCTGTAGCGGGACAGGAGATCGCCAATCTCCTCGCGGATATGCTGCGTGACGTTGATGACGTCGAATCGCGCCTGGGGCGTGAGCTCGAGGGTGATTTGCATCGGTGTGGAAGACATGGTTTTCCCCTACCCGTCTCGCTGAAAGCGAAATTGTACAATTTTGAGCGCATTTCGCAATGCGGACCCAGTCACAGGGGCTCAGTCTCCAATAGACCATGAGAGGTATCGAGCAGATTCCCTGGGCCTACGACCTCTTCATGGAGGTCGCCGATCGAACGGGTCTGCAAAAGCTACGTCACGCGTTGGCCCGACAGGTAGAGGGCCGGATCCTGGACCTGGGTTGTGGTACGGGTCGCAATCTACGGCTGTTCGAGATGACTTCGAAGGTCACGGGGTTGGAGCTGGAGTTCGGGCTCCTGGCCCGGGCCCACCGCCGGGCGCCGCATGTGCCGCTGGTGATCGGACGCGCGGAAGAGCTTCCCTTTCAGAGTGGATGCTTTGACACGGTGGTCAGCAGCCTTGTCTTCTGCTCGGTGGCCGATCCGAACCAGGGCCTGGCCGAGGTCAGTCGAGTCCTGGACGAGGCGGGTGATCTGCGAATGCTCGAGCATGTCCGCTCGACGAACCGCCTGCTGGCATGGTGCCAGGACCGAATCCAACCCTTCTGGACCTGGCTGACCGGTGGCTGCCATCCCAACCGCGAGACCGAAGCGAGCGTGGCGGCGGCCGGTTTCGTCATCGAGGAACACGAAATTCGGGGTCGAACCACCCTCCGCTGTTTTGTAGCCCGCCCTCGGAAAACAGGGCCAGAGGTCGACTGAACGAGAACCCGGCGCGGAAGATCGCCACGACCTCTCCCTTGCCTTTGCCGACGGTGTGGGTCAGGCGGCACCAGCGGATCTCACCCGCAACTTTCACCGCATGCTCGCCGATGGCGACCCGAAAGGTCTGGGAACTGCCGATCGTCAATGCGGTCGTGGATTCGAGGGCCAATCCTCCCAGGCTCATGTTCAGCACCCGGCCTACCAGGAATCCGTTGCGAACCCCTGTGTGGCGGATGGAGAGTCGGGGATGCTTTCTCTTTTCGCCGTTAGACATACTCGTCGCGGTGCCGGGTAGGGCTGGAAACTCCCGGCCTCGCAGACCTAGACGAAAACGAGGTGGCCAATCTCGCGCGCCGTGGACGACCAGGTGGACGCAATCCTGGAGCGAGGAACCTCGAGCAGGGTCTCCGGGGCCCGAGCGGTGCTAGAATCGCCGCCGCCATCAACGACGATGATCGGCGTTTGTGTGGGGTCTCGAGACATGAGGCATCAAACTATTTCTGTACCAGTCGGATCTCTGCAGGTCGGAGGCGGTGCACCAATCGTGGTCCAGTCCATGACCAATACCGATACTGCGGACATCGAGGCCACGGCGCAGCAGTGTCAGGAGCTGGCCGCAGCCGGTTCTGAGCTGGTGCGAATCACCGTCAACCACGAGCAGGCAGCCAAGGCAGTTCCCGAGATCAAGCGCCGACTGCTCGCTGGCGGGTGCGAGGTCCCATTGATCGGAGATTTTCACTACAACGGTCATGTCTTGCTGGCCAGGTTTCCCGATTGTGCCCAGGCTCTGGACAAGTTCCGGATCAACCCGGGCAACGTGGGGAGTGGCCAGAGGCGGGACGAGAATTTTTCGACCATCTGCCGGATTGCCGTGGACAACGGCAAACCGGTTCGCATCGGGGTCAACGGTGGCTCGCTCAATCAAGAGCTGGTCATGGCCAAGATGCAGGAGAACACCGATAGTGATCTGGGCAAGACCTCAGAAGAGATTCTCAATGACTGCATGCTGATCTCCGCCCTCGCTTCCACCGAGATGGCTCTCGAATGCGGTCTGCAGCGCGAGAGGATCATCATCTCCTGCAAAGTCTCACGGCCGACCGACCTGATCGCTGTCTATCGGCGCCTGGCGACAGAGACCGAGCAGCCCCTTCACCTGGGTCTCACCGAAGCCGGCATGGGGATGAAGGGCCTGGTCTGGTCGGCTTCGGCCATGGGTGTGCTGCTGAGCGAAGGCATCGGTGACACGATCCGGATCTCCTTGACCCCAAGACCCGGCGGTGACCGACGGGAAGAGGTCTATGCCTGTATGGAGCTCCTGCAGGCCCTGGGGATCCGATCTTTCGCTCCCAGCATCACGGCTTGCCCAGGGTGCGGCCGCACCACCAGCACCACATTCCAGGAGCTGGCGGAGCGGATTCAAGAGTATGTTCGGGACCAAATGCCCCGCTGGCGGGATGAGTACGACGGAGTCGAGACCATGACCGTGGCGGTGATGGGTTGTGTGGTCAATGGTCCGGGCGAGTCGAAGGTTGCCAATGTGGGCATCAGCCTGCCCGGTACCGGCGAGGAGCCCCACTGCCCCGTCTATGTCGACGGTCAGCTGTTTACGAGTTTACGGGGTACCTACGAAGAGCTCGCCGAGGCCTTCCGTGCCTTGATCGACGACTATGTGGCTACCAAGTATCCCCAGAAGGAAGCAGCAAAAGTCGGTCACTAGTGGACTGTAACGCTTGAACGGTTAGTGGATGTGCGTGTCATCGGGTTCGATATCAAGGCGCGCCGACGCAGGCATAGCGGGACTATGTCGAGGAGGCGCAACGCCGAGATCGGGCCTGAGGGCCGCTCAGGCGCTGAGCGTTCAAGCGTTACAGTCCACTAGGCTCACCGAACGGCCGTCGGCACGAGGAGAGAGCATGTCGATTACATCCGAAGAATACAGGGAGGTCTTGAGGCACTTCCCATCTGGAGTCACCATCGTGACCATAAAGGCCGGCGACAAGGTCCATGGCTTGACGGTGTCGGCTTTTGCCTCGGTCTCGCCGGAGCCACCGCTGGTCGCGGTCATGATCGATCAGCGACACCACGCCTTTCCAATGCTTGAAGAGGACAGCGCGGTCTTTGCGGTGAACATCCTGCGCCAGGACCAGGAAGAGCTCTCCAACCGATTTGCGTGGGTCAAGGACGAAGATCGATTCGCCGTGGGGGATTGGACGATCGCCAAAACCGGAGCGCCCGTCCTGGCCGACGCCCTAGCGTGGATGGACTGCACCATCAAAGAGCGATTCCCAGCCGGGACCCACACGATCTATGTCGGCCAGGTACAAGCGAGTGCCGTGCCCGAGCCCGACACCTCTCCCCTGGTCTATTGGAACCGGGGCTACAGGCATGTCCACATCCGCGAAGAGGAGTAACAAGGGTGGCTAGGCGTACAGATCCTCGATCTCGCGGGCGTACTTCTCGTTGATCACCCGTCGTTTGAGCTTCATGGTCGGGGTCATCTCGCCACCGTCGACAGAGAACTCTCCTGGCAGGACAGTAAATCGCTTGATGGTCTCGTATCGGGCCAATCCGCCGTTCACCCTCTCGACCCGCTCCTCCAGGTGAATCCTGAGCTTCGGACACCTGGCGGCGGTCTCGAGATCCCGGGCCGGGCTGCCGATCTTCTCGGCTTCCCTGGCTAGCAAGTCGGGGTCGAGGGTGAGCAGGGCGGTCAGGTAATTCCTCCGATCTCCCACCACCACGGCCTGGGCCACGGCTGCGATACCGCGAAGCTCGCTCTCGATCGCTTGCGGCGCGACGTTCTTGCCACCCGAGGTAATGATCAACTCCTTCTTGCGATCGGTGATCTTGAGGAATCCATCGTCGTCGATCTCTCCGATGTCGCCGGAGTGAAGCCACCCTTCCTCGTCGAAGGTCTCACGGGTGGCCTGGGGATTCTTGAAGTACCCCGGTGAGACGTGAGGACCGCGCATGTAGATCTCGCCATCCTCGGCGATCTTCAGATCGGTGCCCTCGATCGGCCAGCCGGCCCTACCGGTGCGGTATCGGTCCAGGGTCGAGAGCGTTGTCGGACCGGTGTTCTCACTCATTCCGTAGACCTCGAGGATTGGGATACCGAGGCTGAGGAAGAACTCGAGGGTGTGGATCGAGATCGGCGCGGCAGCCGTGAAGCATCCGCGCGAGCGATCGAGACCGAGACGCGCTCGCACCTTGGAGAAGACGAGCTTTTCGGCCAGGCTGTAGAGAGGGGGGCGGGGGCGATCCTGCTGGTCGGCGTAGCCTCCTGCCAGGCCCTGGCGTCGTGCCCAGGCCGCAAGCCGTTTCTTGAGCCCCGAGTTCTGGGCGCCGGCAATCTCGACCGCTGTCTGGATCTTCTCCCAGACGCGGGGTACGGCGAAGAAGATATGGGGCCTGACCTCCCGCAGGTTCTCGGCCAGCTTGTCGAGGCTTTCGGCGAACCAGGTACAAGCCCCGATGAACAGGGGACTGTAAAGGGAGACGACCTGTTCGGCGATATGGCTCAGGGGCAGATAGCTGATGACCGATTCGCCAGGGGCCAGGTCGTAGGTCGCCGCCATCTGATCGGCGACCCAGATGACGTTGTGATGGGTCAGGATCACACCCTTCGGGGTACCTGTGGTGCCCGACGTATAGATCAGCTCGCAAGCTGTGTGGGGCTCCAGTCCGTCCAGCCTCTCCTGCAGGGCCGACTCGGGGGTCTCTCGAGCCAGGTCCAGAAGCTCCTGCCAGGAGTGGACTCGGGGATCGTCGTGCTCGCCCTCCATCAACACGATCGCCCGGAGTTGGGGCAGCCGAGCCCGGATCTCCAAGAATCTCTGCAAGAACTCTTCGTTCTCGACAAACGCCACCCTGGCTTCGCAGTGATCGGCAATGTAGTGGCATTGCTCGGCAGTGTTGTTGGCGTAGATGCCGGCGGGCAGGCCACCGGCGGCAATCGAGGCGAAGTGGGCCAGAAACCAGCGTGGTTGGTTGTTGCCAAGGATGACCGTCCCGTTGCCGGTCTCCACACCCAGGGCCATGAGTCCCCTGGCGGCCTTGAGGACCAGATCCCGGTACTCGCTCCAGGTAATGGTCTCCCAGACGCCTTCACGCTTGTATCGCATGGCCGGGCGCTGGCCATTGGCAGCACTGGTCTGTTCCAGGACTTGAATAACGGTCTGTGGCATGGAGCCGATCTCTTTGAATCTGATCGATTCCATTGTAGGGGAAACCTGTCCGGAACGTGACAAATCGGCAAGTCGAAATAGAATAGCGGTTCGAGATACCGGTTCGGGCACCATTCTTGTATCAGATTGAGCGGGCGGGATCAGGTCCGAAGTGGCTCAAGCGACAATGTTCGACAATACTGAATCGGATTTGCGGGAAAGACCTGTGTTGAGAGGTCGGTACCGGTCGTTTGGGCGGCTGCTGGCCGCCGGATCGGCGTGGTTGGCTCTCATTGTTGGCACTTCGGGGTCGCCCTGCCATGCTCAGCAGAGCGCGCCAGAACCGCTTCAGGAGATTCTGGTCGAAGCCCTCGATCCGACAGGTGCGGTCATTACGAGCCAGCTGTCGGCGCATCTCGAGGTAGTCGAGAACGGTCGGAAGCTGGAGGTTCGAGACCTGGGTGAGGTGGGGAACACCTGGCGCACTGTCCTCTACTTCGACCAGCTATTGTCCTCACCCATCGATTTCCACAATGCCACCGTGCAACTCGGTGAAAGGGCCCGGGATCTCACCCGTCTGGGAACCGTCGAAATCCTACTGGCCGGTCAAGAGGTGACCACAGCCCTGCCCGAGAATCGGGAGCCGGACGCCTTGAGTCAGGCACTGGGCTGGCTGAGATTGCGCGACAGCTCCGAGAACCTCCAGTCGGACCTGCGTCTCTCCTTTCTCGAAGAGCTGAGCTCCGCGGACGGCGATCCGTCGACGCTGGACGCCGACCTTCTGGAGGATCAGGTCCGTGCCTACATTGCGGACGAGGCCGAACTCTTGCGACGGTACCGCGAGCAGCTTCTCCTCTGGGCGGTCTCCCATGCCACGCCCGGTCCAAAAGCCCTATTCGTGATCGGCAGCGGATTCGATGAAGAGCCCGTGACCTTCTACCAAGAAGCGCTGGTAGAAGCCGGATTCGCATCTCTGGCGAGGGGCCTCGAGCCCGTGGGAGTGAGACCCACAGTGGCCGATCTTGGCCAGGTCCTGTCGGTATACGGTTGGACCGTGCTGCCCTACACACCTGGTCAGCGCGGGGATGCTCTCCTGGAAGAGAGCGCAGAGGAGCTGAAAGCGAGGAAGGAAGAGGAGGTCATCGACGTCATCTTCCAAGACGGCCAGGTGGTGGACAAGACCACCATCGGCTTCGATCCGACCGATATCCTGAGGAGGCGCCGGGAGCGCAAGGAGCAGGCGAACGAACAGCGGGTTCTCCTGGACGCCGAGGCGCCCCACCGGACACTGGCCAACAGCACAGGTGGCGAGCTTCTGCGGGGAAAGTTCCAGCTTTCGGACCTCCTGGTGCGCCTGGCCCAGCGATATCGCCTTGCCGTCGTCCCGGCGGTAGGTCCTCTCGGTGAGCTCAGCGAGTTGGTGATAAGTGTGGATGTGGGCCCTGAGGGCCGGGTTCCCGTGCCCGGGGTACTCCGGTCCAGGAAGTGGATTGCCCGGAGCACCCCCGAATCGGTGTCTGCGGTGCGCGCCCGTCGGGTCCTTACCGAGCAACTCGACGAAGGCGATCTGGTGATCTCTGCGGCGCTGCAACCGTCTGGGACCAGCGATGAAACCCGGCTGATTGTCAAGCGCGACGCCTATGTAGCCCACGGCGATCTTTCGGGACCGTTGCGGGTGACGTTCGCCGTGGGCCACGAGGACGGCAGTGCCGAGATCGCTCACCGGCGCGAAGACGGCTGGAAGTTGCTGCCAGCTGGAGACCCGGATGGCGACCCGACTCTGGAGATCCCCTTGCCTACTGAGCCCGATGGTGTCGTGGTCATCATTGTGGAGGAGTTGGAGACTGGGCTCTGGGGAGGCACTTTTGCCTCTTTTGTCGAGGCGGCGGGTATGGTCGCGGCGCGAGAGGGCTACGATGCCCTGTTCCTGCCGGCACCCCAGGTGATCCATCTGATGGCCCCCGCCCAGGGCTTCGCCATGGGCCCGACCCTGTTCGAGACCGTGATTTCCGATCCCAAAGTGGTCCGTGTGGACTTCTACCTGGATGGCGAGCGCGAAGCGGTGCGGCGTACGGCGCCATTTACCGCCTCCCTCGATCTCGGGGCCCTGCCCCAACCGCGCCGCGTCGAGGTCGTCGCGCTGGGTGCCAACGAGCTGGAGCTGGGTCGCGACTATCTGGTTGTCAACGAGGGTTCCGGGGTCTTTGGAGTCCGAATCGTCAAACCAGAGATCGAGAACCAGGGTGGGATTCCCCGCCGACTGGTGGGGCCTGTCGATGTGGAGGCTGAAGTCGAGCCTCGACGCGGTGAGGGAGTCGATCGGGTCGAGTTCTTCTGGAACGAGACCCTGGTGGCGACCCGCTTCGCCCGGCCCTTCCGACAGCGGGTGGTGATCCCTGAAGCCGACCCCACGGGGTTTCTACGTGTCGTGGCCTATCTCGATGACGGCAACAGCTCGGAAGACCTGATCCTGGTCAACAGCACCGGGCCCAGCGAGCGGCTGCAGGTCAATCTCATGGAGCTCTATGTGGTCGTCACGGACCGCCATGGGCGACCCGTTAAGGGGCTCCCGCGGGATGTGTTCTCTGTGGAAGAGGGCGGTGTGACCCAGAAGATTGCCACCTTCAGCGACGCCGCCGATCTGCCACTCACCGTCGGCATGGTCATCGATTCCTCGGCGTCCATGTTCGTGAAGCTGCCAGAAGTGCAATTCGCCGCCTCGGAATTCTTGCGCGGCCTGGCTACCCGGCGGGATCGGGCCTTTGTCGTCGGCTTTGGCAGCGAGCCCCGCCTGACTCGGTCCACTACCTCGGATATGCCCGAGATCATCCGTTCTCTGGATGTGCTGCAGCCGGACGGTCAGACTGCCATTTGGAAGGCCATCGTCTACTCGTTGGTCCAGCTGCAGGGCGTGCCCGGCAAGAAGGCGCTGATCGTCTATACCGACGGTGCCGACGAGGATCCCGATTTCTCCTTCCGGACTTGCTTGAAGTTCGCTCGCAAGGTGGGAGTACCGGTCTATATCGTCCTGTCCAACAACGAGATCCGACGCACCGAAGGCAAGGGACTGCAGATCAAGGGCTTCCTCGACCGTCTTGAGACCTTGACCGAATCGGTCGGCGGCAAGATCTATATGGCCCGTGTCGGCGAGGACCTCCAGGCTGTCTACAGAGAAATCGACGAAGAGCTGCGCAGTCAATACGTCGTCGGCTACTACTCCGAGGACACCGGTGGCAGGGAGTGGCGCGACGTCGAGGTCGATGTGGGCAAGACCGGTTACAAGGCCAGGACCATTGCGGGGTTCTACCGCTAGCGCCATGTCGATCCTGAGGATGCTGGGCTGGCGCTCCGAGACACCCTCCCAGGAGACTGGGAACACGGAGACCGTGCGCCGAATCGTCTCTGAGCTCGAGGCGATGGATCAGGATAAGGCGCGATATGTGGCCGCCTTTGCCTACATCCTGGGACGGGTGGCCTACTCCGATCTCCACATCAGCGATCAGGAGACCCGCAAGATGGAGGAGATCGTCCTGCGTCTCGGTCATCTACCCGACGATCAGACCATCCTCGTAGTCCAGATCGCCAAGAGTCAGACTCGACTGTTTGGTGGCACCGAGGACTATCTCGTGACCCGGGAGTTCGCCGGAATCTCCTCTCCCGAGCAGCGCCAGGAACTGCTCGACTGCCTCTTCGCGGTCTCAGCTGCCGACAACTCCATCAGCGGGGCAGAAGAGGCCCAGATCCGCCAGATCGCCAGCGAATTGGGATTCTCGCACCGCGACTACGTGGCTGCCCGCTCTGTCTACTCCGAGCATCGCGAAGTGCTCAGGCCCCTTCGAAACAGCGACGAATAGAGTCGCGGCCGAGGCGTGGAGGTCTGCTGCGTACTCTCTAGATACGTCTTGACCCTGAGGTCCTGGGAAGTGCTTCTGGGGCAGGAGGGCTCTGGATCGCCGAGGTATCGGGGACTGCCTGAGGGGCCGAGCCGTAGATGGGATCGTGGTCGAACTGGCGCCACTTGCGGTGCATCCACAGCCACATTTCCGGCTGCTCCCTAATGGTTTCCTCGATGATCGCGAGGTAGCGCGAGGTCAGGATGTCCACCGCTGACTCCGAGCGTTTCATCTTCGGGTCGGGCAAGATGGGTGGGTGAATGACGATACGACAGCGCTGCCAATTGTCGATGGGAATGCCGAAGATCAGGACCGCCGGTGCTCCCGTCCGCAGAGAGAGCCTGGCGGGCATGGAAGTGGTGTAGGCAGGTTTACCGAAGAAGGGATAGGCCTTGCCCTCATTGGGATGGACCCTCTGATCCATGAGGATACCCACCGTACCTCCATCGCGCAGGGTCTTGATCGCGCCCCGAGCGGCTTTGCGTTTGGGGATGCTGGTGTTGCCGAATCGCTCGCGCATCCGGCGAAAATCCTCCTCCATTTGAGGGTTGTCCAGGGGCCGGGCCACGAATGAAACTCCTTGGTTGTTCAGTGCCAGGTACTGGGCCAGGGCCTCCCAGTTGCCCAAATGGCCGGTCAGCAGCAGGACACCCTTACCCATGGACTCGGCGGCCTCCAGGTGATGCCACCCATCGACTTCGAAGCGCTTGGTGTACTGTTCGCGACTGAGCTTTGCCGACCAGAGAAAATCGGTCAGCAGCATGCCAAAGTTCTCGAAGCACCGGCGACCGAGGGCCAGGCGCTCCGCCTCGTCGAGATCGGGGTAGGCAGACGCCAGGTTTTGGAGAGTCACACACCGGTGTCGTCGGTTGAATCGAAATCCGAGACGACCCAGCGCCGGTCCGATCCGGCGCAGAAACCCCTCGGGCAGAACTCTGTAGAGCATCTTGCCCAGCAAGTAAAGACCGTACTCGATCCGATAGCGCCATCGGACCAGCATATTGGAGCTAGAAGCCAAAGTGCTGACGCCCCCTGATAGCGAGTTTATGCGATTCTGATCTTGAGATCTTGGATTCGCAGGAATGAAAAACCTCTGGGAAATCGCCAGATCGAACCCTTTGGCCGATTTCCGCAATCAGAAGTGGGAGACTATCGCAAAAAGGGCCGATATAGTTAGTCGATGCGGCGACCCATCCAGTTCCTGATGCTGCTGCCGGTGCTGCCGGTGGTTGCAACGTCCTTGGCTGCCGAGGTCGAATTGACTCCTTTCGTGGGGTATCAATTCGGCGGCGGATTTCAAACTCGAGAGGGGGATCTGAACATCGATCCCAATGCCAATCTGGGTCTCGTGGCGAGTGTCCGGACCCGTCATGATGGTTTGATCGAGTTTCTCTATAGCCGCCAGGCCACAACGCTGGAATTCGAGGGGATCCTCGAGACCGGCGATCTCTTCGATCTCACCGTGGAATATTTTCATTTTGGCGGGCTGTGGGAGATCAGAACCGACCGCCGGCGTCCCTTCCTGGGACTGACCCTGGGTGCCACACGTCTCGATCCCGGGGCTTCGGGGCTGGACGATGAATGGGCCTTCTCTGCTGGGATCTCGGGTGGCCTGAAGTACTTCTTCACCGATCGTCTGGCTCTGAGGGTCGAGGGCCGAGGACTCCTGAGCTTCTTCAACTCCGGCGGGAGCTTCCTCTGCGGTTTCCCGCCCGGCCAATGCGGCTTCGTGATCTCGAGCTCGAGTTTTGCGCAGGTCAGTGTGTTGACCGGTCTGACCTTCAGATTCTGAAGAGCTGATCGCCAGTCAGCGACGATCGGGTCGGGCTAGGACGCGCCGCGGCCGGTCAGGACCACGGGTATGGTCTTGGCCAGGATCTTGATGTCGAGCATGGGGGACCAGTTGTCGATGTACTCGAGATCGAGCTCCATCCAACGATCGAAGTCCACATCATTGCGACCGTGGATCTGCCAAAGACAGGTCAAGCCGGGTCGCATCGAGAGGCGACGGCGCTGCCAGCGTTTGTAGGCGGAGACCTCCTGGGGAACGGGCGGTCTGGGTCCCACAAGGCTCATTTCACCCTTCAAGACGTTCCACAGCTGGGGGAGCTCATCGAGGCTCAGGCGGCGCAGCCAGCGGCCCAAGGGTGTGACCCTGGGATCGTGTTTCATCTTGAAGACGGGTCCGTTCATCTCGTTCAGGTGCGACAGATGATCCTGCTGACGCTCGGCGTCCTCGACCATGGTGCGGAACTTGAGCAGGGTGAATCGTCGCCCGTAGAGACCGCATCGCGTCTGGCGGTAGAGGATCGTACCGCCGTAGACGATCTTGATGGCGCCGGCGATGAGCAGCATGGCCGGCAGTGCCACGGCCATGACTACCAGCGAGATTGCGATGTCCATGAGCCGCTTGGCAAGTAGGCGTAGCTCACTCGTCGGGGTGGTATCAAAAGTGAGAAACGGCATCTCCTCGAGCGTGCCGATCTGAACACGGGCCTTGGCATGGGGAAAGAGATCGAGCGCCACCCGGGCGCGAATTCCGAGCTCCTCCAGCAGCAAGAGGAGGCTTTCCAGTCGGCTGAGATCCTGCTGTTGGAGGGCGAAGATCACCTCATCGACGACATTCTCTTCGACGATCTCGGGGATGTCTTCGATCTGGCCGAGAAGCTGAATGGTCTGAAGTGTTGCCGCCGGGGCGTCCGGGCTCTCGGCGACGAAACCGAGGATCCGATAACCCCAGTAGGGGTGGTCGGCGATGGTTCTGGCGATCTTTATCGCCTTCTCATTGGTGCCCGCAATGAGAACCGTGCGGTAGTTGTATCCGTGGGCACGAATCCATCTGGCCGTTAGTCGAACCAGTACTACGCGACCCAAGATCAGCAGGAAAACGGTGGCGACGAAAAGCAGAATCCAGAGCCGACTGATCTGGTCGTCTGCGAGTAGTATCTGGTCGAATCGGAACAGGTAGATGACCAGGGCCATCAGCAGAGTGCCGGTGATACAGATCCGAACAATGTCCCAGGTCTCCGCCAGCAGCGAGGTCGTGCGCCGGGAATGGTAGAGGTTGAAGCGCAGGAGAAGACCACCCCAGATCAGCAGTGCCATGGGCAGGATCGGTAGGTAGAGCCGCAGAGGATAGAGGTGTGAGGACATCAGCCCCAGGGTAGGGAGGAGGCTGCTGCGCAACCAGAAGGACAGTAGGAACGCAACCGTCACGAGGAGCAGGTCGGCCACGAACAGCCCGCCGGTGATGATCCTGGCTCGCTCCTTCAACATCGATCAGTCCTCGCCTTATGAGCAATCAGGTATATCTTATTGGAAAGAGGATCGAAAGGAATCCCGTGACAGGCACGCCTGCT
>Ga0255052_10002841_pt1 | contig 12261 bp, 9 predicted proteins | sample JV7_2_21_MG_FD_188632 | JGI IMG/M metagenome (GOLD analysis project Ga0255052, IMG submission 188632) | Seawater microbial communities from Jervis Inlet, British Columbia, Canada - JV7_2_21 | ecosystem: Environmental > Aquatic > Marine > Inlet | place: Canada: British Columbia | collected... | reverse complement strand
TTCGGCCCGTGTATAGCCGAGGCCCGTCTGCTCGGTGACATCGGTAAACCTGCCCTTTTTGTCATTCAGATAGAGTTTGTTGCCCAGGCCGCTGAGTAACAGGATATCCGGGTATCCATCATTGTTTATGTCACCCGCCGCGACACCCGAACCGCCAAACGCCGGCGGTATGGTGATGATCCCGGTATTGTCGTCACGCAGCAGGTAACTGCGAAGCATGCGGTTGAGCCAGTCGGAAGACCGATGCATGGCATCGATCCCGGAACTTTCGGTAATATCCGCGAACCAGGTCGATGCGCTGTTCATTGCGCCGGTATCGGCGGAATCGACCGATTGAATAACCGCCGGCGCCACGCTCTTTGCAGACCCCATGGCAAGGATCGCAGAAATTTTATCCTGGATGCTTTGCATCCCGGCCGCCAGCAATTCAAGTGACAGTCTTTCCGCACCGGTCCTTTTACCCTCGAGTCCAGCCTCTCTCAACAACAAAACCCCAAACTGGGCGACGTTTTCAGCCAGCAACTCGGCCGCAAACGGATCGGCATCCAGGTATTGGGTAATTTCCTGGCTGTCGAGTGCAAAACCCAGGTAGACCCAGTGGACACCACTGTCCCTGAAGGAATCCAGATCATAGGCCTCCAGGGTAATCCTGCCGTTGGGCAGCACCGGAAAATATTCTATGTCCTCGTACTCGTTAACTACAAACGGCGTAAAGTGACCGACGAACCGGGCAACATCTTCTTCACCGATAAGGCCATGCCCGTTTGTCGCTGCCACCTCGACAACACCCTTGTACAGTTCGATCGCATACCCCACGAGGGCATCGATAAACCCGGTCCTGAAAGCCTCGGCTTCCTGCTTGTCGAGCGGCCAGCTCAAACGGGCGAAATATACCTGCATGTTGCGCACAAAAAGTTGGTTGGAGATCTGGTTGTACTGCGTATAGGAAGTGATTTTCTGTTGAATGATCTTTTCCAGCAGTGGTGGTTTCGCATCACTGAAAACCGCTACGGCCTTTTCAGCTCCGGTATTTACACCGTCCTGGACTTTGAACAGAGCCAGCCAGGCCCTGTTGATGTTATCCAGAGATATTTCATGTTCGTCGTGCGATCTGGCGTAGGCATCCGCCTCCGCCAGCAATGCCAGCGTTGCCAGGTCGAGTTTTTGTTTGAATGTCTCGATGGCCTCACCGGAAAGCGGTTGCAGCGGTTCCTGTTCGGCGTTCAGCATCGAATCCTGCTGTACTGCAAGTATGGCACGCAGTGAATAAGCCACCGATCCGTATTGCCTGATATCGATGGATTTGATTTCCAGTTTTACCCCGTTTGGAAAGGTCAGCAAATGGTCGGCCCGGGGGGTGCTTCCAAAGGAGATGATTTCGGAAAAAGAAGCATCTATATCTTCCGACGTGATGTCCTTGCCATGATCGCCGGCGTTTCGCCAGACTACACCCGCCAGGCGTTTCTGCAGCTTGTTTTTCTGATACCTGGCCGGGTCGGAAAGTGGTGTGCCATACATGAAATCCTCTAGTCTGGATGCAGTCGCGTAGCATTTTGGATCTTTATCACCTTCTAATTCTTCGATGCCGGCGAGAATCAGATTCAGATTTTGGTTATCTATACCTTGTGCGTTAACGGACGTAATGAAACCGGAGAAAATAACGAATAACAAATATTTCTTCATGGCATTTAGTCGTCCAAACTCACGTTGACCCGCAGGGTCGGGTATTTTGTACTATGTCTTTAATGATTACGAGAATAATAAAATTTTATCAGATGGCCGGCCCTGTGGCCTTGGCCGGAGGGCCAAGGTGAGCTCAAGGGCACAAACCAGAACGATTATTTAATACGATCTTTGGTTTGATTTCTTGCATGGTTTTAATCATTCTTAGCGACGTAGTGCCATATACAGGTTGATGATTTGTGCGCAAAACAAAACAAGGAAACCATTGGGTGGCAGATCCGCTGATAACAATTGCCGTTCCGTCACGTAACCAGGGCCGTTTTCTCAACGATACGCTGACCTCCATTTTCGAGCAGAATTTACCGGTAGAAGTTTTTGTCATGGATGGTGGTTCCAGTGACAACACGCTGGAAATTATCCACCAGTGGGAGTCCAGGCTGTCCGGGTGGCGCAGCCACCCGGACAGCGGCCAGGCCGCAGCCATCAATGAGGGCATTGCCCGCGGTTCAGCACCCTATGTTTGCTGGCTGAATTCGGATGACTTTTATTACCCGGGCGGCCTTGATGCACTGCTCGGCCATTTGCAGCAGGATCCGGATATTCAGCTCGTCTATGGGCGTTGTTGGTCAGTATCAGAACAGGGGGAAAAGCGCGTACCCTACTTGACTCTGCCGTTCTGGCCGTGGTTATTCGCCAATTTCTGCTTCATCGCCCAGCCTGCAACCCTTATCACCCGCGCCGCCTGGCAACAAGCCGGAGGACTGGATGAAGACATGCAAATGGCGTTTGATTATGATCTTTGGTGGCGACTTTTCGACACGCACGGAGTACCCGGCTACTGCAGAGAATCCGTGGCAGCGACCCGTATGCACAAAGACACCAAGACAGCCAACCGGGTCGAATTGCACTACCGGGAATCTGTTGATCTGTTAAAACGCCACCGGGGAAAGGCGCCCATGAAATGGAAGGCCGCCCTGCCGGTGATGAAAATGATCCGGAGGTTTAATAAATAACAGCCGAAATCACGAAAATGTTATAGTTCGCTACAGGCAGTCCCAGAAACGAAAACAATGTTTATTACAAAAACACACCTGGTCGAAGTATTCTTCACCAAGCTTGTCCTGAACCTCAAATCCGAAGCTTCCAAAACCTACCTGAGCTACGTTTGGTGGATACTTGAACCAGCCCTGATGGTGGCTGTATTGTATCTCGTATTTGCTGTATTTCTGGCCATGAGGGCGCCCGATTTTGTGGTTTTCCTGGTTTGCGGAAAAATTCCGTTTCTTTGGTTTTCGAAGAGCATCAGCCATGCATCCCAATCCATAACCGGCGGTCGCGGGTTGATCCACCAGGTATCGATTCCCATGCCCTTTTTCCCACTGCTGGCGGTTTTTCAGGATTCATTCAAGCAGAGTATTGTCTTCATCCTCATGGTGACGTTTATTTTCCTCTATGGCATGGAGGTCAGTTGGATCTGGTTAAGCGTGCTTTTCGTGATTTTTACACAACTGCTTCTTATCTGCTCACTCGCCCTGGTGGCAGCAGCAATCGTGCCGTTTTTACCGGATTTCAAGTACCTGATCTCTACCGGCATGATGGCCCTGATGTTCGGTTCAGGTATTTTCTACGACTACAGAGAAAGAATACGTCCTGAACACCATGAACTGTTCTTGTCGAATCCCCTGGCCAGTCTGATCACAAACTACCGGCAAGTCCTGCTTGAGAACACACTGCCGGACTGGGCCGCACTGACCAACATAAGCCTGATCAGCCTCGCGTTGATTGCCATGATGATGGCATATTATAATAAGACCAGTACGATCTACGCGAGATTGATAGCACAATGACATCCGAAGTAATGGAATTGCGGGATGTCAGTGTGCGCTTTAAATCCCGTAAGTCTTTTTTCCGGCACACCTACTTTACCGCGCTTGATAAAGTCAGTTTTTCTATCAAAAAGGGGGAGACGCTGGGGGTGATCGGCGCCAATGGCTGCGGTAAATCCACCCTTTTGAAGGTACTTTCGAATATTTACAGTATAGACGGCGGCAAGATACACTGGAACTGTCGGCAGGTTTCCCTGTTGGCACTGGCGCTTGGTTTTGACGCGGAATTATCCGGAAGGGACAACGCCATTCTCAGTGGCATGTTGCTCGGTGGACGCAAAGATGAAGTGCTGGGCAGGCTTGACGACATCATCGAGTTCTCCGAACTGGACGAGTTTATCGACAAACCGATCAAAACCTATTCTTCCGGCATGCGTTCGCGACTGGGGTTCTCGGTGGCCGTGAAGATGCAGTCCGAGTTGCTTTTGATCGACGAGGTGATGGGTGTTGGCGATGGCAAATTCAAACAGAAAGCAAGCCATGCAATGATGGACAAGATAAATTCCGAGCAAAGTGTGGTGCTGGTTTCTCACTCGATGAACCTGGTCCAAATGCTTTGTGACCGGGTACTGTGGCTTGACGCCGGGAAGATAAAAAAAATTGGCAAGCCGGATGGCGTAATCGGCGAATACAATCGTTTTATTGACAAACCCCGACCCCAAAACATATGACAACACTTATTTTCACAGGATCGTTATTTTCGGATTTGGATCACACACTGGAAAAATATGGTGTGGTGGATAACATTTATCACCCTATGAGATCTGAGCTGTCCGAACTCTGTGCTGAAATTTGTAAGCAACGTTACCCAAACACTGACCCACTTGCACAAGTACCATTCAGCCCCAATGATGCCCACCTGGAAAAGGCCAGGCGCCATTTCTGTTCAGTAGGAGAAGAACAAGTAGTAGCCTGGAAGGACAACAATACTTGCCTGATGCTGGATTTCTGGCAAGCGGCAGCGAGTGACGCAAAATTTGTCCTGCTTTATACCAGTCCAGAACACGAACTGGCTAACTGCATCGAAAAAAATGAATATGATGTGAGCCCGATTGAAGACGTCATTGAGGCATGGGCAATCCGGACTCGTGCCATGTTGAATTTCTTCATGAACAACAGGGAATATAGTGTCCTGGTGAATATCAATTGGGTCGGTACAACAAACGGTCAATTAACGGATGTGCTAAACAAGCATTTTGACCTTGATCTTGATAACGCGACTACTACCGCCGCAAACTCGCCCGACAGGTCAGCTTTGCTGCAATACCTGGCCACAACATTGTTGCTCGAAAATGAGTCAGTTTCAGAACTTTACGACGAAGTCCGTTCTGCTGCAACGGTGGTCAGTGGATTCGACCAGACCATTCCAGACATTGAGGAGAGGAGCACATCCCTGGTAAGCGCATTTCTGGATGAAGTCTCGGCATTCAAACAACTGACTGAATTGCAACAAGAATCCAGGGATGAATTGTCCTTGAAACAACTCCAGCTTGACCAGTTGGCGGAAGCATTGGAGCATTATTTTCAAAAAAGCCATGAACAGGTACAACACGTCAGTGCCATGGTTACTTACCTGGGCAATGATCCGTTACTGAACATCGCCCGCCAGGCGCGTCCGCGGTAATGAAGCATATTACGGATCTTCTGTTATCGACATCTGCGAAGCCGTCTGCAGTCATTCATCTCGGTGCGGGCTCATGTAACGGATATAATTTTTACCACTCTCTGGGTGCAGACCGGGTCATATTCGTCGAGCCGGATGAAAAACTCACGGTGAAAGCCAGGAAAAAGCTTGAAAATTCGCCGGATGTAACCATCATTGAACGCGCGATCGCGCCCGATAACGGCACGCAGACACTAAATGTGACGAACAACAGACGTTTCAGCAGCCTGTTATCACCCGAGGGCTTGCTCGAATTCTTTCCCAATATAACCGTTACCGACCAGGTCGATGTTCAGACGGTCACACTCCAGCAGTTATGCCATGACCAGGATATCAACAATGAAACAGATAACATGCTGGTGGTTGAGTTGCAGGGTATGGAACGGGAAATATTTCCCATACTCACAACGGAAACCCTGCACAAATTCAAGTGGATTACCATACGTACCAGTGAGCGGTCTATGTATGGTCCCGCTTCAAATAAGACACAAAATAACCTGGCGGGAGTGATGCACGACACGGGCTACCTAACGCTGGAGTTCAACGAACCCAGCCCACCTTTTTTAAATATTTTGTGCATCAGAAATGATGCAGCAATAGACAATGAACACTTGAGAACTCGCCAGGTAGAACTGATTGAATCGATCGGGGACCTGGAAAAAAACTCATCTGAAGTAATTAGCGAAAATGAACGGTTAGGAGCTCAGCAATTAAAACTGGTCGAGTCGATCCGGAATCTGGAAAACAACTCATATAAAGTAATTAGCAAAAATGAACGGTTAGGAGCTCGGCAATTAAAACTGGTCGAGTCGATCCGGAATCTGGAAAACAACTCATATAAAGAAATCAACAAACACAATGACCGGGTAAGCGCGTATACAGACCAACTGTCCGAATTGAATGCATCCTTGGAAACAACAACCACTGAATTAAACAGGATCAAGACCCGGGTTGCTACCCAATCCGATGAAAAAGAGCAACTTTTGAAGCAAGTCGCAAAACTGAATAAGGCCGCAAAAACGAGCGTTGGTAAAACGGCAGAATTTAAATCCAGAATTTCATCTTTGAACAAGGAAAAGAAACAACTAAAACAAAAAAACACGGATCTGAAAAACTTAATACGGGCTAAAACCAACGAGTTAGAAACTTCAATAGCCCAACTCACCCAACTGACCACAGAAAGGGAACAGTTGTCGCAACAGGTCCAGATCTTACAGGAAATTACCAAATCCGCGACCTTGAAACTGGAGGAAACTCAAGCGCAGGTTATCGATTTGTCTGAAGAAAAAGGCCAGCAACTGCAACAGATAAGAACCCTTGAAGAGTCCGTAACCAAGACCTCTAACGGATTAGAGGCACCACTGGACCAGGTCGCACCATTAGCCAAAGAGATAAAGCAGCAGTCGCAACAGATCAAAAACCTCGAGGCCGGCGTAAAAGCGAAAGATGTGGAATTGACAAATGTTTACACCAAGCTTGCCAATCTGACAGAAGAAAGGGGCCAGCAGTTACAGCAAATCAAGATCCTGAATGAAACCACAAAAGCAAAAAGCACCGAATTAAAAAAGGCTCAGACCAAAACCAACAAACTGACCACGGAAAAAGCTCAGCAACTGCAAGAAAAGAAGTACTTGATCGAATCCGGAAAAACCAGGGCCAGTGAATTGAAAAAGGCGAAGACTCAGATCACCAAGTTGACCCTGGATCAGGGCCAGAAGGTGCAAAAAATCAAGGATTTGAGTGACGCTTCAAGATCCAAGGCCAACGAACTGAAAAAAGCGCAAAGCCGGGTCACTGCCCTTGCGAACGAGAGAGAACAACAGGCTGATCAAATAAATCATCTGAATAAAGCCGTTACAGCAAAAGCTGATGAACAAAAAGAGTCGCAAGCCCGGATCGTATCCCTGACCGTTGAGAAAGACCACCAACTGGAACTCAATAATCAGTTTGTTGAAGCAATCAAGAAAAAAGAAAAAGAACTGATGGAGTTGCAAAAAACCCTGCAGGTAAACAATAAGCTCGTGCTGAAGGCAAATGCCGACCTCAAGGATTTACAACTCCAGTACAGACAAGCGGTGCAGCATCAGGAGCAACAACACCAGTTGCTGTGTGACCTGAAGGAGAAATTGATGCAGGCTTCGGGGTTCTATCACAAACTGAATTTGCAGGACCTGGTCCTCGATGCCAGCGATACTGCAGATCAGGATGCAACTGCCATTGGTGCGCTTGAAAGTGAAGTAGCGGATGATTGACTCCGATTCATGACGGATGATGCCAAAAAATTTATCGAGTGTCTGGAGCAGGCTGGACAACTGTTAAAAGATTATCCGATACAGGATCTGCGCCAAGACGACCCTGACCTGAGCTATACACCGCCGGATAAATTTAACCTCGCCCTGTTTGAGAAATGGACTGAATTAATCGAACCGGAATTTCGACAGGTACCTCCGGTGAGGATCATGCACCACCTGTCCTGCACAGGCGGTTCCTTGTTATGCAAATGCGTGGCCGGTCTACCCAATGTCGCGCTTTTGAGCGAAGTCAATCCCCTGAGCCAGTTACACGTGGATTCCGACCTGCGATTTGCTCCGTCAGATCTAACCTATTTAGCAATCCTTGGAAAAATCCCGATGATTGATGAACTTAGCGAGCAAATATTCAGGGCTGACATCGATGTGATAACAAAACACACCCGGCAATTGGGTAAGCACCTGGTTATCAGGGAACACTCGCATTCCGATTTTCTCGTCGGCGAAACGCCCGTCGGGTTCAGTACGGTTAAAAAACTGTTACAGGACCGTTATACGGTGTTAGCCGTCCTGACGGTCCGGCACCCACTGGACAGCTATCTGTCACTGCTCAATAACGGCTGGATACACTACACGCCAAATACCTTTGACGAGTATTGCAGAAGATACCTGCTCTTCATCGAACACAACGAGGCAGTACCCGTCTACAAATACGAAGATTTTGTCAACCAACCCGTTAAGGAAATGAAACTTATATGTGAAGCACTGGATCTGCCCTTCAGCGAGGATTTCCAGGATGTGTTTGATCTCAACAGGATGTCCGGGGATAGTGGCCGGACATCCAGCGTCATCGAGAAACGCGACAGGCTGGCACTCAATGATGGACTCATCGAAGAGCTGGGTGGAAGCGAGTCCTACCCGCTACTTTGCACAAAACTGGGCTATGACTTAGTCACCGGATAAACACCTGGAATTCCCGGTGATATGTTACTTGGGGTCGGCTCTCCATATCTTCATCATATCTGATACGGCCTGGGTGATACGGGTACCGCTATTGGTCAGCCTGCCACAGGGGTTGACAGCTGCACCGTAGGCGTGAATACCCAAGGCGTGTATACCGTTTCCAATGGTGTTATTCCAGATCGGCCCACCGCTCTCGCCGCCGGCGGTGTCCGCCAGGTAAAAGACCTTGCGAACGTGATTACAACGATTCTTGTCCGTTGAGGTCCACTGGCGCCAGGTACCGGGTTTGCCCGCCGGGTACCCCTGCAGTATGGTGGGCTGGAGGCCGAGGTTGCCGGGTTTCCAACGCCATCCAAACCATCCGACAGTCCTGCCAATATTACAATCCAGCTTGATGGCACCATAATCGTATTCCCAATTCCCGCCATCGGTCCAGAGCGTAGTCGAGTAAAGCCTCACGGCCCCGCACGACCCGTACGGGGCAACGGCGCCGTCACGTCCTGGATAGATGGTGTAGTTCGTATACCAGTCGCCCGCCGCAAAACCCGGGTGTACACAGTGTCCAGCGGTCATCACGGTATCCCAGCCGATCAACCAGCCAGTACACCGGGAGAGGCCACCGGCGGTGGTGAAAGTGATGTAAACAACCGCCCTTGCAGGATACACGCGGGCAAACAGACGCTGGCTGCCGTCATTACCCAGGGTGCTTTCCGCGGCCGCCCATTCCCAGCCGGGGGGCATGGCCGGAACCGCGTTTTTTTCAACCTCCAGGATGTCGTCCGGTAACCTGCCATTGTTCCAGCTATACTCCCTGGTGACACCCAGATCGAAAAGCGTCGCGGCACTCGCCCGACCCGTGCCATCAAAGCCGTCCACCCTTCCGCCGTCACCGGTGCCGGCCACTGATGCCTCATCTGCCAGGGCCAAGCTCACAAACCCGTCACTGGCCACCATCTGCGCAGCTTCAGCCCACGCCCGGCCTGGCAAAACACTCGAGCAGAATAATGTTGCAATCAATAACAAGATGGTTACATACGGCCCATTAAGCTGTATCTTCATGATAGTTTTTACTTCCTTATACATACGTGTACCAATCAGAATTGGCCTGGCAGGACTGATATATCCCGGCTTGCCCATATTCCTGCGGGTCGGATAGATGGGTGGGGCCGGCTAACCTGCCCCCTTCTCAGGGGGGCAGGTTAGCCGGTAAACAGAAACGGTTGCTACTCAGACTTCAACTGGGTTACAGGTCAGTCACAAACTCTGGCGACGCATAGGGTTACGATATTGTTACTGGTAAACCTTGCACCGTTATATGATTGTCCGAATGTTCCGGTACAACCGTCCCAACCGCTGGTCACGCTGTTGACGTAGTTCTTGGCGCCAGATTGCTTCGGTTTGTATACCCGAATCCACGGTCCGCCGCTGTCGCCAAAGGTCTTGTTGCAACCGGTTGCATTTACTAAATTACTACCGCAATTTTTGTAATTCTCAGAGGCGCAAAACTGCTGGGTCAAGCCACCTCCTTTATTTCCGGGATAGCCAATGGTGTGTACATGCACGGTCTGCGGCTTATTCCAGGAACGGCCCAGCCAACCAACTGCGGCCGATAAACCCTTGCTGCCAGTAATCACACAAACGTCGTTGTGACGGCCACCTGATGTAACCCAGGCACCCAGGACCGTTACCCCTGTCCAGCCAAATTGACCAAACGGTTGCGAGCCATTGTGATAGCCGGGTACAAACACCCAGTTTGACATCCAGTCATCTACCTTACTGTTGTCATAACAGCAGTGAGCCGCCGTCACAATCGCATCGTTACGACCAATCACCGAGGCGGAACATGAAAAATTGCCACCGGCCGCTCCTGTGAAAAATAATTTCCCTATGGTTTTCCACGGGTACTGTTTCTTATTCCACACGTGCCTGTATCCTGCATAAGCATCGAGTCTGTTCGGGGTACCAAAATCAACCTCGTCCGAAAAACGTTTGGAGTCACCCGATTCACCGCCAGACACGGACCCCGGAGGGCCCAGGTATTCCTCGCCATCATAAAGGTACGAAGGAAAAGCATCCGGATCTTGCTCTTCGTCATAGAATGGCATTGGTGTTGCCTGACGCATCCTTTCATCGGTCCAGGCAGCCTCAACACCCGCAGGTGCATCCTTTGACACCGTCAAACCGTCAGCCGCAAAAACAGGGGTAGAACCCCCTATTGCAAGCATCATCAAACTGGCAAAAACAAGAATTTTATTAAGCATGGTAGTCTCCCAAAAGTGCACTCTGTTAAGGACTCTGGTCCGCACTGCTCGAGGGGACATCTGGTTTTTTTTGTGAAACAAGCTTTTATCCCGTCAAAAAAGCCGACCTTTGACCCAGAACACTATACTCCAATCACTTTCAATTTGGCAATTCGTCCACCCTCCCCCTATACACCCTTTGGGTTCCTTTATCGCAATTGTTATTCGGATGGCTCAGTATGTTAATACCATCAGGTTTTCATGGAGAAAATTTTATACCATCGTTTTACTGGCTTGCCGGTTTCAATCCTCGCATAGTCCGTATCTGTACAATTGACCAGACCGTCATCCAGTATTGAGAGTCCGAACCTCTCCAGGTAGTCTGTCATTTCTCCAACGTTTAACACCTTGTCACTTGCCCTGGTCCTTTTATCCTGCCTGGATATTTCGACAGTACCAGTGTTCGTTTCAACACCAAAGCCCAGGCAATCGCTGAGCATGCTGGATATCAATTGAACAGGGTCAATGGACGTTGTCAGGGTTTCGTAATCAAGGGTTACGAGTTTTTGCCGGGACTTCTCTGACAGTAAATTGATTTTTCTGTAGTAATTCATCACGCCCCGGACATGAGCAGCAAAATCGGTTGGGGAAAACTCGATTTTCTCCTGCGATGTATCGACCGTGCCCCATTCTTGGATTTTCACGGAAATAACATCTGATATGTAAGAGTGCAGCAAATTTCTACGTAGCAACACGATAAACCTGTTTTCGCGTACAAAATCTGCAAGCACTTTGTCCGGCAGGTGCTTTGGAAACACCTTGAACGCAATCACCTTACCGGGATTAATCTGCTCTAGTAAGCCAACGAATTCAAGGTACCTGAAGACCAGTTCACTACGTGCTTTCTTCTTATCGGCAGGCAGGCTCATTTTTTCCGAGATAACGGACAAATCACCCTGCAAATGGTAATCTATGATGTCGTAATGATAGTGAAATATCTCCAGGTAAACCCGCACCTCTTTGATTTTCTCCATCAACCTGCACAAAAATGTAGAGCCGGAGCGTGCGTGTGCAGCGATGAAAATACTATTCATGGTTCAGTCTCTTTCCACTTTTGGCGGTCTGGAAAATGGGCAAAGGCAGTACCCTGGGTCTGAGTTTTGAATATAAACCGTAGCGGTTCACGAGAATTCCGATTCGGGTTGCCCGGTTCCATCGATCAGGGGCGCGTAGAGGAACTCGTGCATTGTGTTTGCAACCTGCTTCCAGACCAGTGCCTGCGCGCGGGTCCTGAGGGTATCCCGAAGTTCAATTCGGCGACCAGGCTGGGCCAATTCCACCAAAGCACGTTCCAGCGCGTCTGCATATGCCGATGCACCGGTTGGGGACTGCATAGCCAAGCCATCCGTATAATATCCTGTTGCGGGAATATCGGTGGCAACGATGGGAAGGCCGTGCGCCATGGCTTCAAGTACGGCATTGTTTGCTGCACCATCTTGCAGTGGCAAAAACAGCAGGGTCGCCTGCATGTACAAGGCATGCAGCTGTTCGTCGCTTACGCCCTGGTTTAACAACAG
>Ga0255052_10002840_pt1 | contig 12266 bp, 10 predicted proteins | sample JV7_2_21_MG_FD_188632 | JGI IMG/M metagenome (GOLD analysis project Ga0255052, IMG submission 188632) | Seawater microbial communities from Jervis Inlet, British Columbia, Canada - JV7_2_21 | ecosystem: Environmental > Aquatic > Marine > Inlet | place: Canada: British Columbia | collected... | reverse complement strand
TCCAAATGTCCTATTGGCGAGCAGAACACTGCCGCGTGAGGTCTTGCCACCACCGATTACCATGTGGCCGCGACCGTCATCAAACGCTACACCGAACAGTGCTGCCATGTACTCGGTGCTGCCACCACCGCCGCTCTCTGCCTGACCCGAGTCAGTCTCTGAGTAGCCGTATTCGAGCTCAACACCCTCAAAATCATCACGCAGGATGAAGTTGACCGCGCCGGACATGGCATCCGATCCATACACTGCCGATGCGCCGCCCGTTACGACGTCGACACGCTTGAGCATATTGATGGGAATGACATCGGTCGTAACCTGGCCATTGAAGTCAAAAGGCGCCAGGCGCTTGCCGTCGATCAAGATCAACGAACGCTCTGGTCCAAGGCCACGCAAGTCAAGTGTTGCCTGGCCTTGCGTACCATTGTTCACGTTCTCGCCGTCGCCCGGAATCGTAATAGGCAAGTCGCGGAAAACGCGTTCAATGTTGGGCGTTTGCTTGAGGCTGATTTCTTCCTGGCCGATTGTCGTAACCGGACTGGCGGCTACAACGTTTTCGTTTCTGATACGAGTGCCGGTAGTAATAATTTCCTCGATTTGTGCCTCGTCATCAGCGTCGTCTTGAGCGAGTGCAGGCATACAGATAGCTGTTACTGCCCCCGCTAACACAGCCGAACGCAAAAGACGCCCGGCAATTCGATAATTGCTCACTAGGATTACTCCCCCTGTTGTTGAACAAACACGTCTGCAAGAGCAAACGTTGTGTAACGCAAACAAACTGCTTTGCGCCTAAGGGGTAGATGTGTGCAAGCCTGAATTGGTTCGTCTCTCGATCAGACGTATTTCGCATTAGAAAATGTTGCGAACGTATTGCTTATATGTACAGGCTGAAATAATGAAACGGAATGTCTTCGCCTAAGAATTGATGGGAATAAAGATCGCGCAAATCAATAAACGGTATGGAACTAAATTTGCGTTTTTATATGGCTCGTGAAAAACGATTGTCGTTTTCTGAGTCGTTTATATAGCGATCGAATGTCATGGCGATGTTGCGCAGCAATAATCGCCCTTTTGGCTTGATACGAATCCCATTTGCTTCCAGGCCGATCAAATCATCTTCGACTAAGGGCTCGAGCTGACTTATCTCAGTCGCAAAATACTCGCGGAAGTCGATGTTGTGATTGGCGCCGAAGTCATCAAATACCAGCTCGTCGTAGCACATTAATGCCTGAATGACGTCCGCGCGAATCAGATCGTCGTCGTCGACAGCGATGCCTTTCCTCACAGGTAGCTTGCCGCTTTCGAGGATCTTCTCGTATTCCATCGTTGTAACCGAACTCTGTGCAAAGACATTGCCAATGCTGCTTATTGAACTGACGCCGAGCCCGACGAGATCGCAATGCCGATGCGTCGAATAACCCTGGAAGTTGCGTTGCAAAGTGCCGTCGCGGCGCGCTGTTACAAGTTCGTCCTCGGGTAGTGCAAAATGGTCCATACCGATGTAGATGTAGCCTGCTTTCGTTAACCGCCCGATCGTATTCTCGAGAATTTCCAGCTTTGTTTCAGGCACTGGAATATCCGCGGCATTGATCATCCGCTGACCTTTGAAACGCTGTGGAAGGTGTGCGTAGTTGTAGACCGCGAAGCGGTCAGGTCGCATTGCGATGGCCGTGTCCAGTGTCTTGTCGAAACTCGAGACCGTTTGATGCGGCAGTCCGTAAATCAGATCAAACGAGATTGACTTGAAAGCGGAATTTCTCGCGGCATCGACCAGCGCTTTCACCTCGGAAACCGACTGCTTGCGATTGACCGCTTCCTGAACGACCGGGTCGAAGTCCTGTACACCCAGGCTGAGACGGTTGAATCCCAATTCAGTTAGCAGTCGAATTCCGTCCTCGTCCACAGTTCGGGGGTCGACTTCAATGGAGAACTGACGACTGTCGCTGTCGTCCAATGTGAACGAACTGCGAATTTTCTCGAGTAAATCGCGTAACTGAGTCTCGTTAAGATAGGTCGGCGTCCCTCCACCGAAATGCAGTTGTTCCACAACACGTGAGCGATCGAACAACTCGGCTTGCATGTCAATTTCGCGATAAAGATTGTCGATGTAACTGCTTACGCGATCCTGGTTGCGAGTGACAATCTTGTTACAGCCACAGTAATAGCAAAGTGTGTGGCAGAAAGGGATATGAACATACAGCGATAGCGGTACGCCGCTCGCGTTGCTCGCTCTGGCATTGTCGAGATAGCCTTGCAACGTCAGCGACTCACTGAATTGCAGCGCAGTTGGGTAAGAGGTATAGCGAGGCCCGCGCCCGTCATAACGACGGATCAGGTCGAGGTCGAAGCAGACCGACTCGTCGAAAGCAGAATTGTTTGGGTCAGAAGACATATTTTGATACTCGCCGAATTTATTGCGCGGTCACATGGGTATTTTCCGTAGGCTGTGTACGAGAAACAACGCTACGGTGAATAACAGTATAGCGACTGCCTGGTGAGTAGCGGCAAGCACTGTCGGGACGCTGAGTATCAGCGTGGAAATGCCAAGAATAACCTGCAATACAGCGGTGTGCAGCAAAGCGTTGGCAGCAGTAGCCGCACGTTGTGGCAGAGCGGTCTTCCGCAGTCGCAGCCAGTAGACGACGATGAGCAAAACGGTCGCGATCGCAAGTACACGATGGTCGAATTGCACGGTTGTCAGATTCTCCGTGAGATTTCGCCATGCCGGATCGAGGGCGGTCAGACCCGGAGGTATTAAGGAACTACCCATCATTGGGAAGGTGTTATAGATCTCGCCGGCCTTGAGGCCGGCAACGAAACCGCCCGAGATGATCGTTATGGATATCAGGCAGGTGAGCCAAAACGTCTTGCCGTACCACGGATGGCGCTTATTGCCTGCCTGTGGGAACAACAGGGACATCGCAACCCAGAACATGTATGCGTAAATCAGGATTGCGGCGAGCAGATGGGCGGTCAGGCGATATTGGCTGACGTGCGGGTTGTCGATGAGTCCGCTTTTCACCATGTACCAGCCGAGCACGCCCTGTAAACCGCCGAGAATGAACATCAACAGGTACTTCGGCCATTCGCTTCTCGCGATGTAGCCCTTGAGCAGGAAGAAGGCGAACGGTAACGCGAATACCAGGCCAATCGTTCGACCGAGCAGGCGATGCAGGTATTCGAGCCAGAAAATGCCTTTGAAATCACTCACATCCATGTGCGAGTTGATCTTCTGAAACTCGGGAGACAACTGGTACATCTCAAAAGTGCGCTGCCATTCGGCGTCACTTAGTGGCGGCAGCCAGCCCATGAGCGGTCGCCAGTCAACCATGGACAATCCCGAACCGGTCAGACGTGTGACGCCACCGAGCACAATCATCGCGAACACGAGTCCGCAACAGACAAGCAGCCAGACCGCAAGCTGGCGATTTCGATTGTCAGTAGACATGGGCGGCAATCTTAGCAGCACCGGGGGAAATGAAGGTGGCTACGACGCTAGGTATTTTCCCTAGTACAGCGAAAGTTCCTGCACAGCTAGTCTTGGCACATCAAGAAAAGAGTTCCTGGCCTCGGTTAGGCGAATGTCATAACCCCCACAAGCCGGCGAGGCCAAACAAACCGGGCGGGCAGGATGCCCGCCCATTTTTTTGCGCCATATCTGTTGCCTGAAATGACGCAAAATTGCGCAATCTAACGATAAATCTGCTTCGCAGGGGCGTTACTTGTGCTCGGTCTGCTGCAATGCAATAAGCAGCAAAAACTGCTTAAAAAGCCACCCTGCACGCTTTTGTAACAATTCTTCGTCGTCGTGTGTCCCGCAAATCGCGGGCCTTGCCGCGTGAATACGAGTAGAATTTCTACCGTCTGCTAAAGAGAGAGCAGGCGAACCAACCGCCTTTTGGCGGCGTTTTTTGTTACGAGGTAGATATGTCAGGCGAAAGAGTTACGGGAACCGTCAAGTGGTTCAATGACGACAAGGGATTTGGTTTTATTGAGCGTGAAGGTGGCCAGGATGTGTTCGTCCACCACAGCGCGATCCAGATGGAAGGTTTCAAGACCCTTAAAGAGGGTCAGAAGGTTTCGATGGAAGTGACACAAGGTCAGAAAGGCCCGCAAGCCGAAAATGTCATGGCCGACTAGGCACTGATTTATCGGTCGCCGCGTTTTGCGACCGCTTTGGCTCATACTTCCGTTCTAAGCCCGCTGCGCCGGCCGGGTTTCCACACTGCCGCGCTTCCGACTGTTGCTATCCGGCAGCAGGCTTCTGCTGTTTGCGAACTAGAGAAAACCTCCGACGCCGTCGTAGACAAGTTTAAGGCCAACGACGAATAACAGAAGATAGACGAACGCGAAGAAGAGGCGATCACTGACGCGACTGTGCAGCCAGGCGCCGGTCAGTACACCAATCGGTGCGAGAATGACGAGAGCTGCCGACGTCGCGAGATTACTGGTATCAAACTGTCCGAGCCAGGTGTAAGGAACCAGTTTCACGTAGTTGACGACGGCAAAGAAGACTATGGACGTCGCGGCGAAATCGGTCCGGTCCAGTGGCCGGCGCAACAGATACATGCTGATTGGTGGGCCGCCCGAATGCGCCACGAAACTGGTGAACCCCGCGACTGAACCCCCAAGAATGCCGTAGGACCGGGGAAAGTCCAAAAGCTCAGTGCTTCTTGAACGCCGCTTGTTGATCCAAAAATGCAGCGTGAAAGTGATGGCGACGACACCGACGATCAGGCGCACGACAGACGCACTCATGTGCTCGAATAACAGAGTACCGACCAGGATGCCTACAAGCGATGCAGGCAAAAGCACGCGCAGTTCAGGCCAGACCCACTTGCCGCGAAACTTCCATAATGCAACGAGATCCATCACACACAGGATCGGCAAGAGGATGGCTGCAGCCTGAACAGGTGATATGACGAGCGCCATCAGTGGCACCGCGACGACGCCGAGGCCGCCACCGAAGCCGCCCTTGGAAACCGCGAACAAATATACTGCGGGTATAGCAGCGGCGTAGAACCATGGGTCTGTGATCAACAGGTGCTCCTCTTATCCGACAAGGCCAATCGTGATTTAATGGCGGCAAGATAACAATGAGAATATGAAGTGAAATTAAGAATTCTTGACAATTCGGTTCGTTTGCGACTGACGCGCGGCGAAGTCGATACGCTTCGTGATGAAGGCCTCGTGAGCGCGCGTACCGGGTTTCCAGGCGGGCGGGACTTTCATTACGTTTTGGAAAGCAGCCCGGCCAGTGTCAGTCCGGGGGTTTTTCTGTCTGACTCAGTGATAACCGTGCGGCTTCCGGAAACGATAGTTCTTGCCTGGGTTGCGACGGAGCAAGTGTCGATTCACGGGGAGCAGCTGCTCGATGATGGCGAGAAGGTCAGTATTCTCGTCGAGAAGGACTTCGTGTGCCTTGTAGGTCGCGAGGGTGAGGATGAGTCCGATATGTACCCGCACCCGCAGGCGGATTCGAAAAAGGAATAGCGCGAATGTCAGTACCGCGTTATGCGAAATTCCTGCCCGAGACGCTCGCATTCCTGGACGAATTGTCGGCAAACAACAATCGCGAGTGGTTCAAGGATAACAAGAGTCGTTACGAAGAGCAGGTTCTCGACGTGGCGCTACGCTTCATTCAGTCGATGCAGGATCCGCTGCACGAGATTGCACCTCATTTCGTTGCACAGCCGACACGAATCGGCGGCTCTTTGATGCGCGTATATCGGGATACACGCTTCTCGAAAAACAAGCTGCCCTACAAGACCAATATCGGCATTCAGTTTCGCCACGAGCAGGCGAAAGATGTGCACTCGCCCGGATACTACCTGCATATCGATCCTGAACAGGTGTTCGTTGGGGTTGGAATGTGGCGCCCGGAGTCGGATGCTCTGCGCGGCATACGAGAGCGAATCGTTGCGAAGCCCGCGGAATGGCGACGTACTAGCGGCGATAAAAGTTTTCGACGTCATTTCAAACTCGGTGGCGAGTCGTTGACCCGCCCACCACGCGGCTTCGACAAAGAACACGAGTTCATCGAGGAAATCAAACGCAAGAGTTTCATGGGAATCAAGGACATGCGGCGTGACGAACCGCTTGGCACACACTTTCAACGCGAGGTCGAGACCTCGTTCAAAGCAGCCGAGCCGTTCATGCGCTTCCTGTGCAAATCGGTCGGCGTGCCGTTCTAGCTCATCGAAAGGACTATTTTGCCCATGTGACTGCTGTTCTCCATCAGTTCATGGGCAGCAGCGGCTTCCTGTAATGGAAACGTCGAGTCGATGATTGGTCTGACCGATCCGGACTCGAGCATTGGCAATACATTTGCAGCAACGCCATCGGCGATCAACGCTTTCTCGGCCGTTGACTGCGGTCGCAAAGTCGATCCGGTGATTGTCAGCCGCCTTCCGAGTACGACACGCATATTGAGTTCCGCGGTCGGCCCCTGCAGAAACGCGATAATCGCATAACGTCCTTCCAGCGCCATACTGTTCAGGTTCTTCTGCATATACGGTCCGGCAACCATGTCGAGAAGTACGTCGACACCGCGGCCCTCCGTGAAGTCCTTAACGACCTGCTGCCAATCTTCCGTGCGGTAGTTTATTGCCTTGTCCGCTCCAAGGCCTTCGCAGAAACGGCATTTATCATCGCTACCTGCGGTCGTTATTACTGTGCAACCATGCGCCTTCGCCAATTGAATTGCTGTGGTGCCAATCCCGCTCGACCCGCCGTGGACGAGAAATGTCTCACCGGCAGCCAATCGGCAACGCATGAACACGTTGTACCAGACCGTAAAGTACGTTTCGGGAACGGCCGCAGCTTCAGTTAACGTCAGGCTGTCGGGGACGGACAGACAGTGAGCTTCATTAACGCGGCAGTATTCTGCGTAGCCGCCGCCGTGTGTCAGCGCCATCACGGTGTCGCCCGCCGACCACCGCGAAACGCCACGACCCGTCGCGGCGACTTCTCCTGCGACCTCGAGGCCGGGCAAAAGGCTGGCATCCGCAGGTAAGGGATACAGTCCTTGGCGCTGCAGAATATCCGGGCGATTTACGCCGGCCGCCGCTACCCGGACGAGGACGTCATTGTCGCCCGGTTCGGGAACCGGTTCCGACACGCTCCGCAGTACCTCAGGTGGACCAGGTTCGCTGATCGCGATGGCGCGCATTGTTTCCGGTAGATCACTCATGGACAGAAGGCAGCTTTTGTGGATACTGGCGGGGTAACAATAGCAGGCGATGCTATCGATGTCTGACAACCCGATTTTGTGGAAACTGAGCGACGAGCGCGCCGCAGCGTCTGCAATGCATCGCTTTATGCTGCAGCAGGGATTCGACTGCTATGACGACCTCTATGCCTGGTCGATTGACGAGTCAGCCTCGTTTTGGGAGGCGCTTTGCGAATTCTGTGACGTTCGTTTCAACAAGCCCGCCAGTGAAACACTCGCTCGACCCGACAACATTATGGATGCAGGCTGGTTCACAGGCAGCGAACTGAATTTCGCCGAACACCTGTTGCGCCACGGAGGCGACCGGCCAGCCATCATTTTCTGCGGCGAAGACGGCAGTCGGCGGGAACTGAGTTTCGATCAATTGCGGCAATCGGTCGCAGAGATCGCGGCCGGGCTGCGAGAAGCGGGCGTGGCTAAGGGTGATCGAGTCGCGGGATTTCTACCCAATTGTCCGGAGGCGATCATCGCGATGCTCGCAGCTGCGAGTATTGGCGCCATCTGGTCCTCGTGCTCGCCGGATTTTGGTGTCAATGGCGTTGTTGATCGCTTTGGTCAGATCGAACCGAAGGTGCTATTCGCGGCCAACGGCTACTTCTACAATGGCAAGCGCCTCGATTCCCTGCCACTTGTCGCTGCAATAGTTGAAAAGATTCCGAGCCTTGAAACTACGGTCATCACCGCATTTCTCGGCGACGGCGACAAGTCGATCCCGGGCACACTTACTTTCGATGAATTTCGAATCAGAGGGGTCGAACTTGCGATTCAGCCGGTCGAATTCGATCATCCGCTGTTCATCATGTACTCGTCCGGTACGACCGGCGTACCCAAGTGTATTGTGCACGGCCACGGTGGCTCATTGCTGCAACTGCTGAAAGAGCACGTGTTGCACACCAATATCTCGGCCGCAGATCGCCTGTTTTATTTCACGACTTGTGGCTGGATGATGTGGAACTGGCTGGTCAATGGACTGGCATCGGGCGCCACCCTTGTGTTGTATGACGGGTCGCCGTTTTTCGACGATGGCCACGTGTTGTGGAAAATGGCCGAACGCGAAAACGTTTCCGTATTCGGCACCAGCGCCAAGTACCTGTCAGCACTGGAGAAAGCCGGTGTCCGCCCGAAAGATGACTACCAGTTGCCGCATCTCCGCGCGATATTGTCGACCGGGTCGCCACTTGCGCCTGAGAGCTTTGATTTTGTGTATGACGCGATTGGCAGCGATGTTCAGCTTGCATCGATTGCCGGCGGCACTGACATCTTGAGCTGTTTCGTACTGGGCAATCCGGTTCTGCCGGTTCGCCGGGGTGAGATTCAATGTCGGGGCCTCGGTATGGCCGTGCAGGTATTCGACGATTCGGGAAATGCAGTTGTTGAACAACATGGCGAACTGGTTTGCACTCGGCCGTTTCCATCTGCGCCGGTTTGTTTCTGGAATGATGACGACAATGCGCGTTATCGAACCGCCTACTTCGAGCGATTCCCGGGTGTCTGGGCACACGGTGACTACGCTGAACTGACGCGCAGTGGTGGACTGATCATTTACGGTCGTTCGGACGCGGTGTTGAACCCCGGCGGTGTGCGTATTGGTACGGCTGAAATTTATCGCCAGGTTGAGAAGCTGGATGAGGTGGTCGAAAGCATCGCTGTCGGGCAGAACTGGGACGATGATGTTCGCGTTGTGCTGTTTGTTGTTTTGCGTCCCGACGCTGTGTTTAACGACGAACTTTGCGATCGCATTTGCAAGGTCATACGCACAAACACGACGCCAAGACACGTCCCGGCGAAGATTGTTGCAGTCGCCGACATCCCGCGAACGAAAAGCGGCAAAATTGTCGAACTTGCAGTACGCTCCGTTGTGCATGGAGAAACTGTCAAAAACACCGAGGCGCTCGCAAATCCCGAAGCGCTCGAACACTTCCGCAACATCACGGTGCTCGACGAAGCATAGGCGCGACCGCTGATGGCGGACACCGGAATCATCGGAGTTGAAGTGTCCCGTGGACGCGTTCTGCCTGAATGGATTGATGTCAACGATCACATGAATGTTGCGTACTACGTTCTCGCGTTTGATCGTGGTGTCGACTCGCTTTGGGGTCGGTTTGGCATTACCGAAGAACATATTCGGGAAATGAACAGCTCAACGTTCGCTGTCGAGGCGCACATCATGTATCGACGTGAACTAAAACTGGACGATCCATACATGGTTACCGCCCAGGTTCTCGCGTTCGATGAGAAGCGCATCCACCAGTTCCAGCGTTTGTACCATGCCAAAGAGCACTATGTTGCGGCCACGGCGGAGTGGATGAACCTGCACGTGGATCTTACGACTCGACGCGTAGCGCATTGGCCGTCGAATATTCTCGATGACATACGAAAGGTTGCTGCGACGCAAGGTGATTGGTCTTTCCCACGTGATGCGGGACGACAAATGGGGATCCACAAACCTATTTTCAGTATTGCTAATGACAGGGATGGTAGATCATGAGCGGCCGCTTCTTGCTCGCAATTGATCAGGGCACCAGCAGCAGTCGCACGGTGATTTATGATCATTCTGTCGCGGCTGTTGGCAGTGCGCAGCAGGAGTTTCCGCAGATCTACCCGCAACCGGGCTGGGTTGAGCACGATCCGGAGGCAATCTGGCAATCCGTGCAAGACGTTACGCGACAGGCTATGCAGAAAGCCGCTGCGACTGCTGCCGACATTTCGGCGATTGGAATAACGAATCAGCGCGAGACAACACTGATCTGGGACCGCGACAGCGGGGAGTGCATACACAATGCAATCGTATGGCAGGATCGCCGTACTGCCTCACGTTGTGAACAACTCAAAGCAGACGGCGTGGAACCGCTCGTCATCGAGAAAACCGGCTTGCGGCTTGATCCGTATTTCTCGGCGACAAAGATCGCGTGGATGCTCGATAACGTGCAAGGCGCTCGCGAACGCGCCGCCACGGGCAAACTCGCGTTTGGCACCGTCGACTGTTTCTTGCTTTGGCGTCTGACTGGCGGACAGGTGCACGCCACGGATGCCACCAACGCGTCTCGAACGATGCTCTTCAATATTCATACCCAACAATGGGATGAGGAATTGCTGGAGCTCTTCGACATTCCTGGCGAATTAATGCCTGAGGTGCGTGACTGCGCGGCCGATTTTGGGGAAAGCGACGATGCCACTCTGGGCGGTGCCGCACCCATTCTTGGCATCGCCGGCGACCAGCAGGCTGCTCTGATTGGCCAGGCCGGTTTCGACAAGGGCACGACAAAAAGTACTTACGGAACCGGATGTTTCGTTATCGCCAATACGGGCGACGAGGCGCTGGTATCCGAAAACAAATTATTGACAACTGTTGCCAGCCGCGTCGACGGTCAGGTGACGTTCGGTCTCGAAGGAAGTGTTTTCGTTGCGGGATCGGCAATGCAATGGTTGCGCGATGAGCTTGGCATAATCGAATCGGCGCAGCAGTCAGAGCAAATCGCTGCGGCGACGGGCATTGTTGACGACGTCTACGTCGTACCCGCATTTGCCGGTCTTGGTGCACCTTATTGGGACGCGCAGGCACGAGGCGCGATTCTTGGATTGTCACGCGGCAGTGGACGCGACGAAATCGTGACAGCGACCTTGCAGGCGGTCGCTTTTCAGACCCGTGACCTGATTGATGCGATGTCCGAGGATGGCATTTTTCCTTCTACCATCCGTGTCGACGGCGGCATGGTGGCAAATGGCTGGTTTTTGCAATTTCTCGCCGACATTCTCGATATCCCTGTAGAGCGTCCGGTAAACGTCGAATCTACTGTGCTTGGTGCTGCATACCTGGCCGCCTTGCAGGGCGGTGTTATCGAGTCACGCGATCAGATCGCCGGACTATGGCAACGCGATGCACTGTTCGAACCTGACATGACAGACGAGCGTCGTGAACAACTGATGACGGGCTGGGCGCAGGCTGTGGCGCGAGTGAGGACAGGCAAATAGCCATGCTCAGAGCGCGACAAAAAATTGACAAGTACCGGATTCTCGGCCGAATTGCATCGGGACCGCTGGCCGATGTGTATCGCGCCTTCGACACGATACACAAGACTCGTGTCGCGCTGAAAATTCCAAAGACCGGTGATCACTCGGGCGAGGCAGAATTTCTGCATGAAGTGCAGGTCGCCGCAAAACTGAAGCACCCGAACATCCTGTCAGTACTTAACGCGAGTTACATCGACGACCACTTTGTGATTGCAATGGAGCTTGGCGAAGAGTCGCTCGCAGACCGCATCGTGCGACGCATTTCAAATGCACGCGCGATGGATCTTGCCAGTCAGGCGCTGGCTGCATTGGCGCATGCACACGAGCACAAAATTATCCACTGCGATATCAAGCCCGAAAATTTTATTCTCTTCCCGGGTGATCAACTCAAGCTTGCAGATTTCGGCTTTGCGAAAATCAACCTGCGTACTCTCAAAGCATCCGGTTCCGGAACAATTGATTACATCGCTCCGGAGCAGGCTATGGGCCGGCCCAAATTTCAGTCAGACGTTTTTTCGATGGGCCTGGTCTTGTACCGCTTATTCTCCGGCAAGTTGCCCGAGTGGCCATTTGACTGGCCAATGGCCGGTCACGACCCGCTGGTTTCCCGGGTACGCCCCGAATTCGTCGAGTTTCTGAAAAAAGCGATTCAGTTGGACCCGGCAAGACGATTTCGTGACGCGATGCAAATGCAGGCCGAGTTTGAGCGCCTGCAAGGTCACGCGCGCCGGCAAAAGCGCGCCAAAGCAAGAAATGGCGGTCGCAGCGGCTCGTCGTGGCGTCAGCAACAATGGCGTGAGTTTCAAAGGAAGTACCGGAAGGTTCTGCACACTGGCCATCATTGCCGTAGCTGCGAAGGTCCGGTGTCCGAGAGCATGCAGGCTTGCCCCTGGTGTGGCTTCGACAATCCCGCAAGAGGTTCCGAATCGTCGCTGTCGTCGAGCTGTCCGCGATGTGAGCGCGGTGTGAAGAATGACTGGGACTACTGTCCCTGGTGTTATGGCCCGGGCTTTGTAGAGGAGACTAG
>Ga0255052_10002839_pt1 | contig 12267 bp, 11 predicted proteins | sample JV7_2_21_MG_FD_188632 | JGI IMG/M metagenome (GOLD analysis project Ga0255052, IMG submission 188632) | Seawater microbial communities from Jervis Inlet, British Columbia, Canada - JV7_2_21 | ecosystem: Environmental > Aquatic > Marine > Inlet | place: Canada: British Columbia | collected... | reverse complement strand
CGGAGCATCGTCCGCATCCAGTTCCTCCTGGCTAATATCAATACAGAGTGTGCGAGCTCGAAAATCCCTGTCGCCAATTTTGTAAGTCGGGAGATTCTCGTTTGTCAGCGTTCCTGCCGGCGCGTTAGTCGTCTCGACCTGAACCATGACGAACTGATCGTCAGCAAAATATCCGGCTTTCGACACCTTGAGCGTCTCGGACAGGAACTTCTCCGTTGTATGTTCCGGTTCGCCAACTCGCGCATCCCGCGGTATCGGTATCACGGCGTTAAACGGACCAGCGATAACCATATGGCCAGCCTTGGAAAATTCGATATATTGGTGTTCAGCTGCTGCTGACATTGAAGACAAGAGAGCGACGGCTGCCGCTGTCATTGTTATTTTTTTCATGATGAGTCCTATTGACCAGGCCAAGATTGATAGACCGAGTCTATCGCATCGACGTAAACCAGTACATTTGGCCGGCCCCCGAATTCCTGTGGAGCGGGTGCCGATTCGTTGGACTGCCGGCATTACTCCACGGCGGCAGTTATGAATAGGACCCATACACAACTTGCTGCTCAAACTGGCACGATCCCAATGTCCGTTTTGGGTCATTTGCAGCCGGTCAGCATGTTATCACCTGGACGTCTGCTATCGGGTGTAAAGCGGCCATTCGGCCGATCGCCATGACTGCGTTTTCGGGAACCTTTTGGCACTTCAGAACGTGTAACTACAAGTGGTGCCGGCAGTTCGCGTAGCTAATGTTCCAGGAGGTGTACTAATGAGCACGGATGCGAAGAAAGACGTAGTGAGGGCAAGCCGTCGGGTAGAGTGCGTTGAAACCGTCCTTATGCCAGACATTTACGCTGATGAGTATTCCGTCGAAGATACGAACCTCAAAGACGTTGATGAGTTGCCGCGGAGTGTCGATGAAACTCCACGCGTCAATAGCTCGAATGGCTTTAACCCTTACGACACCGGTGTTTTGTACAAAAAATAGCCCGGGCTGTTCAAACCAATCCCACTCGCCGCGAAATGACCAATCCTTGAGGTGTTTGGCATAGAGGCGTCTGCCGTCCCGAAGCTACTGTGTATCCCTGATTTTACAGCAGTATGCGCGGAGGACTTGGCGATGGACGTCAAAAAACTTAGACAACGGCTTGTCGATGCAGGCCGCCTGCAAACCGAACGCGATATCGAGTTATTCGACGCGATGGCAGACCACGCACCTGAAGTACTGGCGTTGGTTTACGCTGCCGCACTCGCTGGCGTGACAGTGACTGAGTCGGAGGTCAACGATTCTCGTCAATCCACGCCAGAATAGACACGTGCAGCATCGGTAACGTGATACTGCCAAAGCCGACAACGCGGTCGTGGAATGCGCTCAGATCGAACTTGTCACCAAGCTCCTCTTCGGCGAGCGTGCGCAGGCGGCGAATCTCGAGCATTCCCAGCATGTAAGCCGTGGCTTGCCCTGGCCAGGAGATGTAGCGATCGATTTCGTTCTGGATGTCGATCGCGGTCCAGGATGTGTTGTTCATCATGTAATCGACAGCCTGCTGGCGTGTCCAGCCTTTGGTGTGCAAGCCGGTGTCGATTACGAGCCTGGCGGCGCGTGCACCCTGGTCAGAGAAGAGGCCAATGTGGTCAATAGGGTCGCTGTAGAGTCCGAGTTCGTCGGCGAGACGCTCAGAATAAAGTGCCCAGCCTTCGCCAAAGCCCGAGTTCCAGAAGTAGCGGGCAATTGCGTGCACTTTGTCACCGAGTTCAAGCGCGATCGCGCCCTGATGGTGATGCCCGGGGTAGGTTTCGTGGTAGAGCGTCGACTTCTGAGTTGACTGAGAGCGGTGCAATGGGTCTGTGACCGCGATATAGAAAATACCCGGCCGCGTCCCATCTTCAGACGAAGAGTGGTACTCACCGGAGCCGCTCTCGGCAAATGTCGGATAGGGTTTGACCAGGACGTCAGCCTTGGGCAGGCGCCCGAAAACACGCCCCATCGCTTCCTTTGCTGCATCAAGTGCAGCAACGTTGAATTCCACGACCGCTTCTTCAGTTTCAAAAGTGAATTGCGGTTCGTTATTGACTCTGCGCAAAAACTCATCGATTGAGCCACCGCCGAAGTGCTCGTCGATCGTGACGCGCATTTCGCCACGGATGCGGGCAATCTGTTCAAGTCCGAGTGCGTGGATTTCGTCGGCAGGCGGTTGAATTGTCACAAAGGAGCGGACGCGTGCCGGGTAGCATTCGGCGCCATCCTGGTTCGCACTCAACGCGATATCCTCGCGTGCCTGGCCCAGATAAACGCCTTCGATAAAATCTGCGAAACGGTTTATTGCCGGGACAATTTCGGTGTCGTAGACAGCCTTCACCTGCGCCGAAAAATCCGCATCGTCAGCGCGTGCTGCGGGGTTCAGAAAGATGCTGTCGTCCGAAATCAATGCTCGTACCTGTTCCGGCACGACTTCAACCGTGACTCTTGGTGCGCTGTAGCCCGTTTCAAGGCCGAGTCGAAGATTGGCGATCTCAGCATCGATGTAGCTGTCGACCTCGCCTAGCCGGTCGAGCGCTTGTTGCCGCAGCTCGGGCGTGTCGACGGGCTGAATTTCGAATATGAAAGGCAGACGACGGTGCCAGCCGGTGGCACTGCTCGCCTGCCAGAGTTCATTGCGACAAATTCGCGTGCCGACAGAGCTTTCGAGCGCCTCATGCATGATGCCGTAGGTCACCCAGTCGCGACTGCCGACATCACCAGGTGAGCCGATCGCGTTCAGCTCGGCCAACCACGCATCTTCTTGAGCTTGCCACTCGACGAGCGCTTCCAGAGAGTTGTCAAACAGGCGATCGTGGCGTGCGCCTTCGATGGAATAATTTGTACCCATCGCCGGATAGCGCTCTAACGTTGCGTCGAGAAACTCATCGGCGAGCGCCTCGATTCTGCTCACCTCAGGTTCCGGCTCGGGAGCCTCGTTACTGCAAGCAGTGACAATCAGAAGGCTCGCCAGGCAGCCGTAAAAAACGGCAAAGGGGTATCCAGCGGACGATTCGCTTTTCATGGGGTCTTCCTGAGAAATGTTGGGCGAGTTTACTCGACCACTCGTTGAAAATCGCTGTGACTAGTGGCCTCAGTATCGTCAATACCGATAAAAAACAACGCTCGGCCAGTCACATGCGTCTTAATTGACTGCGGTACGATGGGTCCGTCGTCCGCGGCAGGCCCGAATTCGAGCCGCATCACAAGCTTGCTGAGCCTGGTGCCGAACCCAGGCTTGATGTCGGAGTGGTTGCGAACGTCGATGTATTCCACGTAACGGTCGGCCTTAACGATCTTGACGGTCGCATCGACGCTGTCGATGAAAGCTTCTTCCTCATCGTCCGGTACAAAAGTGAACAGCCAGTAGTCGTCAGTTTCCTCGAGCAGTTCAATGCTGTCAGATCCGACAATCTTGGTCGTGCGGCTGTCCGACGCGCTGTCGTGTTCGTCTTTCCTGTGCTCGTAACTCCTCACCTCTTTGGCGGTTGGATCGTGGCCATCAACAGAAACGAGTTCCCAGCAATCTTCCTCATCGCGGCGCGGGTCGTAATGACCGATCCACAGTTGGCCTTCCAGCAGGGACGATTCGGTGTAGGCCCATTCGTCCTGGAACTTCCAGTCGATATTCTCAACTGCCTCTTCAAACAAAGCAGAGTAGTCCTCGGCACTGGTGACTGTACTTGCAGCGAACAAGAATGTGATTGCGATGAGAACTCGAAATGACATTAGTCAAGCTCCCGCAGATGGAAGTTGAAGGCTGGCAGTGGGCCAATATTGTTATTGATCAGCAGAATCGCCATGCCCTCGACCCAGTGCGCGTACTCCAGCGGACCGACGTCGATAGGGTGCAGGTCGATACTCTTCACGAGATTCGCTACGACGGCTTTCGCCTCATCGTTGTCTCCGACCAATGGAATAGTCAAAACACCGCCGGATGAATCGGGATCGACCATGTATTGCCAGCTCAGTGTATTGAAAGCTTTGACGACATGCGCACCGGGCGCGGCTTGTTGAATGATCTCCGCATTCGATGTCTCCACACCATGTCTGACGCGCGAGTGCGCGAAGTTCAGCGGGTTTGTCGGATCGATAATAATCTTGCCTGACAGGTCGCCGAGGCTATTTGTAATTTCCTCTACAAGCATTCCGGGCACGGCAAGTACAACAATACCCGCTTGTGCCGCGGCTTCTGCCTGAGACGTGGCACTGGCGCCATTACCCGTACGCATAACAAGGTCGGCAACGCCGTTGCGGGCTGCATTTCTCGAGCCGTAAATAATCGTATGCCCTTGTGCTGCGAACTCCGGTCCGAGGGCACCACCGACATGACCAGTACCGATGATCGCAATCGTTTCAGCCTGGGCTGTCACTCCGACAAGGAAAAAAAACAAGGCGACGGCAATTCGCATAATCGGTGGCTCCTGAAGCATTCTGGTTTGGCTGCATTATAGACTGTTGATCGACCGGGTTGCTCCTGCGGGCGCGACCCACCGAGCCAAATACGCTAAGGTTGCCCAACTATGCTCAAAGTCGAAGAATTATCAAAAAACTACGGTGACTTTGTCGCTGTCGACAAGATCAGTTTTCATGCGCAAAAAGGCACGGTGTTCGGACTGCTCGGTCCTAATGGGGCTGGCAAATCGACGACCATCAACTGCATTTCAGGACTGATGCAACCGACATCCGGGCACGCCTCGGTTGCGGGTCATGACGTTGTATCCGATGGCAAAGCCGCCCGCCGAGATCTCGGTGTGGTTCCACAGGAACTGGCTCTTTACGAAGATCTTCCCGCCATCGAAAACCTGCGTTACTGGGGCAAGGCCTATGGCCTGCGCGGTGCAGCTCTCGAAGCCCGGGTGAGTGAGGTTCTGGAAACGATCGGTCTCGGCGATCGTGCCAAGGATCTCCCCAAAGAATTTTCGGGTGGCATGAAGCGCCGCCTGAATTTCGGCTGCGGAATCGTACACAAGCCTAAAGTCATCCTGCTCGATGAACCGTCGGTTGGTGTCGACCCGCAATCGAGAGCGCGTCTGTTCGATATGGTTGAGGCGGAGCGTGACGCAGGTGCATGCATACTCTATACGACGCACTACATGGAAGAAGCAGAGCGGCTGTGCAATTCACTGGCGATCATCGATCACGGCAAGTTGATCGCGCAAGGTACGGTTGACGAGTTGCGTTCAAAGCTCGGTGCACGCGATGTGCTGCAACTCAGCGGCAGCTTTCCTGTCGATGCGACCAAACACGCCATCGATGATCTGATTGAGCGTGGTGACCAGGATCTGGAAATCATTTCACAGGAAGAGTCGAGTGTGACATTGACCTTGTCACAGGCATCGCAACACTTGCCCGCGATTTTTGCGGCTGTTTCCGGGGCCGGAGGCAAAGTAACTGAGACCAGTTTACGCAGCCCGAATCTTGAAACATTGTTCTTACTGCTGACAGGCACGGAATTGCGAGAGTAAGGCGATGAACTTCGCGCTAACCTCGTTTAAGAAAGACCTCGTGCGCTGGCGCCAGGACGTCATGTCGACGTTGATCTGGATCTCGATACCCTTGATGATCGGCGGACTGATCACGCTGATGATGGGCAGCGATGTAAAGCCGCATGGCGTGTTGCTTATGGTCGACCAGGACGAGTCATTTTTCAGCGAACTCGTCGCCGGTGCCTACAGTGCCGGTGAACTCGGCGAATTGATCTCTGTTGAAAAGACAACGCTCAAGGAAGGCATCGAACGCGTAAATGATGGCGAGGCGAGCGGTCTCCTGGTCATTCCCGAGGGATTCGGCGATGCATTTCTCGAGTCCGAACCCGTAACACTGACTCTAAAAACGAATCCGGCACAGACGATTCTGCCCGGCATTATTACCAACGTCACCGAGATTCTTCTCGATGCGGGATTCTACGCGCATCAATTGTTCGGTGATGAGATCGATGCGATTCAGAAATTGGGTGACAATCCAGCCGATGCGGTTGTTGCTGCAATGGCAGTGACCATACAGAACAAGGTCGAATCGGTGGCGCCGCATTTATTTCCACCCATTCTCGAAATCGAAATTGTTGAGCCACCACCGACTGAACCGTCGCCGCCGCTCGCGCTGCTTTTCCTGCCGGGCATTATTCTTATGGCAGTCATGTTTTCGTCCAACGGCGTTGCGAGCGACTGGTGGCGGGAGCGCGAGCAAGGCACCCTGCGCCGGCTGGTTTACGCGCCCGGGCAGCTCGGCGCCTTCATCGCGGGCAAAGCGCTTGCTGCTGCCGTAATTATTGGACTCGTTGGCGGACTTACACTGGTCATAGGTTTTCTTTACCACGGCATCTCGTGGACTAAGTTGCCTTCGTCTCTGCTCTGGATCTCAATCTCCGGTGTCGCATTATTTTCCTGGTTTGCAGCACTGCAAATGCTGTTCAGCAATCAAAAGACAGCCAGCGTAATCTCGTCGATGCTGCTATTTCCATTGTTGATGGCCGGAGGAAGTTTCTTCCCACTGGCCGTACTGCCCGGCTGGATAGCTGCGATCGGTCGTGCGTCACCCAATGGTTTTGTCGCTCACCGACTCACGTCAGAAATAACCGCAGCAGGGGCTTGGTCCATAGATCTGTCCGACTGGCTCATCGTCATAGCCGGCGCTGTTATCGGCCTTTCGATCTGCGCGTGGCGATTGCGCAGCGGGTTTGCCCGAGCATGAAGAACGTCTTTTTCATCGCCTGGCACGACGTGCGCTACCAGCTGCGTCAAGGCGGTACCCTGGTCTGGCTATTCATTATGCCGCCGATTTTCTTTTACTTCATTGGCACCGTAACAGGTGGTTTCCAGGGCGGCATGACTGGTGGTACGGCGACGCCGATTGTCGTTGCCGCCGAGGCCCCGGGTTTTCTGCAGGATCAGATCAATCTGCGCCTGACAGAGAACGAGTTTACAACTGACTGGCAAGCCGGGATCGTCGCCGACGAAGAAGGCAAGTTACCGCGTCGCGTGCTGAGTTTTGATGCAGACCTGAGTAGCCAGATCGTTGCAGGTGAGCAGGTAACAGCCAGTTATGACACAAAGGCTTCGGCATTATTGCGCGACTACGAGGCCATTCGAATTCAGCGCAGCCTTTACACCGCGCTGGCCGACATCGTTACCGCCGATGCACGATCCGAAGGTGCTCTTGACGCGGCAGCCCTTACGAAACTCAACGCCGAAACGAGAGTGTGGCAACTCGACGTATCAACGGCCGGTCAACGGCAGATTATCCCCAGCGGTTTTGAGCAGGCGATTCCGGGCATTCTCGTGATGTTCACCTTGCTTGTCCTGCTGACCAGCGGCAGCTCCATGCTCGTTCTCGAGCGCTTGCAAGGCCTGTTAAGGCGACTCGCATCTGCGCCGATGACCCGTACTGAGGTGGTATCCGGAAAATGGGGCGGCCGAATGGTGCTTGCGGCTCTGCAGGTCGGTTTCGCTGTCATTGTCGGCACATTTGTTTTCAAGATGAACTGGGGTCCGGATGTGGGGATGATCGTCGTCGTGCTTGCGGCTTGGGCGGCATTTTGTGCATCAGCGGGGTTGCTGCTTGGAAGCCTGGCGAAGACAGAAGGACAAGCATCGGGTCTCGGCGTTCTGTTCGCAAATCTGCTCGCGGCATTGGGTGGTTGCTGGTGGCCGATCGAAGTTACGCCTGAGTGGATGCAGGGACTGCAAAAGCTCATGCCGACAGGTTGGACGATGGACGCGCTGCACAAACTGATTAGTTTTCAGGCCGGTGCCGCGTCGGCGATTCCTAATGTCGTAATCTTGTTGACAGCTTCACTTGTAGTCACCGGGTTGGCGATCAATCGCTTCAGATACGAATGAACAAAGTAGCCATAGCAAACTGGGAAGATATCGACGACCGGTCACCCGTTCACGCACTCGTGGGCGATGTCGATCTCGTCATCGTACGCTTCGATGACGAAGTTTCTGTCATGTATGGGCGTTGCGCGCACCGCGGCGCATTGATGTCCGATGGCTTTGTCAAAGGCGACAACCTGATTTGTGGTGTTCACTTCTGGGACTACCGGCTCGACACCGGCGTAAGCGAATACAATCATCGTGAAACGCTGCCCAAATTCAATTCGTGGATCGAGAAGGGCAAGGTAGTCGTCGATCAGGATGAAATTGAAGCCTGGGCGAAAAGTCATCCGCAGCCGTACCAGCGCGACTCATACCAGGGCGAGTATCAGGATCACACCGGTACGAGCGATGAGCCGCATGTCAAATTCATTCGCAAACTTGCGAACGAAGGCCTGAGCAAAGTTGGGCATCACGGACCGGCTGCTGCAATGGGTGTGTCCCGTAATGCTTTACCCAAATGGGACGACATTCAATTCGTCGTTGCGCAGTTGCACAAGCTGCCGCTACTTGATGAAGAACTGGTGGGGACCGACGTGGTTATCGGTGCCAATGCTGAGAAACCGCTGACGCTCGATATTCCCTTATTCGTTTCGGACATGAGTTTTGGCGCTTTGTCGGAGGAGGCAAAGGTCGCGCTTTCGAAGGGTGCAGAACTTGCCGGCACCGGCATTTGTTCGGGGGAAGGCGGCATGTTGCCCGAGGAGCAGGCCGCCAATTCGAGATATTTCTACGAATTGGCATCCGCGCGTTTCGGTTTCTCATGGGACAAAGTCAAGAAGACGCAGGCCTTTCATTTCAAAGGCGGGCAGGGCGCCAAGACCGGCACGGGTGGGCACCTGCCAGGGACCAAGGTGAAAGGCAAAATAGCCGAAGTCCGTGAACTGCACGAAGGCGATGCGGCAATTTCGCCAGCGCGTTTTCCCGACTGGACCGAACTCAGTCAGTACAAGGATTTTGCGGCTGAGGTTCGCGACGAAACCGGCGGAATTCCGGTTGGTTTCAAGTTGTCGGCGCAGCACATCGAGAAAGACATCGATGCCGCACTCGACATCGGCGTCGACTACATCATTCTCGACGGCCGTGGCGGCGGTACAGGTGCTGCACCGTTAATTTTCCGTGACAATATTTCGGTGCCGACGATTCCGGCTCTTGCCAGGGCAAGACGTCATCTGAATTCCTGCGATACGGCAGGTGTGACATTGGTCATAACTGGGGGTCTCAGGCACCCCGCTGATTTCGCAAAAGCGATGGCTCTCGGCGCTGACGCAATTGCTGTGTCAAACGCAGCCCTTCAGGCCATCGGTTGCATTGGCATGCGTGCCTGTCACACAAATAACTGCCCGGTTGGCATAGCAACGCAGAAACCGCATCTGCGTGAGCGCCTGCCCGTCGATATTGCAGCCGAACGACTGGCGCGCTTCTTCCGTGCATCAGTCGACCTGATGGCTGTGCTCGCGAGAGCAGCGGGGCACGACCATCTCTCGAAATTCAGTCAGGACGACCTGACGACATTCAAGTCCGACATGGCGCAGCTGACGGGCATTGGGTACGGAGGCGTGAATGGGCCCTGACAGCCCGACAGTTAATCGTCCGCCAGAAACCCATCAACTTGTTGGCCGAATTCTCGGCCCAACAGTGTTCGTTGTAATGCTCGTGACCGACCAATGGCAGGACGTCATGAATCCTCAAGCCTGGCGGGCAGCGGCGGTGGGTTTGTGGATGGCGATTTGGTGGGCAACCGAGGCGATCCCAGTGCCGGTTACGGCATTTTTGCCAATCGTTATCTTTGAGCCACTCGGGATTACGACTCTGAGAGATGCGGCCGCGCCGTACGCAAACCCGATCATCTATCTGTTCCTCGGTGGCTTCCTGATGGCATTGGCGCTCGAGCGCTGGAACTTGCATCGTCGCATCGCACTCGCAATCCTGGATCGGACAGGAACTGATGGACGAAGACTGATCGGTGGTTTCATGTTCGTCTGTGCGATGCTCAGCATGTGGATGACGAACACGTCGACGACGATGATGTTGCTGCCAATCGTATTGTCGGTAATCGGCGTTATCCGTGACAACGTCACCGACCTGTCCGAGAAAAGCCGCAGCGATTTTCAGATCGCCATGCTGCTCGGGCTGGCGTATTCAGCTAGCATCGGGGGTCTTGCCACACTCATCGGTACGCCGCCGAACGCGCTGTTGATTGGCTACCTCGCGGAGAACTACGATATCGAAATCAGCTTTGCGCGCTGGATGCTGGTCGGCATACCCGTCACGATTGTCATGTTGCCCATCGCCTGGTTTGTACTGACGCGATTCATGTATCCAGTCAATATTCCGGCGAGTCAGGCAGTTCGCGATCACCTGCATGAATTGCGCGACGAGTTGGGTCCGATTACGACACCCGAGCGTCGCGTCGCGGTAATTTTCGCCGCGGTGATTTTTTCGTGGATGCTGCGTCGACCACTAACGGAACTCGTCGGCCTGACCGGCATATCGGATGCGGGCATTGTAATGACGGCTGGCGTCCTGTTGTTCATGTTGCCGAGCGGCAATTCAGCGCAGCCCCAACTCATGACCTGGAACGACGCGACCCGCTTACCGTGGGGAGTGTTGATCCTGTTCGGTGGCGGCCTGAGTCTGGCGGCGGCAGTCTCAAATACCGGCCTCGCGTTGTGGCTTGGCGAAAGCCTGGCACCACTGAACGCCTATGGTCTTACTGCGTTGGTTGTTGCTGCTGTTGCGCTCGTGATCTTCCTTACGGAGTTGACAAGCAATCTTGCGACGACAGCAACACTACTGCCTGTAATGGGAGCAATCGCGATTCAGGCCGGCCTGCCACCGCTGATGCTGACTGTGCCGATAACGATTGCGGCCAGTTGTGCATTCATGTTGCCGGTTGCGACGCCACCAAATGCGATTGTTTTCGCAACAGGACAAATAACGATTCCACAGATGGTTCGTGCTGGCCTGGTGCTGAACCTGATTGGCATTGTGATCGTTACGATCATCGCGCTTTATGTAGCGCCTAATGCACTGGTTTAGGTAACGAGCCTCGGTTCACTTCCATGAAAATTGACGTTATAGCGTTATAACGTTATTCTCAATCGATGAAAGATGCTCAGCAAAAACGTGCGACTGTGTACTTCGATCCCGCATTGCACCGTGCTTTGCGGCTAAAAGCCGCAGAAACAGAGAGAAGCGTTTCAGAGCTCGTAAATGAGGCTGTTCAGGCCGCGCTTGCAGAAGACGCGAGCGATTTCGAGGCGTTTGAGGCCCGCGAACAGGAAACGGATTACTCGTTCGAAAGCGTCGTCAGGGACCTGAAAAAGCGTGGTGAAATTTAGCCTTCGGATTAAGAAGTCCGCTGTCAAAGAACTCGAAGCTATCGCATCGAAGGCCGACCGGCGCCGCATAATCAGTCGCATAGAATCTCTGGTCGAGAACCCAAGGCCGCCCGGCGCACAAAAGCTATCGGGTCATGACCGATATCGGATTCGCCAGGGTCGCTACAGAATTCTATATACCATTGAAGACAAGCTGCTTATCGTTTACATCATCAAGGTAGGTGACAGAAAACATGTCTATAAACGGCGATAGGCCGAATTACGGCTAGATGTAATTTTCGATACTTGATCTGACAGACTGTGCCAGATTGACTCGGGGCCGATGACAGCTTTACGCGTGAATTGGCTTACCGACTTGTAGTTTCCGACCTTGAAGATGAGTCACCTTCGCCACAGATTGGACCGACCGTGGTATCAACGTTACAGGCATTGCGTGAAACGATCGGGAGACTAGTTGAGTCCTGATTGACAGGCTGCTTATGGCCGATTGCAGCAGTTAAGCCAATCAACCATTGAACGTCTGCTGTTGGCAATTCGTGACCTTCGACGTTTCCGCGGAAACATCCTCGAAGTCACATGAGGAAAACCTTGTAAGTTGGATATCGCCCGCTGGCATTGTCCCCGAATGGGGAGGCGAGCTCCTGCAGCAAGAGGAGGCTCAGGGTGCGATCTCATCCAACGCCGTCTGTGAGATCAGATGCCGACTATCACAGCTAGAGCCTTTCCCACACCACGGTCGCAGCGGTATAGGAGCGCGACCAGTTTCCCAACACTGTGACAATTAACCCTTTCTTTTCCTGAGATACCTGTTACAGTCCGCTCCGTCCTGGCGCTCATCGGTCTGCGCCAATCCCTCCGACACCGCAATTCCGCGCTCTCGGAGTCACTATTTAGAATTCCAGTCTGGGCCGAACCGTGCACGTCTATTTCGTGCTGCGGGTCAGACGAATCGGAGTACCACCAAATGTTATTTAATCAACTCGGCCTGTCGGCCGAATTGCTGCGTGCGGTCGAGAAACAGGGTTACACAGAA
>Ga0255052_10002838_pt1 | contig 12268 bp, 10 predicted proteins | sample JV7_2_21_MG_FD_188632 | JGI IMG/M metagenome (GOLD analysis project Ga0255052, IMG submission 188632) | Seawater microbial communities from Jervis Inlet, British Columbia, Canada - JV7_2_21 | ecosystem: Environmental > Aquatic > Marine > Inlet | place: Canada: British Columbia | collected... | reverse complement strand
GTATTTGGTATTGGCAATGCACGAATCCCGTGGCGCGCATGTGCTTCCCGCACTTTCGGTGCGCGCAAGGCCATCAGGAAACCTGCCGTGCGTCCCGCAACAAAAGCGTCGGCGCCGGCAGCGACACCTGGCACATTGAGTGAGTCTATGTCATTGCGCGTGAGGCCGTCAGCGGCGAGCGCCGCGTCGATCAGCGGCAGGATAATTTTATTGGCGACATAGCCGTCCGGCATACGGCGCCCGCGCAGATCCGCGATACGGTGGACCGGCGAGTCCTGACTGACGAAGATCGCGATCTGCAGCGGGAAAAGTACCGCGACCGCGCGAAGATTGTCCTGCCGCCGGCCTGCGAAATAACTCTCGCCGGTTACCGCCAGCGTGATCTCGTATTGATTGGCGACCCCGAAATCCACCTGGCCGCGGGCCACAGCCGGAACGAACACATTGGCGCTGGTGTAATTGCGCACCGTCGATCTGAGTTCGCCGTCGTTCGTTGCCACCTTCGCGACCGCGGTGCCGGCCTGATCGAACAGGGAGCCTTTGGTCGAAGCCGCGACACTGGCGACCTCACCGACGCTGGTCGCGGGGACCAGCAATATCGCGACTATCATCGCGACAATCAGGGACAACAGAGTTTCTCTCATAGCTGGACGGTTCCTGTTGCGCCGCGGCCGGCCGGCCGCGCAAGGTAGCATGTGCCGACGTTCGGCGAACACGATAACAGCAGGTCGCGTTCTCGGGTAACGCCCGTGGTTTCAGTCGTCGCCTCAAGCTGCTATGTTCGTGTGCCGCGACGGTCGCATCCCGGAAATACCGAATATCGAGGTGGCGTACTTGGTAGTCAGGAAAGAGAAAACGGCGAAGGAATCAGGCGCAAAAGGGAAGAATCGGTCACAACCCGTCTCGTCGCGCGGCCTGCAGAGAAAGGCCAGGATCCTGTCGGCTGCTACCGACTTGTTCCTGTCCGTGGGTTACGGCGGTACCTCTATTGATGCCATCGTCGAGAAATCCGGCGGATCCAAGGCGACGCTGTACAGTTATTACCCGACCAAGGCAGATCTTTTTCGCGCTGTCGTCGATTCGATCGTTACCACAAACGCGGGCCCGGAGCTAAGCTCGCTCGACAGCGTCCGCGACACGCTCGTGTCATTTGCCGAAAATCGCATGCGCATCGCCTTTTCGCGCAAGCATCGGGCACTGACCCGACTGATCATTGCGGAACGGGATCGGTTTCCGGACATCGCCCGCATGTACTATGAACAGGGCCCGTTGTACAGTCACAGGTTGCTGCGCGATTTTTTCGAGATTCTGATCGATAAAGGTCTTATCGAAATCAGGAGTGCAGACGAGGCGTCCGAGTTCTTTCGTGGCATGCTGATGCATCAGCGTTATATCGAGCAGCTGTACCTCGACGCCGGTCAGCCGTCCAAAGAGGAAATCGGCGTCAGAGCCAGGCACGTTGTCGACCGTTTCCTCGAGGCGTATCACCAGGCTGATGCCAAATAGCGCTCAACCCTGCTCATCCGGGCTCTGCCGCGACACTTGGAAGATAATGTACGGTACGGTACAGTATGCTTCTTCCAGATCACGGGTACCCGGGATTATCGAGTGGTTACGACGGATGTCATCGCAGTTCTCGCCGTTCTACTGACTGCGCTTGCCGTGTTGCCCGGGACCCTGGGAATATTGTTGTTGACCAACAGGGTTGCGGCCACGCCGGCCGGCGCGCGGTACATCTATTCACAAGCCGCCGCACTGATCATGGTGGCCCTGGCGATGATCGTTTATGCTATCGCCAGGAGTGTCGCGACCGGCAGCTATTCGATCTCGCTGATCGCAGCCACAGTCGCCGTCGCGCTGCTGTTGCTGTACGGATTCCTGATGCACGCGAAGATGTTGTTTCGACCCGTACGCAAACCGACTTTCAGATCAGCGCACGAAGCCATGGCAGAGTACGGCCCGGACGAGGAAGTGGTCGGCGTCCTGGACGGGAAAGGCAGGCCGTACGCTTTCATAGCGCGGCTCGCGCGGCGACCGCATGTCGTCTATCAGCCGGAAGGAGATGCGCCGTTCATAATGACCCATTGCATTCTGGCGCACAGTTCGATGTCGTATGGCTTGCAGGACGATTTCAGTCATCCGGACATTACCATCACTGCCGCCGTTGCCAACAACATGGTGTTTTACGATAAAACCACGCGCTGTTCGGTGGTGCAGATCCACAACCGGCTCGAAGGCAGGAATGATCCGCTGGCGACGGTGCCGACCGTCATGACCAGTCTGCAAACCTGGCAAAAGCTCTATCCCGACTCGCCCGTGTGGATGCGGTCGGTCGGGTGGCGCTACCTCTTCTACCTGAAGCTGCTGGCGCGGGCCGACGTCATCGATCCGTCCAGCCCCGTAGCGGTGTACCCGTTACAGCATCAGCCGGACGAGCGCCTCCCCATGAAGTCGCTGGTACTCGGCGTACTTTGCGATGATCGGTCGCGGGCGTATCCGACCGACGCGGTCTCTGCACACAAGGTCATTAACGATCGTCTCGGCGACACCCACCTGGCGATTTTTTGCGTCGACGACTATATGCAGGTTTATGATCGGCATATCGACGGCGGGGTGACACTGACTTTCGGAAAATCCGATCAGGATGAATGTTTCATCGATCTGGAGTCGGCTTCCGTGTGGTCCGCCACCGGTATTGCAATCAGTGGCAGGCACGAAGGTACCCGGCTCACGCCGATCCCGCACTACAACAAGATATTCTGGTATGTCTGGTCCGATTACTTCCCGCACGGCGATATCTTCGGCGTTGCGGGCACGGCGGCCCGCGTTGGCGCCACGGCCGCCTGATTGCTATTGCCAGAGCCGACGATGGCGCAAGTGTTCGCAACCGACCGGGATGGTACGAAGCACGTGCTCGAAGCACGCGAGCGCCTGAGCCTGATGGAAATATTGCGGCAGGCCGGTTTGTCGCTCGAGGCGCTTTGCGGTGGGTCCTGTCAATGCGCTACCTGCCACGTTTTTATAGAGGAGCCCTGGCTCGGCAGGCTGAAGCCGCAGACGGACTTCGAACTCGCCGCGCTCGAGGGGGAAGGTAGTGAGCTGCAGCCGAATTCGCGCCTCGCGTGCCAGATAAAGTGGCAGGATGAACTGGATGGCATCGTGCTGACCGTCGCACCGGGGGTGTAGACCGTGTCGTCGAAGGCGACCGTTGAAAGTTTCTGGGACTTTTCCGTCCGCACTTATCGGACGCATGGCGTAGCGGATGCCTGCCTTTCGTTGCAGAACGATTACGGTGCCGATGTCAATATGTTGCTGTATTGCTGCTGGATCGGCGCAGTCGCCGGTCGCTTCGATGACGAGTTGTTCGCCAGGGCAAGCGATTTTGCGACGCAGTGGGCCGAACACGTGGTCATACCGTTGCGTTCGGCCAGGACCTGGATGAAGCATACGGGATGCCATACGGAGCCGCTGCCGACCGCTGTCTGCATGGAACTGCGGGAAAATGTGAAGTCGGTCGAGTTTGCGGCCGAGAAACTACAGCAGGAAGCACTGGCGTCGTTCGTGCCCACGGCTCGAGCGCGGAACGAAAGCGCGCAGCAAAGCCTCGAAGAGGTCGCGGCGAACCTGCAACGCTATGCCGGATTCGCCGGTATTGACGTTGTTGACGATGTCAGGCAGAAACTCTCGATCATCGTCGATGCCGCGTTTCCGCCCTGGCGTAGCGAAGACATCGCAAACGCACTGGCCGGCTGAAGAAAGTACGCCACCGCAATGCTCAGGTCCCGCTCACTCCGCTCCAGCGCCTGACCAAAGCGGATTCCAGCCCGAGAAGGTCCAGTAGCCGGCCAACCGTATGATTGACGATGTCGTCGACAGACTGCGGTTGGTTATAGAAAGCAGGCATCGGCGGCGCAATATCGACACCCATTTCCGCTGCCTGGCAGAGCAGACGGCAGTGCCCCAGGTGCAGCGGCGACTCGCGCGGCACCAGGACGAGCCGCTTACGTTCCTTCAACATGACATCGGCCGCGCGGCACAGCAGGTTGTCGGCATAGGAATTGACGATCGCCGAGAGCGTTTTCATGGAACACGGTGCGACGATCATGCCATCGCTTTGATATGAGCCGCTGGCGATCATCGCCCCGATGTCGTTGTTGCGATGCACCACATCGGCGAGCGCCTCCACGTCTTTGACCTCCCGGTCCGTCTCGATGCGCACATTCATGCGGCCTGTCGCTGACATCACGAGGTGGGTTTCAACGTCGTCCTGCGCCCGCAACTCCTCCAGCAGTCGAATGCCGTAGATCGCGCCGCTTGCGCCGGATATGCCGATGATGAGACGCATACCGACACCATAACATTTCTATATAGAAGAGTTCTATACAAAAATGTTATGGTGGGCCCTCGATTGCAGCAGCGGGGAGACGAGCGATGAGCGTATTCGATTTTCGGGCATTTCTGGACCAACTGGATGAAAAAGGCGAATTGTTCCGGGTTCCTGTCGAGATCGACACACTTGACGAGATGGGGGCGTTTATCGCCCGCGCCGACTACGAAGATATTCATACGCCCATCCTGTTCGAAAAGCCGCGGGGTTTCGATATTCCGGTGCTGGCCAATACTGTCGGCCATACCTACCGGCGGATGGCCGAAGCATTCGGTGTGCCGGAGGACAACGCGCTACCGGGTGCGGCGATGAAGATGATGCAGGTTCTGAAGTCCGGTGGAGTCCCCCCGGTGTACGTGGACACGAAGAAGGCGCCCTGCAAGGAGGTGATATTAAAAGGTGACGATGCCGACCTTTCACTGATCCCGGCGCTGCGCCTGAATCCGCAGGATGGGCAGGGTACGCCGGATTTTACAGAGGGTCGCTATTTCACCAGCCTGTGTGTTTCCAAACCAACGGAAACCGCACACAACCTGTCCTACCATCGCTTCGAGATCACGGGAAAGAACTCAGGCTCCGCCTGGATCTTTCGTGGCACCGGCGATGCCCTCAGCATGGAGAGATACTGGGGCAGCAAGATCGACGACCCGTCGTCGACCTGGGATTACGACAACGCGAAGCCGTTTCCGATGGCTTTCGTATTCGGTGTCACCCCGGAATTCATTCTAGCCGGCGCGAACTCGGCGCTGCCGCACGAAACTGACGACTTCGCATTCATCGGGGGGCTCAGGGAGACGCCGGTCGAGATGGTCAAATGCGAGACGGTGGACGTCGACGTTCCCGCAAGCGCGGAGATAGTCGTCGAAGGTGAGTTCAAGCCATTCAACTGGGCGACACAGGGGCAATTCGCGTCATTCAACGGTTTCTACGATATGCCGAGACGTCGCCCGATCTTCGACGTCACCGCCATTACGATGCGCAAGAATGCCATCTACCAGCACGTGCACATCGGCCGGCCACTCAATGAGTGTAATTCCATCGCCGCATTCTTCCGCTCGGTGCGCACGTTTGTGCAGATCAAGGAGATCATGCCCAACGTCGTCGACGTTTTCGTCGATCCCTCCGCCGGCTGCGGCTTCACCGTGCACGTTTCCATCAGGAAAGCGCGCATCGGCGAACCAAAGATGGCGATGATGCGCGCTTACACGGCACTGGCGGGATTCTGCAAGCATGTCTTTGTTTACGACGACGATATCGATATCCGTGATCCCAGGGATCGCGACTGGGCGCTCGCGCATCGCTTCATCCCCGACCGCGATTTGATGATCGTGCCAAACGTGGTCGGAATGAACATCGAGCCAATGGCACAGGGGGTAATGGGGTCGAATTCGAAGCTCGGCGTCTATGACGGATACCCGGAAATACCACTGAATGTCCGTTCGTTCATGGGCGTCGACTGCACGATGCCGATGGGATTGAAGATCATGGACAGGGTCGTGGCGGTTCCCGAGATAGAAGCGCGGGTCGACAAACTGTGGCGGGAGACGGTCGGGCGGTGACAGCATCGGCGCCATGAAAAACTACGTTACAACCACCACAAATCTCAGTGAAAGTGAAGAAGGCACTTGCGTCGACATTTTCAGAGACGTCATGCGTGTCCGCCATTTACTGTACCAGAAAGCGTCCAGGGTCGCGGCCGGGGAGGAGCTGCACGCGGCAGAACTGAATGTCATCGACATACTCGGAAAATTCGGACCGATTTCGATGGGACGTCTGGCGCAGGAAACGTTTATTTCGCCGTCGAATACCACCAGCACCGTAAAGAAGCTCGAGCAGGCAGACCTGGTACGGAGACGACGGTCACAAACCTCGGACCGCGAGGTCCAGGTCAGATTGACCGGCGCCGGCCGAAAGATATTCAGGAGATGCTACCCCGGTATTCTGGCCGACGCCCATGAATACCTGGCAGATCGGCTGACGCCGACAGAAATGGCGCGTCTTGCGCGGATTCTTGCCAAACTGGCAATCTGACACGCAGGGTGCTGCAACAGACGCCGGACTTTCCGCCATAATGTCGTGATCGGCGCCCATCGATTCAGGAGCACAGCATGCTTGACGTCTCCAGGTTATTGCTCGACGGAAAAATCAGCCGTCGTTCCTTCATCAGCCGGCTGAGCCAGGCAGGCGTTACGCTTGCAGGCGCTACCGCCATGGCGGATGCACTTGCCGCCGACGACAATGCGGCGACGACAGACGTTAGTGCCCCCGAACGCGGCCGGGTGCTTGAAGACCATACCGGCGGCGAACTCATGGCCGAGTTTCTGATCGATTGGCAGGTGCCGTATGTATTTGGCCTGGCGGGCTCGGAGGAGGTCGGATTTCTCGACGCGCTGGTAGACCGCACGCAGTTGCAATACGCAACCTGCCTGCATGAAAGCGCCGCCATGGCGATGGCTGACGGCTACTCGCGCGCTACCGGTCGGACCCCCATCGTGCAGCTGCATTCCGTGGCCGGTGCGGCCTATGCACTTGGTCAGCTGGCGGGGAGCTTCAGGGACAACATGCCGGTCGTGGTCATGGCAGGCCGCCAGTCCGCGAACTTCCGCGGTCAGGATGGATTCCTCGAGGCCGCCAACCTGCACCAGCTGCCGCAGGACTACGCCCGCTGGACCTGGGACCTGATGTCCGCGGAGACCATACCCGAGGTTATGCGCCGGGCGTTTCTGCTGGCCGAAGCGCCGCCGGGCGGACCGACCTTCGTCACGATGTCCAAGGACCTGCAGGAAACCACGGTAGCGGCGGCCGAGATCGTGCCGCGTTCGAGATCCCGGGTCGCCACCGAGGTAGCGCCGAGTGACGAGCATGTACAAAGAATCGCCGATGCACTGCTGGCGGCTCAGTTGCCGGTGCTGTTCGTCGGCAACGAGGCGATCCGCTACGAGATCAGTGGCGAGGTCGCCGGCATCGCCGAGGAAATCGGCGCCATGGTCATGACCGCCAGCAAGGTACCGGTCGTATTCCCGAACACGCACCCCAACTATGCAGGCCAGTTTCAGGACGACAGGGCAATCATGCCGGACATCGATGCGTTCTGGAGTCTTGGGGCGCCGATGTTCAAGACGGGTGCGCGACCTGGCAAACCACTGTTGTCGCGCTCGGCGACGGTCATGCATACCAGCCTGGTGCAGTCCGAAGTCGGCAGAAACTATCCGGTCGATATCGCGTCGATAGCCAGTATCAAGTCCACCTCGGCAGCAGTGCTCGCCGAACTCAAGACGCGCGACACGAATACGTCAGCCATTCGGGACCGCCAGCGCCGGGTCAACGAGTACTCGGCCGAACGACGTCGGTCGTATGAAGAGGCTGCAAACTCGGCATGGAACAACGTGCCGATCTCATCGCCGCGATTGCTGTCGGAACTCGATAGACGAATGGATCCCGATGCCTGCATCGTTAGTGAAATCGTCAGTAACGACAAGTTTATCCGCCGCCATTTAAGCTTCGATCATACCCGGCCGTTTGCCGAGCGGCGGCGCAATTTCGATACCGTGTCCGGAGTACTCGGCTGGGGAGTCGCTGCCTCGATCGGCGTCAAGATGGGGAATCCGCACAAAGAAGTATGGTGCCTGACTGGCGATGGCGCCCTGAATTTCGGCAGCCAGGCGCTCTGGTCCGCAGTCCGCTATGAAGTGCCAATCGGCGTGATCGTATTCAATAACGGGCAGTATCAGGCCAACCGGCAGAATCAGAATCGCTACAAGGGTCGCATGCTGCAGACCGGAAAATATATCGGCGTGAGCCTCCGGCACCCTGATATTTCCTACGTTAAGATGGCTGAGACCTATGGCATGGAAGGCGAGCGGGTCGAGGAGCCCGCCGAACTGGCCGACGCGCTGTTGCGCTGCCAGCGTGCCATGCGGGATGGCCGTCCGTACCTGATCGATGTAAAGATCGAAACCTTCGACGCCGGCAGCGATTCGGAGTGGTATGACTTTTTCTCCATAGCGAAAAATGAACCTCGCAAGACCTGACACGCGATAACGTAGCTGCTAGTCGACTTTGGCAGCGTCCTTGTACATAACCTTGTGGCGTTTTTCGCGTATCCAGGTGTCGAGTTCCTCGTCTGTCATGAAGTTCTCTCGATTAAACACGTCCCGGTGAATGATTTCATCGGCCGATTTCTTCCAACGCTTGTAGGGCTCTTTCAGCGGGGGGCCGAAACACATGATATCGAGTATCGAGAGTTCGTCGGGAACCTGCAGCAGCGGCCGCATTTCTTCCTGTGCTTTCTCCTGGCCGATGGCCGTCACCCACCATACGTTATAGCCGAGCGCTGCCGCGGCCAGGTGCGCTGACATCGTTGACGCTGCAACGCTTTGCAGCAGGATACGCTCAGCATTCTCGATGTACATTTTGTTGAGATCGGAATCGTCGTCTTTAAGCACCGGGAACGCTCTCACATAACGAAAATCTGCGACGACAACAATAAATCCGGGCGCAGTCGCGAGGCCCGCGTAGTTGGGTGTCGGAAACTTCATTTTCAGGCTGGCGCGAAAGCGCTGCTCGGCGACGAAGTAATCGGCAATCTTCTGCTTGACCTCGGGTTTTTGGATCACGATGTAGTGCCAGGGCTGGGCATTAGCCCCTGACGGGGCATGACGCGCCGCTTCGAGGACCATTTCATAGTGCTCTTCAGGAACTTCGTATTCCGGGTCGAATTGGCGCGTGGTAATTCGATTGCGGGCGATCTCCATGAACTGATCGTACAAGCGGCGATCGCCGATTCTGGGTCCCGACTCCGGGCTGGCTGGATTCATATTGCTCTCCGCTTATATTGCAATTCCTGATACGAAGCATGGCTCGGACCGACGGCACTGGTACAGGACACGTTTCATACTGCATTGCCGGTAATAATGACCGCAAGGCAAAAGTGCGCGGAATTTCGGCGCAACAGGCAGCGACGCCGCTTGACATTGGCGTTGCAGACACGATAATCGGACTGTACGTTACAGTTCACTCATGGCGCGTGGCAAGCCCCGATTGGCCGGGCAGCGGTCATCAGTTCGATGCACGTGTAGTGTAAGCGCCTGTTGGTTTTTTTCCTCGGGGGAGATTGATGCAATGAATCGCACCGACGTTCGTAATATTCTCATAAGCATGCAGGCCGTATTGGTCGTCGGACTGATACCTGCAGTCACTCCTGATGCCGCCGCTCAGCAAAGTGCAGCGAGCACTTCCGAATTCGTTCTCGAAGAGATCGTGGTAACCGCGCGGCGACGCGAGGAGTCCATGCAGGAGATTCCAATCTCCATCGTCGCGGTCTCCGGGCAGGATATCGAGCAGCTGGGCATCCAGGATATGGGCGACCTGACGCAAGCTGTGCCGAATTTCTCGTTCCAGAACAGAGGCTCGATTCTCGGCAACTTCGGTATGCGGGGTATCGTAACCAATATCGCGAATGTTGGCGTGGAATCCGGCCTGGCCGTTTATGTGGACGGCGTGCACATTGGTCGGCCCGAGGCATTCAACGCGGCCTTGCGTGATGTCGCGCAAGTCGAAGTCCTGCGCGGTCCCCAGGGAACCCTGTTCGGCAAGAACACGATCGCCGGCGCCGTTAACATCATCACACCGCGTCCGACGGATGAGTTCGCCAGCGAGATAAAGGTCGAAGCCGGCAATTACGAGCGTTATCTGGTCGGCGGCGTGCTCAGCGGGCGCCTCGGCGATACCTTGAATGGCCGTATTTCGGCCACCGTCGTCAACCAGGAAGGCTGGATCGAGAATCTAAACGACAATCGAAATTTCAACGGCGAAGACAATGTTTCGTTCCGAACGCAACTCGACTGGAACCCCAGTGAGAAAGTCAACCTTTACTGGACCGCAGACGGTTTCTTCGATGCGCGTAATTTTATCGCTCAGGTAAACGAAGATCCGCGCGATCTCAAAGCAAATCCGAATGTGAATATCGACGATGGACTCGTCGATGTCGACTCGGTCAGTACCTCGGATCGCGATATCTGGGGCACGTCCCTTGAACTGAATTACGACACCAGCGGCGGTTACTCGTGGGTAGCGCTCGGCGCATACCGCACCTCGGAGATCCACAGCCTGTTCGATGGCGACACCCAGCGCCAGTTACTGTCGGACACCAAGCTGGATACCGAAGTTGACACCTTCAGTCTGGAACTTCGTCTGCAATCGCCGGCGGAATCACGGGTGAACTGGGTGGCTGGCGGCAACTTCAGCGACCAGCAGATCGATAATTCCACGCAGACCCGATTTTTCCCGCAGGGCATCCTGGCCGGCTGCAATCAGGCGGTGGTCCCCAACACTTTTCGCGGCTTCCCGCCGGGTCCACCGTTCGATCCGTCCTCGAGAATCGCCGGCTTCGATTCGAATGGATTCCCGGTCTGGGATTTCGACCTGAACAGCAACGGCGTGTTTAATGAAGCGAATGTCACCATCCCACCATTCGGTCTGTTCGGTGTCCCTGAGAACATCGGTTGTCACAATCCGGATCTCATCGCTTTCGGCCGGCATATTCCGGGTGGTGATGCGATCGATCAGTATATCGTCGGGAACCCGGCCCTGGGATTCGATCAGCCGCTGACCGCAGCGACGGTGCCCGAAGTTGCGCAGGTGCAGGAAGTCGGTTCGCTGGACACGCAGGCATTCGCTATTTTCGGCCATGCCGATTTTCATCTGAACGACCAGTGGACCTTGACCGGCGGCCTCCGCAACACCTGGGAAGAGAAGGATCTCGTTATGGCCCAGGTCGGCATGATCAACATTGCGCGCCCGTCGTTCACCACACAGAACAGCCGTAGCGATAACGAGTTCTCCGGCACCCTGTCGCTACAGTATCGGCCCAATGACAGCTTCATGGTCTATGGTAAATACTCCCGGGGATTCAAGTCGGGCGGATATCAGTTCGACATTACCCAGGGCGAGAATGTTACGGCTTTCGGTGCATTATTCCGGAGCCCGCAATTCGTCAACGATTTCCTGGCGGCCAATCCGGGCGCTACCAAGCAGGACGTCATCGACGCTGCGATCGCCGCGACGGTTGATCCCAATGAGGCGCCGTCCAATATCGAATTCGGCCCGGAGACTGTTGACACCTACGAACTCGGGTTCAAGTCCGATTTTGCGAATGACCGGGTAAGGCTGAATGCCGCGGCATTTTATACGGATTACCAGGATGTGCAGCAGAACATCACACGACTTGCCACCGGCATCGTCGTCCTGAACGTGCCCGGCGCGGAAATCACCGGATTTGATGCCGATTTTACGGCGGTTGTGACCCCCAATTTCCTGATATCCGCTGGTGTTGGTTATGCCGACAGTGAACTCACCGAGCCGCTGGTTATCGACGATCCGCAGAATCCGGGTGTTCCTATCGTTGATAGCAGCGCATTCGTTGGTCAGCGACTCGCCCAGGCGCCGGACTGGACCGCCAACGCATCAGGCGTTTACAGCCACACGCTGGGCAATTCCAGTACGCTGCTGTTCCGCCTCGACTGGTCACATACCGGGGAGGTGCTGCACGAACTGGTCGAAAAAGACTCGCCCCTTGAACCTCTCGTGACCGAGTCGTCTTACGACCTCGTCAATGGCCGCATTGTTTACACGTCCGCCAATGGGGACTGGGACCTCTCTCTGTGGGGCAGGAACCTCACTGACGAACGGTACAAGGCCTATCGCCGAGTCAACCCGATCATCCGCGTGTTCGGTCTGGACGCATCGGGTAGCGGTCTGGGTTTCCCCGGTAGCGAGACCGCTCAGGCGATCGGTGGCATGCCGCGGACCTGGGGTGCCACGTTCATCAAGCGCTTCGGAAGCCGCTAATTCCGATACGCCGTTACACCAACAGACCCGGCT
>Ga0255052_10002835_pt1 | contig 12280 bp, 11 predicted proteins | sample JV7_2_21_MG_FD_188632 | JGI IMG/M metagenome (GOLD analysis project Ga0255052, IMG submission 188632) | Seawater microbial communities from Jervis Inlet, British Columbia, Canada - JV7_2_21 | ecosystem: Environmental > Aquatic > Marine > Inlet | place: Canada: British Columbia | collected... | reverse complement strand
ACTCGAAGACTTCCGAGAAGAACATGCCGGCCTGTGCATAGCCGCCATATAGCCTCCGCGTTTCTCCGCTTAGCCTGTCGTCAATGGACTTCCAGTGCAGTTCCTGTTGCCAGGAAAAACCACCATGCTGGTACGCCGTTTCGAGCATAAGCTGTTCGATCCGATACTGATCGCTTGCGCCATTGCTAAAGCCGGGCAACTGGCCGCCACCAGCACTGGAAAAGGCAGTAAATCCGGACTTGCCGGTTACAGCGGCAACGGCCACGGAACCGGCCGGTTTGTCCGGGCGCGCGATCGCGCTCTGGCCAAAGCCCAATACGCGACCATGGAAATTCCACTGTGCACGTACCAGCCAAAGACCATCAGCGTCGGACGTGTCGCCACCACGACCCGCACCACTCAGCCAGCCGAACCAGTAGCTCGTATCCCCGCCCGTGTCTTTGCCAAGGCGACCGGATGCCATGATGGCCTGCTGCCGGTCGATCGTGAACCAGGGGGTAACCACGGACCGCTCGACAAACTGTTGCTTCCCGGACGAATCGATGCGCTCGCGGTTGAACTCGGACTTCCACTGCCCGATCCGGATGCTCAGCCAGTCGGCAAACCTGTACGTCGCACGCAGATCGAGCAATCGATTGTCGACGATGTCGTACTCGGAGTAGATGGTGAATGCCGGCGAAAACAGGTGGCCCCCGAGCTTCAAGCGGCCGCGATTGACGGCGAACTCAGAATCGCTGGAAACAGGTGAGCCGGGCAGCGCGTCCTGCGTGACGTGCGAATTCGCCCAGCGAGTCTGCAGGCGTACGCCAAACCACAGAAAGTTATTTCCCGTGCCGTCATCAAATTGCAAGCCCTGCTTGCCGTAAGAGAACTGCCTTTCGGGCGATACTTCACCTGATTCTCCGGCAACGGCGTAGTCTATTCCGGCAAAACTAAAGACCAGGGCGAGGCACGCGCCGGCAAGAGAAGCGCTTGTCCGCCGGCTCATGGAAAATCAGGCTTTCTCTGGCTCGAACATGTGCACATCCCGCTGCGGGAACGGAATCGTGATGCCTTCCTCGTCGAAGCGTTTCTTGACGATCTCGGTGAGATCCCAGTAAGTGTCCCAGTAGTCCTCGGTACGCACCCAGGGGCGGCAAATTAGATCGACCGAGGAATCGCCGAGCCCACCGACCCGGATGTTGGGTTCGGGAGTTTTGAGAACGCTCTCATAGTTATCGACAACGTCCTGCAAAATGGCCTTTGCCTTATCGATGTCGTCACCGTAAGAAATGCCGAAAGTCAGGTCGACTCGCCGCGTTCGCTGCGCCGTCAGGTTCTTGATCACCGTCTGCCAGATCATATTGTTGGGTACGACGAACACCTGGTTATCGAGCGTCTTGAACGTCGTGTTGACGAGGCTCATTCGATCGACCTTGCCCATCACGCCCCCGGCCTCAACAAAATCACCGACGTCGAAAGGCCGGTAAACCAGGATCATCATGCCGGATGCAAAATTCGACAAAGTATCCTGCAGTGCAAAGCCGATGATAAAGCCGGCGATACCGAGGCCGGCCAGCAGCGGGCCGAGGGAAATTCCCAGCTGAGACAGTGCAAACAGTATTCCGATAAACATCGTCAGATTCTTCGCAGTCGAAACGGTCATGCGCTTCAACAGGTGTGACATTCTCACCTTGCCGGATAACATGGCTTTCTCGACGCCCTTCTGTACCAGTCTTGCGAGGTGCGAAAACACGAACAGAATGAAAACGACCAGCAATATGCGGAACAACAACCGCGGACCCTCGGTTCTTGTGAAGGTAAATGCCGTCTTGCTCCACTCGGTAACCAGCCCGGCGACGACGCCGACATCGAGTACATCGGTCGTCAGCTCGCCAGTCGCGGTAACAATCTGTTGCCGGTATTGGCGGGTGTCGAGACCCATCCTGTTCATCAAAGCAGTACTGCTCTGTAAGGCTGTGGAGGCAACTCGCACGCGCGCCTCGGCAGCGGCCACCCATGACGGCAGCTCGGTGTCACCTGGCAGTGTTGTGGCGGCGGCTCGTGCAAGACCGACCTGCGCAAGAGCGACCTCGACGAAGACGGAGCGGTTCGCAGCCGCCTCCGCTAGAGTTTCGTGAAGGAAGTCGATTTGTATCGACGCGTCCAAACCCATGCTTGCCGCTATCTCCGTATAGTTGACCAGCGTGTCGAGAATCGCGTCGACTCGCTGAATTGCCAGCAACAATCTTCTGTCGTTGACGACGGTTTCCGTTGGGTCCATATCTTCGTAGTTGAACTTGACTGACGTCTCCAACTGCTCCATCGCGTCAGTGGCCTGCTCAGGAAACACACTGAGATCTTCCAGCAGGATTTCCTTGAAATCGGTTACGTCGAAGCCCTTGCTTTGCTGCTCAGCCATGTCCCTCGCCAGGCTGAGCGTGGCATCGAACATCGACGTACGAACAGTGACAAGCCTCGCGCCAAACACGGTTGTTCTCAGGCCTTCACTATCGACAAGGCGCCGTTCCAGCGCAGCCACGTCTTCCTTTAGCGAGCCGATAGCGTCAAGGCGCTCATTGAACTGAGTCGTAACGTCTTCCGGCAGAGCCAGAGGCAGCGGCTCGACCGGCGCGACCTCCTCCTGGGAATAGGCGGGCAGGGCCGCCAGAACCCACAGCAGCCCGACCACTAAAGTTCTATTGCGCATTTACTCTTTTTCTGCTTCTTCGGACTCTTTTGCTTCGACCTTGAATTTCTGCCCGCCAACGGACGCTTCGTACATCAGGCCACCCTTGGCCTGCGTGAAGATCGCGACGCCGCCACTGTAGTTTGCGTCTGCAGAAGCACCAGCAGTGACGGCGACAGCCGATGCCTGGGCGCCGAGCTCGTAGTTGCCCCGCTTGAATTCGGCGAGCGCAACGTCGTCTTTAAAGAAGATGAACTCACTGTAAGCCTGGCCGCCCCATTGCAAACCAATCGTTAGTTGAGACAGCGTGACCTCGGCCGTGATTTCTTCGCCCTCGTACAGGTAGCCCGTACCACGCGCGCCACCGATACCGATGCCGCCTTTGCCGACCGTCGGAATAATGACGTAGGCAACCGCACTGTCGTAGAACCGTTGCATGTCAGAATCCTTGTCCAGCATCTCGGCCTTGGCTGCCTGTGCTTTCTCGTGCCGTTCTTTGTCCTTGTCCTTGTCCGGATCCCAGGCATACGCGGTTGTCATGGCGAGTGCCGCTATCACGCATAATGCGCGAACAATAATGGTCTTCATTCTTTCTCCCTTACTCGTGTTGAATTCGTAGTCGGTCTATTTTCTGACCGTTTCAGTGCCTTTAGGCCACTTGTCTCTGAACAGTTCCGGTTTCAGGTCCAGATTTCTGGCCATTCCGGTGTATGTGATCGTCAGTGTCGTGCCGTCTCCGGTTGACTTGAAGACCTGGCGTACGGGCATCCACGATGCCTGGTCGATGTATAGTCGTACCAGGCGCACGGTTTCGCGCACGCCGTCTCGTTCTGGCGTCAACTCCATCACGAGTGTACGGGCATCACCGATTTCCTCTTCGCCAATGATGGTGATGAGGTAATCGTCTTTCATATCTTTGCCGGTTGTGCTGAAGCCAAGCCCGGCAAAGGGTTCCAGTCGGTCCTTGTGTTTTCTGAGCGAGTATTCCTCGACGGTGGCAGTTTCCGCGTTGTAATGCGAGACCGTGTTGTTATCGACAAACGTGACCAATTGGCCGCCGTCGATGTTGTAACGCATGTCGCCGTCCCTGTGGATAAAGCCGGTGCCTGTCGAGCGGCTGATCTCCGAGCCATCGTCGGCAGTACGGACCGTCTCGACGCGGGCCATGCCGGTATCAAAGTCCTCGGCCTGGCGCTCGATCTGGCGGATGGCCGCATCGAGCGACCAGCTGATCGCAGGCGCCTGAGCCCAGGCCATGTTGGCCACGAGCAGGAGTACACCGAGGGTGAATGAAACATGACGAACGAAAGATTTGCACGATTGGTCAATCATGTTGATGCCTTCCTGTTGTTATTGCTTGTTCTAAATCTAGTTTAGTCCTATTGGGACGCGGGTCCTAGTTTTCGCACATGGCAGCTTCGAAGCAAATTTCGTCTCCGTCGAGCGGAACGCGACCGGTCTTGTCGAAAATACCGGACATCAACAGATTCGCTATATCCACGCCGGCGTTATCGACAGTCACGAGCGTCACATGGTCCACGGATCGGCCTCTCTCGGGAAACTGCACGCCCCCTGTCGTTGCGAGGCGGATGTAGTCACGGCCATGGCGCTCAATGTACTCGTAGGTATGAACGTGGCCGTTGAAGACCGTGTAGGGGCGGTCCGCCAATGCCCGTTCTATGGCCGCGAAGCCGTCTTCGTCCTCGCGCTCCCAGGGTGCCTTGTGCATGAAGAGAAACGTCCAGCGCACATTCGGGTTTTCAGTGATAACGCTGCGAAAGTACGCTGATTGCTCGGGTGTAATATTTCCCGCGTTTGCTCCGGGAGGGTGGCGTATTCGGTCTCATCGAATACTTCCATGCCTTCTTTCTTTATTCTCTCCAGTGCACGCTTGCGAATCTCGAAAACCTCCCGAGCACGCTCCGGGGTGTTGTCCTCGGTGTCGAGTACCAGGAAAAGTACGTTCTTGTACACGAAGTGGTAGTAACGCCGGCCGTAACGCTCGTCCCAGACTTGCTGTAATACTTGGCCGGTCAGGTCGTGGTTGCCACCGGCGTAAAAGACAGGGGTCTTGGCTTGCTTGGCGCGCTCGTCGAACGAGTCCCACTGCGCATCGAGATCATCAAGGTCGGCCGTCCCTCCGTCGATCAGGTCGCCCACGTTGATGATTAGCTCAGGCAGCAACAGGTTGAGTTGGGCAACAGCGATCTCGAAGATCTTCGGTCGTTCGCCACCCGTGAGATCCGAGAATACGGCGTATGTGAACTTGTCATTGTCCGAATCGAATTCTTCGTGCGTCAAGGGTGTTGCGCCTATCGTGTTTCCATGTTCGAACGCAAGTTTGTCGACAGGGGGGTCCACAAGCGGTCGCTATAGCGACGAGAGCCGCCAAGAGCATGTTTCGACCGTGCAATATCACAGCGTGTTCTTGTAGATCACACCATTTTTCATAATGATGCGCATGGTTTCAAGGCCATCTCTAACCGGAGCATCAAACCACTTTTCATTTCCACCGATGACCGTTATGTCTTCGAGTGGATTGCCATCAACCAAAAGAATATCGGCATAAGCCTCTTCTTCAATAACACCGAGCTTTCCGTCCGGATAAGGATCAAGAACCCTGCCTGAAAGCTTGACAATTTCCCCATTAACCGATGTCAACGCTTTCAAATAGTAGTGATTGCCAAAGAACATCGCGCCCAGATAGATTTGGTGATCGTTTTGCTTCTGACAAGATGCAGGTAAGCCAATACAATCTCCCTGAAAGCCAAGTTTTGGTCGGTATTTTTTGACGTTTTCAACGTAGTCTTTGAACGCCAATTGAGCTGAATTTGCTTTACGAGTAGAAGCCGCACTTGCCGATATCGCTTCAACCTCACTCAAAAGCGGAGAAAAGGCCTGCATATTTGTCGTCATATAGGCCCCATTCTTCTTCATTAATCTAGCGACGTCACCGTCAAACATAAAACCGTGCTCAATGGTTTTTACTCCATTTTCCAAACAGCGCATGATCGATTTCTTGCTATATGCGTGTGACATCACATAAGAGCCGTAAGCATCAGCAATCTCAACCACAGCACGAATCTCTTCGGCCGAATAAGCGTCGAGCTGCCAGGGATCAAACTGCGATGCAACACCACCGCTTGACATGATTTTTACTTGTGTAGCTCCTTGCATAAAGTTTTGACGGGCAACGGCCTTAATAGCATCGACACTATCCGCGGTAAGGGTCATACCAAGCCTTCCACCAGCGGATTGCGGACCATTTAGTGATTCATTCGGTGTAGTGAAATTTCTAAAATCAGCATGTGATCCTGTGGGTCCGATAAATTCGCCTGATGGATAAATTCTCGGACCAACGACCAGTCCCGCATCAATGGTTTTTCGAAGACCTGCTCCCATGCCGCCAGCATCACGCCAGGTAGTAAATCCCGACATCAAAGCTGCTTCAGCATTCACCGCCGAACGAATGGCAAGCTCTTCCCAGTTCCGGTTGTTCTCTATGTCGGCTAACGATATTCCGTTCATTTGAAGATGACCGTGACCCTCGATCAGGCCAGGCATCAAAGTGCGACCGCCGCCGTCAATCACAGTCGCGTTGGCAGCAGCAATCGGCTCTGCCGAGATCTGCTTGATCAAGTTGCCCTCAATAAGCACGTTACCGGCCAAGCGCTCTTCACTAACGCCGTCAAATATCTGAACATTGGTGAACAGTGTTTGTTTCGGTGCGTCGTCCTGAGCAGATACGACCAATGGCATTGTGAGCGCCGCTGCCGCGACCAAGCCCCAAGCCAATGTCATTGTGGCTTTCATAGTCTTCTCCTGATTACTAAGGTGGGTGATTCGTACGCCGTTATTCTTGTGAGGACAGTCCGGCCCATTCTTTTTTTTGGCGCCCGCTGGTAACAGGCCGTGTTAGATTCATTCCAGAGCATAGAGACAACATTTCGTCAAAGCAACGCCGTGCGGAAGAGAACATTCGGGATGATCTGTGGAGCACATGACTAATTTAACCAAACCGACAGTTTTAGCATTCACGCTCACTATGTTGGCACCTTGGGCATCGGCCCAGCAGCCTGCAGGGCCGGGTTTCGGCGGACCCAACGCCGTGGAGAATCAAATCGAAACGGACTTCGGCGAGGTCTGGGACGACTGGAAGCAGAGCCTTAAGGATGATTTCGGCGTCGTACTGAGCGTCGATTACACGGGTGTCTTGCTGACGGCGAACGAGACCTTCGACGACAAAATCGCCGCTGGCGGCACCGCCCGCATATTCGGCACCTTCGACCTGTTTAACGTCAAGAACGGCACGTTGGTCTGGAAGTTCGAGCACCGGCACGCCTACGGCAGCGTGTCACCGTTCGACTTCTCGCTCGGGCAGATCGGTTATGTGGGCCTGCAGGTGCCACCATTTAACGACACGGACTTTCGCACCCAGAACCTGTATTGGCGCCAGCGTATGAACGGAGGTCGATCGGTCCTGATCGCCGGTATCCTCGATGCTACCGATTATCTCGACGCCTTCGCGCTCGCAAGCCCCTGGCTCCACTTCATGAACTTTGCGTTCAGCACGGGTAGCGCGACGATTGGTTTGCCGAACGATGCCGCGGTCGGTGTCGCTTACGGCACGATGCTCAGTGACAATTTCTACCTGATTGCCGGCATCACCGATACCAATGGCGATCCGTCGGATCCGTTCAAAGGCTTCGACAATTTCTTCAGTGACAACGAGTACTTCACGAGCGTCGAAGTCGGCTACACGACATCACAGGAACGCATTATCTTCGACAACTACCACGTGACACTGTGGCACAAGGACAGTCAGCAGGCGGCAAATGTTCCTTCGGGGTGGGGTGCTGCGTTCTCGGCGTCTCGTTATCTGAACGACAATCTCATGCCGTTCGTTCGCGGTGGCTATGCCGATGACGCTGGTTCACTGTTGCAGAAATCGCTGAGCCTGGGTATCGGCTATCAGACCGAAGCATTCAATGGTCTTCTGGGTGCGGCGTTCAACTGGGGCGAGCCGAATGAAACCACATTTGCTCCGGGCCTTGACGATCAATACGCGCTTGAGGTGTTCTACCGGGTACCGGCCGGCAAGCACGTTGCGCTGACGGCGGATGTGCAATTCATCAAAGACCCGGCGATCAATCCCTTCGAGAGCTCGATCTGGATGTTCAACCTGAGGGGAAGGGTCGCATTCTGACCATCCGTGCCGATCGTTGATTGCCTTGATTATTGTTTTTTGATTTGCTTGCGAATTAATTGACAATTGGTCAATATCTGTGCAAATTGCTTGATAATTGAAATTTACGTAACTTGCGAATAGATTTACTATAATCGGCATGCTCAGGACCAACTCGACACGAGACGCGATCCGCCTGTTCATTGAAAAGAACGGCTCCGCAACAGGCCCGGAGCTGGCAGATCACCTGGAGATAACGCGGCAGGCAGTCAGCCTTCAGCTGCGCCAGCTAATTGCTGCCGGAGAAGTACTCAAGGCTGGATCGACGCGCGCTGCGCGGTATTTTCCTGCAGATGCTGCACCAGCGGCCAGGGGAGTCAAGCGCGACCTCGAGCTTGCCGGACTCGACGAGTCCGGCGTTTACGAAGACCTCGCGACCAGCCTGAATCTCTCCCGCCTTCCCACCAACGTCGAGGCAATTGTGCACTACGCCTTCACCGAGATGTTGAACAATGCGATCGATCACTCGATGACGGACCGCTGCACGATCGAGGTCACTGTCGATGCTGCTAAGGTCAGCTTCAGCGTAAAGGATGGCGGGATCGGCGTATTTCGCTCGATCGCCGAGAAATTCGAGCTCGAAGACGAAAGTGCCGCGATGATCGAGCTGGTTAAAGGGAAAACGACCACGATGCCGGAGGCACATTCGGGTGAGGGCATTTTTTTCGTTTCCCGATCAGCGGATCGCTTCATCCTCCGCTCTCATCGTCTGCAAATCGAATGGGACCAGGGTCGCGATGACGTTTTCGTGTCTGATCCCCGTCACGTGAAAGGCACATTGGTACAGTTTGAGATTCGCAAGGACTCACGCAGGCGCCTCGACGATGTGTTCGAGGAGTTCGCACCTGAAAAGTACGATTTTCAATTTCAGAAAACGCGAGTGCTCGTCAGGTTACTGCGAAAACATTACGTCTCCCGATCTGAAGCAAAGCGGCTACTGCATAACCTGGACAAGTTCTCCGAAATTGAGCTGGATATGAGAGACGTTACGAATGTCGGGCAAGGATTCGCGGATGAAATATTTCGTGTTTTCGCTTCAGCGCACCCCGAAATACAAATCCGGGCAATAAACGCGACCAAGGGCGTCGACGCGATGTTGCGACACGTCAGTAGTAAATAAAAGTACCACATTACGCGGCAACCCCTCAGCTCAGGCCACTCTCTACCTAATCGTAAGCGAATGCGCTATGTGGAGCAGTCGACGGCCAGGTCGTACTCCTTACGAATATTTCGAACTTCCTGCAGTGCCTCCTGAGTGCGCACATCGGCATCAGTGACGTTGCTGACTTCGCGATCGCGCGAGACTAATTCAGGAAACAACGCCTGAGCCTGCGCATCGTTGTGTCGGTCTTGCTCGACGAGGATTTCCAGCCAAAGTCCTGCCAGCGAGTGATCTGAATTTCTCGATTTCATGGCTTGCTGCGCGTTCGCGAGTGCTATGTCGTGCTTACACTCGACGAGTGCGACTACGCCGTTGAACGCATCCGTGCCTATCTCTTGCCTGAACGTCTCGATTTCCTGCGCCTTTCTTGCTTGCTCTTGTTCGGCGGCCGCTTTGTCCGCCCTCGAGCCTGCCATGCCGCCGGCAACCGCGCCCGTCGTGCCACCGTAAACAGCTCCCCGGGCCCCGGCGTCGACGACGTCGCCACCGAATATCAACGCCGTCATCATGCCGCCGACGGCACCGGCAACTGCTCCAGTCGTTGCACCCTGTGCCGCGCCCTTTGCTGCATAGCTATCGCTTGCGCAGCCGGAAGCTACGAAACACGTCGCCGCGATCAGGACCCAGCCAATCTTGCGAAACGCGATCTTCAACCTGTTTTTCACTTATCGGGCACCGATGGGACCCCACTTCCCGCGGTAAACGGATACTTCGCGAAGAACTTCGGTACGCCCGCGTGTACTCGCTCCTCCAGTTCGTCGAGCAACTTCTGGCTGATTTTTCCGGTGCCGACCGCTTCCCAGACGAGCTTTTTCTCGCGGGCATCAACCAGGTCGATGTTGAAGGTGCCCTCCGTGTACTGTGAAACGTGGGTCTGCTCTCCGTAACCGTAGCCACCCCAGGGATCGTAAAAACCACCGCGGTAACCGTAGTAGCCGCCAGCGCCATAGCTCGGCGATGGCGTTGTCGTTACCTTGGTCTTTTCCTGCAGGATGGCGTTGAAGTTTACGAGCAGATCAGGGTCGTTCGACTTCATGTAGCCACGAGAGTCCATCTCCCGGCTGATAGCCGCGACCATGTACTGCGAGAAAAAACTTTGGTAGTTGGTGTTTTCGGGCCCCGCATCGACAAAGAAGTTATATGTCTTGTACTGACTGAAGTCGGCTGAGGGATCGTAGTCCGAGCGGATATTGTCGCCCGCGCAGCCGGCGGCACCAGCAGCGAAGATCAGGATTCCGGCTATCGCCACGATTCTTTTGATGAGATGGATACGCATTTCGCTACTCCGTTATTCGAGGATCAGGAGCACACGGCCCATGACGCCCTGTGCATCACCGCTGAATCCGCCCTGATCATTTGTTATAAATCGGTAGTTCAAGTTTACATTGAATATGGGCGACAGCCACCAGTTCACACCGAGTGACAGGATGTCCATTTCGCCACCATCAATCAGTCCGTCGCTCAGGTCAATACTGGAAAAACGCGCCGCAACCTCCCACGCGCCCCAGCCGCCCTGGTAGACAGAGCGGGATACGGGCACCGGCCCGAGAATGCCGCTTTTGAAATTGTAGCTGCGCATCTCGCCAGTCAGGATCCACGAGCCCGTGACGTGGTAGCCGCTGAAATCCAGGTCACCGTTTGTGGGTGAGTCCACGTCGGTGCCAACGTATTCCGCGTGCAGCCAGTACGGGCCACGCCGCCAGCTGGCTTCGAGATTAAACTGCCGATTCGCGTCCGAATCGAGAAAGTCCGTATCCACGAACAGCGGCGATTTATTGAATTCAGGCTCGGTCAGGTACCAGGCGCCTTGCTTGGCGCTGGAGTATCGAGCGCCAAGGCCGAGATGCACGATGTTGCTTTCGTCATCCGAGAGTAACGGCAGCCAGGTTACGCGTCCGATCACTTGTGTTGCCGTGCTGCCGACGGACCTGTCCGAATCAATGAAGTTGTTGAACAATCCGCCGGCCCAGGACATACGACGATTGAGCGCAGAGCCGCTAAGTACCGCACCGAAGTTGCGGGACGGCAGAAACGCGTCAGAAACGGATGTACGCTCCTGCAGGGGAAGCTGCACCATGGACATTATACGTTCCATCGAGATCGGCTCTTTTTGTTTACCGACACTCAGGGCCATGTTGTCTGTAAATGGCATGTCCAGCCGGTAGTCGAAGAACTCGAAGTCGTCCAGGCGATCGGTTTCGAAGCCTTTGTCAAAGGCATGGGTGGCACCGAATACCGTGTACACCCAGGGATGTTTGAAATAATGCAGCGAACCGATAGCGCCGATGCGAAAGCCGCGAATCTCACCACCCTCGAACCGCTCCAGATCTCCGACCTGTTGCTCGCTGTCGAAGTTCTGTGATGGCCAGTGCTGACGGTCCAGCATGATCGCCGCGAGGAAGATGCCTGTAGTATTCTTTGTTTGCCACTGATTCCACTTGGACTCGTCGCCGTAGCTGGTCGGCATTGCCATTGGTGGTGGCGTGTAAGCAAGCCAGCCCCTGGGTTTCGGTTCTGCCTCGGGCTCATCGAGCGTTCCGCTCGCATACAGGAGAGCGTTCTTTCTGAGCGAGCCGGCGTGGACTGCAAAGACAGCGTGTGTCTCGGTGTCGAGTAGTACGTCGAAGTCCTCGCGTGGGTCGCCGTCGAGGATGATAAAACTCGGTGCTTCACCGAGCTTCAGGGTGCCAATCACGTAGCCGCCTTCGGCATCCAGCGCGACGAATCCTTCCGGCGTCGGGATCTCGTCTTTCGATGCGAGCTCGAGCTTGTTGTTGCGGATCAGCAGATTGATCGGGACGTCATCGGCACCTGGCGCAGCGACGTGCACATTGCGAATAACGACATTCTGCGGGTCGACGACCTGTGCTGTCGCCGTAGCGGCGAGTATTACGAGTAGCGGTGCGAGTAGCGGGCTTTTCATCGTTATTGTCAGTCCCGACCACTGTTGGGGTATTCTGATGAGCATCAAAGAATACACTTTTTCAGGTTGCGATATGAAAGTCGCAGTATGCGCTGTTGCGATGTTTGCCCTGATCGCTTGTTTGGTAAATAGTGAAGAGTCCTACGACGTCGTAATCGTGAACGGTCAGTTCGTCAAACGCGATAACGAAGCAACGGGCGTTATGGCGGGCCTGCCAATTCGGTATCCTGTCGAGGACGAGGGGCGGCACAAGCCCGCATCGACAGAGCAATGGCTGACAGT
>Ga0255052_10002834_pt1 | contig 12286 bp, 15 predicted proteins | sample JV7_2_21_MG_FD_188632 | JGI IMG/M metagenome (GOLD analysis project Ga0255052, IMG submission 188632) | Seawater microbial communities from Jervis Inlet, British Columbia, Canada - JV7_2_21 | ecosystem: Environmental > Aquatic > Marine > Inlet | place: Canada: British Columbia | collected... | reverse complement strand
GCCTTCACAAATCAGAAGGAAGCCTAAAGCATCTGCCAAAGCAACCACCCTACTAAATGCTTATGGTTCCCCGGCTCTGGATATCGTAACTTTTTTTTCACCATAAACTCCCATCGCCTCATAATTGATACCTGTCAATCTCGTCCTGGTTTTGTTTAAATAAACTACTTTTCTACGATTCTGACCTTCATCTCTATACGTTCATCTGGATTATCACGACTGTCACGTGGCTGACTGACTATTTTATCTACCACATCCATTCCTTCAGTAACTTCGCCAAATATCGTGTACTGCCTGTCAAGGAATGTAGATTCCTTAACACAGATAAAAAACTGTGAACCCGCGCTGTCAGGGTTACGTGATCTGGCCATCGACAGAATCCCTCTCTTATGAGACTTTTCATTGAATTCAGCTTTCAGCTTATATCCGGGGTCGCCCATTCCGTGTTTTGACTTGTCAGCATCTTTAGAGTTCGAGTCCCCGCCCTGAATCATAAAACCGGGAATAACACGGTGAAAAGTGGTGCCATCATAAAATCCTTTTTTAGCAAGATCGATAAAATTATTAACATGAATTGGAGCAACATCAGGGAAAAATTTTAGATGAATATTCCCATGTTTCGTCTCAATAACCGCTCTCGTCTCCGCCATCTTCTTGATTTCCTCCTTAGTGAATTGTTTATGCCTCACCTCCGAACCCGCTGACACTATGAATATCTGCAATAACATTACTGTAAGAACAATCCGTAAATACTTCATACTTCCTCCTTAAAACTGTTGTCTATTTACATCTATTTTGTTGCGATTATTCTAAAAAAAGCTGAACTTAAAATATCTCTTGGGGTTTTCCCTGACGTCCTTCATCAAAGCGCTCATCTCTTTCAAAGCGGACTTGAGTTCATCCGTAAGCTCGTCATCTTTCAAAAGACTGCCGGCGAATCCTTCACCTCTTTCTATTTTTCCAAGTATTCCATTCAGTTTTCCTGAAACCTCATCGAAATTTTCATAAAGGCTCTTGTCTTCGATCAGCTTATTTAAGGTTCCATCAGAACTTTGAAGCCTTTCTGTAAATCTTTTCGTATTTTCAGCAGAAGCTGAAATGTCGGCGTAAACAGTGTCTTCACTGAGCAGTTTGCTCAAAGTACCCTTTCCTCCCTTTAATTCGACAACAAGTTCTGTAAGCTCCCTGGTCACATTATCGAGATTGTCATAAAGAGAGGGGTCCTTAATGAACTTGGAAATAGTTCCTTCGCCATGTTCTATATTGACTAGCACACCCTCAAGAGTAGTTATGAATTTAGACAGGTTTGCGATCGATTCCTGACCTGTTTCTACCATATCCTGAATTTCTATATGTGACATTCCTAAAATCGTATCTCCGGCTTCCATGCCTGCTGAATCTTTTGATCCGGGAGTTATTTCTATATATTTATCACCAAGCAGACCAAGGGTGAGGATATCAGCAAGAGAATCTTTTTTCAGATACTGAATGGTATCTGAGCTTATTAACATTTTTACTTTTATTTCTCGTGCCTCTGTAAACTTTATACTTTTCACAGCACCTATCTCCACACCCGAAAACCATACAGGCGAACCTTCCCGCAATCCCTTAACATCACTAAAATCTGCGGATACATTTACCTTTGGAACAAAAATCTTTTCAATGTTTCCTGCAAACATTACAGCCAAAAACACAATAACCGTAGCGATAGTTATAACAACACCGACTTTCAGTTTCGCCCATCTTATATGTTTTATATAATCGTACATAATTCGGTTTTGGTTACCGACATTTTTCAGTTATAAAAAGCTCATTAATAAAGTTTCTGAACTCAGGGTCCTCCACACTATAAAGTGCAGTAATATCCCCATCAAACGCTATCTTACCATTTCTTAAATACAAAAACCGTTCAGCTATTTTTATGGCATCGGTTACTTTATGAGTAACAATAATGAATCCGACTCTCCCCGGAGGAACACCCTCCGAAATGTCCTTTATTAAGGTACATATATTATCTGCTGTCAGTGGATCAAGACCGGTTGTTGCTTCATCGTACAGCATCATTCGCGACTCACATTCAGCCATTGATCTTGCTATGGCAACTCTTCTTTGCATCCCGCCACTCAGTTCTTCCGGCATAAGATGAATGGCATTTTCGATTTTCAATTTTTTCAGGAGTTCCCTTACGCGTTCATCGATCTTTTCTTCTGATAAATTTGTGTATTCTCTTAGACAAAATGCAACATTCTCCTTAACATTCATTGAATCAAAAAGTGCTCCTTCCTGAAAAACGACGCTGAATTTCATCCTGTGCTCTCTTAATTGAGATTCCGAAAGTTCAGTAATGTCCTGACCGTCAATTAATATATTCCCCTCATCAGGCCTGATAAGAGCGAGAATCAGCCTCAGGATGGTTGTCTTGCCCTCGCCACTGCCTCCAAGTATAGCTATCCTTTCATGGAAATCTGCTTTAAAGGACACCCTGTCCAATACAGTATAACTATTGAAGGCAAGTGAAACGTTAACAAACTCGATCATACATTGGCTCCAAGGAAATAAAGTAAAATCCTTGTTAACAGAAAATCAAATACAATAATCATCGTCATCGAAATCACAACAGCGGTTGTCGTTGAGCTCCGCAGTCCGCTGGCTCCTCCCTTTGTCGACAGTCCCATATAACAGCTGACACAGGCAATGATGTATCCAAACACAAAAGGTTTTGTCAAACCCGCAAAAATATTTTCAAAATCCATTATGTCCTGTATTTGAGACCAATAGAACGAGCCGCTCTGGTGGCTGACAAAAGTTGAAATAAAGTATCCACCAAACAGGGCTACCGCATCCCCTATCACAGTGAGCACTGGAAGCATTAATATTGCACTGATCACTCTGGGAGTTACCAGTTTTTTTAATGGATTAACCCCATGTACTCTAAGGATATCCACCTGATGGCCGAGCATCATAGACCCAAGTTCAGAAGCCACTCCAGAGCCCACCCTGCCGGCAAAAATGAGGGCTATGGATACAGGCCCCAGTTCCCGTATTATCACCAGTCCAACTATCTTTCCGGTATACATTTTCATCCCCATCTCAGCTAGTTCCGCTGATATCTGCAACGACAGGGCCATTCCTATGAAAAGAGATACAAGGACAACGATAAACAGGGAACCCGTTCCCATATAATCCATCTGCTCAATTATTTCACGAAAATAGAAAGGCCTGCGAAAGCTGCCAAAGGGGGATTTAATGGATAAGATGTAAAAATCCTGTAACCTGAAAACAAGTTTCTTTATATCCATTAGATCATACGGGTATTTAACAATTAAATATCTTACCAGCAATTATACTGAATTTTCACTTATTTGTTAATAAAATAAGATCTTAGGTGCAATCGAGTTAACAAAAAAAAACAAAGAAACGCTTTGAATACGCAAACAGTTCCTTTCCCTTTGATTCTGTCCCTTAACACAAGTTGACAACAATCTGATGAATATGTAATATTTTATTGCGATCAGTTCTTTCTTTAAAAACCATCAAATTTATTTAACAGGGAGGATTTCAATATGCGCTTAAAGTACGGAAAAGACATCTACAATCATAAAAAAATTCTGACAGTTCTGTTTGCCCTTGTCTTTCTGGTAAGCCTGGCTGTTGGACTTCAACCAGCTTACGCAAACGGCGATGTTCAACCTCTGGTTGATACACAATGGCTGGCAGATAATCTGAACAATAAAGATTTGAAGATTATTCACGTTGCCAGCATGGGAGGGAAGAAAGAACATTTTGACATGAAGCATGTCCCTGGTTCAGTTTATCTGGGCATTGGCGAATTTATGGGTGACCTTGGAGGTGGCAGCACCCCGCCTGACAAAGCAAAATTTGAGGCCTCAATGGGTGCCCTTGGAATTAATAATGATTCACATGTAATCATTTTGGGTGGTAGCGGGGATAATGTTTTTATTCATGGCGCGTTCTGGCTTATGAAATACCATGGCCACAAGAAAGTCAGCCTTCTTGATGGCGGTGTACGGAAATGGATGAAAGAGGGACGCAAGACTTCGGGAAAACCAACACCCATAAAAAACACGAAATACAGTGCCAGTCCTGATAGTTCAATCTTTGCAACAGCTGATGACGTGTTAAAAAGCATAAATAATTCAAAAGCCGCCATAGTAGATGTTCGGAGTCCTGATGAATATACAGGAAAAAACGCGCTTGATAAATCTACAGGAAAAGACGCGATGGGTAATAAAAGGACCGGGCATGTACCAGGAGCCATTCATATGGAATTTTATTCATCTAACATGAAGCAAGACGGAACATTTAAATCATTAAAAGATTTACAGGCTTCATATGAGGCAAAAGGAGTAACCAAAGACAAGGAAGTAATAATATATTGTCAGGCAGGGGTTCGTGCCGCTAATACACATTTTGTCCTCCAGTATCTCCTGGGTTATCCAAATGTCAAAAACTATGTCGGATCATGGGGTGAATGGAGCAGCAGACTTGATCCTTCTAAATACCCTGTAGAGCAATAGACACGAATTAAATACTTTAGTTTAAGGAGGCAGGACCATGGCCAAGAAAATAGCCGTTCTCGTCAGAGACAGACAGGGGGAAGCCCTCAGAATGGGAGTGGGGCTGATTCTCGCAGATGATGAAATTCATGCATATGTTCTGGACAGAAAGGTCGATGACACAGATGACAATAATTTAAATGTCGAAACAATGGGGGACATGGACGTTAAGCTGTACACTAACTGCAAAGATAATGAAAACATGGAATTCCTGTCAACCGAAGAGATAGCGCAGAAGCTACTCGAATATGACCACGTATTACCTTATTAATAAAGAACACAATAAACAGCAGTTTCAAACAAATGAGTTAAAGGAGGACAACGCATGAAGGTCCTGTATCTTTTGAGAAACGAACCTGATGAAACAGGCAACAAGATTATTGAAGAACATAAGAAATCAAATGAAGTAACAATTATAAATATTAATGAAAATAAAAATTACGACGAAATAGTTGATGCAATAGAATCAAATGATAAAGTCATTTCCTGGTAAATTAACCGGTAATATTGCTGTGAAAAGCTTTTATATGGAAGGAGATTTATAAAATGAAACTCGGAATACTCGTTAACACAGATAAACACCTTGATGCTATCGTGGGGATTACAAAGTCTGCCCGGTCTAAAGGACATGAAGTAACGATATTCAATATGGATGTCGGCACAAAATTAGTTGCTGACCCATCTTTTTCTGAACTGTGCAAAATTCAGGGGGTAACGTTGAGCTTTTGTGACCACAGTGCAAAAAGAGAAGAAGTCGCATCTGATGGAATATCAAGCGAGGTAGTGTGCGGAAGCCAGTTTGACAATGCCAATATGAATCACGATTCTGATAAGATGATAGTTCTTTGAGTTATCGAACCGTTTGACAGAATCGAAAAATTTCCATCTTAGACAAATCACACACCTTATAGGAGGACAATACTACTTTATTACAACATCAATAAAAAAAAGTAATCACTGGATTATTTTTTTTAATTGGACTATCGATGTCATGTATATTATCATGAATTTTCGATCAAGCAGTAAGAGTATTACTATCCATAAGTCTTGAAAGAAATCCTAAAAATTAAAATCGAAATAAGGAGGTTTATAAACTTGTGGAAAATATAGAAAAAAGAAATCAGCTGTGGGCCTCTATAGTCACGGGCGCTCTTATCCTGGTCAGTCTGATTTATTATCAGGTTAACGCTTACTATATTTACCTTGTTGTTTACATCTGGTTTGGCTTTGCTTACGGAATGATGCTTCAGTATGGCAGGTTTTGCATGGCCTCGGCCTCACGAGACCTTTTTGCTGCCGGTGTGCCGAGAATGGCAGTGGGCATAATGATAGGTCTCATCTTCTTTAGTCTCGTTGGCGTCATTTTATCTTCAACAGGCATGAGCACCTTCCATGCGGGCCCCATCGGATCTCATGAAGTCATAGGGGGTATTATTTTCGGTGTCGGAATGGTCCTTGCAGGAGGATGTGCATCCGGTTCTTTATATAAAATCGGTGAGGGTAACGGCACATCCATTCTCGCGATTTTAGGTATCTCTTTTGGTCAGGCAATATTTGTTGATATCGGCGGAATATTCAATAAGCTATTACCTCAGTCATGGGTAGAAAGAGCTCAGGCAACCACTTGGATTCCCAAGGAAAATATAACATCATGGTTTGACCATTTCCTTTTAGGTAATGTTTTCACAAAACCCCAGATTATACTGTCAGAAACTGATGCCATATCATCAATGGCCAGCGGAAATATGAAATTTTTCCTGGGAAATTCGCTAATCAATACAATCATTCCTGCTATTTTGGTGCTCATACTCATATATTATTTCTATCCCCGAAAAGGTTTCATGAAAAAGAGAAAGAAGAAAAACCTGAGCACCGACTTTGGCGCTGATATTACCGGAGCCTGGACAATGATAACTGCATCCCAAAGGACTACACTGATGGCTGTGCTGATAGGAGTAACTGCCGGAGTACATATACTTGCAATGAAGGGAATGCAGATCAAATTTGGCATCAATAATTTTGGACAGCTTTTAACAAGAATGGGGCATACCGGTGATGTGTCCATAACGGGCAAAGTATTTGACCCTGGTTACTGGTATATAACAACACAGGAAGCACAGCTTGCCGGATGGATCATGGAAAAAGTAGGATGGGAAGTCCGGGATAATGTTTTCTTTGGTGTTATGAACGGACTCCCTGAGCTGTGGCGCAACCCTGCCCTCTGGATGTCAATAGGTATTGTCTTTGGAGCAATGGTAATGGCTCTTTTGAACAAGGAGTTTAAGTGGAAGCTTCCCAAGGGCGAACTCATTGTATGGGGACTCGGCGGTGGACTTCTCATGGGCATAGGCGCACGAGTTGCCCTCGGTTGTAATATAGGCGCATTCTTTATCAGAGTTGCCGGCGGCGATCCTGGTGGATGGTTATTCGGCATTGGCATGGTAGTTGGCGGTTATATTGGCGTTAGATTCTTTAACTGGTGGACAGAAAAAAAGATGGCAAAAGAAATGGAGGCGTTTTAAAATAACAAAACACATTTAATTAAAGGAGGAAGTTTATTATGGCAATGAAATTTGAAAAAGTAAGTGATGGTAATTACATGTTAGATGTTTGTGGTTATGTATGTCCGCATCCACAGATTTATTGTAAAAAGTCACTCGAAAAAATTGAAGAAGGAGACAAACTCGAACTGATATTTGATAACCCTTCTTCCGGTGAAACAATAGTTCAGATGTGCGATCAGGCCGGACATGATATACTTGAAAAGAAAGAAGAAGGCGGCAAGTTAATCTATGTCATCGAAAAATGCTAAAATAGAACCCTTAAAACATTAAGTGGGAGGATCTGTTTATGAAAAATAGTATATGGATCATTGTGATTATAACAGTAGCGATCCTTGCTTTTCTTATAGGTTATAGTATCGCGCCTCGCACAGATGTAGCGGGCGGTGGTCATGGCTCAGCAGGTGGCTACGGTCAAGCAGGCGGTTATGGAGGTGGAGGTGGATATGGGGCAACTTCCGGCGGCTACGGTGGTGGCGGTAGTGGTGGTTACGGAGCGCCTTCAGGTGGTTACGGTGGTGGCGCTAGTGGTGGATACGGAGCGCCTTCCGGTGGTTACGGCGGTGGCAGTAGTGGTGGTTACGGTGGTGGCGGTAGTGGTGGTTACGGAGCACCTTCCGGTGGTTACGGTAGGTAATATTTCATCCAGTTAAATCTGAAAATAGGCAGGCGCAAAAATGAAAAAAGTTTTAATTGCAGTAGACGATACGAAAGGCACTAAAAATGCTTTTTCGATCACCAGCAGCTTATGTTCGTGCCTGAATCCTGAATCGATTTCATTACTTTATGTCGAGAAATTTGAAGGAAGGTCTCTGATTGATGAAATGCTTGGAGACTCAGAACTGTCAACTTTGAAAGAAGTACTGACAGGTACAGCATACAAGTATGCTTTAGATAAAAAAGCTGAAAAAGTTCTTACCCACTATAAGGGTGTTTTAGAAGAAAGCGGCTCTACCAAGATAGACACTTTAATCAGGGAAGGGCATCCTGCTGACGAGATACTTAAAGCAGCTGAAGAAATTGGTGCAGACATGATTATACTGGGTTCGAGAGGCAAAAGAGTAAGCCATACATTTATGGGAAGTGTCAGCAGGGAAGTTGTAAACAGGTCCGAGATTCCTGTATTCGTTGCAAAACACAAATAACAATCTGTTATTCAATACAATAAATTATCCAGAGGACTGCTAATATCAGCGGTCCTTTTTTTTTAGGCTCTTCAGGTTTTTGAGTGTGACCGTCCTCTATCTTCCCCTCCCTTGTCGAAGCGACCCTTCGCGTAGACCCGCTTCGGGATGGGAGGGGATTAAGGGGAAGGTGATTTTAAATTACAAAAGCTCAATAGTGTCAAGTCATAGATTGTCTTTTAGTTTTCTGTGTCAATCTATACATTGACTTGTTAGGCAATTTTTTATTTTTACAAAACTGGCTAAACAAACCAGATGCCATTAGTTAATTGACAATTTAATGAATCCAAGACCATGTGAATTACTAACCCTATGCCCAAATAACGTGACTTTGGGATAAAGCAAAGTGACACATATAGCATTATAGGCAAAAAACCATGTAAAGGATGGAAACCGATACTACAGCGCCCTGGGTCATACACCGGATTTGCCATAAGATGGTCAATGTCTACCAGCATTGTAGATATCATGACCAAATAAGCTAATTTCCAATCCCGCCGAAAGAACACCCCCACAACAATTGCTGGAATGAGAAGATGTAACGCAATATGTATAATCAACTCCTTCTAATTATCTTACCGTTAGGCAGTCAGTGAGGTCGCATCTTTAACTGTAATAGTTTTCTCTCTATTCTGCTAACAAGCAGAGAAGTCACCAATTTATTTTTTATTAATTATTACAATCTGTTATGAATAAGTCATCAATATTTGTCACGGATAAAGATGCGACCCCAATCATTCATATTATGCTTAATTTATAAATTAGTTAACAGATTTTATATTTACCGCCGTGAACTTTACACTAGCTACCTTGCCTTCCACAAGAAGACGGTCTTCCTTGTCAGGGGGCGGCGTGAATTCTTCTCCAGGGCAACTGGCCATTGCATGCAGTTCCTCTGGTGTCAGGATATGGCGAGCAATAATCTGAATTTCGTCAAAACCAGCTCTCCTCACCATCTGCATGTAGTCCTTTTCAGGAATGGCACCGCCCAAACACCCGGCCCACGTTGACTGGAATCGCTCTAGCAGTTGTGAATCAATATATTCGGTGAAGACAATATCAGATATAGCGAGCCGCCCGCCAGATCGCAGGATACGAGAAGCTTCTTTATATATTGCCTCTTTGTCAGGACAAAGATTAATTACGCAGTTGGATGTCACGACATCTGTGAAATTACCCGGAAGTTCCGAATTCCCCATATCCGCAACACGAAGTTCAATGTCTCTCTCCTTTAATCCCGCCTCAGCCACAGCCTGCTTTGCCCGATCAATCATTTGCGGGGTAAAATCCAGCCCGATTACTTTTCCTTTTTCCCCAACCTTGTGAGCAGCCAATATAACGTCAATTCCAGCACCGCAACCAAAATCCACGACAACCTCACCGGGTTGAAGATTTGCAAAGCCAGTAGGGTTACCACAACCACGTGAGATGTTTAGAGCAATCTCCGGCACTAAAGACAGGTCCGCCTGCTCATAAAGTCCCTGTTCAACCGCAAAGCCCGAACCGGGCTCTACCTTGCTCGGTCAACAAGCGTCTTTCTTTCCGCCTAGTTCGGCGAATTTGCCATAACGAGTCTTAACCGTTTGTTTAATTTCATTAGTTATCATTTTTATTTTTCCTTTATCAATTTATACTGATGCCCTCTTTTTTCCTTCTATTCAGTTCTTTTCTAGCTTCTGATACTGCATACCTCTTTAATTTTGGAAATGAAATAAAATAATAAATTGTTAAATATATTACCGGAACAAATAAGAATATCAGGATTAACACTATGACGAAAGTTGGTAATTTAAAGTCCGGCAAAAAACCCGCTGTAATTAATAATGCCAATGCAAACAATGAGATAACTAAAGAGGCAACTAACAATATGATTTTGAATTTAGCAAATTTGAAAAGTATAGACCTCCATCCAAAGGTGCAAACAAATGTTTTTTCTTCATCCGTACCAACAAAGAATACATCTGTTTCTTCAATGAACCGGCCATCTTCAGTTTGTAGAGCTGAAGGACCGGGATCTGAACATATTAAGTTTTTAAAATGATTATCAATCTTCGGAGATAGCTCAAAGTAAACAAGAACGACATTAATAGCAAAAGCAACTTCAAATACGCTATTGAAATCGGATAAATAAAGCAAGATATCTCCTAGTCAATTTATACATCTAACAATTAATAGACAAAATATTGGTTTACTTGGTTAATCAATCAAAAGCAATAAAAAAAGTATATCTCATACTATGTTTATTGGGCAAGAAAATTCTTAATTTTTCTCTAATAATAATGAAGCATAAAGTTTCTTCGGGAAACCAGGGAACAGGAATTGAGTAACATATATTATTTTTTCTCAAAAACTTGCTAAAATTGATCGATAACTTATCCTAAGCAAAGGTGCTATCCTGTCAATGAAATGTGCAATTGTAATACCCTCTTGGGTCCCGGAGGAGATATTTTCCTCAAAAACAGCAGGTTCACAGATTAATTACTGGCAGCCACTCGGGACTCTTTATGTTGCATCCTCAATTTTAGAAGCCGGGCATGATGTCAAGTTTCTTAATGGAGCTTTCATGTCTAATTCTGAAATAATAAACGAGATAGTTTCATATAAACCTGATGTGGTCGGTCTTTACTCAACCACTTTTGGATGGAATAAAGCTGTTCTCACTGCTTCTGAAATCAAGAACAGATTAAATGATATATTTATAGCCGTAGGTGGACCGTACCCTGTAGCGATGCAGGAAAAATGTCTTGAAGACTGCAGAGAGATAGATGCTGTAGTGACCGGAGAAGGAGAGATCACTATGGTTGAACTGTTAAATGCATTATCAGAAGGGAAAAGTCTTGAAGGCATTAAAGGCATAGTATTTAGAGAAAAAGATAAAATAATAAAGAACAGTCCCCGGCCTCTTATTAAGGACATGGACTCCATTCCTTTTCCTGCACGCGAGCTTTTGGGTAGTGCAATAGATTACATCCCTCCTCCGGCAACGTATAAGAGAAAACCGGTTGCCGTAATCATGACTGCACGCGGATGCAACAGGCGATGCATATTCTGTTTCCAGATTGATAAATACAGAAAAGACGGAATACGCTACCGGAGTGTAGAGAATGTAATGAATGAGATTAAATTGTGCCTTAAGCAGGGGTATAAAGAAATAAAATTCATCGATGATACTCTCGCGGCAGATTATGACAGGGCGATGGAAATTGCGACAGAGATAAAAAGACGCAAACTTGATTTCACATGGTTTGCGTCTGCATGCGTTCATCAGGTAGACAAGCCTTTACTTAAGGCGTTCAGGGAGGCAGGCTGCTGGGCAATACTATTTGGTGCTGAAAGCGGTGTACAGAAAAACCTGAACTCTATCAGAAAAGGAATAACACTGGATCAAACCCGCAAGGCCGTAAAGGCCGCAAAAGAGGTGGGTCTTACAGTGCATACACCTTTCATCTTTGGTATCCCCGGAGAAACATTTGAGGATGGGTTAAAGACTATAGAATTCGCCTGTGATCTTGATCCTGATATCGCCAGTTTTCACGCTCTTACCCCGTTTCCGGGAACAGAGCTATATGACAATATAGACAAGTATGGAACAGTTTCAGGTGATCTGACAGATTTTACCTATCAGGGCGCAGCTTTTATTCCTCATACCATGACGCGGAAAGATATTGCAGAGTTAAGACAGATGGCTTATAAGCGATTCTACTCCAGGCCCGGCTATGTGCTGAAAAAAATACTGGCAATGAAGAGTTTAAATGATCTAAAGGCTGCAGCAAAAGGCGCCAGAAGCATGTTCTGGCTCTGGTCAAAGAGTGATGTATTCCAGCGCAATAGAGATATGAATCAAAAAAGCAAAACGAATTAGACTAATTCAAATTATTTCTTTAAGATCAAAGGGGAAAGAGTATGAAATGGCTACGGCTCCGAAACTGTGGCTGTTTTCCTGTCCCTTAAACTCTTTCGACCT